>Ga0070734_10001923_pt1 | contig 27676 bp, 20 predicted proteins | sample Coa_R1_8_FD_66444 | JGI IMG/M metagenome (GOLD analysis project Ga0070734, IMG submission 66444) | Surface soil microbial communities from Centralia Pennsylvania, which are recovering from an underground coalmine fire - Coalmine... | ecosystem: Environmental > Terrestrial > Soil > Unclassified ... | reverse complement strand
ACTATCGCCCGCATGATCGCCGGGTAGTAGAATTCCTGGTTCTCATCGAGATCCTTGCGTCCTGGCACTCCTGCCGTGTGGAAATGGCCGATGTGAGAAATATTTCCACTCATGCAGGAAATTACATCGCCCTCCTTAACTTGCATATATGCAATGTTGAACACGTGAGGCAAGAAGAGGCAGGTTATATCCGTGGAGATTTCAGCAAGATCTTCTCCATTTTGGAGTATCGTCTCTCCGCCTCGCCACTATCGTTAAGACACAAATTGACGAAGCAGCGCGTACAATTCGTAAAAGGGGCTTTATAAGAAAGCAGCCATTCCATTGTCTTAATTGCTTTTTGCCGGCCTTGGGAAAACCCTTCATACACGTTATATACCGTATGAACCAACCATTCCGCCCTGCTCCGCTGCAAACCTTCACGATTGAGATCGAAGAAATCGATGATAAGCTGCCCGCGGACTGAGCCATTTTTTGCTACTGCCTGTACATCATCAAATGCAATGTCCTGCTCTGGATCCTCACGCTGATCGCCCAAGGGGTAGATCAGATAGGCGCCTTCTAATTTATAGTCTACAACAGATTTACCGATTGATACACGAGCATTTTGCACAGGAAAATATGCGCGCTTGTATATCGTGTTGCACGTTTTGCAGCATATAGCATAATTCTCTAAATCGTAAGCGAGAAGATAATAGCCTTTAGTCATTGCCGGCCCAGTTGGAATATGATATTCCCATCGAGCACTACCAGGTTTGCGATGAAAGTGTCTCCTTAAGTATTCGGGGTTACCAGGACCAGGTAATTCCCACTCGTCCACATCGGATTTGGGGCGGAAATGCTCAACATCCCATTGAATTGCGCTGGATTCGGGCTTGGCCTCGCAGTATGCACATTTGCCGCATTGGACTGTGATGAACACACTCTTAACATCACCCCAAAAATCTTTAGCCTTAGTACCATCAGCAAGAATCTCGTCCTTTTTGATATAGCGACCTGCTGTTTCGTGTTCGTCTGTCCGTTGTGCAGCCTTCGTAGCCCAATCCGGCTGACGTATACTAACGAGACGCTTTATGACTGCTGTACGAGTATTATATTGGATCATTCTTTCTAAGATATGTCCTCCTCCGCTCTACTTATTGCCGTTTCGTATCCGCGGCTCTGAGCCATCATTCGTTCAAGTGTTCGCTTTTGCTCCTCGCTAAGTGCACCTATTCGCCGTGCTTCCGGTATCGTCTGCATATCTTCAGCGGCCGCCTCTCGCTCAGCCTGTTCACTCAGCGTTCCACTGTCAGGAGATCGAGTAGAAGAGAGACTAAAGTAGATGCTCGTAAGGAGTTCATTAGGCGTCTTGCCTTTCACCGGTTCCTTATATTGGTCAATTACAGAGCCTTCCCCATTGCGTTTGACCACGCGTATATTCTCTGTATCGAGCATCCCAACCACGAGAGGGCTATGTGTGGAAAAGAGGAATTGAATGTTCTGGAACTCGTCTGCCAGCTCCTCTATTAGAAATCGTTGCCATAGAGGGTGAAGAAACAGGTCGATTTCGTCGACGATCACAACTCCACGCAGGTTTTTCAACTGCTTACCTTCCGATTTTGGTGGCAGAACGCGAGCCATTTGTACCAGAAGATCCCAGACCCATGCGATAAACCCTCGATATCCGTCGGACAGCGCCGTGAATGGATGAAATACGCCTTGTGCATCAAAAAGCGGTCGATTCTCACGGTCAGTGAAATCTGATAACGCAACATTATCCGGCAGCAAACGGTTCAAAATGTTTCGGGCTTCATTAAGCAGACCGCTTTGGGCAAGTTCCAAATGTCCAACGGTGAATGGAACTAATGCAGAATACTCCTCGAAGATGCTTGCCACACGCTGATAGCGCGGCGAACGGTTGCGTTCCGTATAACCTTCGGGATTGGCTGCGCGACGATTCGCGCCATAGGCGACAAGGAAAAAAGCAGGGGATGCATTGTCATACATTCTCTCCCACACCGATGGGTTGTTGTAGGCTGTGGTGATATCCTCGAAATCGCCTTGGCGATGAATGACTGCCTGACCGAGCAGTCTAGTTCTAGGGTTGGGCAATATCGCTGCATCCACATCGTTTAGTTTCAAATCAGCGATGATATCGGCATTCGACAGCGCGATCGCTTTATGTTCGCTATTATGTTGGTCGCCAGCAAAGCCGACTGGCCGACGAATGAAGAAATCCGGGCGTAAACCGCTATTCCGAACGATTGGGGCGAGGACGGCCAGGCATACAGCTTTGAATACCGTGGTTTTCCCAGATCCATTCTCTCCAATGAACAGAGTAACATTCTTGAAACGTTTCGGGAGTTTCTGACCACGTCGATGTTCACGGATTGGATGGTTCAACAAGACTTCGGTTTCAGCGAAACATCGAAAATTCTTGATGGTCAGTTTATCTATGTACAATCGGCCCCCCTTTATCTATCTCTCAATCCTCGATTATGTAAACACTGCCCTACTTTAACCTTACGATGGTAAAGTGAAAGATTTCGCTGCCAAGTCGAGATTCAGTATCCTGTGTCTAATCTTTGAAGCCCAAAGAATGTGTCTCACAGCATCCTTTGGGGGTCTATTGTCTAGATGTTTCCCTACACGTTGCAGACGTCGTAGGCTTGCTGGAGCGATGCCAGCCAGTTCTCGCCGTTGCGCGGGCTGAACTCCTGCCCCACATAGCCGTCGTATCCCGTTTCCGCTATAGCCCGCATGATCGCGGGGTAGTAGAGTTCCTGGTTCTCGTCCAGATCCTTCCGACCAGGCACTCCGGCTGTGTGGAAATGACCAAAGTGAGAAATATTTCCACGTATGCAGGAAATTACATCGCCCTCCATGATCTGCATGTGGTAGATGTCGTAGAGGAGTTTCACGCGTGGAGAGTTGACGGCCTGGCAGACGGCGACGCCCCAGGAGGTGTGGTCGCACTGGTAGTCGGGGTGGTCCACCTTGGAGTTGAGTAATTCCAGAACGAGGGTGACGCCCGCGTCTTCGGCGGCCTTGGAGACGCGCTTCAGGCCCTCTGCCGTGATCTCTACGCCCGCATCGTCGGCAAGGCCGTTCCGATTGCCGCTAAAGACGATCAGGGCGGGGATCTCCCACTTGACCGCCAGCTCCAGGTTGGCGTTGATCTCGCGCTCGATCCGGTCGTGGTTCTCCCGCTTATTCAGCCCATCGGAAAGCGACTGATGGCCGCCCATGGTGACGATCTTCAGCCCGCCATCGCGCACCTTGCCCCATAACTCCTGGGGGCACATCTCCACACCCGCATACCCTATCTTTGCGGCCTCGGCGATGAGCGTCTCCGGGGACGTACTCCGCCCAAAACACCACCATGCCAGCGACTGCTTGATCTTTGCCATTCCTCTCATCCTCCTCCCTTGGGTTCAACTCAATTTGAATTCCATTCTGCAGACCGAAGCCGGAGCGACGCTCAGAACAGGAATGTCTCCGGTATAGGCGACCTCCTTGAGGTTCTGCAACGCCACATTGACCGGCGCATCAAAGGTGTTGTGCGCGTGGATGTCGCCATCCGGATAGAGCAGGCAGGAGGTGCGACAGGTCCCCGCGCCTCGGCCCCCATAGAAGCGCAGCTCCGTCCGGACCGTCTCTGTCGCGCTCGCATTGACCAGCGTCAGCGTCAGCAGGCCGTCTTTCACCGAGGCGGAACCGGAGAGCGCCGGCAGTTTGCGCGGTTTCCCGTTCGCCTCGCAGTCTATCTCCGGCGTATGGAACAGCGTCCGGACCGCCTGTCCGCCCTGATGCGCCCGGTACAGGCTGTAGACGTGGTACGTAGGCGTCTTGATCATCTTCTCCCCATCCGTCAGCAGGAGCGCCTGCAGCACGTTGATGGTCTGCGCGATATTCGCCATCACCACCTTATCTGCATGCCGGTTGAAAATGTCCAGCGTCATCGCCGCGACAAGCGCATCCCGCACGGTGTTCTGCTGCCAGAGAAACCTGGGATTACGGCCGGGAGTGGCCGGGTGCCAGGTCCCCCACTCGTCCACCAGCAGCCCGATCTTCCGCTCCGGGTCGAAGGCATCCATCAGCGCCCGCTGCTGCACCACCAGCGGCTCCATCTGCATCGCCTTCCAGAGCAGTTCGTACCACTGCGCCTCCGTGTACTCGGTCGCCGTCCCGGCGGTCCCGCAGTAGTAGTGCGCCGCATAGCCGTGGATCGCGGGGCCGCCCCAGTAGTCCTTCTTCAATTTCGTGAAGAACCGGCGGGTCCAGTCCAGATCGTTGCCGTTCGGGCCGCAGGCGATCAGAGTGAGCGGGGTCTCGCCCCAATTGCGCAGGTAGGTAGCGAACCTCCGATACTCCGTGCCGTAGTCCTCCGGGGTGAAGTTGCCGCCGCAGCCCCAGTTCTCATTGCCGACGCCCCAATAACGCACACCGAACGGCTCCGGATGCCCGTTCGCGGCCCGCTCCCGCGCCAGGGTGCTGTCGCCGGGGAAGTTGCAGTACTCCACCCAATCCCGCATCTCACGGGGCGATCCGCTGCCCAGGTTGCCGCAGAAATAGGGGGCGGCGCCGACCGCCTTACAGAAGGCCAAAAATTCGTGCGTCCCGAACTGGTTGGTCTCGATCACATCGCCCCAGTGGATGTTGATGCGGCGCGGCCGCTTGTCGCGCGGCCCAATCCCGTCCTGCCAGTGATAGTCGTCCGCGAAGCATCCTCCCGGCCAGCGAATGACCGGCGCACCCACCTCCGCCAGCGCCCGCGTCACGTCACGACGGATACCATCCTCATTTAGGATAGGAGCGTCCGTGCCGACCCAGCAGCCCCCTTCGATACAGCCGCCGAGATGCTCCATAAAGTGGCCGTAGATGTTCGGGGCGATAACGCCGATGGGTTCGTTGAGTAGAATATCTATCGTCGCATCCGGTCCATTCACACTGTCGCCCCTCCTTCTCGCTTCCGACGCGCTCCTTCCGCACGTTCGGCACACCGAAAGCAAACTCCTGCATGTGTTCGGATTTCCCTCCGAATCGGGGAACGATTGACAGCCCAAAACGTCATACTCTATAATGACACTGAGAATTCTCTCCTTTCCGAAAGGCTCCTCGGCAATAGATACTTCCTGAGATCACCCACCAGCAATCCTCCGGAGACAACTGCTCATCCTGCCTTTCAGGTGCATCTCTTTTATATCGTAGAACTGCCGAGTGAGTATTGCCGAAAGCGGCACTCTACGAGATGTAAGCCGGGGTTTCCCAAGTGCTGATGCAAAACGATCAACGCCAGATAATTACGCAGCGGATCGATCCCAAGATCATCATGGCGAATACCATCCTGCAGTTGTCCGCGATGGAACTGAACCAGACCATCGAGAACGAACTGCTGGAAAATCCTGCCCTGGAGATCCTGGAGGAGACATCGTGCGCGGGGGATTGCATCGACCCCAACACCTGCACGTTCTGTCCGTTGCGTAAGAACCATGAGGAGCGGCGTGAGCAGGAGGCCGAATCGCTCGATACCGGCGACTTCGAGCACGAGTACGAACCCCCTTACGGTGTGAATTACGGGGAGGTCGAAGAGGATTACGACCCGCTCAGCAACATGGAGGCCGAGTTTACCTTACAGGAGCACTTGCGCGGCCTGCTGCGCGCTGCCGTGCCGTCGGAAGACTATCGGGTGGGTGAGTATCTGATCAACTGCCTGAATGAGCAGGGCTTGCTGGGTGAGACGCCCGAATTCATCGCGCTCGAATTGGATGTGTCGGTTGATGAAGTCTGTCGCCTCTTGCAGGTGATCCAGACCTTCGATCCGCCCGGTGTGGGGGCGCAGAACCTGCAGGAGTGCCTACTGCTGCAGCTCCGTGCCCTGAGAGAGGAAGACCCCTCGCCGGAGGGCAGTCGCATCAATCAACTGGCGGAGCGGATGGTACGCGACCATTTCGATCACATCGCCCCCCACCGCTACGCCAAACTGGCGCGTCTGCTCGGCATCACGGTAGACGAGATCAAACAGCTTTTCGACTATATCAGCAAGCGCCTCAATCCCTTTCCTGCCAGCCAGTTTCGCCCCCCCTGGACTTCGCGCGCCGTCAATAACAAGGCTGCGGTCCGCCCGGATGTCATTATCCGACGTACGGAGTTGGGCTACGAAGTCGATATCGTCGGCACGGAATCCGTGGGGTTGAGCATCAATCCGCTATGGCGCACCGACTATAATCAGATCAAGAGCGGATATGGGCACTATTCGGAAGAGTACAAGAAGAGCATTTTCGAGTATGTAGAGCGAGCGGAGCTGTTTATCCGGAATATCAACCAGCGGCGTCAGACGCTTCGCCAGATCACCCGCTGCATCATCGATTGCCAGACCGGATTCCTTGAGACCGGCTCCCGGCAGTTCCTGCGCCCTCTGACCCGAACGCGCGTCGCGCGCCTCCTGGACATTCACGAATCGAACGTCAGCCGCGCCACCGCCAATAAGTATGTCCAGTTGCCGAACCAGGAGGTGGTCAGTTTCCACATGTTCTTCAACTCCTCTCTCTCCGTCAAAGAGGCTATCGAGACCATCATTCAGCAAGAGGACCCCTCCAAGCCGTTCTCCGATCAGCAGATCGTCCAACAGCTCGAAGAGCGAGGGATCCACGTCGCGCGCCGCACCGTCGTCAAGTACCGAGAATCGCAGAAAATCCTCTCCTCCTCCCGCCGCCGGCGCTAACAATTCGCCCCCACCCCCAGCCCCTCCCCCATAAATGGGAGAGGGGGACTGAGGAATGCAGTGCCTACGGCAAGTGCGTTGGCAAGGTCAGGTTGGGGCGTTCGGCGAAGGAGGGCTTCATCGGCGGCTCCTTCTCCAACCGCTCCATAATCACGTTCAGCGCCTTCTCCATCTGCGGATCGTAATTCTTGACATAGTCCTGCGGAGCGATGTCTATGTCAATATCCGGATCGGTGCCGTAGTTCTCCACCCCCCAGCCCACGTCTTTGAACCAGAAAGAGAATTCGGGCTGCGTGGTCACGGAGCCATCCGCCAGCGGGTTCCGCGGCCAGATTCCGATCACGCCGCCCCAGGTGCGCTTGCCGATCAGCGTCCCCAGGTTCATCAGCTTGAAGACATGGCTGAAGATGTCTCCATCGGAGCCGGCGAACTGGTTGGTCAGCGCGACCATCGGGCCGGCCACCGAGAAACTCGGATACGGGTCCGGCTGCCCCCAGCGCGACAGGTCGTATCCCACCCGTTTTCGGGCCAGCTTCTCGATGAGCAGTTGGGATACATGGCCGCCGCGATTGAAGCGCACATCCACGATCAGGCCGTCCCGGTCTACCTCGGCCAGATAGAGGCGATGGAACTCCGCGTAACCGTTCGCGCCCATGTCGGGAATATGGACGTAGCCTACCCGCCCTCCGGTCTTCTCATGGACATACTGCCGGTTCGCCTCCACCCACTCCCGATACCGGGCGGGAAACTCGGAGCGGAGGGTGGTCACGGTCACGTCCCGGGTCTTGCCGTCCCCGTTCTCCACGGTCAGCGTGACTTCCACCCCGGCTTGATGGACCAGCAGCTCCTGCGGCAACACGTCCTTGGTGAGCCGCCGGCCATTGATGGCGATCAGCTTGTCCCCCTCCTTCACATGGATGCCGGGGCCGATCAGCGGGGAACTGGCCCGCTTCTCGCCGGGCGCGCCCTCCACGATATGCCCGATCCGATAGCACTGAGCGGTGTCATCCCAGCGGTATTCCGTCCCCAGAAAGCCCTGCGGGTAGGAGGGTTCGGGCCGGTAGTCTCCGCCCATTTCGTAGGCGTGGCTGGTGCCCAACTCGCCCTGCATCTCCCACATCAGGTCGGAGAACTCGCCTCGCGTGCCGACGCGTTCGATCAGCGGGGAGTAGCGCTCCCAGATCCGGCTCCAATCCACCTGCGACATATTCGCCGTCCAGAAGTGATCGCGCTGCAGCCGCCAGGCCTCCCGCGCCATCTGCTTCCACTCCGTGCCGGGATCTACCGAAACGCGTACGCGGCCCAGATCCACCCAGCCGCTCTTACGGCCCGCCTCAGCGCCCGCTTTGTCATCCGGCTTCGCCATCGCCAGGACCACGCGCAGTTTGCGCCCGGAGCGGATCGCCAGGGTTTTGCCATCGCCGGCAACCTGAAAATCGCTGATCCGCGAGACAAAGGTCTCGTGCTTCTGATCCTTAAAGTCGAAGACCTCCAGGGCGCCCTTCGGCTGCGGCTCCCCGTTCGTGGGTTGTTGGATCGCGCCCTCCGTCGGGAATGAGGTAAAGAGTGCCTTCCCTTTGATCCCGGCGATCTCCCCATAGATCCCTTCCGGAACGGGGAATGCCAGCACACGCTGCTGGATGCCGTCCAGATCGATCTCCACCGGCCCTGTCGGAGTTTCGAGCGGCTTCGGAGTTTCGCCGTTCGCCTCCTCCTCGCCGTTCGCCTCCCCATTGGTCGGTTCCGGCTTGCGCTCCTCATGGAGCGGGCGGGGAGCGGGAGCAAACGGGTTGGGAGTATCCGCCTTCAGGGTCAGCAGGAAGGGGCGCATCCCCTTCGGGAACCCCAGGTCGAAGTGGAGGTTGTCGTAGATGGGGTTCAGATCCCGCTGGCCGATGAAGTAGAGATATTTGCCTTCTCGGTCGAACGCTGGGCTGGTATCGTGGAGCACCGGGCGGGTAATCACATGCGTCTGGCCCGTCGTCCGATCCCAGAGTTTCAGCGCCGTGGTGTACTGGGTGATGGGGAAGCCATAAGCGACCCAACGCCCATCCGGCGACCACCCGAAACCTGCGATCCCGCGAAAATCGCTGCGGTCGATCACAGTGAGCGTCTTCTCATTCACATCCACAAACAGGATCTCATTCCGATGGTTGGTCAGCACAAGCTGATCCTGGGTGGGCGAGACTTGGATGTCGTTCGGGCGACCGATGTCGAGCCCCTGGAGGCGGATGGGTTCCTTCAGCTCCTGGGTCGCATGGATCTCCAGCGCCTCCTCTCCACCCCGATCCGTCAGCGTCACCACCCGCTTCCCATCATTCAGCCAGCGGGTGAGGCGATAGCGGTGCGGCGAGGTATCGTCCCCTCCCTGCTGGGTGACCGCTCCCTCCCAGTTGCCGAAGGTAAACGACTTGCCACGGGAGGTGATCGCCAGAGAGTATCCCTGCGGGTGGATGGCATAGGAATCCATGTACCGGGCGCTGTCCACAAAGCGGCGCTGCCGATAGACGCGCGGGCTATGGTACTCCACGTTCACGCGGGTGTCTCGCTCGGTGCGGGGATCGTAGACATACAGATCCGCGCCGGCATGATAGACGATGCGCTCGCCGTCGGTCGCGGGGTAGCGGGCAAAGTAGTCGGTCCGCTGGGTGTGGCGGCGGACATCCTCGCCGGTCGGATAGCACGAGTAGATATTGGCGATCCCCTCATGATCGGAGAGGAAGTAGATGCGGTCGCCGATCCACATAGGGCGTCCCGCATTCCCGTCCACTTTGAGCAGGCGGCGGAACTGCCCATTGCCTTCCGCGTCTACCCAGATATCGCCTGCGGTCCCACCCTTGTACCGCTTCCAGCGGGCGGGATCGTTGTTATTGCGCCCGATCACCGTGCGATTGCCCGCCGTGATGGAGATGCTCACCGCCGGACCGACCGGCCAATGCTCCGGCAGGCCCCCCTCCGGAGAGACGCCGTAGACGGTTCCCAGGCGGTCGAAAGGCTGGCCGGAGTCTCCACTGAAGAGGATCCGTTTCCCGTCGGGGGTCCAGCCGATGACCACGCTGTTGCACCCCTGATAGGTGATGCGCTTGATCGGGCCGCCATCTGCCGGCATCGTATACACTTCGTTGTGGCCCTCTTCCCGACCGGTAAAGGCCAGCGTCGCGCCATCCGGCGAGAAGAAAGGCGAACTGATGGTTCCCAGGTTGGAGGTCAAGCGTCGGGGGATGCCCCCATCCGTGGAAACCGTCCAGAGATCGTCTTCGGATGTGAAGACGAGGGTATCCTTGAAAATGGCCGGATACCGGTAGTAACCCTGTACAGACATGGTTCCTCCTGTTTGAATGCAAGATGTCCGGAATATTGCCCGGTATGTGGATAAGATAGCAATGCTGACAAAAAGGACCTAAGTCCAGGTGCGAGCAATGAGTGCATCGGCCCCTGTCCTACACCACACATCGGCAGAGAACAGTGCCCCTGCCCTACAGGAACCGCGCATTCCCCGAAGGGTTATGGCTCGATGTCGTCCGGAATGACGGCGGTGAAGAGGATGCGGCGGCGCCGATCCGGCGCAGGCCGGTTCGAGGAAGCCAGCGCTTCCAGTCCCTTCAAAACGGCGGTAAGGTGCTCGAACTCCGCGTCGGTCAGATAGAGCGCCTCAAAAGAGTAGTTCCCGCCCGATTTCCCGCTCTTCGCTTTCCGCTCAAAATAGGCGCGCCCCTTCCCCATGAGGAGCGCACAGAAGTTGGTAAAGTAGCGCATCTGGTCTTCCAGGCTGACGGCGGCCATATCATCTGCCGAGAGGTCCGCCACCTGCACGGGCAGCGTGAGCAGCTTCTCCACGGTGCCTCGGCTTGTGGTCTCCTCGACCACCTGCAGGATACCGGCCTCCGTCAGGCTGTTGATATGGCGGTACAATGACGCCTGGGACACATCGGACAGCTCCGCTCCGATCTGTTGGGGAGTGAGACGTCGCGCAGAGACGGTCATCAGAATACGGAACCGCACCGGATGCAGGATCAGGTCCGCCTTGGATTGCGCCTTGGCCTCTTCGTCTGTTTTGATAGGGAAATCCTCTTTCTCGACCATAGTCATTCTCATCCGAGAGAAAAAATGGAGATTCCGATTGCGCTTTCAAGCTAACTGCCTCTCGATTCGGCCACATTATATTCTCATTCGCGAGAATTGTCAAGTCAATTTTGAGAATGGTTTCTTAAAAAGGTAGAATTTGTACATGCTCATACCTCCCCATAAATCGCCCTGGTTGGAGAAGTGGTTCCACCACTACATCCGACGCTACCTTCAGCGTAGTTTTCACTGCATCCATGGGATCGGGATGCCACCGCTTCCGGAGGGGGATGGCCGGACGCCGCTGATCGTCTGTCTGAACCATAGTAGTTGGTGGGATGTCCTGTTGGGGTTCTATGCGGGCAGAGAGTGGCTCCCCTGGGAGAGTTACGGCGTCATGGACGCCCTTCAGTTGAAGCGTTATCGCCTCTTTACACGCCTGGGGATGATCGGGGTGGATAGGACCCGTTTGAGCGGGGCAAAGGAGTTTGTGGATTTCACGGAGCGTCTGCTGCGCGGTCAACATCGGGCGCTCTGGGTGACTCCCCAGGGCGAAATGGTCTCCAATCAGCGCCGCCCCATCCGTTTTCAACCCGGATTGGGGCTACTGGCGGAACGCCTGGGCGACTTCTATATTACCACGATTGTGCTGCACTACGCGTTCTGGAACGAGCGTCTCCCGGAGGCATTCATCTCGTTCTCCCCTCTCACCCACATTCAAACCACGGGGAACGACTTCCATCGGAAGACCTTTCTCGCCTCCCAGGAGCGCGCCATGGAAGCCCAATTGGACGCGCTGTTACACCTGGTTGAGCGCCGAGACAGCCGCGCTTTCCAGCCCCTCCTGCGCGGCAAGTCCGGGATCAGCCCGACCTACGATGCCTTCCGAGCCCTTACGGCCCGCCTGCGGGGAGAGCCCTTCACCGTGGAGCACGGCGATCAAAGCACTCCCCGATGGCGCGATAGACCGCACAATCATTAAGCTCCCCTCCCCCAATATTGGGGGAGGGGCAGGGGGTGGGGGCAGTTTTACGGAAGCGGCGCGCCGATGGCGCGTGATAACGCGGCGCGCGCCTGTTCGCGCGCATAGATGGCCGTCTCCTCCTCGGATCTGGCCGTGACCAGCGCCGCTTGCGCCGTCAGAATGTCCTGAAACTGCCCCAAGCCGGACCGGAACCGGCCCTCCGCGATACGCACCTGTTCCGTGGCATTCGCCACCCCTCCCCGAGCGGAGACCACACGCTGCTCTGCGGAGCGGAAGTTGACATAAGCCTGCGTAATGTCGGAGACGACCCCCTGCTGCACTCCTAGCAGTTGCGCCTGAGCGAGATCCACATTCGCGCGCGCCTCTTTCACGCGACCAGCCGTTAACCCGCTATCGAAGGGGGTCCACACCACCGAGACCCCTACAGTCACGGTATTGGTTCCCGGCGGTAAGACGTCCCCATGCGTCCCATACTGCACGTTGCCGCTAAAGCTGGGCGCATTGGTCGTTCGGGCGGCGCTGACCGCATACTGCGCGGCGCGGAGGTTCTCGATTGCCTGCAAGACGTCTGGGCGCTGTTTCAATCCGGTATTCACCAGGGCGTCCACGTTGTCGGTCCCCAGAGCCGGCTCACCGGTCGTACCGATTACGATAGGGGTCCTCGGATCGATCCCCATATCCAGCGCTAGTGTGATCCGTGCCAGCGTCACATTCGCCCGCGCCTGGTTCAACGTGGTGATCGCCTCATCCACCGCCGTCTCGGCGGCGACAACATCCGAAGGCAGCCCCAATCCGGAATTCAGCCTGGCGCGCGCCAGATCGCGTTGCGAGTTTCGATTCTTCAGATCGTCCTCATCAACCGCTTCGAGCGCTATGCTCTGCGCATAGCTATAGTAGGCTTGCTTCACCTGGAAGACGACGTTCGTCTGGACATTGGTCAGGTTCTGCGCGGCAGAACGCTCCAGTGCCTGTGACTGTCGCACCAGGTCCCGTGTGTGATTGAAGTCGAAGATCAACTGCCGAAGCGTGACGTCTCCATTAAACCCGGTCGTGCTGAGACCGGCAGCAGCCGAAGTCCCTCCCCCTGTTCCAGAGGGAGAAGACAGCGTTTGAACGTCGATATAGCCTGCAGACACATTCACGCTCGGGCCGAGCGCGGACTTCTGCTGCTGCGTGCGCCCCTGTGCTGCATTGAACCCCGCGCGCGCCTCCGTCACCTGGTACTGGTGTCTCAAGGCGATCCGGGCGGCTTCGTCGGCGGTGAGCGGCCGATTGGGTACATCTCCCGGCGCCGTAACCCCCGGCACGGTCACCGGCGGCGGGACGGTCACGTCCACGACCTTCGGAGGGATCGGGGGCGTCTGTTGTGCGAAAGCACTCACACTGACCAGATGGATAAGTGCCAGCATCCAGGCCAGCGAATGCGGTAACCTCATCTTTCTCCTCTTCTCGCTTCCCATCCAGGAGGTGCGTCCTAACTCTGCTCCTGGCGAATACAGATCGTTTCATCTTGCGGGACGGGTGGCGTCGTTGCGTACACCACCTCCATCAGCTTATTGATCGCGGCCAGGGTCTGCTCCCGCTCCTCCGGCGACAGCATCTGAAGGGCTGCAACCGCCCGCTGTACCCGCATAGCCGTTCTCGTTTTCATCAATTCCGCGCCATACTCCGTCAGTTGCAGCAGCTTCTGACGCCGATCCTCTACTCCAATCACACGCTCAACCAATCCGGATCGTTCCATCCGATCCGCGATCTGGGTCATGGCGCTCACCGAAATGCCCATCTCTTCACTCAAGACGGACATGGAGCGCGGCCCTGACTTCAAGACCGAACAGGTGCGTAACTGGGCGACGGGCATCTCCGCAACCGGATGATCCGGTTCCAGGGTGAATAGGCGGCGCAGGATCCTCGGCAGCAGGTCTTCCAGTTGACCTGCCTGGGTGTGGAGCAGCGCCTCGCTCTCCGTTGGTATGGGTTCGTTTTCAGGGGTCGAATCGGTCATCAATCTACCGCCTTCGGCAAAGTGGGGGAATGAGTTGCGTCGTGACCGGCTTCGCGCTCTATGGCCTCTACCGACGGCTCCACGATTTCGGGCCGGGCCAGATCACGTTTATCTTTGCGGAAGAACCGTGCAATATCATCGAAGATGGTATACACCACCGGCACGACAAACAGCGTCAGGAAGGTGGAAGTCGCCAACCCTCCGATAACGGACGTGGCCAGAGGCGCCTGGGTCTCCGATCCCTTGCCGATCGCCATTGCCAGGGGCAGCATGCCCAGAATAGCTGCAGACGCGGTCATCAGAATGGGCCGAAGGCGTGTCGGGCTGGCCGTCAATACGGCCTCATCTCGGGATTTGCCTCTTCCCCGCAATTGGTCCGTATAGTCTACCAGGAGAATACCATTCTTTACCACGATCCCGATAAGCATCAGCAAACCGATGAACGCGGTCAGGCCGAACGCCCTTCCCGTCAGGAAGAGCGCCAGCAGAACGCCCACCGCCGAGAGCGGAACGGAGACCAGAACGGTCAGCGGGGTGACAAAGGACTCGAATTGGGACGCCAGGAGCATATAGATGAGCGCAATCGCCATGAAGATCGCCAGGCCCAGTCCGGAGTACTCCTGTCCACGCCGCTTCTGGTTGATACCGTAGTCCCAATAGTAGCCCTGCGGCAGCTTGATGTCGGACATAGCCTTCTCGATATCTACCTGTACCTCGCCCTCCGACCGGCCTGTCGCCCGCCCCGTCACCGCGAAGTAGCGCTGGCGATCCAACCGGTCTATCTCACTCGGGCCGATCTCATTCTTCTGCTTGGCTACCTGCTGTAACGTAATGATATGGTCGGTACTCCCTGCGACCGTGGAACTCGAGGTCGACCCCGTTGCGCTCCCCGCCGAACCGGGCGTACCCTGCAGCGACCCCGATGCGCCTGCCGGTGAACCGGATGCTCCCGCAGGCGACGCGCCGATGGTGCGGGATATGGGCAGATTGAGGAGGTCGCTCACCGTTTTCCGCTTCGATTCCGGCACCTGCACATAGATGGGATACTGGAACCCTCCCTCCTGATAGTAGCTGGAGAGCTGCCCATTCGTCGCCGTATTGAGGACATTCGCGATGTCAGAGAAGCTGATGCCGAACTGCTGGGCCTTCTCGCGATCCACCTGCCACTGAATTTCGGGCGTCGCATCCTGAATGGCGACATCCACGCTCTCCAGTCCCGGCACCACTCTCAGCTTGTCCATGGTCTGCTTGGAGAGCGACGAAAGCGTTTTGATATCGGGGCCGAAGATATCCACCTCGATATTCTGCGCGCCTCCCGTCAGGATCAAGGTGACCAGGTCGTAAGGAGTGATCAGCACGCGCGCCCCGGTCAAAGCGCTCATATCCTTTTGCAGGCTGGCGATCACTTGCGCCGTGGAAGCCGTCCTATCCTCCTTGAGCTTGACCGTCATGGACCCCATGTAGGGCGTCAGCGCCGTGGATGCGCCGCGCAGGCTCAATGTCGTCCCTGCGGCGGAGAAGACGGTCGCCACATTCTTATTGGCGAGTACGATCTGCTCCGCGCGCTTCATGGTGTTATCGGTCTGCTCCAACGCGGTCCCGACCGGCATTTTGAGGATGACGGTGAAGTCGCCGCTATCCGTCTGCGGCAGCATCTCCGTCCCGATCTGAGGAATCAGCAACAGGCTGACGCCGGTGACCAGGACCGCGCCGCCGATCACCCACCAGCGGTGCTGGAGCGCCCAGGCCAGCCCGTTGCGATAGGAGTTGTCCAGGGCGAGAAACTGCTTGCCGAACCAGTTGAACAGCCTCTTCACGGGCCCGCCATAGGGATGGGTAATATGGCCCCGTTCGGCTTCCGCCTCCTCCTCGACCTCCTCCTGCTTGATGAGCCGGGACGCCAGCATCGGTACGACCGTAATGGCGTCCAGCAGCGACACCGCGATGGAGAAGATGACCACCAGGGCGAACTGCGAGAACATCTGCCCGGATTGCCCCTGCAATAGAAAGAGCGGCAGGAAGACGATCATGATGGTCAGCGTGGAGGCGATGACCGCGCCCATGATCTCCTGTGTCCCGCTCACCGCCGCCTCGACGACGCGCTGCTTATCCCGCTCGATGTGCCGGAAGATGTTCTCCAACACAACGACTGCGTCATCGACGATCAATCCGGTTGCCAGCGCCAACCCGGAGAGCGAGAGCGTATTGATGGTAAACCCGCAGAGATAGAGCAGGGCGAAAGTGGAGATGATGGAGATCGGGATGGAGAGCGCAACGACAAACGTACTCCGGAAGTTGCGGAGGAACATGAGCAGGATCAGGATCGCCAGGAACCCGCCAATGACGGCGCTGTTCTTCACGTCTTCAATCGAATTGGCGATAAACTGCGACTGATCGTAAGCCAGCCCGAACTTCAGGTTGGGATAGAGCTTTTTGATCTGGTCCAGCTTCGCCATCACGTTCTTTGCCGTCTCGACCGTATTCGCCTGGCTCTGCTTGGTGATAATGACCCCGCAAGCCGGTTGGCCGTTCAGGCGGGTCATCAAGCGGACCTCCTGGTGGGAATCCTCGACGGAGGCCACGTCTTTGAGCTTGACAAGCTGCCCGTTGAATACTCCGACCGGGATCGTCTCCGCCTCCTTCACGCTGTTGAAGTAGCCCAGGCTGCGAATGGTGTATTCGGTATTGCCCTGCCGGGCGATCCCTGCGGGCAAGTTCAGGTTCTCCTGGGTGATCCTGCGAGAGACATCGTCGAGGGTAAGGTGATACGCCCGCAGCTTCTCCGGGTCTACATTGACGATGATCGCGCGCTGCATCCCCCCGGTGACGACCGCCGAGGCGACGCCGTTGGCAGACTCCAGGAGCGGGGTCACCTGGTTATCCAGGATCATGCGCAGTTTGATGGGATCTTCCTCGCCGGAAACTCCGAAGATCAGGATCGGCAGCGTGGACGGATCGTACTTGAAGACGATCGGGTTGGTCAGCGTAGGGTCATTGGGGAAGTTCTGGCGTGCGCGCTGAACCAGTTGCAGCACGTCTACGGCAGCCTGGCCGATATCCGTTCCCCAGTTGAACTGAACGCGTACCGTGGAGACGCCCTCCACTGTGCTGGAGCTCACGTTATTGATATTCGGAGCCTGAGAGACAGACTCTTCAATCGGGCGGGTGATCTGGGTCTCCAGCTCCTCCGGGGCGACGTTGGGCCACTGGGTGATGACGGCAACCGTCGGAATGGAGACCTTCGGCAGCAAGTCAATCGGCAGCTTCGTCAGACAGATCGCTCCCAGCAACACCAGCACCGCGATACGCATGGTGACGGCTACGGGGCGCGTAACCGAGAATCGTGCGATGTTCATGGAGCGTTCCTCGCGTTATCCCCCTGGATCGTGCCGGAACCGGTTCCCGTCTGTCCTGCATTGTTGATCTTCACCTGCACGCCATCCTTAACGGGAGACATGCTCAGCATAACGACACGCTCTCCGGGCCGTATCCCTTCCAGGATCGCGATACCTGCCGGATCCTCGGCTCCTGTACGTACATTGCGGCGATGGGCGACGCTATCCGCCCCTACCACCACAACGTATGGGCCATCCTTGCTCTGCTGTACAGCTTCCCGAGGGAGCACAACGACGTTGGAGATGCGCTCGGAAACCAGAGAGACACGGGCGAACATGCCGGGTCGTATCACGCCATCGGGATTGTCCAGGGTCACCCTCGCCGAGAATTGCCGGCTCATGGGGTCCGACGCAGGCGTGACATAGGTGATCACCCCATGGAACTTGCTGCCCGCGAGCGCATCGAACACGACATCCGCAGGCTTCCCGACCGTAACCGTACGGCTCAACTCCTCCGGAATGGGGACCGTAACAAATATTTTGTGAATATCCTGAATGACAAGGATGGATTGCCCCGGCGTCACCACGGAGCCGGGATCGAAATAGCGGGCGGTGACGACGCCATCCATGGGGGCGACCAGCACCGTCTCCGAGAGCTGGGACCTGTAGTCGTCCAGTTGTCCCTGCGCCGCCTGTACGGCAGCCCTCAATGCCGCCAGGTTCTCTTTATAGGCGCCCGTCTGAGCGGTATTAGATCGGGCATACTGGAGCGCAGCGACCGCCTGATCCACCTTGGCCTCAGCGGCGGCGATATCCGCCTTCCCCTTGATGACGGCGATATCGGCCTGCTTCTGGGCCGAATCACGCTGCGCCACGGCGGAATCGCGCAGGGATTGCGCCGCTTTCAACTGCCCCTGAGCGACCTCCAGGTTCCCCTGTTGTATGCTCACGGTGGTGCGGGCGTCATCTACATCCTGGGACGCCACAAACGCCTGATTATACAGCTCCAGGGTCCGGTTGTAACGGGTGCGGGCATTGTCGAGGTTCGCCTGCGCGCTGCGGATGGCGGACTGGGCATTGGCGATGCCCGCATTGGCGTTATCCACACGCCCCTGCGCGTCCACAACGGCGGATTGTGCGGCAGCCACCTGCGAAGCGTAGTTCTGTTTTACCTGGTTAGCATCCGCGCGGGCGCTCTTGAGGGCGGCCTCCTGCTGTGCGATCTGCGTGATGACGTTGACATTGGTGGGATCCTGCGTGAGGACCGCCTGTGCCAGGCGCGACCTGGCCTCCGCCAACGCGGCCTGCTGTTGGCCGACCTGCGCCTGCAACTGGGTAGGATCGATCCGAACCAGCACATCCGGGTTGGGCCCGCCGTGGACGCCATCTCCCTCTCGCAGTTTCAGATATTCGATCCTACCGGTGATACGGGCCGCGATCTTGGCGTTCAGCGGCGCTTCCGCCGTCCCCACCCCGACAAAAGTATGCACGATTTCGCGTGTCGTTGCCTGGGTGACGTCTACCAACGAGGGCGCTTTGAGCCGAGCATCACGCACTTTGGCCTGCTGCGCCGCATCCGCCGTCTTCACAATAAATCGCCATATGACAATGCCGCCCAGCGCGATGGTGATAACAAACAGGAAGATCCAACGCTTCATCGGGTAGTGATTCCTTCACGAGGCTGAAATGTTGATACACATTAACTATTAAGACGAGCCAGCCTGGTAAATGTTACAGTATTTCGTGATATTTTCGGCTCAAACTCCTTCGAAGATTACCAGTTGGCTTGTCACGATATTGCGGATGAGCACATGGCAGTATCCGCCCTCCATCCGGAAATCGATGGTATGATCACGCGGCGCAAGCGCGACACGCGTCGGCGCCCGGTCGGTTCGGAGGGCGAATTCGACATTGTTGAGGGGAGTGGCCGCCTCGATGAATTCGTTATTCGCCGTGCGGCGCGTGGGAGTAAAGTTCACCAGATGCACCACCAGCCGGTTCTCCGCCACCTGACGATGCACGGAGATCTCCATGGAGGGCGGCACATTGGCGCCCAGTCGAATGAGCGGCTCCGGCAGCAGGCGCTCCAATAGCCGCGCTACCATCTCTTTGTAGAGATAGAATGCGTCCTCACGGTAGCCCCGGAAGACCGCTGCGTACAGATAGGCGCTCAGGTTGTCGGAGGAGAGTATGGCGACGGGATACCCGGTCGGCTTATCCACGGGGGTTTGGGCATGGGAGGAGAAGTGTTCGGGAGCGCGATTGAAGTAGGGCTGCCAGACTTCTCCCAGGGCGTGCTGCCCGTTGGCCGGCTGTACGTAGGAGCCGTTGCGATAGTTGACGAACGTGGTCTCCGGCTGGCCCGCGCCCAGGAGATCCCCCAATTTCATATAAGAGGGTGTCCAGGGGCAGGGCTTCTCATAGTGGACCGGCGGGTTCGGCAATCCGAATTTGCCATCCTCCAGGGTCGCCTCATGGGAGAAGAGGATCGCTCCCCCACCGCGATGGAAAGCTTTCAGTTGCGCCTTCATCGCATCGTCCAGTACGCCTCTGTCGGGAATAATCACCACTTTGTAGTGGTTCAGGTTCTCCCGATCCGGCGTCTCTCCGTTCCACTGGATCTTGAGCGCGGAGAGCATCGCGGCGGCGCCTTCGATGGAGGCATCGATCTTCACCTGCCCCCTGCTATCCGCCTCCCATCCGAGGGCCTCTTTCGTCTCCGGCAGGAGCAAAACGGCGACCTCGGCCAGCGGAACCGCCCCCCGGCAGAAGGGCTCCATCGCTTCGACCCGCCGATAGGTCTCCCCGATCACCTGATACGCCCCTTTATCCAGAACCCCACGCGGATGCAACTGGTCGCCGATATTGACCACGCCCCCCGCCGCCAGAATGGTCGCGGCCTCATAATCCAATTGCGGAACCGTCTTGAGCCCACCGAAGTCCGCCCAGGATTTATGGAACCGTGCGGTCATGCCCTGCAGAGGGCGGGGATAGGTGCGAACGACGCGGGAGTACGTGGGGAAATAGAGATAGCCCCACCCTCCCGTGGTGAGCGATTCGATCTCAAGCTGGGTCAACGTGTCCAGTTCCCGATGCACGTTGGGCGTGACCCGGCTGTTGAAGAAAGTAGTCGCGTTGGGGTTGATCCCCTTGCAGATTTGCGTCAGACGTGTGGTGTACTCCCGCAGGATGGCAAAGGTCTGGCGGCGATGAGCATCCCGGTCATTGCGCTTGTTACCGAGGCGCGCCAGGCACTTCTCACAGAAGCAGCCGGGGTCCGGCGGGTAGTAGCACATATCGTAGAAGATCCCATCCGCCTGATAGTTCTTCAGGACCTCCTCCGTCTGTTCGGCCACATAGTCGATGTACTCCGTGTTATTCAAACAGATCTGATACCAGCTCGCCTGCGATGCATTCGGTCCCCATACCCTCCCATCCTCCAGCCGCACCAGCAGGTCGGCGCGGGTGGCGCCGATATACTGATCCACACGAACGGAGATATAGACCGGGCATGCGATACCGCGCTGCTTGCAGGCTTCGATCTGCGCACCGAGTAGGTCGAATGGGAGCGAGGGGTGCATCTTACCCAGGGGGGCTCGCGTTGGGTAGTAACTCATGCCATGATGGCACTTGCCGAAGAGCGTGACCCAATTGACATGCGCCTCGGTCAGGGTATCCCCGAAGACATCGGCGTCGAAATCGGCTCCAACATCGGGAATGAGTGGGCTGGTATGGAAATCGAGATGGATCTGACGGAAGCGGTCGGCGACCAGTTCGCCTGCAGTCATGCTCATCGGGGGTGCTCCTTTGCCATGGGAAATGCGAATTGGCCCTGAATTCGACGATCCTATCGTTTTTCCCTCCCATGGTCAACGGAATAGGTTCTGCGGCACAGAAGATCGGGCAAGACTTTCTTACCCGAACGGCGTATATAGGGACATCCATTGTAATCGGGCAAGGAGAAGACGCGACCTATGTCCCTGCTAGGAATTCTGTTGGCGCTGCTGCTGGTGTTTTTGAACGCTTTCTTTGTGGCTGCGGAATTCGCTGTCATCAAGGTGCGCGCCACACGAATCGAGGAGAGAGTACGGGAGGGCAGCAGAGCCGCCCGCGTGGTACAGCATATTCGGGAACATCTGGATTCCTACCTCTCCGCGACCCAACTGGGGGTCACCCTGGCCAGCCTGGCGCTGGGCTGGATCGGAGAGCCGGCGGTTGCGCGCTTGATCGAACCCCTCTTCGCAGGACTGGGTAAGTCCCTCTCAGTACGAGCGTCCCAGGTGATAGGTATCACGGTCGCCTTCACCGCGATCACCTATTTACATATCGTCTTCGGAGAGCTGGCTCCCAAGTGGCTGGCGATCCGAAAACCGGATCGCCTCTCGCTGGTAATCGCCTATCCATTGAATATTTTTTATCATGTCTTTTTTCCCGTTATCTGGTTCCTCAATCGCACCGCGGGGTTTCTCCTCCGCCGGGTCGGGATCTCCCCTGCCAGCGAGTACGAGGAGACGCTCTCCGAAGCGGAGCTCCGGATCGCCCTGTCCCAATCCGAAGAGGAGGGCGCCATCACGGAGAGTGCGGGCGATATCGCCGACCGCGCCTTCCATTTCGGGCGCGGGAAGGTCAGGGATGTGATGACCCCACGCCCCGAAGTCGCCTATCTCTCCACGGAATGGAGCCTGTCACGCAACCTGGAGATCGTTCAGCAGACCCGTTTTGCCCGTTATCCGCTCTGTCGGCATGACCTGGATGATGTCATCGGGCGTGTGCATGTGCGGGATATGCTGCCTCTGGTCCATGTCGCCAACCCGGACGACAGCACGCCCGCTACCCTCCTCGAATCCATCTCTCAGCCCGTGCTCTTTGTGCCGGAGACGAAGGCGCTGGACGCGATGCTGGATGACTTTCGATCCAACCGGATGGAGATGGCGATTGTCCAGGATGAGTACGGCCTCACGGCAGGCGTGGTCACCCTGGAGGATGTGCTGGAGGAGGTGGTCGGAGAGATCCAACAGGAGTTCGCGCCGCCACAGTCTGAAGTGCAGGCGATGCCCGACGGCAGTTACCTGGTGGATAGCAAAATCACGCTCTCCCGCCTGGTACGCGAATACTCGGTGGGGGAAGAGGTCGATGGTGTGGAGACTATCGGAGGGTATGTCCTCTCAACGCACACCGGCCATCCGCGCCTGGGATATGTCACCCACCTTGGGAACTGGCAGGTGGAAGTGGTTGAGATGGCGGGACGCCGGATCCGTCGTGTGCGGATTTCGCCTATTCCACGCCTCGAAACAAACGAACCGGAATCTACTCACTCTCAACAATAAGCGGTAGTTTCCACTGGCGCCCCATGCCCATCGGTTCCGGACGTCGAACTGCTGCCGCGTCCAGGAGGCGCGCGGCGGCGCGTTCGCGAAACCCCGGTGCTGGCTCCTCCACGGAGACCGCCTCCCGCAGCATCTGCCGTGTCTGCTCCAGGGTGCGTGCCTCGTATGCGCAGGCAGGGCAACGCAATAGATGCCGCTCCATCTTACGCTGGATCTCTTCCGTCAGTTCATTGTCCAGATGGAGGTCGAGCAAACCCTGCACCTCTTCACACTGCATCCTCTTTCTCCTCATCCGCCCAGAGTTCGGTCAGTCGCGAGCGGAGCGCACGCCTCGCCCGATAGAGCAGGGACTTCGTCGCGGGTACCGACCTCTCGATCATCTCGGCGACTTCCCGAGCATCCCACTGCTCCACATCACAGAGGATCAGGGTCAGGCGCTGCTCCTCGGGCAGTTCCGCAAGTGCGCGCCGAACCACCACCCCCGTCTCCACCTGGGCCTGCTCCCGCCCGACGTAGGCTTGTCTCTCCGCCTCCTCCGGTTCCAGGAACACCAGGCGGGGCTGGCTCTGCCGGTCTCGACACAGGTTGCGCACGATCCCGAACAGCCACCCCCGAAAGGGGCTATCCCCCCGGAAAGTCGCAGCCTTTTCAAACGCCCTCAGAAACGCCTCCGAGGTCACCTCCTCCGCATCCTCCACATTTCCGAGCAGATGGCGGGAATAGGCATAGACCCGATCTACATGCATTTCAAACAGCATGTTGAGCGCTTCGGGCTCCCCCGCCTGTAATCGCGCCACCAGACGCCGCTCCCAGGCGGTTTCGGCAGTGACATCCCGGCTCTCTCTCCTCCTCGATCCGCCGTTACCCCAATCCATCCTCACGTTCGTCTCTTTCCAACGGCTGCATACAGAATGATGACCAGGCTCAGTAAAGACGACGCCGTACCGAAGGAAAAAGTGTCGCCTTGCGTCCCGGAATCTGCCGTGCTTCGTAAAATTTTTTGAAATGTGAATAGCTGTCGGTGATTCACAGTTAGAATCAGTGGGAGGGAATAGGAGTCACTCTGACTCAGCCGGACTCAGTCTTTGATAGCAAAAATCAGATATTTTCCGATAATGTGGAAGGAGTTCCGCCCCAACAAGGCGAATTTCGGTCCGGATTCGTGCTGCTGCGAATCACTCCCAACCTCAATTCCATTCATGGACTGTCAAACTCATGCCAAAACAGAGAGCTGCTGCAACGGAAAGCCATCTTATTCTGGATACCGTCCATCAGGGGGATTGCCGCGATATTCTGCCGACCCTTCCGGCGAATTCGATAGACCTTATCTTCGCGGATCCGCCCTATAATCTTCAACTGCGCCATGACCTCTGGCGTCCCAATTTGACCCATGTGGATGCCGTGAACGAGGAGTGGGATAAGTTCCGGAGCCTGGAAGAGTACGACCGCTTTACGCGCACCTGGCTCTCGGCCTGCCGCCGCGTCCTCAAAGATACCGGAACGCTCTGGGTCATAGGATCGTACCACAATATCTACCGGGTAGGTTGCATCCTCCAGGATTTGGGCTACTGGATATTAAACGATATTATCTGGACGAAGACCAATCCCATGCCGAATTTCAAAGGCACCCGCTTCTGCAACGCGCATGAGACCCTGCTCTGGGTAAAGAAATCGGAGCACCAGGCGAAGTACACGTTCAACTACCAGAGCCTCAAAGCCGGGAACGAAGATCTACAGATGCGCAGCGACTGGCATATTCCCATCTGCAACGGCGAAGAGCGCCTGCGCGAGAACGGCGAGAAGGCGCACGCCACTCAGAAGCCGGAAGCACTGCTGCACCGCATTCTACGGGCATGCACCCATCGGGGCGACATCGTGCTCGACCCCTTCTTCGGCACGGGAACGACCGGAGCGGTCGCCAAGCGCATGGGGCGGCGCTGGATCGGGATCGAGCGCGAGCCGCACTATGTCACTCTGGCCGAAGCGCGTATCGCCTCACTGGTTCCACCGCTCGTTCCCGATGAGATGCTGCCCCCGCCGCTGGATGCCCCGAAACTGAAAATACCCTTCGTCAGCCTGCTCGATCATGGCCTCCTGCCGGTCGGTTCCATCCTGCGCCTCAATCGCACCGAACACTTTGCGCACGTTCTGGAGGATGGCACCATCGCTTGCAATGGGGTACGCGGCTCGATCCACAAAGTGGCAGCGAAGTGTCTCAACAAACCCGCCTGCAACGGCTGGGAATACTGGTACTATCAACACCCCTCCACGGGAGAGTATCTCGTCCTGGATTCCCTGCGCGAACAATTCCGGCAACTTCGCGATACCCGGATCGGTCCCTCGTTCGTAGAGAGCAACAGCAGCGCGGATGCGGGGGAAGCGGATCCGGTTCCTCAGGAACGGCACTATGAAACTAATCGTGGGTCTGGGTAATCCCGGACCGGAGTATGCCGGCACGCGACACAATGTCGGCTTTGAGGTAATCGACCTGCTGGCGAAGCGGCATCGCATTCTGACAGCAAAACGGGATTTCAAGTCGGTGCTGGGCGATGGGCAGATCGGCGGCGAGCGCGTCCTGCTTGTCCGCCCCATGACGTATATGAACCTGTCCGGGGAGGCGCTGGCTGCGATAGCCCAGTACTATCATGTGGGATGCGAGGACATTCTCGTCATCCTGGACGATGTTGCGCTGCCGCCCGGCAAAATCCGGCTGCGTTTCAAAGGATCTGCGGGCGGACACAACGGCATGGCCAATATCATCAAGTTGCTGCACACGCAGGAGATTCCGCGCATCCGGATCGGTGTCGGCGCGCCTCCGCCGGGCAACCTGATAGGTCACGTCCTCGCGCGGTTCCGCAAAGAGGAACTGCCCTTAATGCGAGAGGCCTATGAACGTGCGGCGGATGCCGTGGAGTGCGCTCTCTCCGCAGGCTTCGATATCGCCATGAACCGCTTCAATATCTCCGACAAGCCCGCCCCGGAGACACCCCCGAATGTGCCCAAAGCTGGCGACAAAAAGCAGCCTGATTCCGCTTGACAAATCTGGTCGGTTCCTCTTATAATGAACGCGTGCTAATGGGAAAACCGGCATTCCCACGCTCCGAAGGGTTCCGGAATCGAACTTGCTCGTATTTTTTTGAGTTTTTTGGTCCTCCGGTTCTCAACCGAGCGATTTGGCACGCATTGTGCAATACCTATATTAGGATAGATGTGCTCTGCATCTGTTTCATCACAGCGGAGAGAAGGCTATCGTGGTATGTCAGTTCGACGTTATTTCACTGTAGTCTGACGCTATTACACTCGCAGTTCGAAAGGGGTAGACATGTATCTTAAGCGAATCGGCCTTATAGCTTCGGCTACGGCGCTCATGTCGCTTGCCTGCCTTACAGCAGCCCATGCGCAACTGACGACGTTTGCGCAGTTTCGGGAATCCAACAACAGCGTAAACGCCTTCTCGTTCACGAACACCGACTCCACGGCCAGTGGTTTCCATGTGGTCAGTATCCCGGTGGAGTTCTCCTATGGCGTGAACAACGGCTATAACGGCAACAGCACCGCCAACATCGACGCGACGCTGACCTTCAGCGCCAACGTCACCGCCAAGCCGACGGCCCTGGGTGGTGGGTTCTTCTCCCAGGATTTCACCAACGTAAGCATGGTATTTACGGCGAACACGCCCGTCAATGGCCTGACCAACCTGCTCACGGTAAGCAACTCGACACTCTCCATGTTCGGCAAAGGCAACAGCGCCAGCACGGATTCGGATGTCTCCACCGGAGATACCGTGAACTTCAGTTCCGACTTCCTGATCTTCAGCAACACGATCGATCGGGACTTCGCTCTGTCGTTCTCGTCGCTGCAGCCGGGGCTCTCCACGGACATCAACGGGTGGCTGAAATCGTTCACCGCCTCCGGAACGGGCACCTTCGCCAGCGAACCGGCGCCCTTCTACTCTCCGGACGGTGCGAGCCTTTCGCTCCTGTCGGGCGGTCTGCTGCCCCTCGCCGGGTTTGCGCTCTATCGCCGCCGCCGCGCTAAGAAGTAAGTTAGCCGGAACTCGAATCACCAAAAACGCGGAAGAGAATTCTCTTCCGCGTTTGTTGCATTTGGGCTCTGCGCAATCGCTCTGCTGCTACTCCATCAAGAAGACCACCTTGCCGCACAGCCCATCCCGCATCAATTCCATCCCATGATCGTAATCCTCGAAGCCAAGGCGGTGGGTGATGGCGGGTGCAATATTGAGCCTACCGGAAGCCAGAAGCGCACGCATGGTATCCCAGGTCTCATAGAGGCGCCGCCCCACGACACAATGGATGGTCAACCCCTTGAAGATCATGTCCTCCGCCATATCCAACTCGACCGTCTGTGCGGGGATCCCCATCAGGGAGACACGCCCTCCGCGCCTGCAGATCCGCATGGCCTGCTTAATCGCAACGGGTGCGCCCGACATCTCTAAGACCACATCTACGCCCTGCCCCTGAGTTCTTGCATCGACCACCGCTTCGATGTCGGTCTGAGTGACATTTACCGTCTCGTCCGCCCCCAGCTCCTCCGCTAACTTCAGCCTGTAATCACGCGTGTCGGTCGCGTAGATCACCGCAGCGCCCGCCGCGCGCGCTACGGCAATCGCGAAGATGCCGATGGGACCGCACCCTAGGACCGCTACGGACTTGCCCACCACGGAATCCGTGAGTGTGGCGTGTACCGCGTTACCCAGCGGGTCCTGGATGCAGGCAAACTCCGGCGCCACCGAGCGATCATTCCGCCAGGCGCTTCCGGAGGGGACAACGACATAGGGTGCGAAGCAGCCATCTACATCTACTCCCAGGATCCGGGTGTTCGCGCACACATGTCGTTCGTTGAGCAGACATTGGCGACAGTGACCGCATACCCAGTGGCTCTCCCCACTGACATAATCCCCTACTTTCAGGTTCTCTACATCGCTGCCGATCTCAACGATCTCGCCGGCAAACTCATGCCCCATGATGCGCGGTGGCTTCACACGCCCTGCCGACCAGCGGTCCCAACTATAAATATGGTAGTCGGTCCCACAAATAGAGGTCGCCAGCACACGCACCTTGATCTGGTCCGGTCGGGTGATTTGGGGTTCGGGAACCTCCCGTAACTCCGCACCTGGTCCGGCCATCGTCTTCATAATCGCTTTCATTGCGTTCCCTTCAAATGTAATTGTGTTCTATGCCAGCGGCGGAGAGGGCTCCAGGAGGCGTGCCGGAGGTTTCTGTACCAGCTTTGGAAAGA
>Ga0070734_10001922_pt1 | contig 27682 bp, 32 predicted proteins | sample Coa_R1_8_FD_66444 | JGI IMG/M metagenome (GOLD analysis project Ga0070734, IMG submission 66444) | Surface soil microbial communities from Centralia Pennsylvania, which are recovering from an underground coalmine fire - Coalmine... | ecosystem: Environmental > Terrestrial > Soil > Unclassified ... | reverse complement strand
CGAGTAGTTGCGGGGGCAACTTCACCGGCGGCTGCCGCTTGTTGGTCTGGCGCCGGCCGATGCCGCGGCGATAGAACACCCCCGCCTCTAGATCGACGTGGCCGCGGCCGACCGTAGGCATCAGCGCCGCGCCGCAGATCGCTTCCGAGCGCGTGCCCGTGTAGAGCCCGACCAGAATGAACCGCGCGACATGCCTCCCGACCGAGCGCAGCGTGACCTTATCGCGCATGACTTGGCGCGCGCGCCAAGCGGCCCATAGCAGCCGCGCCGCTTGAGACCTCGTCAACCAGCCCTCCCGGGGCAGAGGCTTTTCGGGCAGTACGACGGACACGATCTCGGAGCAGAGGCCCTCCCGCCGGTGATAATTGATGGCGGCGCGTAAATCCTCCAGCTCGCGCCGTGCGGCTGCCTCGCCCACCATGCGGGCGGGATTGCCGGTCACGTGAGGCTTGCAAGATTTCCACGGCTGCGAAATGCGATGCTCGACATAGGCCCGGCAATTCGCGCCGTTGACATCAGCAAGCGTCATTTCCTGCCACCACGAATCGAGCGTCAGGACGCGCTGCTTGAGCTCGTCTTCGCGTGCGCGGTGGGGCGCTACGTCGGTGAGATAGATCGCGAGCACATCGGCAATCAGGATCTCAGCTGGATGACGTTTGCGCCCTCGGTTGGGCTGGTACTTGTTGACGAGGTACTCGCCGAGCGCCTGGTCGGCGCTTTCGCGATCTTCTGCAAGGCAGCCCGTGCTGATTTTGCTTCGGCCGTCGCGGATGACCCAGACCGCGCGTTCCCGGAGCGTGCCGTCCGGGTTTCGCTTTTCGGGACGGAGCCAGAGCCTGATGCCTTTGGCTGGACGCGACATGCTGCCCTCCAGTCAGCGATCCACGCGAGTGTGGTGTAAATCTTGCCTTGAAGCCGCTCGTGCATCAGCCGGCCCTGAGTTGTCGCCTTGCGCAAGCTGTTCTCCGTCATCGACCCATCCGGAAACGCGAGTGCGGCTGCCACGTGCAGGCGCAGCGGCGTATCGGGCTTGATGGTGTCGAGCGGTGGCGGTGGCTTGCGCATCGGCGCAAGCTGCACGATGGCCGGCGGACGAGTCGACTCCTTCTTGGGCCACCCCTTGTTTCCAGAATTGGAAACAGCCCCTGTTTCCATCGTTACGGGTGTTCACGGCACCAGCCGATAGAGGCCGCGGGGCTCGTGGTTGATCTCGCCTGCCTGCCGCAACTGCCTTAGCGCCTTGCTCACGCCGGTGAGTGATCTCTCGACACCGCTGATGATCTCGCCGAAGGTCATGGGCCTGCGGCGCCGGCGCAGTAGGGCAAGGATCGCATCGCCGATATCGGACTCCGCTCGGCACGTTCCGGCGAGAGCGTAACGGGCGGGACCTGTGCGGTTGCCGCGCCTTGTTCGAATGACCTCGCCTTTGAGATGTTGATGGACGGTTCTCAGGATCACCCATCTGCTCTCGCCGGTGTCCTCGCCGAGCTCCGCTAATGTCTTTTCCTTGTCGGGGGTCAATGCCGCGACGATCTTGTCGACGGGACGCACGCGCGCCTGCACCTTGCCCTCGGCGCGGAGAAGACCCAGGACGCGCTTAACGGCGCTCGACGTGCGGCCGGTGGCTTTGACCATCGCCGCGGTCGTCGGTTTGACACCTTGATTGAGGGCTTTCAGGACGAGCTCGCGTGTGGGAACGAAGGCTTGTTGCGTGCCCGCCAGCGCCCACATGTCCACGCCGTTGCATCGAATATTGATGATTTCTGCGCCCATCCTTCGCCGGACCGCGGTCATTGCGGAATCGGTCTTTCCGAACTTCTGGGCGAGGTGCTTCCTCGGCTGCGGCCCGGAGCCCAGCTCGCTGCGCAACCTCTCGGCGTCGCGGTCGGGAAGTAGCGGCCTCGTCAAATTCGGCCGGTAATGTGGGCTTTCGCGCATCCGCTCGAGCTCCCTTTCGAGCCATCGAACGTGACGTCGCAAATTCCTGTCCCAACAAACTGCCTGCTGCCTGTAGGCAAACATTGCGCTGACCAGGTCGAGCGAGCCGACACTCAAAAGATCATCCACCAGGTCGCGGGCCTTCTCCCGATCGTACGACCTGTCACAGCTTTGAAGCCATGACGTCCACGAATCGTATTCCGGCCGGATGGACAGGAAGACATCACGCGCCCTGACGATGCGTGTGCGCAGGGCTTTGTCGTTCATCTCCTCAAGAGGCTTGACAGCACGGCGGACCTCGTGGAGCACCTTGTTCGTCAGGTCACCTTTTCCTTCCGTGAGCCGCCTCCCGCGTTGACCGATCAGGTCCCATCGGAACGGGACCAGCGGATTTGGGACGTGCGATCTCTGCCGGGGTGTTACGGTCCGCCCCCGCGAGGGTGTTACGGGTGTTACGGGTGTTACGGCTGCGCTTGTGGAAAGCGCTAACAACGGCGTCACCGCCGGTCGTTGCAGGCCCTCCAGGCTGCCGCGATATTTCGCGGGCAATCCGAGCTTCCTCAGCTCAGCGCGCCGCTTCGCCATACGTTCTTTAGCAGACGCCAAGAGACTCACCGTCACACACCGTCAAGGAAGGGGTGGGGGTGGGCGCGGGCAAGGCATCGCGACGGTGGAGCGATGCGACGGTCCGTCGACCGGCCCGCGCCGGCGAGTGATAGCCGATTCTGATGCCGATGCCGATCCCTGATCGGTGTGGGCAATTTGCCCGCAGTGCTCATTGCGGCCGGGTCACCTTCCGCGCAACGTCCGTTGCTGACGGCCGGGTTTCCTCGCCGCGCTCGCTCGCCTGTCGACGCAAGCTCGCCCGCCGGCGCGCGGCTGCCTGCTCGCGCGTCTCGCGTCGGTGTGGCTCGTCACGCTGGCCGCAGAAGAGCTGCGGCGGTGAGCCGTGCGCCTCTCCTTCGCCGGCCCAGGGGCGCCACGGGGCAGCCGGTGGGAGCACTGCGATCGTCGCGAGCCGACCTTCGAGCGCCTGGTGCAGCAACTCCAGCCCCATGCGCCAGGCGGCATACTCGGCGCGCTCCGCAACGATGCGCGACGGCGCCGGCCGGTACATGAGCGGGCAGTACGCGCCGGCACGGTACAAGCCCGCGCGGATCGGCCGGCACGGGACCGTCGCGGTGTGCGTGGCGGCGCCAGGCGGCCAGTCCTCCGAGGCGAGCGCGCTCGCCGGCACATGGATGACGCGGCCCCTCTTGTCGGTCATCTCAATTAACGTCTCATCGATCAGCACCTTCGGCTTGCCGTTGGCACCAGTCACCGGAAACGGCTCCGGCAACGCACGTGTCCACCGCGGCCGTGTGCCGGCGCGGGCGTGCACCGCGATGATCGCCGGCATGTTGGCGACCGCCTCGACGCCGGCGGCCAGGTGGTCGACGTCCATGTGCTCGAAGTTGTGCATGAGCCCGGCCGCGTCATCGGGCCCGAAGCCGTGACCGCGCCACACGGCCAGGCCCTTCACGGCGGCCTCGATCGCGAGAGCGTCAGGGTGCGGAGCACCAAGCGCGGCCGGGAAACCAGGATCGCGGTCGCTGTGCTCGTCGGCCGATATCGCCGCGGTGGTCCGCAATGCCGGCCCGATCGGGTCGCCGCCATGCCGGCGCTTCGGCAGCTCCTCCCGGTAGGCCCACCGGACGGCGATTTCGATGTCGGTGAAACGCTTTGCCGGCACGGGCGAATCCAGAATGTGAGAACCTCCCGCAATATCTCACATTTCAGCCCGCGCGCGGCAAACCGAGCTTGCCAGCCTTCAGGCGTCGCGGGTCCTTGCGCAATGCAACCAACGTCTCCCCGCCATCGCCTATGCTCGTACACGGGAATTTCCAGCGATCCAGCTCGTCGAGCGTCTTGTGCGGAATGCCAGCGCGCCATCCGGCGAGTCGAATTTTCAGCAGCATCTCGTCTATGCTCGCCGCCGGCGTCGCGATGAGCTCGTCCGCGATCGCGGTCGCGCGGTCGACGGCGCGGTTAAATTTTGATTCGTGCTTCCGCACCGCGTGCATCGCCGCAACGGCGGCCTCGAATTTTCTGTACAGCGCTGGGATGGTTTTTGCTCTCATGTTGTTCTCCGCGTCATCGGGTCAAAGGATTGCCTCTCCCCCGCTTGCGGGGGGAGGGGCGTGGGTGCATCGGCCTCAGCTGCTCGCGAGCGCGACAGTCATCGTGTCGCCGGCGTCAAGCCGGCCGCGCCTCGCGAGCATGACGATCGCGACGCGAAGCGCGTCCGCCGGCGCGGCGAGTTCGCGGTCGTGCACGGTCGCGGCATTGCGCAGAACAATGACGAGAGCATCGGGCGCCGGCGGTGGCGGCGCCGGTCGCGGTCGGGTGTAGGCTGGCATCGTCGCCTCCCATCACCGCGGCGCGAAGCCGGCTTCGGCGAGGGCGGCGCGCAACAGCCCGATCGCCGACCACATCACGTCGCACTCGGCGCGGCCGTTGTAGCGGTCCCAGCGGGAGGACAGCCGCACGCAATCGTCATAGCCGGTGCGCTTGACCATCTCGGCGAGCGCAGCAGCTTCGTTCTCGGGGAGGCATAGAGCGATTGTCACTTGTCGGGTAGGGTCTCGGTCAGCCATTGAACTGAGCTCCGTTCAGTTTGGTGGTCAGGCCCGCCGTGAGTGTTGCTGCACTCGCGGTGGGCCGCTTCATTCCGGCTGGCGCCGGAATTTCACAGATCCGCGTAAGTCCGCTCGGTGACTTCCTGCGCCCATGCGGCGCCGGCGGCCTTGGCCTTCCGGCGATCGAACATCGGCGGGATGCCGAGGCCGTCATCATCGGCCGGCACGGCGACGACCTGGCCCGAGGGCTTGGGCGGTCCGAGGTCGCCGGGCAGTTCGTCGTTCATCGGATAGATCCTGCGGTTCATCTCCCGAGCGAGACGGGTCGACTCGTCTTCCGGTGGCATCGGCGGTGCGGAGAAGGGCTGCGACGGCCCTTGCGAACGGTGCCCGAACTGGCGCGCCTCCATGGCGCGCATCGCGCGCTCCGCGATGCCATCGGACTTGAGCGAATGCTTCGGCGCCGGCGCGACGGTCTTGGCGGTGCGCGGTGGCGTCGCCGGCGCCGGCCGCAGTTCCGCAAGCTTCTCGCTGTAGCGGAAGCGCAGGGCCTTCTGCCAGTCAGCCGGCAGCGTAGCGATGGTGACGCCGTGCGTGTCGCCCCATTCCTGAAGATCGCCGACCGACGCAATCGCATCAAGCTCGCTCCGCAGCTGGTTGAACACCGGCGCTGCGTTCGTCTTGGACGGTCTTGCCTTGCGGCGCGCCGCGGCATGTTCGCTTCGCTCCGCGTGGTCTACGTCGGGCAGATCATCAACCACGACACCAAAGAGCGCGATCAGCACATATTTGCGTGTCGTGGTGGCGATGGCCTGGATGGCGCGATCGTTGAAGCCGCCGCGCTCGCCGGCGACCTTCGCCATGCCGGACGACCGGATGGTGCGCACCTCGCCCGAGGGCGCGTGCACGATGTCGAAATCAAACTCGACCCGCAGCACGCCTTCGGCGATCAGCTCGTGGCCGACCTCGGACTGCAGAACCACGATGCCATGCTGCGCCATCAGCGGCGCGACGATGCGCATCAGGTCCGGCATGCGCGCGAACGTGAACTTGTGAAAATCGTTCACACCGAGTTTCGGGACCGCCTCCATCCTGGCCATGATGGCGGCGATCGCGGCGGCGAGGTTGCCGGCGCCTGACGCCACGGCGCCGGCGGCGAGAGTTTCGCGGGGCGTGATGGCGTCCATTACGCGATCCTCCTCCTCGCCGGATAGCTTTCTTCCCGCGCCCTGTCGCATGCCTTCTCGATCGCGCCGCACAGGTCACCGATGATGTCGTCGAACAGTCCGTCGAGGGGCAGCCGGTCGGTCGGCAGGAGGCTGGTGTGGTCGGCGGTGTCGCGCACGAAGGCGACGACGTAGCGCTCCGTGGCCCGCAGGTTGCAGCGCAGGATATCCGCCGCGAGCTGAAGCTGGTCTGGTGTCGCGTGCAGGAGCGGGTCGAACTCATAGGGCGGCAGCGCTTGCAGCCGGGCGACCAGCTCGGCATGGCTTTCGCGAATGCCGGAGGTTTGTGGAGAGGGGCGCCGGCGGACTGCGCCGGCGCTGGAGAACGTAATACGATTCGGAGTAGTGCTGTTCTCAGCCATTGACCTGGTCCTTTCAGGTTGGTGGTTAGGGCCGGAGGCGAGGTGCCAGCCTTGCTTCCGGCCTGCGTTTCGTATTACATATCAAGCCATGAAGAGTGTCAACAAAAACGTCATACGAAAAAGGATCGGCCGCAAGCCAATCGGCGCGAAGGCCGCGAGAGTGTTTGCGCTGCGCCTGCCCGATGAGGTTGCCAAGGACGTGAAGGCCTACGCCAAGGCGGAAGGAATCAGGCATCAGGGCGAGGCGATTCGGCGCCTGATCGAAGACGCTCTGGCGCGGCGGAAGACCGCGCCGTGATTGCTACCGGGAAGAAACCTTATCGGACGTAAAAGGACGATGCTGAATGGCCGATGATGCAGTTTTAGAAGCTCTCCAAGCGATCCGGGCAGATCTCGACGCACTCAAGACCAAGATCGATGCGTGGCCCGACCTGCATTTCCTGCAGGCCGCTGCACAGCAGCAACAGCGCGAAGCTGGCGAGGCGCGCGAGTTCCGGCGCTATGTCGAGATCAAGCTCGACGAAATCTACGGATCGATGGCGACCAGTTCGGAGATCACCCGGCTCCGTACCGAGGTCGCCACGAGCATCGACCACGAGAGAGCGCTCGACCTTCGCGTCTCGGCAATCGAACTGCGGCTTGGCATACGCAATCCGCTGGCCCCGACAGAGTAGGCGAAGGCGAGCACAGGTCTATATTTTCCTCACCAGGCGGGACCGGAGAGCGAGCCGGTCCCAGCAAGTCGGTGGGGCTCCCTAGAGGCTCCCCGCCGCGCCTGGCGCTCCGGGTACCGTACCGCGGGGCAGAAATGTCCCGGGCATTGCGGTGCGTCCGGTGCCATCGTGACGCGGCAAGGAGATTCGCGATGGCGAAGCGAGGGCGTAAGCCCGGCACCCCGAAGACCGGCGGCCGGCAGAAGGGCACACCGAACAGGAAAACGAAAGAGCTTCAGCACCGCGTCGAGGCCTCCGGCCTTACGCCGCTCGATTACATGCTCGCAGTGATGCGCAATCCCAGGCTGCCGGTGGCGATGCGTTTCGATGCCGCCAGGAGCGCGGCGCCCTACATCCATCCGCGGCTCTCGGCAATCGAGCACACCGGCAAGGACGGCGGACCTATCATCACGGAGCGCGTGTCGGACATCGAGGCCGGCCGGCGCATGCTCTTTCTGCTCAACCAGGCCGCAGAGGCCGCCAGCAAGGCCATACAGCGCTGATTTGCGGCGCCTGGCGTTTTTCTAAGATGGAAAAATCTGGAAATCCCGCCCCCCTGCCGCCCCTCGACGCCGTGGTCCGCCTCAATCCCGAGGCCAAGGCCACGATCGCGCAGCTGCGCGACCAGTATGTCGCCGCCCACCGGCGGCCGGAGCCCTTCACGGAGCTCGTGGCGGGCCTGGCGGCCGTGTTCCGGGCGCACGGCCTGGCCGTGACCACCCGCAAGGATGACGACGATCGCGCCTCGCCGTTCGTGAGCGTGGTCGGCGCCATCCTGCAGACCGTGCCGGCGGACGTGTACAGGCGACCGCAGTCGCTGGGAGCGCTCTCCATGGCCTGCTGGCGCGCGCTACGGGCGATGTCGGGACAAACTTGTACCGTGACCGCAGAGGCCTCGATCGCCACCATGGAGCCCATGAGCATGCCCGCCGCCGCATCTGCCGCACCGGAGCCGATTTCGCCGATCGACGAAACGCGGTGGAACCGCGCGACCGAGAGCGACTGGCTCAACGTGTCGGTCCCGGAAGGCTGCACCGTCGAGGACCTGATCGAGCCGAGCCTGTGGGAAGCCGTCGCCCACAAGATGAAGGCGAACCGCCGAATGGCGGTGCACTGGGACGACGCCAGCCAGGTCGCCGAAGTTTTCGTGCACGAGGTCGGACCGAACTGGGCGCGCGTGCAGATCCTCACGCATTCGGTGTTCAAGCCGGAGGCCGTACAGCTCCACCTCCCCGGCATCACGCAATGGCCCGTGGTCAAGACCGTGATGTTGCCGCCGGCGCACGACACGGCGACGTAGGAGCGGACGATGGCACTGCCGATCGCGACCGTGTGGGGCTTGTCGATACTGGCAAACGAAGCCGATGACGCGGTCGTGAGTAACGCAGGCTTCGGCATGGCCTTCAACAATCCCAACACGACCGCGAACGTGGTTCTGCCGAACGGCATGACGCGCCGGCAGGCGCATCTCTGCCTTCTCTGTTTGCAGGCCTCCACCACGCCGGGCCGCATCTGGACGCAGCTCAGCGATGCCACGCGGCTGCAGTACTTCCTCGGACTCATGGGCGCCGCCGCCGGCGCGCCGACAAACCCGCTCAACAACGGCGGGGACAATCCGCTGCACGGCGGCAACTTGAACGCCTGGCTGGCGGCCAACACACCGTGAGGGCGACATGTCCGCAAGCGAGATCACGCGCTACATTCCGGACGCCACGACGCAGAGCCAGGTCATCGAGCTATTCCGCGCCAGCGGGCCGCTGCAACATCTCTCGCTCGACCAGGTCGGGCTCGTGGTTGCGAGCGTCGGCCAGCGTTCGCACGGCGGGCGGCCATTCACGGACCTGCCGTATCCGGATCGGTTTCGGGTGATCGCGCATTTCGTGAACCGGATGCTCAACGAGCAGCACGCGAACTTCAGCGATGACGCGACGCTGCAGGCCTGGCTCGACAAGCACGTGCAGGCCGTGACGACATGACCGACGCCGCGCCCAACACACCGTCGACGTCGCTCGCGCCTGGTCCGGCCGCCGACAAGGCGACGATCGAGCAGATGATGGGCGATCCGGGAAGCGCCTATTGGGCCAGGGGCGAGCTGCACCCCGACGTTGCCAAGCTCGTTGGTCTGCCGACTGGCGAGGCGATCCGCGCACACTATGCCGACCTGGTGCGGGGCGAGCTCGCCGGCGCCGACAGCCCGGTAGGCCCGGCGCATGAAACCGACATCGACACGCCGCGCGACGCCGGCGGCTACGACCTGCAGGGCCTCGCGATCTATTCGGGCGAAGACCGCGACATCGTGGACAGCTTTGCGGCGGTCGCCCTGCAGTCGGGCATCGGGCAGGAGAAGTTTTTCGACGCCGTGCAGTGGGCGCTCAATCAGCCCGTCAAGCCCGATGCGATGCAGTTTCACCGATGGGCGGCCGCACGCGGCTGGGGCGATGTGAAGATCAGGGCCGCAATTGATTGGTTCGCGAAGGAGGCCAAGCGCCATGGCTGACCAATCGGCTGTCGAGGCGGCCGAGCGCGCGACGCACCTGGTGGTCGAGCACTGGGATGCGATGGTCGAGCAGCTGTCAGCCCCGCCGCTCACTGCGTCGTTTGGTTTCGTGAACCCCAACGCCGTGATCGCGATGCTTGAGAGCATCCGCCGGCACGCAAGCGATGCGCTCGACATCATGCGCAAGACGAAATGGCCCGACGCCGCGTCGCGCGACGCCATCAGGCCGCGGGCCGGATGAACGAAGGAGTGACACCATGGCGCAAGCCGCGACGAAGCCCGAAGCGCCGGCAGAGCCGCCGCGTCCGATGGCCTGGCCGGAAAGCAGGCTCACGCTGTCCGACCACACGGACGGCCCGATTTTGCACTTGAACCTTCCGGCGGATGACCGCCTCGAAGAAGGTCCGCAAAACGTCCTGTTGTTCGCGGTGGTGGGCCGGCGCCTCAACCGGGGACAGCTCATCGTCGTGACAAACGACGGCGACTCGTTCTGGGCCTTGATGCGCGTCACGCACATTCACGGCGGCAACGGCATGAGCGTGCGGATGCTTGAGCTTCGCCATGTCGTTCCGCCGCAGCTCGCCGATCGCAAGGAGGAGGAGGTCGTCGCAACGGGTGAGTTCTACGTTCGTTGGATGGGCTCGACGCGCCGGTACGCGATCGTTGCGCCCAACGGCACCGTGCGCCAGGACGGCTTCATGACGCAGAAGGAAGCCGAGAACGCCCGCGATCAGCACGCGCGCAATTTCGGCAGGGCGCGCTGATGGAAGCTGCCGAGCCGATCGACCTCGACCTGCGCCGCAGCGAGCATCGCGAGCGCCTGGCGAAGATGATCGGCCTGCTCGGCAGCGACAAGGCCGGCGAGGCCTCTGCGGCGCTCGCCGCGATCGGCCGCGTCATGGCGGGCACCGGCATGGACTGGAATTGGATCGCCGGCCTGGTGCGCTCGGCGGCCGAGCCCGGCGACAAGCGCGACAAGCTGCTCGCCCGTCTGGTCAACGAGCGCATCGCAGCCGCGGCGCCGTACCGATATGCGATGCGAGACGGCGAAGCCCGCTTCATCGACGAAACCGCGGCGATGCTTCGCGACAACGTGAGCGCGGCGACGACGGGGCGGCTTGAGCGGGCCCTCACCATCGCAGAGGCGGCGATCCGGGTGGCGCGAGGACCGCGCTGATGGCGCCGCTCGTTGCCGGCGCCGGCGGCCTGGCGGCAGTAGGCGCAGCCAGCTACGGCTTGTCCTATGCGGTGAAGAGTGGCGCGACGCTCGCCGGCGAGACCTATCGGAAAATATTTCCCGTCGAGGGCAACCGCGAGGAACCTGCGCCGCAGCTCTCCACACCGGAGAGGCTCCCCCCGATTCACGCCCTACGTTCCCGAACGCGAGGCGCCGGCAGAGCCCGTCTACCGGGCGCGACCGGACCAGATCGGCCGCCCAACGACCGAAGTGCTGGACGAGATCATTGCAGAGCGAAGGGCGGAGCAAAGCGCTCGCGCCAAGCGCTACGCCGAGGTGAATCCGCTGCCGCCGGCGCCGAGCCTCTACGACGTGCTGAGAAGCGGCAGCAGCGGCGTGCTGGACTCGCCGATGTGGCGCGAGGCGATCGAGCCGGCGCCAACGGAGAACGGGTGAGCGTCCGCCAGGCGCGGTGGGGAGCCTCTAGGGAGCCCGCCGACTTGCCGGAATCGGCTCGCTCTCCGGTCCCGCCCGGCCGGCAAAACATAGGCTGGTGGAAAGCGACGCGGCCCGCCGAAGAGACTTTCCGCAGTCCCGGCGATTCTAGAACGGCCGCACAATCTCCGTTCCGGTCGCGTGAGCCGGGACGACCAGATGCCCCGAAAGACCCCTAGTCCGACGTCCAAGACGCACTTCCCGGCGGCGGCAATGTAGGTCTACGCACCGGGTCCCGCAACCAGAGGCGAATTGCTCGCCGCCACCATCACGGCCGCCCCAGCGCCGCGCGAAGCGGACGAGCTCGCCGACGTAGCCGCGCCACCTCTCAGGCGTCGTGTGCCACAGCGGCCGGTCGGCGAGCCCGGCGACCGCCGCGTCGACGTCAGGCGCGCGCGGAGGGTCGAACAGAATGCGAGCCGCCGGCATTTCAGGCTGCTCCTACGGCCGTGATCTCCCCCACCTCGAATTGGACCCGCGTCACGCCGGGATACACCGCAGCGATCGCCTCCTGCGTTGCTCTGTCGTAGCGAGCACTGAGCCAGCTCCGCACAAACCTCGTCGACACGATCACCGTTGCGGTGCCGTCAGTGATGTCGCCAAGCATTGCTTTGCTGAACCAACTTGTGGCAACGGCCTCCCCGACAATCTCCGTGAGCCGTGTCAATACCGGACCCCAGCGCGGATCTACGGAGCAGGGCGCTGCCGACAGTGGTGTTTCCCTTGCGCGCGCGTCATCATCATCATCAACGAGATTTTTTAGGGGGGTGTTGGGGGGGGGACATTTGGTGAAACCGGTGAAACCCGTGAAACCGTTTCATCGGTTTCACGCTTGCGCGCGTGGGCCGCCCGCAACTCCTTCAGGCTGCCGCGTGTGGTTGGACGAAGACCGAGCTCGGCGAGCGCAGCGCGGCGCGCGTGCGTTTTCTCGGTATTCGACTTTGGCTGCTTCCTTGTGGGGGGCGCGGGTGCCTCTGCGGCGGGCAGGAGCGCAGGTGCGGCAGGGACCAGCTCCACAATCGAGTCGGGCAGGAGTGCCGCGACCACGGTCTTCAGAGTTTCGAGGCTCGCGATCAGGGTGTCGAGGCTGTGGAGCACCGCTCTGGGGTCGACATCGAGCATCATGCCGGCCCCCGCGCTCGCATTGTGATTTGACGATGGGCCCGGGATGCGCCAACGATGCGCGTGGCCTCTTCGAAACTGACCGGTTTCCGGGAGGGAGATTGAGAGCGCTGGCCCGGCACGGCTGGCGCTCTTTCTTTTTGCGGCGGGCTGGCGCGGGGGTTTTGTCCCGCATTTCTGTCCGCGTGCTTCTTACGATTCGCCGCAGACGTTCCGAAGTGATTGATTCTGTTGGTCGGAGTGGCAGGATTTGAACCTGCGACCCCCTCGTCCCGAACGAGGTGCTCTACCAGGCTGAGCCACACTCCGATGTTGTTTGGCAGGCGATCTTATAGCCGTGCCGCAGTTGGCCTGCAAGCTTGCAAACACGAACTCCGCAGGACCGCCCCCGAAAAGGCGAACAGATCACGCAAGATCTCCAAAAAGCACGAGTCGAGGGAAAAACGCGGCGCTGGGCTCCCCCAGGTTCCGCTGCTCCGCACCCGCCCTCGCGGCGACCATTGCGCTTGTGTTCCTTGAGCGGCATATGGGAGCCAACGCGGAGAATCCAAGATGTCGGCGGTCGCCACCGTCGTCGCCCGGGCAGGTCCGGCGGCGACCGAGCAGGCCAAGTCTGTTTTGTCGGCGGGGCGGCTCGTGGCCTTCCCGACGGAGACGGTTTATGGCCTTGGCGCCGACGCCACCAATGATCGTGCCATCGCAAGGCTCTATGCTGCTAAGGAACGGCCTTCTTTCAATCCGCTGATTGCCCATGTGGCAGACCTTGCGGCGGCACGTCAGCTGGCGCAATTCGGTTCGGAGGCGCTCAAGCTGGCGGCAGCGTTCTGGCCGGGCCCGTTGACGCTCGTCCTTCCCAAGCTTCGTGGCTGTGCGGTCGGACAGCTCGCGACGGCGGGACTGGACACTGTCGCGGTGCGGGTGCCCAGCCATCCCGTCGCCCGCGACATCTTGGCCGCGTTTGGCAAGCCGATCGTGGCGCCTTCCGCCAACCGCTCAGGTCGGGTGTCGCCGACCTCAGCGCAGCACGTGCAGGCCGACCTTGCCGGCCGTGTCGACCTCATCGTCGATGGCGGCGCCTGCCCGCTCGGGGTCGAATCTACCATCCTGGCCTGCCTCAACGGCATAGCACTGCTGCGCCCCGGCGCTCTGCCGCGCGCCACCGTGGAACGCTTCCTCGGCCACGATATCGCGGTCGCGGGGACTGCGGCTGACGCGGCCAGCGCTCACGGACGTCCAGTCGCCCCCGGCATGCTGATGTCCCATTACGCGCCGCACGCTGCCCTGCGTATGAACGCCATCACGGTTGCGCCCGGCGAGGCGCTGCTCGCGTTCGGGCCGACATTGCCGGCGGATGCCGGCAATGCGCGGACGGTCCTGAACTTGTCTGACCGTGGCGACCTGGTAGAGGCGGCCGCCAATCTGTTCAACTATTTGCGCCTATTGGACAGCGCCGGGATCAACGCCATTGCGGTAATGCCGGTGCCTGAGGAAGGGCTCGGGGAAGCCATCAACGATCGGCTTCGGCATGCCGCAGCGCCGCGCCATCCCGACGGCTCGACCGCAGACGGCCGGCGAGGTACGGTGCCTCAGGGAATCACCGCATGAACACGCAATTTACGCGACCGGTTGCCACTCTCCCCCCGGAGCTGATTGCCCGCTTCACGGCGATCGTCGGGGAAAAATATGCCATCACGGATGCGGCCGAACAGGAGCCGTATCTGGTCGAGGGCCGTGGCCTCTACCATGGTAGCACACCCGTCGTGCTGCGACCCGGCTCCGTCGAGGAAGTGGCCGCCGTCGTCAAGCTCGCCAATGAAACAGTGACCCCGATTGTGCCGCAGGGCGGCAATACGGGCCTCGTGGGTGGCCAGATTTCCCATCACGGCGAGGTGGTGCTGTCGCTCACACGGCTCGACCGCATCCGCGAGGTCGACGCTGTGTCGGACACCATGACGTGCGAAGCAGGCGTGGTGCTGGCGAAGGCGCAAGCGGCGGCGGCCGCAGCCGACCGCTTGTTTCCGCTTTCGCTGGCCGCGGAGGGCAGCTGCACGATCGGGGGCAACCTCTCCACCAACGCGGGCGGCACCGGCGCCCTCGCTTACGGGGTGGCGCGCGACCTCGTGGTCGGCCTCGAAGTGGTGTTGGCCGACGGGCGCATTCTCAACACGCTCAGCAAGCTCAAGAAGGACAACACAGGCTACGACCTGAAAGGTCTGTTCGTCGGCGCCGAAGGTACGCTCGGCATCATCACGGCCGCGGTGCTCAAGCTGTTTCCGGCGCCGAAGACCGTGGAGACGGCCTTCGTGGGGGTGCCGTCGCCGGAAGCCGCTGTCAAACTGCTCAGCCTCCTACAGGAGAGAACCAATCGCGCCGTCACCAGCTTCGAGCTCATGTGCGGCCTCGGGGTCGACTTCGCTGTCCGTCACGGCCACGCAGTGCGCGGTCCGCTGGATGAGCCGCATCCGTGGTACATCCTCGTGCAGCTTGCATCGGCGGCGCAGCAGGACTTGCGCACGATGCTCGAAGAGGCACTGGAAACCGCAATGGAGCGCGGCCTGGTGAATGATGCAGCCGTCGCGGATAGTCTCGAGCATCGCCGTGCGTTCTGGCATCTGCGCGAGATACTGCCGGAGGCGCAGAAGCCGGAGGGCGGCTCGATCAAGCACGACATCTCGGTCCCGGTCGTGGCGGTGCCGGACTTCCTGCGCGAGGCCGGCGAAGCGGTCGAAGCGCTGATCCCGGGCAGCCGTCCGGTACCGTTCGGCCACCTTGGCGACGGCAACATCCACTACAATGTCAGCCAGCCTGTCGGCGCCGATGCCAAAGCGTTTCTCGCCCGGTGGGACGAGATGAACGACGTCGTGCATCGCGTGGTGGCGAAATTCGGAGGCTCGATCTCGGCGGAACATGGCATTGGCATCCTCAAACGCAAGCTGCTGCCGCACGTGAAGGACCCGGTCGCGCTCGACCTCATGCGCACGCTCAAGCACACCCTCGATCCCAACAACATCCTCAACCCCGGCAAAGTGCTCTGAAGCGAAGCGTTGAAGAACCGAGGTTGGCAGAGGCACGATCTCGCGCCCCTCCCATCGCAGGCTGCCCACACCGTTGCTTTTGCTCACCCGCCGATCCGACGAGGGCTGTGCGTGCTTTACACACGCTCCAAGCAGTGCGCGCGCTCACCTCGGGGCTTCGGCTGGCGACGTCGCTTCAGCGGTCCAGGCCTTGTAGTCAGCCTCCGAAACTTCGGGGAGTTTTTTGACGAAGGCGGCAATCGTCCAGATTTCCTGATCCGGTGCCTCGACCAGACCGAACCCCGGCATGCCAGTCATGTTGATGCCATTGCGCACGACCCAGAAAATCTGCCCAGGCGTGAGGTCCTTGACCACGTCCTTCAGGTCAGGAGGATCGGGCCGCAAACCTTCAGAGAATTTTGCCCAGATCACCCCGGGGCCGCCGTGACAGCTCGGGCAGCCACGCGACGCAAAGGCGCGGGCGCCGGCCTGGATCGTGGCCGGTTCTTCCATTGAGACGGGTGGCTGGTCGACCGCGTGCCGGTTGATCGACGCATTGCGGATTTGCTCCAGCGCCCAGGCGACCGCGCCTATGTCAGGCTGGGTTGCGGCGACATTGTAGAAGCCACCGAAGAAGAACACCGCTGCGGCCACAGCAATGATAATCGCAAGAGCGCCGATAAAGCTGAGAAACCTCATAGCAAACCTCCGGTTTTCCGGAGCGGCTTTCGGTTCCGGCGAACCGACAAAGCCGCGGGTGGCTGTTGCATTCTCGTGCGGCAAAGCTGTGGCCGATGCCGGCCGAGGATGTGATGGCGCTGGAATCAGCGGGCCGCAAACTCATAGCAAAGAACAACGCCGACGGGGAGACGGTTGCAATACGCAGGTGTTGGTTCCGCGTCGGACGGCGCTCAGCGGCTCCACATCCGTTCGTTATAGGGCTCGAAACCATGGCGACGGAAGAATGCGCGCGCCTTCCCGTTAAACGTCCACACGTCGAGAGCGACAAGCGCAATGCCTGCGTTGGAAGCGGCCGCCCGCACGGCGCCGATCAATGCGCTGCCAACACCGAGCCGGCCATGCGCCGGCCTTACCGCCGATATGATGGAGATAGACCATGTCAGACGCATGGTGAACCGGCGTTTCAGGACGCCGCACGATTTCCGCATAGGCGTATCCGGCTGCGACCCATCGATCTCGCGACGAAGATGAGATTTTGCGGCTGCGCCAGCAGCGCCGCGACCGCTCCAGGTGGAAAAGTCTCCGGCCCTGGCGGCGTGAAGCGCGACGGCAGCGCGGCGGCGTGAATGGCCTGCACGTCGGCATTGAGCGAGGCAAGGACGTCGCTGTCATGTTGGTCGGCCTTGCGAATGAGAATTGCCATCGCACGCCTCACCGATAGCGGAGCAAGATCAGTTCCAACAGATAACACGAGCCCCGGATGGGGACATCCGGGGCTCACCTCAAAAACCTGTGGTCGATGCAGCGCAGTGATCTCAGTAGCAGACATTCACCCAGCGCACCACCGGGCCATACACAGTATCGATGACGCGTCGTTGCAGGCAAGTATTTGCCACGATCGCGCTCCCGACGATGCCGGCGGCAACGCCGACGCCAAAGCCACCCCAACCCCAATGGTGACCCCAGGGCCCATGTCCCCAGGCGGAAGCGGAGGTGGGGGCAAGCGCAGCGGTGCCGAGGGCCGCCGTCGCGGCGAGAACAAGAGCCATTTTGCGGAACACGTGGTATCTCCTTTGTGGGATGTGTTTCTGATCGTCCCTGCGGATTGGTCGCCCGTGACCGCAACCTGGTTCACGCGCCGCGCCGATTTCGGCCTGTCACTAATCACAGCAAGCGGCATTCATGCGATCCGCTCGTTACCCTTTATCTGGGTGCGATGCATGACTCGCCGCGCCTTGGGATCGAACGCATCACGGCGGTGCAGGACGGACAAGTTATTCCACATCAGCACATCGCCCACCCGCCACCGATGGCACATGCCAAAGCGCTCCTGCGTCGCGTGCGCCCATAGCGCATCGAGCAACGCCTCGCTGTCGGCGACACTCAAGCCGACGACATAGCTGTTTGGTCGACGGCCGAGAAACAAAGCCCTGCGGCCGGTGTTCGGATCGGTGCGCACGAGCGGGTGTCGCGCTCCGACGGTCTCGCGCACGTCGGTGACCTCCGCGTAGCCTTTACGCAGCATGCCGGCGCTGTTGCGCGATGCGTCATGCACCGCGACCTTGCCTTCAGCGGCCTTCTTCAATTCGCTTGGCAACGTCTCATAGGCGGCAAACATGTCGGCGAAGTAAGTGTTGCCGCCCGCGGGCGGCACTTCGAGAGCATAAAGGATCGCGGCCTTTGGCGGCTCGTCCACATAGGTCATGTCGGCATGCCACACCGCTTCGCCATCGCCCAGATTGCCGATCGGCCTGCCGTTCTCGATCACGTTCGAGATCACGTTGATTTCAGGATGCGCCTTGTTGAACGGTTCGCCATAAGGATTGGGTCCAGGCGGGTCGAGTTCGCCGAAGCATCTGCTGAAGGCGAGGAGTTGCGGATCGGACAGGGTCTGCCCGCGAATCACAACCACAAGTCGCGTGCGCCATGCGGCTTCGATGGAATCGAGATCGCTGCGGGCAAGGGGCTTTGAGATATCGATGCCGCTCACCTCCGCACCCAACCGTGCATCAATGTTCGAGATCGCGATCATGTCGTGGCTCCTCATTTGAGGCGGTCTCGATAGAGTTCATCATATCACGCCCCGATGCGGAGCGGGCGCTGCCGAAGACTTTCACTTCGTTCGCGCCCCGCTCGGTCGTGCAGCCTGCGCACAATCGATGCAGCTGTAGGTTCGGCACCTCGCGACTGTCCCATAGGGCATTACCGCGACAGCATTGGCAGACCCAGTTCAGGGATGTAGAGTGACTTGGATCATCTGCAGCAACGCGGATGTCGGTCAAAGGGGGAAGTCGTCCATGAAAAAATTGGCTCTTGCATTACTTGTCCTCCCGCTCGCTCCGGGCGGGGCGTCGGCTCAAGCCGTGACGGGGGCTCAGGCACTAACCGGCAGCCCGGCAGCGGGAAAAACATACTGGGAGAGAGTCGCACCCAGAAATGTGGACTGCAGGAATTGTCATGGCGGCACGGGCGAAGGCGGTTTTGGTCCGGACCTCGCCGGGCGCGGACTGAGCGCTGCACAGGTATTGCGAGCGGTCCGCCAACCGTGGGGGATCATGCCCGCCTTCGACAGCAGCCAGGTCAGCGAGCAGGACGCGGCCGATTTGGCCGCCTATTTTGCCTCGCTGCCGAAGCCCGCAGAGCCGGGTAAATGGAGGTTCGACGTGCCGCCGGGAGCCCCGCCCGGGCAGGCGACCCTGATCAATATGGGCTGCGGTCAATGCCACACTCCCAACTTTCAGGGACCCCGCGCCAATTTTGGCGGGTACAACATGAATTTCGATTATTTCGCGAACCTCGTCTACAACCATACAACGGCGATGCCGGCATATCGGCTCGAGATTGGAAATACCGCCACGAACCTGGACATGGGCAATTACTCCCGGTCGCGGATCACCGAGGCCCAATTGCGGCAAATCTACTTCTGGGCGCGTGACGAAATGGGCTTCCGCCCGCAGTTGGCCGCCGCGCTCAGCAAAGGAGAGCCCGGCCCGAGCGGCGTGACGTACACCCTCACGGTTTCGAATAACGGTGTTCAGGGCAAGGGCATGATCGCAGAAGGCTTGACGGTCAGCCTCAACATCCCGGCAGGTAACAACGTGGTAGCCGCGACCGGACAAGGCTATCAGGGCGTCGTCAACAACGTCGCCACGTGGAAGTTGCCGCGCAGCGCGCCCAAGGATCAAGAGCGCCTGACCATAACACTGTCTCAGCCCGCCACCGCCGCCGCCAATCTGCGCGGTGAGGTCCGCTGGGCCAAGCCGGCGCCGAAGACTGGAACCGACGTTCCGGTCAACATCGCAGCGGCGCCGCTCTAGCAAGCGCACGGCTGCTCCGCCTTGCGGAGCGTCCTTTAGTTTCGGCTAAGAGCATGATCGGTTCAGCAGAACCGATCATGCTTTTTTATCGCCACGTCCACTTTGCTGCCGTGGTACGGGTCACGCACTCTGCGCCGGCGTCAGCGCCAACACCTGCCGCTCGAACAGCCTCCGATAGATGCCATCACGCTGGGCCAGCAAATGCGTATGATCGCCCTCTTCCACCACCCGGCCGCGGTCGAACACCAGGATGCGATCGAGCGCGCGCACGGTCGACAGCCGGTGCGCGATCACGATCGCGGTTCGGCCGACCAGCAGGCGCTCGATTGCCTCCTGGATCAGCGCCTCTGATTCCGAATCGAGGCTCGATGTCGCCTCGTCAAGGATCAGGATCCGCGCATCCGACAGAAACGCGCGGGCCAATGCCACACGTTGCCGCTCGCCGCCGGACAGCTTGACGCCGCGCTCACCCACCATCGTCTCATAGCGGCGCGGCAGCCGGGCGATGAAGTCATGCGCATTGGCCATGCGGGCGGCGCGCTCGATCGCCGATGCCGGTGCGTTCGGGCGCGCATAAGCGATGTTTTCGGCCAGGGACCGGTGGAACAGCACCGGCTCTTGCGGCACGATCGCGATCTGCGCGCGCAGTGAAGCCTGAGCAACGGCCGCGATATCCTGCCCGTCGATGAGGATTCGTCCTTCCGTTACGTCATAGAGGCGCTGCACCAGCCGCACGAAGGTTGTCTTGCCGGACCCGGAATGGCCGACCAGGCCGACGCGTTCGCCGGCGCGAATCGCGAGCGACAGTTCCTGGAACAGCGGTTGCGGATGCGCGCCATAGCGGAACGTCACGCGATCGAACACCACCGCGCCGCGGGTGATCCGTATCGCAGGCGCACCCACGCGATCCTGTACGCCGAGCGGCTCGGCCTGCATTGCCACCAGCTCTTCCATCTCGTTAACCGAGCGCTGCAAGTTGCCAACGTGAAAGCCGATGTCGCGCAGATAGCCGTGGATCACGAAATAGCTGGTCAGCACGTAAGCGACATCGCCCGCCGTCGCGTGCCCCTGCCAGGACAGAACCAGCACGGTCAGGATCACCGCGCCGCGCAGCACCAGCAACGTCGCCAACTGGCCGCTGCCGTTGTTGGTGCCGCGGCGCCAGCCGCGCCGCGTACGCCGCGACCACTTTGCCAGCACGCGTGTCAGCGCCGCATCCTCGCGGCTTTCGGCGCCGAATGCTTTCACCACGACATTGCAGGTGACTGCGTCGGCCAAGGCGGCGCCGATCCGGGTATCTTGCCGGTTCGACAGCCGCGCCGCCGGCGCGACATAGATGAGCGTGCCGGTTACCGACAGGGCCAGATACGCCACCGATCCGGCCGCGACCACCAGCCCCATCGCCGGCCAACGCAGGCCGAGCAGCACGGTCGACCCCAGCAGCACCACGACCGACGGCATCAGCGCGATCAGCAGTGTGTCGTTCAGCAGGTCCATCGCCCACATGGCGCGCGTGATCCTGCGTACGACGGAACCGCTGAATGTATTGGCATGCCATTCAGTGGAGAAGCGTTGTACGCGCCAGAATGCCTCCTGCGCGATCGCCGCCATGATCCGCAGCGTCAGCCGGATGATCCCGAGGAAGGACAGATGGCGCAGCACGATCATCACAAGGCCCAGCGCCAGGATCGCCGCCAGCGCGACCAGCGCTGAGTGCTGGGCTGCGTCGCGGTCGGCATCAAGCAGCCCGACCGCGTCGACCAGGCGGCCGGCGAAGATCGGCATCAGGACATCCGCGACAGTCGCGCCTATCATCGCGACGGCGACGCCGGCAACCAGCCACGGTTGGCGCTGCCAATGGCGCCAGGTGAATCTCAGCACGTCGCGGAAAGGCCGCGTGCCTTTATACATTGGATTATGAGACACTGGTTCAACACGGCGTCGCCGACGCGACGACCGTCCCTGCAAAGAAGGAATGGAAACGCCAACGAACCAAACGATCCGTCAGCTTCTTTCGATGATCAGTTGGTGGAGATCAGGAGGTCCGCGGGCTAGCGCCGCAAATCAACGGACTCGGCGTACCGAAATGTCGGGCGCCAAAATGTCGGGCGCAGCGAGCAGCGCAATAAAATTCATGCAAGCCTCCCGACTTCAGGGTTGAAACCGCGGAAGGTTCATAGCAGAGGCGTGGGCGATTTGCAATGACTGCCGGTAGTGCCTCATTTTTGAAAATGAGGCACCACCTGACGGCCTAGTCCGCGGCAAGGCGCAGGCCTTGCCCCGCCCGGTCCCCAGTCGGCTGTATCGCGCGGGGCGGCATCCAGCCACCCCGCGTTCCTCTTGAAATCTTGACCGGATCGACCAACCTATCTTCCGGTTCCGCGGGACATACTTCGGGTTTCGGAGACCGCGTTGACAACCGTGCCCCGTCCCCTTTAAGTGTTCCGCGCAAGCCCAGATGGCGGAATTGGTAGACGCGCTGGTTTCAGGTACCAGTGGTGAAAGCCGTGGAGGTTCGAGTCCTCTTCTGGGCACCAAGGCAAAATTTAAGCATTTCAAATGATGGGCACGGACTGCACTGGCGCATACGCAGTTCTCAACTCCGAGCAAGCCGTCGAGCCCTTAAGACTGACCGCCTGAGTGGCCAAGTTGAGGTCTCGTTCGCCGTAACAGTTCCTGCATCTCTTGCCACTCCTCCTCCAGGCGAGAACGATCGCTGCTCGGTATTTCTTCGAGACGCTGGGGCTCCTCCAGCCGCCACCACCAAAGCTCTGGGTGCAAGTACCGTCCTTTGTCCGCAGCAGGTTTTTCCTCGTCGACTGCAATTCGGTTAGCCATTGCCCATGGGTCCCGCCGTATTCCGAATCTCTCCGTGAATCAGGCGCGTGAAATCAGCATTACATCGATCTCACGCAACAGTGTAACAGTGCGACTTCCAAATGCTGTGTGATCCAGATCAAATGGCCAGGGATGCGCAATCGCGTCCGACTGGCTTGGATCCGCAAACGGCCCATGCCTTTCTTTGCGTTGCTCGATCCGGAAATCCTCATCAAAAAAGCATAGAATTAAACGATAGTTCGCGATGTTCATTCATCGGTTCTTATCAGCCGCTAAATAGTGTGTGACGCTGGTACCGGCCAAGGCTTTAACCAAAATCAACCATGTACGCGGCGTATAGTACCGTCATTAACGAACATAATTTTGGCCTCGTCTGCCTGGCGGCCGTGATTTGCACGTCGTCGTCGATTATCGCCCTTCATTTGCTGCGCCATTTGCAGACGTCGGCCGGTCGCGCGTGGTGGGTCGCCCTCGCTGGCGCCTCAATCTCGACGGGATTTGGAATCTGGGCGACCCACTTCGTCGTGTTGCTGGCATTTTCGCGCGGAATCCCAGCAGGACACGACGCGCTATTTACGTTCTTGTCGCTCCCGACGGCGGTCGTCCTCTCCGGGGGCGGGCTGGTCGTGGCAACGAAGCTGCGGTTCGCCGGCCACGCCTGGGTTGGGGGAGCCATGGTGGGCGGCAGCATCGCGGCGACGCACGCCATCAGCATGGCGGGGCTTGAGATCGCCGGGCGGCTCGTCTGGAACCCGATACTGGTCGTGGTCTCGATCGCCATCGGCGGGTTCTTGGCGGCAGTGGCGTTGCCGGTGGGACTGCGCGCGGGCTCTCTCAAACCGAGAGTCTCCGGGGCCTCGTTGCTGGCCGCAGCCGTCTCCATTCACCATTTCGTCGCGATGGGAGCGGTCGCGGTCGTCCCAGCCCTCACGTTCACACCCGTTGACAACGCGCTGCCGCCCGGTCTGCTCGCAGTCGCGATAGCGTTTGCAAGCTTCAGCGTCCTCGTTATCACGCTCCAGGCGGTCGCGATCGCTCGGCGCGGACGGCAGCTTGAAATCAAGCAGACTGAGCTCGAGCGGGTGGACGCGCAATACGCCGGCGCCACCGCCGAGATAGAACTGTTGCGCGAGCGGGCGAAAGCCATTGCGACGGAAAGCCAAGCGAAATCTGCCTTTGTTGCCACCCTGAGCCACGAAATTCGCACGTCGCTCAATGCGGTGCTCGGGCTCACCGGCGCCCTCCTCGACACCAATCTCGACGCGGATCAGCGACGGTCCGTTCAGACGATCCATGATGCGGGAGATGGCCTGGTGAGTATCCTCAACGACATCCTTGATTTCTCCCGGCTCAATTCCGGCCGTGTTTCGTTCGAACAGATTGCATTCTCGCCAGAGGAACCCAGCCACAGCGCGGCTGCCATGATCGCCGTGCGCGCGCAGACAAAGGACCTCGCGGTGCGAGTCGTCAACGATCCCCTGTTGCCGGAAGTGCTCCTCGGAGATGCCTCCCGCATCCGGCAGGTGCTGCTCAATCTCGTGACCAATGCGGTAAAGTTCACCGAGCGCGGCGAGGTCGTGATCGCGACGCATTGCGAACGTCGGGACGACAGCCGGGCGACCATCGCATGGAGCGTCACCGACACCGGCATTGGAATTGCGCCCGAGCGCCTTGATGGGCTGTTTAAGGAGTTTGTTCAGGCAGATAGCTCAATTAGCCGCCGCTATGGCGGCTCCGGCCTCGGGCTTGCGATATGCAAGCGCCTGGTCGAGCAGATGGGTGGCGAAATCCATGCCTTTTCGGCTGTCGGACGCGGGTCTAGATTCCAATTCACGCTCACGCTGCCGCTCGGACAGGCGACGACGGCGCCACAAAGTCAGGATACCGCTTGCGACGAGTTCGTTCGTCAGATCGAGGCGTTGGGCCGACCATTGCGGATCCTGATCGCCGATGACCAGCCGACCAACCGCATGGTGGTGGCGGAGATGTTCAAATCATTCGACTGCCGGATCGAAACCGCAGTCAACGGCGCGGATGCCGTCAAGATTGCGTTGCAATTCTCGCCGGACGTTATCCTCATGGACGTGCGCATGCCGGAAATGGACGGACTGCAGGCGACCCGCGCGCTGCGGGCGCGCGGTGGCGATTTTGCAGCCGTTCCCATCATTGCATTTACGGCCGACGCATTTGCAGGAGATATGAATGCCGGCCTGCAGGCCGGGATGACTGATTTTGTCGCCAAGCCGGTCCGCAAGAAGACGCTTGTCGCGGCAATCCTGCGGTCCATCCGCCAGAGCGAACACGAGGCTGCAGATCCGATTAGCGAAGCCGAACAGGCAGCGAGCGGGCTCGCCCTTGGAGCAACTGACGGCGGGCTCCTGGTCGATGAGGAGGTCCTTCAGGACCTCATTGCGGAAATCGGTGAAGAGGCCGCTGGCGAGTCCTTCGATATTTTCGTCGCCGATACCGAGCACCGGCTGAAGCTGCTTCGGCAGCTCAGCTGCGCGGCGGATCGGCCCAGAATAGAACACGAGGCCCATTCATTGAGAGGCTCAGCCGTGCAGTTCGGTCTGCGCGGCTTATCGCGGCTCGCAGAATATCTCGAAAAGGAGGCCGCCAGAATCGCTGCCGCCGACTATTACGCCCTGCTCGATCGCCTCGATGCCGATTTTGCGGTTTCTCGCACGCAATTTCCGCTGCGGGCGCGGATTGCCGCATGATCCGGCGCGTCGGCGCGTTGCCGAAGTCGGCCTCGCTCCAAGCCGCGAAATAAACCGTGTCCACGTTGGAGCAATCCGCCCGGCGCCGCAGCAGCGGAGGTGAGGCGTATCGCATCGCGAGGCGCGACGTGGCTCCCAATACCGCCGGTCACATTACGCCGCACGGCGTCCATGAACGTACTGATCGAGATAGCGCGCAAACCCGTCGTCGGTCGCGGCAAGGCGGGCATATTCCATGAGATGCGCCAAGTCCGCTCCATAGTGGTCGGGCAGGCCGAGCGGCCAGCAGCCGTTCTCCGCGACCGCGATCGCGTCCACGTAGAAACCTGGCAATGTGCCGGCAGCCAGTACCGGATCGTCGAGCAAACTGGTCTCGACGATTTTCTCCACCGTGCCCACGGTCCTGGCTGCGGCGTGCGCCATGGTGACAAGCTCGCGCTGCCGGCCGACCCAGATATTGCCGGCGCGGTCGGCCATCGGCGCATGGATCAGGGCAATGTCGGGGCGTATCGCCGGCAGCACCACGATCGGGTCGTCGGTGCCGAACGGGTTATCGATCACCCGCCAATCCGGCCGATGCGCCAGCAGGTCCGAACCGATGATGCCGCGCAGCGGCATGAACGGCACGCCTTTCTCGGCGGCCTGGAATGCGGCATGAAGGGCCGGGCACGTAGAGTCCTTGATGCGGATGGCCGCCGATTTCACCGCGGCCGTAAAGCGCGGAGCAAGGCCGAACTCGCCAAGACTCACGGCCGATGTCTCCAGCACCGTGACACAGCCCGCGCCGATCATGAGATCGGCCTGCAGGCTCGAGGTCGGCAGCGTCACCAGGTGCAGGTTGCGAACGCCGCGCCGGATCAGCGCCCGCGTCGCCTCCATCGGCACGCCCGCGACTTCGCGCGGCACCGCCAGCATGGTGCCGTCACAGATCAGCGCCAGCGCGTCCTCGACCGTGTGTGCAATGACTGGCATGAGCTTGGCTCCGGGGCGCCATTACGTTGTGCCAGGAACTATTCCGCTTGCGGGAGATAGCCGTGAATGTCTTCTACCCGTGGCATCAGGGTTCGCTCAAGCTCTCTGGGCTCGAACTTGACCAATCCGCCCGCATAGGTTCGGCCGCCCGCGGTGCTTGCATGACTTCGCAAGTACGCCACAGTGGCGGTCAAGACCGCGTCGCTCATCGGTTCGCGCGGGTATAGCCCGTGCGCGATGTTGATGTGGCGGGCATTGATGCGGTTGCGAACAAATGCGGGGGCTCGCCGCGCCATATAGGTGCACAGTATCGGGGCTGGCGCTCGCAGGCCGACCGACCACCACGCACGGCGATGTGTGGCGATATAGCCCTCATGCGCGCCGTGACGCTTCGCCCAGGCGAGGAAGTGCTGCACGGCTTTTCGCTCATCGCCCTGCAGGGCATCTAGCTCGGCCGGCAGGTCGATTACACGATGCAAGTCCTTGGTTGTGGTAAGTTCGGCGCCCGCGGCAAACAGCTCGCGAGCGTGGGTCACGGTGAAGGGCTTGTAACGTTTCGGCACGTCACGCCCTGCATCGCTATCGATCCACACATCGTTGCCGCCGGTGACTTGGCCGCGGTGAGCGCGGAACAGCTCGCCCAACTCGATGAACCCGGCCGGCACCTGTTGCCGCTCGCGGATGAACACCGACCATTTGGGCGCGCTGGCTATCTCCTGCCTGCGGACACGGCGCCCATGGCCCAGCGGGGCCAGGTCGTCGAGCGAAGCGACCGGCCGCAACGTGATCTCGGTCGGTTGGCGGCCAACGCGAAAACAGGTGATCGCGCCGGTCGTTAACGCATCGGCAAACGGTTGGGCCTTTGCGTCGATGACATGTACCGCAGTGCCCCCCAAGCCGTCGGCGACCATGCGGCGCACCACGCTGCCATAGTTCACGTCAAGCCACTCGGCGGACGTGATGAACACGCCATAATCACCCGGCTGGGCCAGCTCGCGGGTCTTCAGAAAGAAATGGACGTGCAGACCGGCGAGTTTGCTCGCCGTAAAGCCGAAGCGCTTGGCGGTCTGCGAGAACCACGTCTTCCATTGCGCGCCGATGTTGTGATGACGGACATAGGGCGGATTGCCGATGAACAAGGTCGGGCCGGCCACTGCAGGCAGAGCGACGTGCCGATAGTCATCGACCTGCACGCTGAGGCGATCGGCAAATCCGTGTACGGCGGCGTTGGCGCGCAGCATCAACGTGGCAAACGGGTCCACCTCGACGGCGATAAGTTCTGCGCCAGGAAATTTGCGAGCGGCCGCTATTAAGAACCGGCCGGAGCCCGCCCCCGGGTCAACCACACGCGCCGGCATCGGGATTTCGGTATGAGCCCATCCCATCATCGCGTCGATGATCGGCGCGGGCGTGTAGGTGGCACCGTACTGACGGCGCTCCTCAGCACTCCTGAGCAGGCAAAATCCGTCCCCAAGGGGATCTTGGCCAGCCAGGATCTCTGCGCGCGCCTGAGCAATGACGCCAGGATCAACCGGGCGAGCTTGTGCAACAAGTCTGGTTTCGGCCGTCGATAATCCCGCTCCGTCAGCGATCAAGGCCGCGGCGAGAGAGGCAAGACGGTGCTCGCCAGGACTCATGAGTCCGGTTCCCAGCGATCTCTCCGCTCTGCAATCGCCGGCCCAACTCACATTGCTTGCGCTTCGATCGCAGCACCAATCTCGGCGGTCAAGCAGCACTTTTTGAACTTCCGGCCACTGCCGCACGGACACGGATCGTTGCGGCCGGTCCTCCGATGGGGATTGGTTATTGTTCTGCCGATCCATTGCAAAGCGCTGCGGCGGGCGTCCTCGCGTTCTCTGCGCCTAACCTCTTCCGGCCTGAAGCAATACCACGTCGACAACTCCTCGATGGTATCGCCAAAAAGGGTGAATTCGTCGTCCCACTGCTCGACCAGCGCAGTCGGGTCAGCGATTGCGCGCTGCAGGTCCTCCT
>Ga0070734_10001921_pt1 | contig 27695 bp, 19 predicted proteins | sample Coa_R1_8_FD_66444 | JGI IMG/M metagenome (GOLD analysis project Ga0070734, IMG submission 66444) | Surface soil microbial communities from Centralia Pennsylvania, which are recovering from an underground coalmine fire - Coalmine... | ecosystem: Environmental > Terrestrial > Soil > Unclassified ... | reverse complement strand
CCCAAGGAAGTCCCGCACGCGATGACATCGCCAGGCAACAGGGTGAGGTCGCGCGACAGCCCGCTAACCAGTTCGGCGGGCCCCAGAATCATGTCCGACAAAGGATAGTTCTGGCGCTCGCTTTCACCCAACTTCGTGACGACTCGCGCCGTCGACCAGCTCAAGTCGGTGGCGATTGCGGGTCCCAAGCAGCTGAACGTGTCGAATCCTTTGGAGCGGCACCACTGGGGGAAGTTTTTGTTCTCCTGCAACAGGTCGATTGCCGTGACGTCGTTGATGCAGGTGTACCCGAATATGTATTCCGCTGCCTCGGCGATGGACACGTTCCGACAGGTGCGTCCAATCACGATCGCGAGCTCACCCTCGAACGCAATCTTGCCGTCGTATCCTGCGGGCCGGCGGATCGGATCGTCGGGCCCGGCGAGCGAGGTCGACGGCTTGATGAGAAACATTGGATGCTGTGGAGGGGCCATGCCGAGCTTGGCATTCAGGGCGTGAAAGTTGTTCCACAGGGCGATGATCTTGCCCGGCACGCAGGGCGCAAGCAGTCTGAGGCTGCTTTTGGGCAGCTCCCTGCCGGTCGGTGAGGCCCCGCCAAAAAGCTCACCGCCATGCTCGCTGACCGTTTCCCCTCGAAGAATGCCGAAGCCAATTCGAGCGTCGGGTAAACGGTAACGCACCCACAATGCCATCGAAACGCCACCCCTTGAGGGAATGAAAAGTGGTCAAGCCACGGATCAATTTACAGCATGCACTGCCCGGAGAGGTTCTCGATGCCTGAATCCAGCCTGAAGACCTCTCTCCAGCCGCTTCCACTCGGAAGGTGACCCCCGGGGCGAAGATCGCTACCGTAAACAAACTGATGCATAAATGATCTAGAATATACATTAATACGTCCCGCACGGTGTATTCGCCTCGCCCTCCAAGGGAGTCTCGATCATCAATTACCGTGAGTTTTCTGCGTCAGCCACGCGTGCACCGATAGCTGGTAATGGCGAGACGTAAGCCAGTACGCACCGCGTCCCGCCTCAACCTGCCGCCCTCTGTCAGCTCAGCATTGCGAGCAGTGTTCGGCAGCGCCTTCCACGGGATGCTTCTCGTCGGCCCGGGGACCCGCATCATCGATGCGAACGCCCACGCCGCTCGACTCCTCGGCATCCCGGTGAAGGACTTGCTGGGCAAGCGCCTGCGCGACATCACCAAGGTGCGGCGCCGCCTCGCCCCGCGTGAACCTTCCAGTGCAATCGATGCACAGGAATCGTCCAGCTCCTTCGCCCTGGAGCGTCGAGACAACGTGCTCATCGATGTGGCCGCACGAGAGGTGGTCCCCGGAGTATCGGTCTACGCGCTGCGAGAGGCGGGGGGTGACCGCTCCTTGCTCGACGAGCTCGCGAAGAAGACTCGTTTGCTGGAAGAGTCGGAGCGCGTTGGCCGGATCGGTGCCTGGGAAATCGACGTCGAAACCGGCGTTGTGATCCGCACACCTGAGATGTGCAGGATGATGGAGGTGGGCTTGGCCTACCAGATCGAAGGTATCGAAGACTCGTATCGCTATTACTCGGAGTCGAGCCGGCCCATCATCCGTGAGGCCTGCAACCGGGCGATGACTCAAGGGAAGCCCTACGATCTCGAGCTTGAAATGGTGACGGCACGAGGCCGGCGGGTTTGGATCCGGGAGGTCTGTTGCGCCACGATGCAAGAGGGTCGGCTGGTATCACTTTTCGGGATCGCGCAGGACATCACCGACCTTCGCCGCGTGGCGGAACTGGTGGCCACTTCCGCCAATCAGGAGAGAGCTCGCCTGGGGGCGGACCTGCACGACGGCCTGGGTCAGGATCTCACCGGCTTGTCGCTACTGCTTCGAGGAGCGGCGACACGCGCCGCAAACAGGTACCCCGAGCTCGCTCGCGAATTGGTAGACATCTCCACTCTCGCAAGCAAGGCCGTCGAGACAGCCCGGGCAATGTCGCACGGCATGCTGCCCGTGGATCTTAGCGAAGGAGGTTTTGCTGGAGCGCTCGAGCGTCTGTCCCGGTCCACCCGAACGACGTTCGGTGTGCAGGTGACGGTCCGGCACCGGGGCGACCCGCGCTTGCGGCCCAATGGAATGGCGGCCGAGGCACTCTATCGCATCGCTCAGGAGGCCATCACCAACGCCGTGAAACACGGGCATCCTGGACGAATCGCCGTGCTGGTCTATGTGCGAGAGATTCAGACCGTGCTGACGGTCGCCAACGATGGAGCTCGAATCGATTTGGACCGGACCTCGGAGGGAATGGGTTTTCAGATCATGAAGTATCGGGCGCGCATGCTGGGCGGGTGGGTGGACATTCAGCCCATTCGAGGAGGGGGCACGCGGGTTCGATGCGTGGTTCCCCGGAGTGATGTCGCGCCACCGTCCTCAAAGGCGGGGGTCGTACACGAATGAGTGCATCCTCCCGCCTTTTAACTTCGACCTGCGACGCGCTGCGCGGCTTTGAGAAGCGTGTCCGGGGAAATCCTCGTTGTGTAATCGGGGTTTGAATATTCGAAACGGATGATGCCCTGCCGATCGATGATGAATACCGCCGGCACGGGCAACTGATGGTGCGTCTGCCCCGACGCCGCCTCGAGGTCAACCCCGTGCTCGCCGTATTTCGCCAGCGCCTGCGCGTCCAGGTGATAGGCAACGTGGTAGGCGCGCGCCGCGCTCATCGATGCATCGGACAACAGGGTGTAGTGAATGTCCGGCGCCTGCAGGCTCGAGAACAGGATTTCCGGTCGGTCTGCGCTAAAGAACAGCAGGTCATAACCGAGCGCGATCAGCTGTGGCTCGATCTTTTTGAGCGCACCGAGGTGCCGGTTGCAGTAGGGACACCAGCCACCTCGATAAAAGATCAGAACGGTCGGCCTTTCGAGAGGTCCGGGACCAAAGTGTCGCTCCGAACCATCGGGGTTTCGCACCACGACGGCTGGGATTGCCGATCCGACGGGCAGCGGGACGACCTGTGCGGGGTCTGATGGGACGTCGGCTGCGGGTGAAGCAAGGGCGCCACCCGCAACCAGGAGAAGAATACCGATCGGAAACCAGTGACGCATGGCAAGTCCTCCGGGAACCCGTGTGTGTGAAGTCAGACCGGGGTCAGGGCGCTGAGATTACATGGGTCGTGGCGAGGGGTGTCAGCTTCCTCTGACCGGATTCGAGCGCCGCGCCCAGATTCCAATGAAGGTGCACCGGGGTAGGATTCCTCCATCGCCGAGGACGATACTTGCCGCTCTGGACAATCACTTGGTCGGTGCTCGGTACGCTGGTCGTCGTGATCCTCGTACTCAATTTTCGCAAGCCCGAGAAAGAGCCGCAGCACCGGGTCGCCCGTCACTACGACATTATCGATCCGCAATTCCAGCGCGAAATGGCCGTGTTGCTGGGGCCCGCGATCGTCGCCGGCAATCGCATCGAAGCGCTGCAGAATGGCGATGAGATTTTCCCCGCGATGCTCGAAGCGATTCGCGCAGCGAAGCGCACCATCACCTTCGAGACCTACATCTACTGGTCCGGTGATATCGGTGAGCAATTCGCGCACGCACTCATCGAGCGCGCTCGCGCCGGGGTCTGCGTCCATCTCATGCTCGACTGGGTAGGCTGCAATAAGATCTCGAGGGGACTGCTCGAGCGTATGAGGAGCGGCGGGGTGGAGGTCGAGCGCTATCATCGAGTCCGTTGGTACACGCTCGGGCGGTTGAACAACCGCACGCATCGCAAGGTCCTCATCGTCGATGGAACAGTGAGCTTCACCGGTGGCGTCGGGATCGCGGATCAATGGTCCGGTCACGCCCAGGACTGCGAGCACTGGCGCGACATGCACTTCAAGGTGATCGGCCCCGTCGCTGCACAAATGCAGACTGCATTTCTGGACAATTGGATCAAGACCACCGGTCATGTCCTGCACGGAGATGCTTATTTCCCCCGCATCGATCCGAGCGGGGATCAGCTCATGCAGATGTTCATCAGCTCGCCGGAGGGCGGCAGCGACAGCATGCGCCTCATGTATCTGACCGCGATCACCGCGGCGGCTCGGCGGATCGACATCGAGGCCGCTTACTTCGTTCCCGACCGGCTGATCATTCGCGAATTGATCGGCGCGCGACAACGCGGCGTGCGCATCCGCGTTCTCGTGCCGGGTGCCCACATCGATTCGCAGGTGGTGGGAATCGCCTCAAAGCAGGAGTGGGGCCCCTTGCTCGAGCAGGGCATCGAGATCTACGTGTATCGACCCACGATGTTGCATTGCAAGATGCTGATCTTCGATGAATACATGGTCTCGGTCGGCAGCACCAATTTCGACATGCGCTCCTTCGAGCTCAATGACGAAGCGAGCCTCAACATCTACGATGCATCCTTTGCCAAGCAGATGACCTCGGTCTTCGAGCGCGACCTCGCATGCGCAACGTCGTATACGCTCTCGCAGTGGCAGCACCGACCCTCGCGCGAGAAGCTCGAAGAGCTCCTCCTCAATCCCATCCGCTCGCAGCTCTAGCCGCTGATGGGGCACCCTCGCTTACAGGCTTCGACACCCCGCAGCCGTGACGCTGGGCTCAAGCGATGGGAACGCTGGGCAGGGCATGTGGGGTACGCGGCCGAAGGCATGCTGTACATTCCGGTCGGATTCTTTGCACTACGCGCAGCCTTTGGGCAACAGCACGCCAATGGATCGACGGGCGCGATGGCGAGGCTCGGGCACACGCTGCTCGGCGATGTGCTGCTCGCGGCCCTCGCGGCGGGTCTTGCCGCCTTCGTGTTGTGGCAGCTCGTCGTGGCCATTGCCGACCCGGAACATCGCACCGAGCGCCGCAGTTCCCACCGACGCGTCGTGCGGCTGAGTCACTTGTTCAACGGGGTGTTTCACTGTGTATTCGTCGTTGAGGCGGTTTGGAGCATCCTCGGCTTCAGCCGAGCGACGAATGAGAGGCAGACTCAAGTCAAATGGACGGCCTCTGCATTCGCGCTGCCGGCGGGTCGTTTGATCGTCGCTCTCGCGGGTGCCGGCATCTTTATCTTCGGACTCTGGCAGTTCTATCGCGCGGTCACTCGCGACAAGAACAAGCGAGTCGAGCTGGATCGTGCCCGGTTCAGAATCGCTATCAGTGCACTTGGCCTCTACGGACTCATCTCGCGCGGCACGCTCTTCTGCCTCGTGGGCGGATATCTGATCAACGCTGCCTGGCGGCACGACCCGCGTTATTCGGGCGGCATCGCCGGTGCGCTCGACGGACTGAAACAGCAACCGTACGGCCAATGGCTGCTAGGGATCGTGGCGGTGGGATTGCTGTGCTACGGGCTTTATCAGATCGTCAAGGAGCCGTACCGGAAGCTGGCGCGCAGTTGAGACGTGGCTCGGCCACGCGGGCGTGCCAGCCCGTCGAGCGTCCAGGCTGCCCCCTTGAGGTTGACGCGGAACAGTCGGGGAGGGCGAAGAGGGTGGGTGTGGGAGGGGCTTTCGGTCACTCCCAGGCCAAGGCGAGAAGGTCAGAACGATCCGACCGCGGGACCCGTGGGGCCGCCCATACCGCGGGTCATTTCCCAAGATCATTGTTGCCGTGAGCGGGAACGCACCCCAGGACGCGATCGTTGGCGGCCATTCACTCAATTGGGATGCTGCTGCACTTCGAGCTTGGCTTGCTGCTGAGCCTGGCCGCGTTCGTGTTCATGTTCGCCCTGGCGGGATATCTATATTACTGCATCACTCGATTGATGACCGCGCATCCGGGTACGGTCGGATGGCTGCATTTCGACACTCGGCTCCCGCATAATCAATAGGGCAGCTCGTCGGCGGCCAAGAATGAAAAGGGGCCCAACAGGGCCCCAAGGTAAGGTCGATCGTTTTCGGTCGAGCACATCACGCGGGATCGAGTGACTGCATCGGCCTTCTAGTCGCGAGAAGCGCGCAGCGCAGACCATGTGGTGACCAACACGGCACCGACCGCTGCGGAGATCAGGAGCGCCTTCATCGGATTGTCCCGGGTGTACGACAGAACGCTGTCGCTCACATCGGACACGGACGAGCGCACCGTGCGGCTCGCTTCGCTGAGGGAGTCCATGGTCTTTCCGACTGCGGACCGGGCCTGATCTTTGGTCTTGGAAATGTATGCGCCTGCATTGTCGCGAGCGTCTTCAATGGTGTTGCTCAAGTGGTCGGCAGCCTTGTTGGCCGTGCCCCGGGCACTCGAGAGGGTGCTTTGAGCTCGGTCTGCCGCCTTATCGGCCAGATCCTGCCCCTGCTTTGCGGTATTTCCTATCGAATCCATGAAAGCCTCCTTTAAAACGAGATTGAAACGGTGCGTTGCTTAAATGCGTCGCCGGCCATGCATGATGAACGTAACGATCGCGCCGATGAGAAAGATCACAAACAAGACCTTCGCTATACCGGCTGCGCCGGCGGCAATTCCGCCGAAACCTAAGAACGCCGCGATCAAGGCAACGACTAGAAATACGATTGCGTAATGAAGCACTGTACTTACTCCCTATAACTTATGAGCTTCCCTGCGTGTACGCACGCTGGGTCAGCGCAGTAGACCGTAATTCGGTCGTGAGCGCTGTAGGCTGGGGCTCCGGCTTGTCACCGGGTATCGCCTACGGGGCACCCCCTTGATAGGAGTCCGACCGGGGGGCCCTCGGGGATCCTTCGGCAAATCAAGCGATCATCAGAAGTTAAGCCTCCGCCCCTCAGATTGTGGGCCGCCAGCGACGATCGCGCCTGACAGGCTTCATGTGAATTGATGCGCCTCGAGGTCCGATGCCGAGTACTACGCTCCGCGAGGGCGTTCTCCGGCGGTCGACTTCATGCCCGACCAAGATTGTTCAATTGGAAGGCCGATTGCTGGCGCCTTGAGTCGTGGGCTAGCTTGACCCGCCGGTGGGACGATCTTGTAAAGGGGGCGGCCCTTGATCAAGGACCAACGGGAATTCGATCGGCTGGCGGAGTTAATCGACAGGGTCTATGGGGCGGCCCTTGATGAGGATGAGTGGGGCGGTATTGCGGATGACATCGCGCGCACTTTCGATTCTACGAGCGCGACCCTACAGATCCAGCGCAGCGATTCGGCACACATTCTGTCCATGACGCACAACGTCCGTACCGGTCTCGACGGATACCGCTCTTACTTCTGGCAGAAGGATATTTGGGTGGAGCGCGCCCGGACACGACTCGGCCCATCGCGAGTGGGAAGCAGCGGGGATATGGTCAGCGACGCGGAATTTCAAGAAAGCGAGTTTTACCGCGACTGGTGCCGACATCTCGGTGTGTTTTATGTGGTCGGCGCTCTTTTCCCGTCGGGTGCCGGCGACCTAGGAGTGTTGGGAATACATCGGCCCCGTGCCGCAGGAAACTACGATGAAGCGGACAAGTGGTGTGTTTCTCGGTTCCTGCCCCATCTGCAGCGCGCAATGCGGGTGCGCAATCAGCTGAGACACGCGGCGCTCGAACGACGCATGTCACTGCACGTGCTGGAACGAGCCGAAACTGCACTATTTCTTTTGGCCGATGACGCGTCAATCGTGTTTGCCAATCCACTTGCCGAAGCGTTGATGACACGGCGCGCTGGAGTTTGCTGCTCAAAGGGCCGGCTCGCGGCGGCAGACCCCACGGATGCTCCCCGCCTTACGGCTTGCATTCGGGCAGCATGCATCTCAGGTTGCGGTGACGCCGCTGAAGGGATGACGACCCTCCAGCGAGGCAGCAAGCACCCGCTGACGGTTCTGGTGGCACCATTTCGGCAGAGTTTGCCCGGCACGCCGCCTGTGAGTGCGATCATGTTCATCCGAGATCCGTGCAAGGCGGTATCGGCCACCCACAGCCTTCGCTTGCTCTTTCAACTGACGGTGGCCGAAGCCCGCATTGCGGAAGCCCTGATCAATGGCAAGTCAGCGGCGGAGATCGCGCAGGCGAGCGGGGCGCGCATACAGACGGTGCGCAAGCAAATCAAAAGCATACTTGCGAAGACGGGGACCCGTCGGCAAGCGGACTGTGCAGCGCTGATCTTGCGCACGGTCGCGCCGCTGTCGGCTCAGTCCTGATCAGGCAATTGCAAAAATCACCCCCCAAATTGGGGGCGAAGCACGCTCAGCGCCGCCTGTAGCGTTATGGCCGGCAAAAACTGATTAGCCACATCGTTCGGCCAGGTTTCGCGACGCGACGGGGGATGGATCATGAAGAAAACATGGGGCAAGTGCTGCGCTGCTTCAATGACCGGACTGGTTGCCGTGGCGAGCGCCGCCGGGGCGCCACACGCAGAAGATAGATTCTCAGTGCTTTACACGTTTGAGGTCGCCGATCCAAGCACGGGTGCGAGTCCTCTCGGCTCTCAGCCGGATACCCGACCTGCGCTCGGGCCGCACGACTCGGTGTTCGGAATGACCTATACCGGAGGCGCGAATGGGAACGGGGTGATCTATCGATATGATCTGAAGACGCATTCTTATCGTTTGATGCATACCTTTGGGGCCTTAGACGCCAACGGGACGAATCAGGATGGGGCCAACCCAGGCGTTGCATTGACACGTGGGCCGGACGATGCGTTCTATGGGGTGGCCCAATACGGTGGCAAAAACGGCACTGGAACCGTATTCAAAATCACGGCTGCTGGCGACTTCACCGTGCTGCATGCCTTTGGTGCCTTGGATTCCGCGGCTCACAATGAGGATGGAGCTAACCCGCTTCGCACGGTGATCTTTGGCGAAAATGGCAATCTTTACGGAACGACGAGACTGGGCGGGGAGAACACCTGTGGAACCGCACCAGCGGTGAACTCGTGCGGGGTGGCGTGGGTGATGCATCCGTCGGGAAGCAACTTCCGCGTCCTCCACCAGTTCACCCCGAGCGAAGGACACGCAGCCTCATTGACCTGGTCGCGCGACGGCTTTCTCTACGGCTGCGCGGTCTGGCCGCGGCCTGCGTTGGGTTCGGGGATACTGTATCGCATGGCCCCGTCCGGCAGCCAGTTCGAGGTATTGCATCGCTTCAGTGCCGTCAACAGTGAGGGTTATAACTCGGACGGAGCGGAATGCTTCGAGCCCTTGATCGAGACTGAGCGCGGCGTCTTCTATGGTAGCGCCTACTACGGCGGCTCGAACGGCAACGGCGTCGTGTTCCGCTTTCATTCCTCAGGCGGCACACATCTGCAGATCATTCACACATTCAGTGCGACGAATGCATCGGGTGACAATTGGGACGGTGCCAATCCGTATGCCAGACTGGCGCCCGGCCGCGACGGCTGGCTGTACTCGACCGCCTCCTATGGCGGAAAGTTTGGCGATGGGGTCGTCTATCGGCTCCGACACCAGGGTGAGTTCGAAGTCTTGCATACCTTCAGCGCGGTGGATCCGACGACCGGCAGCAATGTCGATGGCGCCGATCCGGACTATGGAGTAGTCCTGGACGAGGATGAGGACCGCCTCATCGGTATCGCCGATTATGGCGGCGCGGGCAGCGTGGCCGGCTCTACAGGCAACGGAACTTTATACGAGATCAAGCTGAGGCATCGGCGATGGTAGCGCCGTTGCAATCGACGCCGCAATAAGGCCAAAGTCGAGCAAGCGCTGTGTATCCGACCTCCCTGCGCCTTGCACACCTGTCAGCGAGGCGCTTGACACCCCGAGCGGTGATGCGGCTCGCGGCAAAGAGGCGTTAGCCGGCGTCGGCACAGCCGGCTCATCGCTGTACAAGCGCGGAAGCCGGGAGGGTATTCTTCTTGCGAAAATAGACTGAGGAATTGCCATGCGGACAGGCCGGTGTTTATGCGGTGCCGTACGTTACGCGCTGAGCGGCGGCCCTTTCATCGTACTGGAATGCCACTGCTCGATGTGCCGCCGGGAGAGCGGTGCAGCGAGCCTCGTCTATGCCGGTTACCGTCGTACCGAAGTGGTGATGTCGGGATCGCTTAAGTACTACCGCGCCTCGGCAAAGGCGCGGCGCGGCTTTTGTCCAAGCTGCGGAAGCCCGGTCAGTTACGAGGATGATGGACAAGCTGACGTCATATGGCTGACTGCTGGAACACACGATGATGCCGGCTCGCTGCCGTCCCGCGAGTATGTGTACGTCAGCGATAAGCTAAGCTGGGTCGAGCTTGCCCAAAACATTCCGCAATGGCCGGGTGAGCGGGGAATAAATTGAGTGATCTCAGGCGCCTCGAGATGCGCATAGTCGCTGGACAGGTGGTGGACACGCCCCAATTTTCTGACCCGCGCTTGACGCCCTAGGCAGAGGGGGCAATTCGGCAACGACGGCCGCGACACCACAGTCGGCGGCAATCGCTTGAATGACGTCCCCGGGTATGGTGCCGGTCCGGGCTGGGATCCGATCGGTGCCCGGCGCAGGGACAGGTGTCGGTGAAGGCTGATGCAGATCTGGGTGCAGTGCCCGCTTCTGTGCATCCCGCGCGGAAGATGTAATCGACGCGTTAATTGCTGGCCATCCGGGGGCAGGCAGCCCGGGTGGGCAGCCTTTGGCGTTCCCCGCCCCCTTGCAGGTGAGTGCGCACATGCTCAAAACACAGGCACCAGATAAGCCCCCCGAATTACCCCTCCGCTTCGGCGGGGCGAACGCTGATCCCAGTCGACGAACAGGGAAGTTCCGGAATGCGGCACACGCGGCGCTCGAACGCATGTCATTTTCATGATGAGAAGCCCAAAGCGCGCCTGATGAAATCGAGTCCGTACGATTGGTGGCAAACAGGGGTGATCTACCAGGTCTATCCGCGATCCTTTCAGGACACAGACGGTGACGGTATCGGAGACTTGAACGGGATCGCGCAACGGCTTCCGTACCTCATCGAGCTCGGCATCGATGCAGTTTGGATATCACCGATTTTCCCGTCCCCGATGCGAGATTTCGGTTACGACATCAGCGATTACTGTGACATCAGTCCTATATTTGGCACGCTCTCGGACTTCGATGCATTGCTCGCAACCGCTCATGCGGCGGGGATCAAGATCATTCTGGACTTCGTGCCCAATCACACCTCCGACCAGCATCCCTGGTTCCTCGACAGCCGATCATCAAAACGCAGTGCGAAGCGAGACTGGTATGTTTGGCGGGACGGGAAGGCCGACGGTTCCGAGCCTAACAACTGGGAAAGCGAATTCGGCGGCTCCGCTTGGACCTTCGATGAGCTCACCGGCCAGTATTACTACCACGCTTACCTCAAGGAGCAACCTGACTTAAATTGGCGAAATCCAGAAGTCGAGCGGGCGATGTGCGATGTGCTTCGGTTCTGGTTCGATCGAGGTGTAGACGGGTTTCGCGTTGATGCAATTCACCATCTCCTCGAAGACGAGGAGGGGCGCGACAACCCGCCCAACCCGCGTTGGCAGCCAGGGATGCCGCCGAACGAGCGCTGGCTGCAAATCAGGACGATCGATCAGCCTGCAGTGCACGCATGCATCGCAGCGATGCGCCGCGTATCCGACGCCTATTCAGGCCGAGTGATGATAGGCGAGGCATATCTGCCGATCGACCGACTCATGTCCTATTACGGTACGGATCTGTCGGGCTTCCATCTGCCGTTCAACTTCCACCTCATATCCACTCCGTGGCACCCCAAGTCCATTGCGTCCCTCATTCAGGCGTATGAGGCGGCGTTGCCGATGGGCGGGTGGCCCAACTGGGTGCTGGGCAACCATGATCGTCCGCGTGTCGCGAGCCGCATCGGCTCCGCACAGACGCGCGTCGCCGCCATGCTGCTGCTGACGTTGCGCGGAACGCCCACGATCTACCAAGGGGAGGAGATCGGGATGCAGGATGTGGTCGTTCCTGCTGATCAGGTGCAGGACCCGTTTGAGCTGAACGTTCCCGGATTTGGCTTGGGGCGCGACCCGGTGCGCACCCCGATGCCCTGGACATCCCAACCGCACGGCGGCTTCACCGAAGGTCGTCCGTGGCTGCCGCTCAACGCGGATGTGCGTGTGTTGAACGTCTCGGTCCAAAGCGCCGACCCACGGTCGATGCTGTCGCTGTACAGGGAACTCATCCGGCTCCGTCGGCAGAGCGATGTCCTCTCGGTGGGAGCGTTCCGGCTGCTGGCTGCGGAAGGTGGGGTGCTCGCGTACGCGCGGCAACTGCGGGAGAAGCAAATGCTGATAGCGCTCAATATGACCGATCGCTCGCAAGTCTTGCGGGTCGAGCGGCCCCTCCGCGACGCACTGCTTTCGACCTATCTGGACCACCCCGTCGCCGCGAACGGCGGTGAGATCCACCTGCGCGCGAATGAAGGCTTGGTGTTCGGCATGCTGCCAGCGGTCTCTAAGTGAATGTATGGCTGCATCAGCGTCGCCATTTCATGCGGTGGAGAGGAAATGAAAACGCCCATTAGCCCACCGCGCGTCCACGGCGGCGGCCGAGACGAACTGCCCGCCTACGTCGCCAACGGCGTGATAGGACTGCGCGTGCGCGAAATGCCCTTGATCGGAGGACTCACCCTGATCAGCGGTTACACGGGGGAGCATCCGGAACGCCGGATCGAGGCCATTGCGGTCGCGCCATACCCCCTCGCGGGCGACATCGAGCTTGCGGGCGTGTGGCTGTCGGATTCGCCCCATGGCGTGACCGTCATCGACCAGGTTTACGATTTCGAGGCGGGTGAATTACGGAGCCGTTTCAAATTTACGGCAAACGGCTGCACGGCGAGCATTGAGGTGCGGCTTTTCTGCAGTCGCGATGAACCGAGCCTCGTTTGCCAGGACATCGCCGTCAAGGTGAATCGCGGTGTCGACCTTTCCTTAAAGGCGCTGGTCGATGGACGCCATGTGGACGGACGCGTGCTGCGGTGCCTGCGCGATACGCCGGGCGAGGACGAGCCTGCATGCGACGGCGCGGCATTATGGGAAAGCGCCGGCGCGCTTTCGACCTGCGGCATCGCCTACATCACCGAGATGGTGGGCATACACGCGGACCCTGAAAAGCCGCCGCTCGAAAATCGCACGTTGTCCACCCGCTACGCCTTCAAGGCCGCGGCCCGGCGAACCTATCAGCTACGGCAAATCGCGAGCCTCATACCGAGCGTGACCCATGCGCAACCGGATTTTCAGGCGGTCCGGCAGGTGGCGCTGGCTCGCAAGCGAGGCTTCGATGCCCTACGGGCGGCGAACCGGGACGTGTGGCGCGACTTATGGAAAGGGCGGATCAAGATCGTCGGAGCAGACCGACGGTGGCAGGCCTTAGCCGATGCGGCTCTTTTCTATCTGTTCAGCTCGACGCATGTCGCCTCGCCCGCGTCGACCTCGATTTTCGGTCTCGCGACCTGGCACAACTACCATTATTACTATGGTCATGTCATGTGGGATATCGAAACATTCGTGGTGCCCGCGCTCAGTCTCCTGCAGCCGCACGTCGCGGAGAGCATTCTCGATTACCGAAGCCGAAAGATAGCGGGCGCATCCAGCAACGCCCGTCTGCGCGGCCGGCGAGGACTTCAGTTCCCCTGGGAGAGCGCGCCGTCCTCAGGAGAAGAATCGGTTCCCATGCCGGGCTCGGCTTCATGGCACGAGGATCACGTGTCCCTGGATGTGGCGCGGGCATTCGCGTTGCATTTTTATGTAACCGGCGACGTTGAGTACCTGCGGGGGAAGTGCTGGCCCATTCTGTCGGGCGTTGCGAACTGGATTTTGAGTCGGGTTACAAAAACGGATCGCGGCTACGAGATCAAGGCTGCCATGGGCATTGCCGAACGCGAGGAGGCAGCCGACAATGCAGCCTTCACCAACATGGCCGCGGTAACCGTTCTTCGCGACGCCATTAATGCCGCCCACACCTTGGGTCGGCCCGCAAATCCCTGTTGGGCCGAGGTCGCCGCCCATATCGTCCTTCCAAAAAAGGGGCAGGTGATCATTTCGCACGATGGCTTCAAACCGAAAGAGGAGAAAGGGGGGACCCCGGATCCGCTCATGGGTATCTTCCCACTGGGATTCGCCATGGGTCCGGAATCAGAAGCTGCGACCTTGAGGTTCTACCTTGGCCTCAGGAAGGGCTACATCGGGAGCCCGATGCTCTCTGCGCTCTATGGTGTGTGGGCTGCCTATGCGGGCGACCGCCGGCTGTCGGCACAATTGATGGACGAAGGGTACGGCCAGTTCTGCGTGGGACGCTTCGAACAGACATTGGAATACCGGCCCGACGTCTTCCCTGAGCAGCCACGGGCCGGCCCATTCTTCGCCAATCTTGGCGGGTTCTTGATGGGTCTGTTAACCGGCTTTCCGGGACTGATACCCTCGTCGGGCGATGTTAAGAATTGGATGAAGCGACCAGTCGTTCTGCCGGAAGGCTGGACCCGCATCGAGGTGGAGCGTGTGTGGGTGCGCGGGGTCCCTTACAAGCTGGTCGCCCGGCAAGGGGCAGACCAGGCGGAACTCACACCTGCTGAACGGTAAGGGTCAGTGCGGATGGGATCGACCTCGAGTTTCCCGCGATCTGTGCTGTGAATGACGAACGCCCTCCGGATGACCGTCGCGACCGCCCCGGGGTCGCGTGATTTGAGCCTAAGTTGAGAATGACCGACAGCGCCCCCATCTCCCGTTCATGATCCCTTTATCCGTCCTTGATCTCTCGCCCATCACTCAGGGTAGCGATGCCGCTCACTCGTTCAGGAACACGCTTGACCTGGCACGCCATGCCGAGCGTTGGGGCTATAAGCGATTTTGGTTGGCCGAGCATCACGGGATGCCGGGAATCGCGAGTGCTGCGACCGCCGTGCTGATCGGTCATGTGGCGGGCGGCACCTCCACGATTCGCGTCGGCGCCGGCGGCATCATGCTGCCTAACCATTCCCCGCTCATTATTGCCGAGCAGTTCGGCACGCTTGAATCGCTTTACCCCGGGCGCATCGATCTGGGCCTTGGTCGGGCACCCGGATCCGACCAGCGAACGGCGCAGGCACTGCGCCGTAATTTGATCTCGGACCCGGACGAGTTTCCGCGCGATGTACAGGAACTCACCGATTATTTCTCCGATTCGCCCCGCCAAGCGGTGCGCGCGGTCCCCGGGACTGGGCTCAAGGTGCCGCTGTGGATCTTGGGCTCTAGCCTCTTTGGTGCGCAGGTTGCCGCAGCATTTGGGCTTCCGTATGCGTTTGCCTCGCATTTTTCGCCGGCGCAGATGATGGCCGCCATCGAGCTGTACCGCAGAGAGTTTCGGCCCTCGCGAGATCTCGCCAAACCCTACGTCATGCTTGGCTTTAACGTGTTCGCCGCCGATTCAATGGAGGAGGCGAAATTCCGGGCCACCTCGATGCAGCAGGCGTTCGTGAATCTACGCAGCGGCCGTCCTTCGCAGCTGCCGCCGCCGGTTGCGGGGTACACAGAGCGCCTGGCGCCGCAGGAGCGCGCAATCCTCGACCAGGTGCTGTCGTGTGCCTCAATCGGCACTCCCGATTTGGTACGCGCGGATCTACGCAATTTCGTCAAGAGAACCGGCGCGGACGAGCTGATGATCACCTCTCAAATGTTTGATCATGCCGCACGTCTGCGCTCTTTTGAGATCGCGGCGAACGCGTTGACCGATGTGCCGCTGGATCGGACCGCGTAAGACGGCCAAGGCGACCGTCCGGTTTCAGGCCCGCCCAATCGAACCTGGTAAGTCCGCTTAGTGACCCTGCGCATTAGGGGCCGCGGCCATCCCCGAAATGATTTGCCACTGGTGATTTGCGCCGGCCCGCCATGTATGGATCACCCGAAGGCCACCCGGCTTCGCCGCGCCACTCTTATCGACCCACGTCATACGAACACGATAGGCGACGGTGACGTACTCCCTGCTGGCCGACGCCGCGAGGCGCTCTAGATCGAAGGTTTTGAGCGTTTCACCGACGCTGGTATGCGCGGTGATCCAGTCCGTTATGTGATCCTTATGCACCGGTTCAGGGCTGGCTAAGGGCCAACCCAGAAAATCGCTCCTCCACAGGGTGCGGTAATGCTCGAGGTCATTGGTCTGCACATAGCGCCAGTACTGATCCTCCAGCGACCAGACCTCCTTCTCGCTGGCAGCGGACTGCGCGGCGAAGAGAGGCACTGGGAGCATTAGGGCGACGATTGTTGCAACTAAGATTCGATTCATTGTCTGGCTTCCTTACCTTACGGCCGTAGCTGACGGCTATTGAGAAAAGTATCTCACGATCCACTGAGCCGCGTCGTGGCGGGTGGCCAGTTCCCCGGCAATGGACATGGGTCCCTCGGCGTGGAGGCGCGGCCGGGCGGGTGGGGCCGTCCAGCCGGTTGCTAACGTGGAGTAAAGAGTCTTCCATCGAGCGGGGACTCGGCGGTTCGCCGCTGTCGCCCCCGCAATCAGCGTTGGGGTAAGCACTGCGTTGGTTGCTACGTTCGGGCATCACGTTCCAGACGATCCTCTGCGTCCATCCACGCCCGCGATCGATGATCGCGAGTCAGTGAGTTTGCGGCGGTGCGAATTTGATGTAGATGAATGTCGAAGAGGGTTGTGCGACGCGATGCCATCGCGGATGCATCGAATTGCCTGCGCTGGTGGTGTACGCTGCGATCACTTGAGCTCTCCGCTCAATGACAGCTATCACAACGTCAAAAGGGGATTTCAATGATGATGACGGGCGTGCGTCCATGCTTTGCCGTTCTTCTGTTTATTCTCTCGGGCTTCGCCTTGGCCGCCGGTCCCGCCGGATCTCCAACGCTGCGATAAGAATTACTGAGCCGGTCGATGATACGAACCTGGTAAGCGCAGGAGGCGTTCTTAAATTAGCGGCGGGAAGCATCGACGAGGGACCGGTCTCCGACAGCCTGCCGATGAACCATCTGTTTCTGCAATTACGCCGCTCTGACGCCGACGAACGGGCGCTGGAGAGCATGCTTAAGCAGATTCATAGCCAAGGCTCGAGCGAATATCACCGATGGATCACGGCGGAGACCCTTGGCGAGCGCTTTGGGCCCGCTCGCGACGACGTCGCCACCGTCGTGCAATGGCTATCCACGAATGGCTTCACGGTCCACGCAGTATCCAAAAGTGGACTAACGATCGACTTCTCGGGTACCGCGGGCGAGGTGCGCGAAGCGTTCCATACGGAGATCCATCGCTATAGCGTGAATGGCAAACACCACATTGCCAACTCCAGCGCACCGAAGATTCCTGCAGCCCTGGCATCCGTCGTCGCCGGTGTCGTCTCCTTGCACGACTTCATGCCGAAGCTGCTATTGATCAAGCCCAAATTCAACTTCTCGTTCAAGTGCAAGGGTTGCCCTGATGGGTTCAACAACACTGAGCAATACGACGAGGCGCCGGCGGATCTCGCGACAATCTACAACGTCACCCCGCTGTACAAAGAGAAAAACCCCATCACTGGGAAAGGCGTCACGGTCGTTGTCCTGGAAGATACCGACATACAGAGCAAGGATGTGGCGACCTTTCGCAAGGCGTTTGGCCTTTCCTCTTACTCAGGTACCTTCAAGCAGATTCATCCCGGGCCCGGCTGCGCCGACCCGGGCAAGAACAGCGCCGAAGGCGAGGCGGCGCTCGATGCGGAATGGGCCGGCGCCGTGGCGCCGGATGCGACGGTCCATCTCGCATCCTGCGCGGATACAACCACAAATTTTGGCGCCTTCATCGCCGCGCAGAATCTGCTCGATTCGACCACGCCCCCCGACGTGATGAGCTTGAGCTATCTTGCATGCGAGGCGCAAATTGGCCCAGGGCCGAGTGGCAACGGCTACATCAATGCACTCTGGCAGCAAGCGGCGGCCGAGGGCGTGTCCGTGTTCGTCGCGGCCGGAGACAATGGGCCCGCGGGCTGCGACAATTTTGATACGGCCTTGTATGCGGTGGGCGGTATCGCGGCCAATGGGCTCGCGTCCACACCCTACAACGTCGCGACGGGAGGCACGGATTTCTTGGACACCTCCGAAAACGCCAACAAAAAATACTGGACTACCAGCAATACGGCGGATGGAAAGTCAGCGAAATCGTACATTCCCGAGACGCCCTGGAACGATTCATGCGCGGGCAGCGTGCTCTATACATTCTTCGGATACACCGATCCCATCACGTTCTGCAATAGCACCGATGGGGCCGGATTTCTCAATATAGTGGCGGCAAGTGGTGCACCGAGCTTTGTATACCCTAAGCCGTATTGGCAGAACGGCACCTTCGGCATGCCGAACGATGGCGTGCGCGATCTTCCGGACGTGTCATTGTTCGCATCCAACGGATTCTGGAATCATGCGATTCTCTTTTGCATGTCGGATAAGGCTCAGGGCGGGTCACCGTGCGATTACAGCAATCCGGTCGATATCTTCAACAACAGTGCCGGCGGAACGTCGTTCACCGCCCCGCAGTTTGCGAGCATTCAGGCGCTCATCGATCAAAAGGCGGGCGGTCCACAGGGTAATCCCGATCCGGTGCTCTACGACATTGCACGAAAGCAATATGGAAGCGCAGCGAGCCCGAAGTCCGGGATGATTGCCTCATGCAATTCCTCCAACGGCACCGGCGAATCGAGTTCTTGCATCTTCCATGACGTGACGGTCGGCAATAACGACGTGCCGTGCTACGGGCCCGTAAATTGCTATGACCCGTCTCCCGGTGGCTATGGTGTGTTATCCACCTCAGATGCCAAGCTGAAGATCGCCTATCCAGCGGCGCCAGGTTGGGATTTTGCGACTGGATTGGGAAGTGTGAATGTCACCAATCTGGTGAACGCGTGGCCATAGAGATGTCTTGAACCTCGATCCGGGGCTCCCCGCGGGGGGCCGCATCTCGTCGAAGTGGCGAGGTGCGGCCCCATCGATGGCCACGTCCGGAAGCGGCGGCATGGAGGAGGTGGATACGTCCCCCGGGGGGCAATCCCGGCCGCTCCTTTACGAGCCGGGGGTTCGCAGGATGGGCAAAGGCGCCGTCACATTCTTGGCTTGGTTCTGCGTCATGGGCGCTGCGCTGTTCGTGCCTGCCGGCACCATCGACTGGCGTGGGGGCTGGGTTTTCCTAGGGGAAATGGTGCTGTTGAGCGGTGCCACGGTCGCCTGGCTGGCGAAGTACGATCCGGGCCTCCTGAAAGAGCGCCTGGGTAACCCGATCCAGAAAGGCCAGGCGAAGGTGGACAGGGCTTTCATCATGGCGATGATCGTGATCTGGCATGGATGGCTCGTGTTGATGGCGCTCGACGGGAAGCGCTGGCACCTCTCCGAGGCGCCGGACTGGGCGATGTATACGGGCGCAGCGTTGATCCTCCTGGGATTTTTCGCGGTGCTCAGAATCTTTCGCGAGAATAGTTTCGCGGCACCGGTCGTCAAGATCCAAGGGGAGCGTGGCCACCGGGTGATCGAGAGCGGACCCTACGCCCTCGTGCGCCATCCGATGTATGCCGCAGCGTTCCTCTATGTGCTCGGCACGCCCCTCGTCCTCGGATCGTGGACCGGACTCTTGCTGGTGCCCTTCGTGATGGGCCTTCTCATCGTGCGGATCTTCATTGAGGAGGCGGAGTTGCGCAAAGGTCTCCCCGGCTACGACGAGTATACGAAGCGAGTACGGTACCGGCTGGTGCCGCGGATATGGTGAGCCGGGCCTCAAAATGTCATGGCTTCCAGTCCCGCATGTGATCAAAGAGGTCGCCCTCGGCTTCGATGGGCCCCAGTTTGCCAAAGACCTTATGTGTTCCGAGGACCGCTTGAAAATCCTATGGTGTGCGACGGCGGTCTGTGCCTCTTAACCGTATTGCCTCTCCAGCGCCAATGTAAGAACTCCGCCCGCTTATGATTCGATGTGTTGACACGGATTTTGACTTTTTAGAAGCTTCGAGGCCGGGGTATCTTTCGAGTCGAGAAATCTATGGTTGGTCAATTGCGTGCGGATACAGCGGCGGCGATTCGGGTTCTAGCGCACGAAATTCTTTTGGAGATCGGCGTGCCTGATTCCGAAGATATGGCTTCAAAACTCACCCTGCGTCTCCAAGAAGCCGTAAATCAATTTCTGTACCGCGAACGCGAGCGATGTGTAGCCATCTGCAAGAGCCGAGCGGCCTTGTGGAGTAACACAGCGATGGCATCTTCGCCATCGGGGCGTGAGGAGAGCCGTGCGCGAACCAATGAGGCCACTTATATCGCCGATGCGATCAGAGCTGGCTCTGCATAGACCTACGCACTGAACGGAATCGTGGATCGACACGATGGTCGGCCATGGACGCCCGGATGAAGGTGTCGCTCACCGGGCGGTGTGGTGCGGAACAGCGCTTAGGGCTGCAGGTAGCGCTTGAAGAACGCCATCTCCCGCTTCCAGAAATCGGCGAGCGCCGCGCCCGTGAAGCCGTGCCCTTGATCACGGTACCTGAGTAAAGTTACCTCGTCGCCTGCGCTCCTTAGCCCGTTGTACATCTCGATGGTGTCGAGCAGGAAGTCGCCGTCATTGTCGCCGTCGGCGAGCAACATCGGGGTCTTCACCCGGTTCAAGCGGAACATGGCGGATAGCTGGATATAAGCGTTCGGGTCGTCACGCAGAGGAACCCCGGCCCATTGTGCGAGCATCTGATCCTGGCCAGTGTTGAGCAGCGCGGGCCTTACCCAGTCGGCGAGGGCGCCCGCCACCGAAACGGCACACTTGAACCGGTTGGTTTGAGTGACGAGGTAATCGACGACCCCGCCGCCGTTGCTGAACCCGTAGAGACACATACGGTCCGCATCGACCTCGCCGCGACGGATCAAGGCATCGACCCCCGACAGGATGTCATCCTGCGTCAGGTCCCAACCGCCGGGCCCTTTGGCCACGGCGCTCGAGGCTTCCGATTTCCAGGAGTTCATCCACACGTGCGGCGCGCGGGCGCTGGGGCGAAAGACGATATAACCGCTCGAGGCCCAGGCCTGATTGCCCAGCATGGGATTGGTCCAGTCGGCGCCCCCCACCAATGGGTAAGCATCGACGATGAGCGGGTAGCGCTGGGCTGCTACGGGTCCTGGGGGCTTGAGCAGTGTGCCTTCGAGGGCATCGCCGTGCGCGTTCCGCCAGTGGATGATCTCGACTGCACCCAGCCGCCAGCTCTGCACCTGCGGCTGCAGATCGATCAGCATCAGCGGGCGAGCGGCACCGGGCGCCAGGAGCTGGATGCTCGACGGATGCGCGGGGTCTTGCTGAGTCCAGGCGATGCTCCCGGCTTTCGAGACCGTGAGACCACGAACTACGATCGGTGAGCCGGCGTTCGGACCGGGCGCGATGGGCTGGGCGTCGCCGGATGCAAGCTCGATGCGGCTGAGCGCCTGGGACAGCCCGTCCTGATACACCGCCAGAATGGAGCGGCCCTCGGCTGACCAAGCGAAGTCCTCAACTTCCCGATCGAGCGCTGCCGCGATGTCGCGCGGGTTGCTCCCATCGGCTTGCGCCACGCGCAGGGCCGGACGACTGACGAACTGGCTGCTCTCGAAGTAGGCGACCCTGCGCCCGTCGGGAGGCAAGGAGGGCCTCGAGCGCACGCCTTCTCCGTGAGCGAGGTTTCGGGTCTGGCCGCTCTGCACATCGACGGCGACGACATCGATGTCATTGGTCCCAAAGAGAGGACCCGGTGCGCTGCTCGCCGCGCAAAGGATTTCCGTGCCCTGCGAGGAGAACTGGGGATTGAGATAGTTGCGCTCATCGAGCGTCGCTCTGCGAAGCACGTGACTGTGCAACTCCACGATGAAAAGCTGATTGGAGAGGACGGCACCCGGAGTGTCGTTGCGCTTGGGCGTAATGGTATGACCGTCCCTGGATTCGAGCGTCCCGGCGCTCAGCCGTGGCCGAACAAAAACGCCGCTCAGCGTCCAATCGGGAGGTGTGGTGTTCGTCAGGACGAGCGGCACCGCCGATGAGCCCGCCGGCGCGGCGGCGGAAGCCGTCTCTGCGGGTGGTTGGATCACGGGGATGCGCGATGGAAACACCAGTCGCGTGCCATCGGGCGACCATGCATAGCGAAAGGCATCGTGCACGTAGCCGACGATTCGCGTCGCCGGGTCCGGGTCGATGCCGCCTGCAATCTGCGTCAACTGATCGGATGCGCCGGTCTTGAGGTCATAAACCTGCAGCTGAATATCGCCCGTGGCCCGCGAATAGAACGCGATCTTGTCTCCCGCCGGGGACCAAGAGGGCAGGAACCCTGCGCCGATTTGCTTCGGGATCGCCCCGGCCTGAGCTCTGATAAGCCAGACGCTATCGCCCGCGAGCGCATAGGCGAGCCATCGTCCATCCGGCGAGAGATCGAGCGTGACATCAGGAAAGCTCAAGGTCTCGAGATCGACGAGCGTGACCGGATGTCGAGCTTCCGCGCCGGCCCCGCAAGGGGGACCGATGAAGAGGAGCGTGCAAGTCCCGGATAGGAGCGCACCGGGGATTCGCGGCCAAGTCACGAGGACTACCAGCGCTTGGTCAATTGCAGAAAGACATAGCGGCCCAGTGGGCTGGCGTTTGCACCGTCGTAATTGACCGCAAAGCCGTTGGCGTTCGCCGCAAAGGGAGGCGCGCGGTTGGCGAGATTGATCACTCCCCAAGTGAGCGCAAAATCGCGCATCAGGCCTTGACAGTCCGGACATGCGTAGCTTGCGGTCAGATCGATCGTCGTCCAAGCGCTGATCGGCACGACGCTCCCGGCGGTCACGTTGTTTTTGTAGTCGCTCACGTAGTTGAGGAAGGCCGCGACATCGAACGGGCCGTCGCTGACGGTGAGGTGCCCGCGTGCCTTGACCCGGGTTGGATTGTAAAGCGTATTGACCGTGCTCACGGTCGGAGTCGTCGCGGTAAATTGATTGGTGAGCTTGAGAATGTAGTTCGCATCGACTCCAGGCTCAAGGCCGATAGGGCCGGCCGTGAAGTGGTAGGAAGTCGAGAGATCGATTCCCCGGGTGTTGACCGATGAGAGATTGAGCTCGCGCGAATCAATGACAGCCGCAAAATCGGTGAGGCTCGTCGTCCCGAAGTTCAGGAACGCGGGGCTCGAGACCAGTTGCTGGACGAGTGCGGCGGATGGATTGATGTGCACGACCTGCGGGCCGAGTACCGCCGCCATCGGCAGGGCGTAGAAGACGTTGTAACCCGCGCCTTGAAGGTTCGTGATCCGATCGGTGAACTCGATGGCGTAGTAAGTAAGATGCGCACGCCAAGGATTGGGACCGCCGGTATCCCAATCGACGCCCAGTGTCCAGGTCTTGGCGGTCTGTGCCTTGAGATCCGGATTGCCGCCGAACTCCACCAACTCATTCACATCTCCGCCCGGCGGGGCGGAGCCCGGCACCAACGCGGTATTGAAGCCCACGATTTCGAAGGGCACTGGATTGAGCTCGCTCAGGAGCGGTGCGACAAACGATCGGCCGTAGGTGCTGCGAAACTTGAGCGCCGACAGCGGCTGCCAAATGAGCCCGAGGGTCGGGTTGTTGGTCGCGCCGAAGTCGCTGTAGTGCTCCTCGCGGTCCGCCAGGGTCAGCTCGAGCCGCTGTGCGAAGGAGATCTCGTTGGCGGCGCTGATGAGCGGAACGCGCAGCTCGAGAAATCCGGCTTCGACCTTTCGCCGCGGCTCAAACAGCGTGTTCGCGATGTAGTCATTCGCAGCGTAGGACTCGTGGCGGTATTGGGCGCCGAGCGCATACTGCACCGGGCCGCCCGGTGCCGAACCCAACGACCCGCGCAGCACCGCATCGACGGTCCAGAGCGAGGTCCGCGTCTTGGTCGAGGCCACCGGGTCCGGTGAGCCGATATCATAGGCCGCGCTCCGCGTATCGTTGTCCGCATAGCCGCCCGTGACATTGAGCTCCGTCTCCCGGGCGATGCGCCAGCGTCCACCCGCCGTGGCGCTGTAACCGTCGATCGTCGCGGGTGAATGCTGGGAGAATGCCCCGACCACGGTGGCGTCGGTGTAGGTGTGACGGTGCGAGTACAAGGCATCTGCAAACAGGGACAGGTCTTTATTGACCGACTGATCGATGGAGCCGAACACGCTCTGGCGGATCTGCTCGGGCAGCAGTGTGAAGGGCAGGGGGACCTCGGCCGTGTATGGACGATCCGCGGCGCTCAAGGGCGTGTGGTCATAAAATTCGTAGGTCAGGAGCGCGGATCCGCTCGCCCACTTCGTGCCGGCGCTCTGGCCAACCTGAGTCTCATGACTTGATCCATTGGTGACCGTGCCGTAGCGCGCCCGCGTTTCAAGCCCTTCGAAGTCCTTGCGCATGATGATGTTGACCACGCCGCCGACGGCATCGGAGCCGTAGATCGCCGAGGCGCCATCCGTCAGAATCTCGATACGCTCCACTGCACTCAGCGGAATCATGGAGACATCGGCGAAGTTCCCATCGACATTACCGGGTGCTACGCGATGCCCATCGACGAGCACCAAGGTCGCATCGGCCCCCAGGCCGTGAAGGTTCACCGCTGTCGCGTTCACCGCGTTGTCGGCGCTGATTCCTCCCGCGACGCTGGCAATGGTGGATTCCGAGACGTTGCTGAAATTCTGCGGCAATCGCTGGATGAAGGCGCCGACGCTGCCGAGTCCGCTTTGATCGATGGTGGCCCGGGTGAAGACCATGACCGGCGATGCCGTATCGGTCACGTCCTTCAGATGGGTGCCAGTGACCACCACCTCCTCGAGCGATGCGTCCTTGTTCCTTTTGCCGGGCGCCTCATCGTCCGATGCTCCGCTGCGCTCAGCGGCGCGATCCGGCGCAGAGCCTGAAGGAGGGGCGATGACGCCTGCGAGCGATGGCGCACCGGAGGGCGCCGCGTTCCGCGTGCTCGTTCTGGCCGGTGCCCGGCGGCGGATCATGATCACCCCGGCGGCGTTGCGCTCCGCGGAAAGGCCGACGTTGTCCAGCAATCGGTGCAGCGCGCCCTCCGAGGTGAAGTCGCCCTTAAGCCCCTCGGTGTTGACGCCCGACACCAGATCTTCTGTGAATATGATCTGCTCGCCGGCCGTCTGACCGAAGGAGCGCAGGGCCTGCGAGAGCGCTCCGGCGGGAATGTCGAAATGATAGGTTCGGCCGGTCCCATCGGCGGGGCGCGCCACGCCCGCTGCCAGAATCGCGAGAAGCGAGGCCAGCACGACGACACGGCCGACATCGAAGCGGCGGGTTCTCATCCTGTGCATCCTCCTGTGACGCTTAAAAGCGTCTTGTTGAATAGAAGGACGTCAGAATTCCGTGAATCCTCCGACTGCGGTCATTCGCGGCGCCTGAGCTCGACGGTTCCATCGGTGCGCACGCTTTCCTCAAGGGACAGATATTGCTTCACCGTATCGACGAAAGCCTGGGTTTCACCTTCCCTGAAGACCCCGCTGAACCGCATCGTCGCTGCAGCGGGATCAGTGACTCGGACTTTGGAGCTTGAGTAACGATTGATCCGCTCGACAGCCGCCGCCAGGGACTCATCATCGAACACAAGCTGTCCTGCCTGCCAGGCCGTGGCACGCTCTAGATTGACATGCTGAAGCGACGGCGCGCCGCGAGCAGCGGTCGAAAGACGCGCGGGGGCGACCAGGCGCTCACCGGGCTCAAGGTTGAGCCCTTCCTTTGGCAGAGCCGCTTCGCGCGCTTGGCCGCCTGCTTCGAGATCATTGCCCTGTCGATCGAGCACCACGACATGCCCGACGATGAGCGTGATCACAACATCCGGGCCCACCAGGTCAACGTCGAACGAGGTGCCAGTGGCGACCACCTTCCGATCGCCCGCCTGCACCGAAAAGGGTCGCTCCACATCGTGCGCGACATCGAAGCGGGCCTGGCCGCGAACCAGGGTGACTTCCCGCGAATACTTGCTATGGTGGACGGACACCTCCGACAGCGAGTCGAGCCCAATGGTTGAGCCGTCGTCGAGCCGAACGACGCGCCGCTCTCCAATGTCGGTGCGATAGACCGTAGGGAGCTGGCGAACATAGAAAGCCCCCGCGCCCATGGCCACGAGGATGGCCGCGGCCGCGGACAGTGCGCGAGTGCTCAGTAAGCGGTTTCCACGGCTCCGCCAGCGGCTCCGCACGGTCCGGCGCGCGCGCTCGAGCGCCGCGCCCCGCAGGGCAATCAGTTCCGGCGCCGTTGCGTGCTCAGCAAGCAGGCGCCAGGGTGCGGCGACGCGCGCCCAGGCCTGCTCGTGCTTCGGGCTCGCGCACCTCCAGGCCTCAAATTCCGGGGTCGTCGCGGCGTTCTGCTCATGCAGGAGCGCCAGCCACCGGGCGGCTTCCTCGAGCAAGGTGTCGTCGTCAAAGGGGTCGAGCCCGGCTGAAGTGCTCATGGCCGCCTCGAGCCAAAGTACCGCGCCAAGTGCGTGACTGCCTTGAGCACGTGTTTCTCGACCGCCTTCTGGGTCGTGCCGTAGAGCGAGGCAATGTCCTTTTGCTTGATGTTTTCAAGCTGAAAAAGTATGAAGATGTCACGCGTGCGCTCGGGGAGCTGGTCAAGGACCCCAAGCGCCTCCTTGAGCGCTTCATACCCCTCAAGGACGCGTTCCGGCCCGCGATCCTCCACCTCCGGCCCAAGCGTTGAAAGGCTGCTGCGAGCTCCGGCTACGGAGCGGCGAATGGATTGGCGATGACGGTCTCGAAGCAGATTGGTCGCTACGGTGAAAAGGAAGCTGTCCGGACGCTCAACCCGGGGCAGCTCTCCGGAGCCGAGAGCGCGGGCAAAGACTTCCTGGGTGAGGTCCTCGGCGTCCTGCCTATCACGGACACGGCGCATGAAGAATTTCATGAGCGGCCGGCGAAAACGAGAATCGAGCCGGCGTGGGTCGGGAAAGATGTCCGCGGCTTCCTCGGCATTCGCCGTTGAGTTCGCGAGTGCAGCGGCTGGAAGATCTTCCATCGGGTGATGATAGCGCGTGCTCGGGGCCGAATTGTGAAACTCGAAGACTCAGGAATTTTTTGGAGGATTTCGCGGCTGCGGGCGTCTTACTTAAGTTGGTTTCCAGTGACAGCCGGTGGGGAACTGTCGGCATCGCTTGCGCGCCGGCGGGTCAGAGACGTCGGGTTGGCAGGGGGGAAAGCGGATAACGTCCCACTTTAGAGTTCCAGTAAGCCCATGAGCTTGCATCGATGATGCCGGATGGCGCGTGGTCAGCGTCGTTGAGGAGGGCAACCATCATGTGCACTTCATTTATTTCGTCTTTGCGCTTTGCGGTCTGCTCATACCTTCCTTCACCGCTTTGCCACATGCCAATGGTGTCGACGGAAGAAATTACCTTCGTGGCATTGGTGCGCAAAATTCTACTTTATTTCTTACCCGTACTACACCCAGCCACCTTCACCGCCGAGACTAACCGGGGCAGTAGCAGATTGACGTCAGTTCCTCCATTCAGAACGTCCCAACCGGTCAACACTATGATCAGATTTTGCTGGGGGAAGACCAGCAGTTCCTGGCCGCCGAATCCAGTTGCCATCCAGACATACTCGCCGTTCAGCGGAATTAACCACCAACTGAACCCGTAATAGAGCCTTCCGCCTTTCACGGTATAGGGCATGGGCACCCGGGGCGCCACCGACCGTTTCACCCAATCCTTCGATACGAGCTGTTTGCCTTCCCACAATCCACTGTTCAAATACAGGAACCCCAGTTTGGCCAAGTCCACATCGTTGAGATACAAACCTCCCTCGGTATCCACGTTCCCAGCATAATCGCGCTTCCAGTAGTGCTTGATGCCAAGTGGAGTGAAGAGATATTTCTCCGCGTAGGTGTCAATATCCTGCCCGGTTTCCTTTTGAAAAACGTAGGCGAGCAGCTCGCTGTCCGC
>Ga0070734_10001920_pt1 | contig 27707 bp, 32 predicted proteins | sample Coa_R1_8_FD_66444 | JGI IMG/M metagenome (GOLD analysis project Ga0070734, IMG submission 66444) | Surface soil microbial communities from Centralia Pennsylvania, which are recovering from an underground coalmine fire - Coalmine... | ecosystem: Environmental > Terrestrial > Soil > Unclassified ... | reverse complement strand
ACCCTGATCGCCTTGATCTCGGTGACCGCCATCTCCGTCTCGCCAAACAGCACGGCGTGAAGATCGTTATCAACACCGACTCACACCACACCTCACATCTTGAGAAGATTCGCTATGGCATTCTCCAAGCCCGCCGCGCCTGGCTCACAAAGGAAGATGTCTTGAATACTTTGCCTGTGAATCAATTCGCCAAAGCAATGAAACACGCATGGCCACTTGCAGCTTAGATTTGGCAATTAGCGATTTGCCTATTTCAGGTCTTTGCAAACCGGGATCGCGATTTCTACAGGATCATCCGTGGGTTTAACTCTGATTGTGACTGTCACCTGAGAGCCGTGTATGCTTTCACCGAGCCCCCAGCACACTTGCTTGGTCTCCTGATCGAAGAAAACGAATGGCAAAGGGCCATCAACATCCACATGTGTGAAGCGCGGACTGCTCGAAGAGATGGAAGAGCTACAGCCAGTGCAAATGATAAGAGCGAGTGGGAATAGTTTCTTATACATGGGTCCTCGGCCTTAAGTAGATTCACTCTATCTACAATCCGTAGTCTAGGTTGCTTCTCATATTTTCCTGAGGAAAGGCATAAAATCAACCCATGCCCGACGAAACTCCGTCTCATCCGCCTGCACCCATCCCCTTCAACATCGGCGAGGAATTCAGTGCGCCTTCAAAAAAGCTTCCACCCGCCGCCATCGTCGGCGCTTGCCTGGTCGTCATCGGGGTCGCCATCGCGATATATTCATTCATCCATCGGCCTCATTCTTTTGCCAGCGGGTCCATTGATACCATCCATTCTGTTGAAGTCCCCGGCCAAAACGCGACGTTACTCGCGCTGAATATCACGATTCAAAACAATGGCAGGATTCCCTATGTAATCCACGATATTCGAGGCACGCTTGATACCGGCGGTGCGCAACTCTCCGACCAAGTCGTTTCAGCAGCCGATTTCGCCCGCTATTATCAGGCCTTCCCTGATCTCAAGAAAGCTCCTCTCGACCCGGTCAAGCCTGAAGATCGCATCGCTCCCGGCCAATCGCAGCGCGGAACGATTATGCTGCTCTTCCCCGTGAAACCAGACACTTTCGCCAGCCGCAAATCTCTGAGCGTGACCGTCACTCCTTATGATGAACCGGTCCCGCTCGTACTAACCAAATAACAAACCATCTTGTCATTCCGAGCGATTCGGAGCCGCGTAGCGGCGAGAACCCGCGAGGAATCCGTTTTTGTTTGAGTGAAGAAGGCTTATTGGTGTTTTTGCAGGAAACGCTTGCGGACCATGTGGCTATTGGCTTGCGGATTCAAATCGTCGTACTTCAAACAACTGATCGTGCCATCCACTTCCAAGACTGCCAGCGCGACATCCTTGCAACTCGGAATGCCATGCTCCCGCAATGCGCGATCCAATTCGTCTTTGCTGACGCGCTCTTTCTTCATGTGATCGTAGATGACTTTGCCATCGTGAATCAGTAGCGTCGGTTGACCTTCAATGAACTTGCGGAATTTTCGGTTCTTGCCAGAGATGGCTCCCACAATATAGTTCAACGTCAATAGTGTCGCCGCCGCCACAGCACCGCCGGCCAGAGAAGTGTCCGGCCCAGTCATCGCATTTTGTACGGAATTGCTCAGCAGAAGTAAAAGCGTGAGGTCGAAAGGCGTCATCTGCCCCACTTCACGTTTGCCGCTTAAACGCACGCCAACCAGCACCAAAACATAGATGGTCAGCGTGCGAACCGCGATTTGGGCCAGCACATGCGCGCCAGGATACATGATCCTATTGGCTGGTGGTCTGCGAAGTTGTAATTGGTACTGGAGCGCCCTTCGGCGTGCTCAGGTATCCCGTGGCTTGTTTCTTATTGACTGTCCACACCACAATTTCATAGAGCATGTGGTCGCGCCCGCTATAGAACTGAATGGGCTCGCTGATGTTGCGGTCCTTTTTCTCGATGGTCTTGTCGTCGGAAGTCACATTCATCGTAAACTTCCCTTTTTTCTCATCGCTCTTCTTGAGTTGCAGGCTGACCGTTCCTACGGGCTGTGGTTTGGCACCCTTAACCAGCGTGAATTCGTAGTAATTGCGATCGCCCTTATGCTTGAGGACTTCCAAATCCTGCCGGGTATTGGCAATCAGGCCACTCTGCACGCCCAGATCACCGACCGTGCTTTGCAATTTCGCTTCGGTTGCGGCCAATTCAGATTTCGTGGAGGCAACATCCGTCTTCACACCGCCGACGTCGGTTTTTACGTTGGCAAGATCACCGCTGACCTGGTTAATGCCCTTTTGCTGGGCCGCCTGTTCCGCTGCAAGTCTCGCTACTGACGCCTTCTGCTCTCGCTGTAATTGCTCCGAGCGCTCGGCCAGCTCTTTCTTGGTTAGGCCCAGTTGCTTGGCCAGCGTTTCATCGTCAGCTTCCGACGATTCCATCCGCTTGGTCAGGTCCGCAATCTGAGAACTGCTCGCGACTTGGTCCTGCGCCATTTTGTTCAGCTTGGTGTGGAGATCGAAAAATCCGTACGCGGTCCCTGCGGCGAAGGCAATCGCCAGAATCACCAGCAGCCATTTCCCGCCGTTGCCTCCCGAATCCGATTGCAACTGCACGCCCTCGTCTGCCATGTATCTCTCCTGAATTGTGTGTGGTGCACATATTGTTGTGCAGTCCACAGAATGTGTCAATTATCGCCCGTGGTGCAAATAAAAAGCGGTGCAACTAAGAGTGGTGCAAATAATGTGACCGACAAACTCACCCTTCGCAATCGCAGCGAATTCCCTATCACCGAAACCGAACTGAAGCTCATGGCGGCCGCCGCCAGAATCGGGCTTAACAAAATCCCAAACCACGGATACAGCACTCCCGCCGCTACCGGAACTCCCAGCAAGTTATACACAAACGCAAAGAAAAGATTCTGCCGGATATTGTTCATCGTCGCGCGACTTAACTTGCGCGCTCGCGCAATTCCCATCAAGTCACCTTTCAGCAATGTGATGCTGGCGCTTTCCATTGCGATGTCTGCGCCCGTCGCCATGGCAATGCCTACTTGCGCCTGCGTCAACGCTGGAGCATCGTTGATGCCATCTCCGGCCATAACCACCACGCGTCCCTGGCTTTGCAGACGCTTAATGACATCCGCTTTCTGCCCCGGCAGCACTCCTGCCTCAAATTCTTCGATGCCCAGCTTCCCAGCTATAGCCTTGGCCGTCAGCAGGCTGTCCCCGGTCAACATAACTACTTTCAGCCCCTCTCGCCTCAATTCGGATAGCGCTCGCTCTGTCGAAGCCTTGATCGGATCTGAAACTCCGAGCACCCCTCGTAGTTGACTATCCACCGCGGCGAAAATGACCGTTTGGCCGTCACTTCTTAGTTCATCGGCTTTGCCGCGTAAAACATCCACGGCGATCTTTCGCTCTTCAAAGAATTTTTCATTTCCTGCCAGGACAGTCTTGCCGTCAATCATTCCGCTGACGCCGAGGCCCGGAGAAACCTCAAAGTTGCCCGCGGAAATAAGCTTCAGATCATTTCCCCTCGCGGCCGCCACAATCGCGGAGGCAATCGGATGTTCGCTTCCCTGCTCCAAACTCGCAATCAGCCGCACCAACTCCATCTCCTCCTGCCCCGGAACCACAACCACCGACTCCAGCGCCGGTTTTCCTTCCGTCAAGGTTCCTGTTTTGTCCAGAACCAACGTGTCCACTTTTTCGAGGGTTTCCAGGGCTTCCGCGTTCTTAATCAATACGCCGGATTTCGCTCCACGTCCTGTCGCCACCATAATCGCCATCGGCGTCGCCAATCCAAGAGCACATGGGCAGGCAATAATCAGCACTGCGACGGCATTGACAATGGCGTGTGCCAGTCGAGGTTGCGGCCCTAACAAACTCCACAAGACAAACGTCACCGCTGCCGCTCCGATTACCGCCGGCACAAACCATCCTGCGACTTTGTCCGCCAGCCGTTGAATCGGCGCGCGGCTGCGTTGCGCCTGGCTCACCATCTGGATGATCTGTGCCAGCATGGTTTCGCGCCCGACCCGCTCCGCCCGCATGATGAATGATCCCGCTCCATTCACCGTCCCACCGATTACGTTCATGCCAGGTTCTTTTTCCACCGGCATGGATTCACCCGTTAGCATGGCTTCGTCCACCGGGCTTCGCCCTTCGATGACGCTGCCATCCACTGGAACCTTTTCGCCCGGGCGAACCCGCAATTGGTCGCCCTTCTGCACTTCATCGAGGGGGATATCTTGTTCCGAGCCATCGCGCACAATCCGTGCCGTCTTCGGCGTTAAATCCATCAGCGAACGGATGGCCGCGCCGGTCTGGCTTCGTGCCCGCAACTCTAAAACTTGCCCAAGCAACACGAGGGTGACAATCGCCGCTGCCGCCTCAAAATAAACGTCAGGGTTTCCACTCATTCCGCGAAAAGATTCCGGAAAGATCGAAGGGAAAATCGTTGCAATTGCGCTATAGCCATAAGCAACACCCGTACCCATGGCGATTAATGTGAACATGTTCATTGAGCGGTTCACTACGGACGCCCAGCCTCGCTGGAAGAATGGCCAACCTCCCCAAAGAACCACAGGACTAGCAAGCAAAAGTTCCAGCCACGCCAACCCTCCGCCCGAAATAAAGCGCTGCACCGGCATGCCCGGCAGCATGCCCGCCATCGCGATTCCGAGCAGCGGCGCCGTGAGCGCCAAACTTACCCAGAATCGCCGCGTCATGTCCCGCAGTTCAGGATTGTCCTCTTCAGCCGCGACCGTTCGCGGCTCCAAGGCCATTCCGCAAATCGGACAGTGCCCCGGCCCATCGCGCACCATTTCCGGATGCATCGGGCAGGTATATTCCTTGCGCGTCGCCGCAAGCGGCATCTCCCGCTCCAACGCCATCCCACAACTCGGACAAGGCTTCGGCTTCGTTTCCCGCACCTCCGGGCACATGGGGCAGACATACGCGCTGCCAGAAATAGTTCTTTCATGTGGCTCTGACTTGGAAACAGAAGATGGAATCACAACTAATTTGCTCTGCGCGCCATGCGTCTCAGAATTGAGATACTTCTCAGGATCAGCTTTAAACTTGCTCACGCATCCGGCACTGCAAAAATAGTAGGCATCTCCCCCGTGTTCCGCCGTGTGCTTTGCCGACGCCTTGTTCACCGTCATCCCGCAAACGGGGTCTTTACTCGTGTTTGCCGGCTCTGTTTTCAATACCTCGGTTTTAAGGACTTTGAGATTAGGATCCATAAGGGGCTAAAAGTATTTGATTCTTCAGTCTGATACTTCGATTGTTGTATCTTAGTACCCAGAGGCCTAACAAGACATGACCCAGATGGAAGTCGCCTATCGTTACGGTAATGCCCCCACAGAGGCGGAAATGCGCGCAATTGACAGCTTGCGCGAAGTCTATGGCGTCCGCCGCATCGCCTTCCACGAAAAAGACCGCATTGTGCGTGTGGAATACGACGCTTCCCGCTTCAAGGAACCCGTTGTCTCTGGGTTGTTACGCCGGGCTGGAGTCGATTTGCTGGAAAAATTGGTTCTCGCCTGAGAACCAAATTGGGGTAGGTCAGAAAGTCGAAATCGCGCTCTTCGCAGGTTTTGCTCCCAAATCTTGCGCGGGGGAAGGCTTTTCTGGGATCAAACCTTATTCACGGAATATGCAAGGGGTGCCTAAGATTAACCTCTGGCCGAAGTCTCTCTAAGGACACCCCGTTGCGCGCCACTTCGTCTGATTAGAATTTTGCACTTGGCATACCATCTGAAACTCTATGAAAATAAAGACTAACCCAGAACGCGCATGCGTAGATTTTGCACATTGCATGCAATAACTACACAGTTCCTCACAAACCATACATCCTCTGGATGCTCTATCTGGCGCGGGATTTGGAGGATCAACCCCTTCTACCGCACATTAATCTTTGGAGTAATATTCGCGCAAGCGGATCGTCATCAGAACTTCGCGTTAGAACCTTTCCAAGCCTGTTTTGCAACGAGTTTCCGCTTTTGGGAAACGACACCACTTCCATTGACGCACCGTTCTCTGTCCGATAGGATATTTCATATCCGGCACGCAGATTTTTCAGCAAGTTGCACCGATTCCTTGCCTCTTCGCGTGCTTTTTGATGCACTTTGCGCCCGTAGCTCAGCTGGATAGAGCGAACGGCTACGAACCGTTAGGTCGGGAGTTCGAATCTCTCCGGGCGCACCATTTCCAACTTCCTGCGCACTTTTAACCCATCCGAATTTCGTCGGGAGACTCCTCGCTATAACCGCTCGATACATTTCTTTACAAAACTATTGTTTCTAAGGACTTACGAACATACATGGCCGCATGGCATCTGGATTATTAAAAATTCCACACTAGATTTGTCTTTAAGAGTAAGTAGATTTCCCCCGGAAATGAAGTATCTGTTTATGTATGCTGTTGCAGTTTGCATTCTCCTCTCACTTTTTTCGCTGGGATTCTCCAACGAGGTCCAGGCGCAAAATAACAACTATCAAACCATTACAGTCACCAACGGCGGAACCATCCGCGGCACAGTGAAATGGTCGGGCCCCGAGCCGAAGAATCTCTCATTCCCGGTCACCAAGGATCCCGCAATTTGTGATCCCGAGAACACAAAGAAAGTTGATCTGGAAAGATTGGTCATCAGCCCCGATGGCGGCGTAGCCAACACCATCGTATTTCTCAAGAACATCCACAGCGGCAAAGCCATGGACATCGAACAGAGCAAGCCGCTGCTGGACCAGAAACGCTGCCGCTACGAACCCCATGTCATGCTGGTGCCGCGCTCATCCGATTTGCAAATGAAGAGTTCCGACGCGACCCTGCATACCATCCACATGGAAGGCGCGGCTACTTACAATTTGCCCTTTCCTTTCGTGAATAAAGTCAGCGCCCGTCCGCTCAACAACGCCGGGCTGGTGAGTCTGAAGTGCAACGGTGGCCACGTTTGGATGAATGCCGAAATTTTCGTGATTGATCACCCCTATTACGCCGTCACCGACGCGAACGGCCACTACGAACTAACAGATGTGCCTCCCGGGCAGTACGAGATCGAAGCCTGGCATGAAGGTTGGGGGATCGCCGGACATCAGGCGTCCTTTGACGTGTTGACCGAGCACAAGGTTGATCGCCCTGTTTTCACCGATCCGCGCACCTGGGACAAGCAGGTGAACGTCAGCGGCGGTACAGCTTCGACGGTCAACTTCTCCATCGGCGAAAAATAAAAATTAAAGATGTCATCCTGAGCGAACGCTTTTTGTGAAGCGAAGGACCTGAGCGCACCGCGCGAAGCGTCGCGTTTGTCGCGACGCGATAGAGCACGACTGGCCCGCATCCTCATTACAGCCTTCCTGCCATGGGAAGGCTTCTTTTTTGTGCTACGCTACGAATCGGGGACCCGTAGCTCAACTGGATAGAGCACTGCGCTTCGAACGCAGGGGTTGGGAGTTCAAGTCTCTCCGGGTCCACCAGCCTTCGCCCTGCTCTCGCGGGCTTCGGCCCGGCGGGCCATCTTGAAGGCGAAGGCTGTCGCGCCGTAGCGCCAGCGGAGGCGGACTCGATGAAGTATGTCTATATTTTGCAGAGCCTGTCCAACAACGAACGCTTCTACACGGGAATTACAGACGACCTAAAAGCCCGGCTTTCCCGGCACAATTCTGGTGAGGTCACGCATACGGCAAAGTATGGACCGTGGCGCGTCAAAACTTATATCGCGTTCACTGACGAAGATCGAGCGTCTGCATTCGAAAAATACTTGAAATCTGGATCAGGCAGGGCCTTCGCAAAAGCGAGGTTGTAGGCACATCCTGTCGCGCCGAACCGCCAGCGGAGGCGGACTCGTAGAATCAGGCAAGAAACTCCCTGAAATAGACAAGCATTACCCAAGCCCACGAACTACACTTCCTTCATGCAAAAACGCAAACTCGGTAAAAGCAACCTTGAAGTCTCCGCCATCGGCCTCGGCTGCATGGGCATGAGTTTCGGCCTCGGTCAGGCCATTGGCAAACAGGAAGGCATTGCGCTCATCCGCAAGGCGGTCGAACTCGGCGTTACGTTTTTCGACACCGCTGAAGTTTATGGCCCTTATGTGAACGAAGAACTCGTCGGCGAAGCGCTGGTTCCTTTCCGCAAACAAGTGGTCATCGCGACCAAGTTCGGATTCAAGATCGACCCTAATACGGGAAAGAGCATGGGCACAGACAGCCGCCCCGAGCACATCAAAGAAGTCGCCGAGGCATCGCTCAAGCGCCTCAAGACTGATGTCATCGATCTTTTCTATCAGCACCGCGTGGACCCCAATGTCCCCATCGAAGACACAGCGGGGGCCGTGAAAGACCTCATCCAGCAAGGCAAAGTGAAGCACTTCGGACTCTCCGAAGCAGGCGTGAAGACTATCCGCCGCGCCCATGCAATTCAGCCGGTGACGGCTCTGCAAAGTGAATATTCTCTCTGGTGGCGCGAGCCCGAAGAGCAAATTATTCCGGCGCTCGAAGAACTTGGCATCGGATTCGTCCCCTTCAGCCCGCTCGGCAAAGGCTTCCTCACTGGAACAATCAGCACCGACACTAAATTTGCCGAAAATGATTTTCGCAATATCGTACCTCGGTTCTCGGAAGAAAACCGAAAAGCAAATCAGGGATTAGTTGATGTCATTGGCCAATTCGCGCAGCAGAAAAAAGCTACGCCGGCGCAAGTTGCTCTTGCTTGGGTGCTCGCGCAAAAGCCCTGGATGGTTCCCATCCCCGGCACCACCAAGCTGCATCGCCTTGAAGAAAATCTCGGCGCCGCCGACCTGCAACTTTCCGACGCCGATCTCCGCCAGATTAACGACGCAGCAGCCGAAATTCACTTGGTAGGCGAACGCTATCCCGAAGCCTTCCAGAAGTTGGTGGACCGCTAAAATGTTGCGAATGAAGAACTAATAAGTGAAAACAGAAATGTCATCCCGAAGGTCTGCGCTTTCACCAGCAGACCGAGGGACCTTGTGCGGAGCTTATCAAACGCATCCTTCTCCCACTTGTAAAACCGCTTCACTCAGGATGACATGACCGTAAACAGAAATTAATTAAGAAGCATTGTCATTCCGAAACGCCACGTTCTCACCAGTGGCGCGAGGAACCTTGCACGCAGTGAATACGCATTGGCCGCGTGCAATATCTCCCGCTTGAAGAAGAGCTTCGTTCAGGATGACAATCTGTGAGGAGTAAAACCATGGCCACCCTCAAAGACCGCCTCTCACGCTATAACGAAATCACCATCAGCGTCACCGGAAGAAAGTCAGGACGCACTATCTCCAACCCAGTTTGGTTCGTTTGGGAGGACGACCAACTTTACCTGTTGCCCGTGAAAGGCTCCGACACGCAGTGGTACAAGAACGTGCTCGAGAACCCTGCAATTCATATAGATGTCCGCGGCGCAAAGGCAGAAGGCAAGGCTTCTCCCATCACCGACGCGAAAGAAGTGAAGTCCGTCGTCGAAAAATTCCGCGCCAAGTATGGCGCCGGCGACGTGAAGAAGTATTACTCGAAATTCGATGTGGCGGTCAGGGTACAGATGTAATGAGCCAACTCACGCCCGCGCTGACTTCACATCCGTCTTCGAAAAATCTTGCCCTTTATACAAAAGCGGCTCGCCTTTGGATTTGGCCAGCGCATATGAAAAGCAATCTCCAAAATTCAATTTGGCCGGATGGCCGCTGGTTTTTCCGAAGTCGCGATAAACCTGCCGCGCAATCAGAGCTTGCGCTTCGGTGACAGGTTCAATCGCGATTTGCGCCGCCTCAATCAATTCATCGAAACGGCGGCTGGCGATTGGATCTTTGCTGCCGTCAATCACCGCCCCGGCTTCTACGTAGTTCACGGCAGAAATGCGAGGCCGCTCGGCGCGTTCAATGATTTTGGCAAACTCCGGCGCTTCCGGTTCAAGGCGAAGAATGGCAATCACAGCTGAAGTATCCAGAATCATTTCGGCAGACCTTTTTCATCGTAGAGAAGATCGCCGTGCTCTGCCGAGCGAAACGGCTCTTTCAAATGCACCGCGCAGTCGCGGCCAATTTCGAGAAGCCGGTCGGCAAGCTTGGCATCATGTTTGTGTTTATTTTGATCTTGCACTCTTTTCAGCCGTTCGCGGACCGCTTCGGTAACGGCTTCGGTCATACTCTCTCCTGTGAGCCGGGAGAGCTGTTGGGCGAGCTTGTGGGCGTCTTTATTCTTGATGTTCAGGCTCATGGTAGATATTCTACCATATAGTTATACCTTTCTACCTATGCATAAATGACGAGTAATTTCCGACCGGAAAATGGCACACAAAGAGTTATTCTTGAGAGAAGTGAGAACGAATGGCAAAGCCGCGATTCCCTGGCCTGCAAATAAGGCCACGGGCGAAAAACCAGGCACCTTCAAACTCGCCCGCTTGCTCGCCGCTTACGCTCCGCACGATGGCAGCTTTGAGCTCCGCATCCCTGGTGTCCACGCCATCCGCGTTTCACGGCTTGAACCAAGATCGGTCCGCGCGATTCGCTCGGCGTCATTGTGCATCGCTGCCCAAGGCGCAAAGTCCGTCATCGTGGGGCAAGATGTCTATGAGTACGACGCCTCGCGGATGATCGTCTTCTCCGTCACGCTGCCCATGGCCGCGCAGGTCACGCAAGCCAGTTTCGCCGAGCCTTATCTCACTCTCAAGCTCGACCTCGATCCGCGCAAAATTGCAGAACTGGTTTTGAAGGTCTATCCCCACGGATTGCCGCCGATGCAGAGTAAAGAGCGCAGTGCCGTTTATGTCGCGCCGACAGACGAAAAAATCGTCAACGCCGCCACGCGCCTCCTGGAGTGCCTCGGCCAACCCGGCGACTCCGAGTTGCTCGCGCCATTGGTCATGGATGAAATTCTGATTCGCCTGCTACGTAGCCCCATCGGTGTTCGCGTGGCGCAAATGGGATTCGCCGAATCCAGCGTCCATCGCATCGCCCGCGCGATTTCCTGGCTCCGCGAAAACTACTCGCAGCCGATGAAAGTCGAAGAACTGGCTGATCTCGTTAACATGAGCGTGTCGTCATTTCACGAGCATTTCAAATCGATCACTTCAATGAGTCCGTTGAATTATCAGAAAGTATTGCGCCTGCAAGAAGCGAGGCGTCTTATGCTTTCGACGATGATGGACGCGGGTTCCGCCAGCCAGCGCGTGGGATATCTCAGCGCGTCGCAGTTCAGCCGCGAATACAGCCGCTTCTTCGGCAACGCGCCGACTAGAGACATTGCGAGACTACGTCAGGACGCGCAGATGTGGGCGTAAAGCAGGCAATTTGCTACTTCGTGTCAACGAAGAAAACGGTCCCGTCGCCATCCATATCGCCGCCGTATATCGTCGCTCCATAAAGGCGGCCTGTGGAGTTATCGAGTAACAAAGTTGGAGCTGGTCCGTTGAAGTTCGCCTCTGACCCGTCGCCTGCACTTTCAAATTGATGTAGTAAAACTTCTTTCCAGCGCCCGCCGCTCTCTGGCGCAAGTTTGAAAACTACGCCGCAGCCGGGAGTGTTGCATTGATTCCCGCCGAAGCTAGTAACGCCGTAGGCGTTGCCGGAAGGGTCAAATATTAACCCGGAGGGCGACGACGAGTTATTGCCATGGGCATCCTGGTTGCCGAAGATGTACAGAGTAGTTAAGTTCCATGCGCCGTTCGTCTGGCTGAGTTCAAATGCCGTTTGGTCGGTTGTACCGAAAAGATTCCCATCCGGGCCAAATGTGAGCGGCGTGGACGGGTAGCCATCGCCTCCCCCGCTAAAGTTGTAGAGAATGCTCTCTGACCAGCTGCCATTCGCATTGGGACTTAACTCGAACACCGTCCCGTAGCCGAATGAGCCGCCATAAGCAGTGGTGCCGTAAAGATTACCTTTGCTGTCGAACACCACGCCGCCAGCCGGTCCATTCCCATCACCGCTCGCGCCGAAGCTGTGCAAGATAGTCGCGTTCCAGGTGCCGTCAGCTTGCGGTGACAATTCAAAAACTGCCCCGCCGTATTCTGGACCGTCCTCTTGTAACGAACCATACAAATTCCCCTTAGCGTCAAAAGCAAGCTGGCTCCCAAACGAGTATCCCTGTTGGCCTGTGAATGTGTAGATGATCTTGTTCTTCGGGTGACCATTCACATTTGTTAACTGGAAGATGCTCTGGTAGTAGAGAGTGCCATAGAGGTTCCCGTCCGTCCCGAAAATCAACGCACCCGGACGACCACCATTAAATTGTTCGAATTCGTTAAGAATTGTTTCTTTCCACTTACCGCCTGAAGTGGGTGACAATTCATAAACGATGCCGCAACCCGAATAGCACGCTTTGTTCCCACCCATAGCCGTTCCATACAGGTTGCCTTGGCCGTCAGAGATCAATGCACTGTGCGGATTTGCGCCATTGGTAAAGTTGAAGCGCAAAATGACATTGTCTTTGGCGAAAGTTTCTATGCCGATGAACATCATTAAGGCAACAATGAGAAGTGTATCTAGCGTTTTATTTTGCGTGATCATATTCGGCCTTTCTTGACTTCTAACGCGATGACCCTGTCGAATTCCCCGTGGCGCGCCAATAGGGCAAGCCTCGAGCGCCGGTCGCAAGCATGCCCAGGCTTGGCTTTTCTAGTTCATTTTGCACCGCGGCATTTGTCCGCGCATGGGGTTGGTCATCGTCTTTCACTCTTCCCGTGACGATGGATTGGTTGGGTGTGCTCTCATAAGCGTAGCCGTAAATACTGCCGGAGTTGAATCCATACGGGTAGGGAAATTTCACGAGCGCCCAGCCGTAATGAACCTCTCCACTGATGACAAACTTCAAACCCAGATAGCCAGCTTCTACGGGAATCCATCCGCCCGAGGCAAAGTGGCCGTAGTGGCTACCGAAAATCCCGACCATGTTCGCTCCCCGGATAAAACTATTACTGGGGCCAACTTCGACCCCGCGGGGTAAAACAGCGGCCGTAATGTTGGATTGGCCCTTCAACAAGACCCCAACAACGCTGTTTCCAGCTTGTTTCCCACTTACCGACAGATCATCAAAGCTCCTGGACGACGCGGCGTAAATAAAATTTGCGAATGAGAAGTCGGCTACACCGTCGTTGTTGAGGTCTAATTGGGTAACCCCGGCGGTGCCATACAAACTGTGTGCCATTGGAATATTGCTCGGCGTATAGATGATTTGCGCTTCTGCAGGCGCGGCAGCAGTAGCCAAACCGACGCCCGCCGCCACATAACCAAGAAGCTTTCGTTCCAGCTTACGGTTCAGCGGCGTTGTGCATCGAGAGCGTCTTGTGGGTTCCTTGGGGCTAAATTGAGAAATCATGGGGCATCATCCAATCCTGGGGAGCTTGCTTGGCAGGGGGAACTGCGCAGCGCAAAAGTATCTAAGAGCGCATTCCGCATGTCAAGTTAAAGTTTGACCGCTGCTACAACGTTCCGCGCGATTGAACACCTCCTCGTTACCCCCGTAATCACTCTTCCGAGATTACCGTTGACCCCAAACACTGCCCCTCCTTACAGTCATCGCAGGGGGATGTATGAAGGACATTCATGAGGTTCTGCGCATTAAGCAGGCCAAATACGCCCAACTGGGAAAACAAATCGAAATGCTGCAACAAGCTGCGGAAAAACTCCGCGAAGTTGCGCCCTTGCTCGCGGATGTGGATGACGATGACAGCGCCATCCTGACCGAAGTGGACGAGCCAGTAGCGGCCAAAGCCGCAGCCTCCAGCGCAGGCGCGCCTGCCAAACCGGCAGCTCGCGCAGTTACGCCGCGCTGGCCCTAAACCATACTGACCGCTCCGTTTCGCGGCCCAAGAGTTCACTATGCCATTCCAGGCCATCCTGGTTTCGAAAGACGAAGAAGCCGTTTCCATTCTCACGCCGATCCTGTCTCGCTTCGGTGTAGCCGCTCAGAACTGCGGCTATGGAGAAGCAGTCTGCCTGTTGAATGAAAAAAGTTTTGACGCAGTCGTCGTGGACTTTGACGATCCGCACAGCGCCACCTTGGCTTTGCAGGCTTGTTCGCAATCCACGCAAGGTCAGAAAACCGTCAGCATCGCATTGCTCAGCGATAAAACCCGCTTGCGCAAAGTTTTTGGCGAAGGCGCGAATTTTGTTCTGTACAAGCCGATTTCTCCAGTCCACGCGGAAGCCGGATTGCGCGCGGCCACTGCTCTCATTAAACGTGAGCGGCGCGGCTCCTATCGCGTGCCGGTACAGATTCCGGCCAAAGTCCGGATTGATGATGGCCCGGAAGTGGAAAGTATTTTGCTCGACTTGAGCGAAGACGGAATGGATTTGCTCAACGAGCAGTCGCCTCGCCCCGGCGCCGCGATTCGCGCACGCTTCAGTCTGCCCGGAAGTCAGGCAGAAGCGGAATATACCGGCGAGGCAGCATGGGTTAACAAAAACGGCCAGTGCGGCGTTCGGTTCATAGATCTGCCCGAGAACCTGCGGGCGGGATTGAAGGCGTGGGTGCAAGCTCACGCGGCCGAACTGCCGCCAGATCCGGACCCAGTTGCACACAGCAAACTGACCGACCTAACGCTTGGCGGATGCTACGTCGAAACTGAGTCACCATTTCCCGAGAATTCCGGCGTGGTGCTCTGTTTGACCGCTTCGGGAATGGAAGTTCGGGTTAAAGGGATGGTTCAGGTTATGCATCCCAACCACGGCATGGGCATTGAGTTTGCCGCCCGTACTGCTGAGCAACGCCAACAAGTTACAGAATTTATTGAATTTCTGACCAGCCGTCCGGGCACGATGCCGGAATTGCTGGTATCGCCGGGGCCACTGCATGCCAACATCTCGAACGATCTGGCCAGCCATCCCGGTAACGATGGCCACGATATTGAAGATCCTTTGCTCGACCTGCTGCGCAATCACCACGATTTAACGCAGGAGCAGTTCCTCGCCCAACTTCACCAACAGCGAAATTCTGAAGTCGCGTCATCCTAAAAACCACAGAAATAAGAAAGGCTCGCACGCCGTCTCTCGTGCGAACCTTTGAAGCCTTTTACGGCTTTGTCCCACTTCGTTGAATTGAAGATAGTGTTTTTGTATTGCGCTTAAGTTTCAGCAAGATGAATGTTTTGTAAACATTTGTAGCTAAAACTGGGGCTTTCCCACATTTTCCGCAGGATTTCCGCAGAAAATAAGGGTTTTACCGCGCTGCCGGTTTCCACTTATTCAGAAATACAAGCAAATCCGCCGGCGCAAGAGAACGTGCATTTTCAAACTCGCCGTTAGTCTGGCTGTAGAGCAATTTCCCTTTGTCGTCTAGCACGGCCAAGCCCGGAACACCTTTCTTCAAGGGGACGTTATATTGCGCAGCAAGGTCGAGGTTCTTGTCATACTGCCCGATATCCACGTGGACGACTTCGTAGTTTTTTTCGATCACGGGAGCAAGATCAGGCCGGTGAAACGCCAGATCGAGCACATGGCAGTCATAGCACCAGTTGCCTCCGAAAACCAGGATCACACGCTTGTGCTCTTTGCCTGCATGCTCAATCGCCTCTTTGATTTCGGCGTGTGCGTCGGTTCCAGGATGGTAGATGTCTTTGTCGGTCGAAGCCGGCTGTTGCAAGCGCATGGCGTCGGTGCGCTTGAGCGCGACAATCTTCCACTGATCACCCTGCTGCTGCCACACTTGGCCCACGGTGATGTAAACCGGGTGGCGCGGCGGGCCGGCAGAATCGACTTCGACCTGCATAACAATCTGCTTGATTCCTGCGCTGGGCGCATCGGATTGCGTCACAGCAATTTTCAACCCGCGCGGCTTCAAGCCCGTCCAGAAGGAAATGTCCTGATCCGCACTCAAAGTAACCTTCCCCACGGCGACTTGGGTTGGCGGCGCCACGCTGTAAAACGTTTTCAACGCGGCCGGGTTGGCGGCGCGAACGGCGTCCTGCCATTGGCCGAGCGGGCCGAAATCATCGCTTTGGGCGACGGCCAACGTAGTTAGGCAAATAATGAATAAAAAAGCGAATATGTAGCTGGCACGAATCGAACGGAAATTCATGGAGTCGTCCTTTATCTTTCTTCCTGCATTTAATATACAGACGCACGCGAACGATTTCGGTTGCGGGAAGATGGTTAGCCCATAAACATTCCCTAACCACATTGTCATCCCGAAGGACTGCGTTTGTACCAGCAGGCCGAGGGATCTCGCGTGTAGCATCTGAGCACTCCGTGCAATATCCCTCGCCTCGCTGGTGAAAGCGCGAGGCTTTGGGATAACAACGTTAGTGTCAAGATATGAATGTGATGCAGCGAATTCTGATTGCGACATCAAACCCGGGTAAGTTGCGCGATTTGCAAGGCGCAGCGCGTCCGCTGGGCTTGCAAGTCGAATGCATCCCAAACTTTGCCAATCTTCCTTTGGTGGTAGAAGACGGCCAGACATTCGAAGAGAATGCGCGCAAGAAAGCCGAAGAGTATAGCTTGCATGTTCGCGGAGAAGTCGTGCTGGCGGACGATTCGGGCCTCGAGGTGGACGCGCTTCGAGGAGAGCCCGGCGTCCACTCAGCGCGCTATGCCGCCGACGAACCGCATTTAGCCGACGCCAACACCGACGACGAAGCCAACAACGCCAAGCTGATTCGCGAGATTAAGAAAATTCCTCCGGAGAAAAGAACCGGACGGTTCGTCTGCGTAATCGTCGCCGCACAAGACGGAAAGACTTTGGCGACTTTTCGCGGCAAAGCCGAGGGTGTCATTCTTGAAGGTCCTCGTGGAACAAACGGCTTCGGTTACGATCCGCTGTTTTACTTTCCGCAGATTGACAAGACCTTCGCCGAACTAAGCGCGGAAGAGAAGGCAAAATACAGCCATCGTGGGGCGGCATTTCGAGAATTTCTGGCCTGGTACCGTGTCAATTCGGCGCTGGGCAATTGAGCTGCCAAAGCCCACCAAATATACACTTTGTACTTATAACTATGTACATCTGATTTCCCATTTCGGGAAACGTTCGCAAATGCGTTTTAGAGCCTCCCTGAACGATTTAGGTCGCGCATGCGCCCTTTGAGTGACGACAAGCGAGATCGCCGCTCCTGGGCCGTTCTAAGCGTGAAAAATGGGATTCGACTGATCGTTCGGGAGGTGATTTTGCACGCGGGAACCGCACCCAACATCGCTCCAACGAAGAATCAATCACTTGCACGAAGTGTCAATAACTTACGCGTCTAACAGCCCGACCCCTGTCATCCTGAGAGCCCGCGCTTTGCATCGCGGGCCGAAGGATCTCGCGCGGAGCGACCGCACAAATCCGGTCATCCCAGCTTGTCATTCTGAGGCTGGTGACGCGTGTTCTTTGACGGGACTGAGTGCGACGCCCTGCATCTTTGGCAATAAATACGCTTGACGTAACGCGTATTTATTGTTACCTTAAGGGCCATGATTGTCAGCTACCGCGACAAGCGGACGCGAGCTTTCGCCAATGGCAAATGGGTCAAGGCGTTCTCCGGGTTCGCGCGGGCGGCACGAATGAAACTGGATCGGCTCGAAGCTGCCATGTCACCCGGTGATCTAGCGGCTTTGCCGGGCAATCGCTTTGAATCCTTGCACGGTGACCGCAAAGGCCAGCACAGCATTCGGATAAACGATCAATGGCGGATTTGTTTCGAGTGGGCGGATGGCGCGCCGGGGCCGTCCAACGTGGAGATCGTTGACTATCACTAGGAGTACAGCTATGACACTGACGGCGATTCATCCCGGGGAGCATCTGGCGGAAGAACTTGAAGCGCTCGATATGAGCGCGGCGGAGCTCGCGCGCAATCTGAACGTGCCCACCAATCGGGTTACGCAAATCCTGAACGGAACGCGGTCAGTCACGGGCGACACGGCCTTGCGCCTTGGCCATTTTTTCGGCACCAGCGCACAATTTTGGTTGAACCTGCAGAGCCTTTATGACCTTAGACTTGCGCAGGAAAAGGCCGGAAGATCGATTCAGTCGCTGCCCCGGCTCAAACATGATGCTGTTCACGCGTGAAATGGTCGCGCGGAGAGGCAATATCCGAAACGCATCTACCGCGCGGGGGTCATCTGCTCGAAGCTGCCATTCAAATAGCGATTCGGGTCAAAGTTCGGATCGTTCGTGTGTACATACGTTCCGTAGCCGTCGGTCCAGTGATAGTTGTAATCGTTGTACTGATCAGACACCTGGCCGTATTGGTCCTCCATGTGCTCCGTGCCGCGGATGTTCTGGTCGAAGTCGTCCGCCCGCTTGTAGAAATCCTGGTTATCGCTGGAAGTGTATGACGATTTCTGTTGCGCGCGATTTTGGGCGGCGAGGTTCGCGTCAATGTTCGCCATGAATTGATTGCTTTGCGCGGTGAGTTGGCGGCTGCGCTCGCCCGCAGCCTGAATTCCGGCGTAGTTGCGCGCCATGGCTTGCTGATAATACTGCCCCTGCATCTTCTTCACTTCGGCCACGCGCTCTTGCCAGCCCGGGTTTGGGTCTATCGACGTAGCCACAAAGCCAAGCACCGGACGCACCGATTCAAGTTTGCCTGATTTTGCTCCCATGCTGTGGACTAAAAGCATCGTGCGATGAAATTCGCCGATGCGGCCATTGGGCGACGACAAGCGCTGTATCGGCGTCATAAAGCCGTAGAACTCTTCATCTACTGGAGCGCCGTTCATTTCGTAACTCACTCGCATGCAAATGCCTTCGCCCTCGGGCGCCGGCCCCTGAGTGAATACTTTGGGAAAAGCCTTGGGCAAATCTTTAACCGGACGATAGCCCAGAACTTTTAAATTCTTCATGCCGGCGCGGTTTGGGCCGATGACGAACTTCACCATCGCCACCGGAAGCGTCACGTTGGGATAGTGAACGCCGCCGATGCCGACGTGCCCGTAGGGCGGATGGTCATGCGCAGGATCGAGCCAGACAAATAAGTCCGCGGGAAAGAATTCAATCCATTCGCTGCCGTCCGGCGATTCGGTGCGCGCCGAAACCCGCACGGGAACGTAGAAGTCGTTGTAGTTCCAGACAACTTTGCTGGTGGACTTCCATCCCTCGGGAACGGCGAGGCGGGAGACGACGAGCCCGCCTTGCTGGGTGTCCACCACTTCGTAGGGGTGGAATTTAACTTTGGGCGTGGATGGCGCTGGTGTTGGCTTCTTCGATTGCGCGACGCAGGCCGCGAGCATGAACAATGCGACAACCATCGCATAACTACGACGGACGAGTGGCATAGAGTATGTCCCCAAGTTTAGTGACAGAAACTTTGCTCTATGGCCGATGCGCTTGTCAATTCTGCGGAGGGAGTAGTGCGTTGCAAGTAACGGTGTTAACTTAAAGCTTGTCATCCTGAGAGCCCGCGCTTTTCTTCGCGGGCCGAAGGATGACAAGTTGTTGAAAGTGAAAAATAGACGAGCAGCCCCGCCTTGACTTCCCTTCTCTTGCGCCAGGATAATAAAAGGTTATCGTTTATCTCTGGAACGCATAAGCAGTCAGCGGGGAGCAAGACATGGCTGAAACGGCAGGGGCGGAAAAAGTACACAGCGGGGCGCAAGCGCCGCGGGCCTTCACTTCCAATCCCCTGATTACGCTGTGGAGCACGGTCATCGGCAAGAAAATTGTGATGGCTGTAACCGGAGCGGTGCTCGTAGGCTTCGTCATCGCCCACATGGTGGGCAATCTTAAAATCTTCGAAGGCGCCGATGCGATTAACACATACGCGCATTTTCTTCGCGTGGTCGGCATGCCGGAGCTAGGCTACGGGCAACTGCTCTGGATTGTGCGTTCGGTGCTTTTGCTGAGCGTTATTCTGCACATCATCGCCGCCTGGCAGCTTACCTTGATGAACCGCGCGGCGCGTCCGGTGGATTACAAGATACGCGCGAACCAGGAGTCAACTTGGGCTTCGCGCACCATGCGCTGGGGCGGAGTGGTTCTGCTCGTCTTCATCATCTTTCACATTCTGCACTTTACGATGGGCGTTGTCGGTTTTCAGCCGGGGCAGTGGCAGGACCTGGCCGTTTATCAGAATGTGGTCGCGGGATTTTCGCTGTGGCCGGTTTCAGCCTTTTACATCATTGCAATGGCCGCGCTCTGCCTGCATCTTGATCACGGCATCTGGAGCGGAATTCAGACGCTTGGCTGGAACACGCAGCGGAACCAGTCGAAGATTCGCATGGCTTCACGCGTAATTGCAGTCATCGTTTTTCTCGGATTCATTTCTGTCCCGGTGAGCGTGCTGGCCGGCTGGTTAAAGTAAGGCAAGGGAGAAATTTTTGCTCGACGCACATATTCCATCTGGCCCGATAGAAAAAAAATGGGACAAGCGCCGCTTTGAGATGAAGCTGGTAAATCCCGCAAACCGGCGCAAACACTCGATTATTGTTGTCGGCTCGGGACTCGCGGGCGCTTCGGCCGCGGCCACGCTCGGCCAGCAGGGCTATCATGTCCACTGCTTTACCTATCACGATTCGCCGCGGCGGGCACACTCAATCGCCGCGCAGGGCGGCATCAACGCGGCCAAGAATTATCGCAATGACGGCGATAGCGTACAGCGCCTTTTCTATGACACGGTAAAGGGCGGCGACTTCCGCTCTCGCGAAGCCAATGTCTATCGGCTGGCGGAGATCAGCGTCAACATCATTGACCAGTGCGTGGCCCAGGGAGTTCCCTTCGCCCGCGAATACGGCGGCTTGCTCGATACAAGGTCTTTCGGCGGTGTGCAAGTACAAAGAACATTTTATGCGCGGGGGCAGACCGGGCAGCAGTTATTGCTGGGCGCTTATCAAGCATTGGAAGAACAGATTGCCGCGGGCAACGTCCGCATGCATACGCGCTGCGAAATGCTCGACGTGGTCATGGTCGGCGGACGAGCGCGGGGCATCATCACGCGTGATTTACTGACCGGAAAGATCGACGCGCATGCGGCCGATGTAGTGGCGCTGTGTACCGGCGGATATTCGAACGTCTTCTTTCTTTCGACGAACGCCATGGCATGCAATACCAGCGCGATCTGGCGGGCGCACCGGCGGGGAGCATTGTTTGCGAATCCGTGCTTCACACAGATTCACCCCACGTGCATTCCCCAGAGCAGCGAGCATCAGTCGAAGCTGACGCTGATGTCTGAGTCGCTGCGCAATGACGGCCGCGTCTGGGTGCCAAAGACGAAGGGCGATAATCGTCCGCCAAACCAAATTCCCGAGGGCGAGCGTGATTACTATCTCGAACGCCGTTATCCGAGCTTTGGCAATCTGGCTCCGCGAGATATTGCTTCCCGAGCAGCGAAGGAAGTTTGCGATGAAGGCCGAGGCGTAGGACCGGGAGGGCGCGGCGTTTATCTCGATTTCGGCGATGCGATTCGGCGGCTCGGGGAAGAGAATGTGCGCGAGAAGTACGGCAACTTGTTCGACATCTACGAAGAGATCACCGGCGATGACGCTTACAAGAGCCCGATGCGGATTTATCCCGCGCCGCATTACACCATGGGCGGCTTGTGGGTCGATTACGACCTAATGTCCACGCTGCCGGGGTTGTTTGTGGGCGGCGAGGCGAACTTCTCCGATCACGGCGCGAACCGGTTGGGAGCGAGCGCATTGATGCAAGGCCTGGCCGATGGGTATTTCGTGTTGCCGGCGACCATCCCTAACTATCTTGCTAGCAATAAGTTCGACAAAGTCGACACTTCGAACCCGGCATTTGCGCAGGTAAAAGCTGAAGTCACGGAGCGGTTGCAGAAGCTCCTAAGCATTAAAGGCAAGCGGACGCCTGATTCCTTCCACCGTGAACTGGGCACGCTGATGTGGAACAACTGCGGCATGGCGCGCTCGGAAAAGAGTTTGACCGAGGCGCTTCAGAGAATTCCGGCGCTGCGCGACGAGTTCTGGAACAACTTGAGCATGGTGGGCACGAACGAAGAGCTGAACCAGTCGCTCGAAAAGGCGAACCGCATCTCTGACTTTATGGAACTCGCCGAGCTTATGTGCCTTGATGCCCTCGAGCGCAAAGAATCCTGTGGCGGGCATTTCCGGATTGAGAGCCAAACGCCGGACGGCGAAGCGCAGCGAGACGATGAGCACTTTTCGTATGCGGCGGCGTGGGAGTGGACGGGCACGGGCAAGAATTGGGCGGTGCAAAAAGAGCCGCTGACGTTCGAGGAAGTCCATTTGGCGCAAAGGAGTTACAAGTAAGCATGAAACTTACGCTTAATGTCTGGCGGCAGGCCAGCGCGAATCGCGCCGGCTCCTTTGTGACCTACGAGGTTTCCGGCATCACGCCGGATATGTCCTTCCTCGAAATGCTCGACGTGCTCAATGAAGATCTCCTGACCAAAGGCGAAGCTCCGGTAGCGTTTGAGCATGATTGCCGCGAAGGCATTTGCGGGTCTTGCGGATTTCTGGTGAACGGTAAAGCGCACGGCGGACATAAGGGCACGACGATTTGCCAGCTCGCGATGCGCTTCTTCAAAGATGGCGATTCGCTGACGCTGGAGCCGTGGCGGGCAAAGGCCTTCCCTGTTATTCGCGACCTGGTAGTGGACCGGTCGTCCTTTGATCGAATTATCCAGTCTGGCGGATTCATCACAGTCCCCACGGGCAGCGCGCCGAATGCGAATGCGATTTTGGTGCCGAAGGAGAATTCCGACACGGCGTTTGATGCAGCTGCATGTATCGGTTGCGGAGCTTGCGTGGCGGCTTGTCCAAATGCCTCGGCGATGTTGTTTACTTCCGCGAAAATCACGCACTTGAATGTTTTGCCGCAAGGGCAGCCGCAGCGCGACCAGCGATCGTTGAACATGGTCGCGGCGATGAAGGAAGAAATGTTTGGGACTTGCACCAATCACGGCGAATGCGAAGCGGTTTGCCCGAAAGAGATTCCGCTGGAATTCATCGGAAAGATGAACCGCGATTTGGCGCGGGCGGTGTTCAAGCGGCGACGGGAGCCGATTCCGGTGAGTCCTCTTGTGCAAGAGGCGATGCAGAAGTAAGGGGATGCCTGCAACCACGTTGTCAGGTTCATGCCTCCCACCCTTTCGCAAAAAACCCCCGAGAGGTTAGGCACCCTCAGTTGAGAGAGTGCGAATTTAAGACACAACCCTGCAGCTGGTCTGGCTTATGTCTCTGGGCAGAATATTTGCGATCGCTACGGTCGGCGTTTTGATCGGATTCAGCCTCGTCGGATGCACAAGGCATTTAACCAACGATCGTCTCACCGGCGAGTATCGCGTTCGCGGAGACTGGGGCAGATCCGTGCTGATACTTAATCCGGACGGTACATTTGCGCAGAAGCTATTTACGCGCGGAAAAGACATCAAGAGTATTGAAGGAAAATGGCGGGTGCTCGACAACGATAGCCATGCCTATACGAGAGTAATTGCTTTTCAGCCATTCATAAACATGGTGGCCGACCAGATGGGCGCGATTGCTCCAAGTGCTACCTGTACTGTTGAGGCCGTGGGCTTTCGAAGTGTTTGGATAGATGTCGATAACGACGCCGGTACTACATACAAGAAGTGGTAACGGATAAATGGGCCTCAAAAAACCAGGGGCACATATCTTCACACGCAATATCCTTCGGCCCACGATGAAAAGCGCGGGCTCTCAGGATGACAAGGCCGTTTATATTTTTAAGCCATAACATTCAACAATTGACATTTTTTGTAAGCGAAGTGCCGCAGAGAAAAACAATTCCACTTTTTGACCCGCCGTCCCAATAGGGGCGTAATGCAATCAATAACTTAGAAGTGGTGCGGAGGCCGTTCAATGGCCCGCCAGATGCACTATTTCACTACGTAACATCGCAGGCAAACGCGAGGGTAATTAGCGGTAATCGAGTTTGCGGCGAAACTTTGGTAACCGGGCGGAAAATTTTGTCCCCAATGAGCACATCGGCTGGGTTAGAATCACGGCTCGCAGGAAACGCCACTGTAACTTTTAAGGAATGGTTCCACTTCGTGCGGATGGGAAAACTAAGTCTTAAACAAAATTCTGGCCTGTATCTGATGCTTCTAATTCTCGCTGTGTGTTCACCAGCGATGGCTATGCGCCGCGTGCCCGCGCATCACCTGCAACGAGTAAAGGGACATCATGGGCGTTTTCGCCGGATGTTCTGGAACCCGGTGTTCCGTCCTTCGCACGAGTCACTGTTGCGGCAGAACGAAGAAATTGACCGCATGGAACTGCCGCGCATCCAGAATGAAGAAGAGTTGGAACAGTACAAAGCCAGTGGCGATTTAGTTCCCATTAACGCCAGCGAAGCGCTGCGCTTCGATCCACGACTTTCAGAAGACCGCCGCTATTGCCGGCCCTGGACGCGCGATTTTGTTGAGGACTTGAGCGAAGCCTACTACAAACGCTTCCACGAACAGATTCAGGTGAACTCGGCGGTGCGGACGGTGCAGATCCAGAAGAAACTACGCCGGCACAACCGCAATGCTGCTCCGGAAACTGGCGAGACCGCTTCGTCGCACCTTGCTGGAATTACCGTTGATCTTCAGCGCCGCGGCATGACCAAGGCGCAAGTGCAGTGGGTGGAACAATATCTGGTGCCGCTGCGCGATGCAGGGTTAGTGGAACCGGAAGAGGAACGCCACCAGTGGGTATTCCACATCGCGGTTTCAGGGCGTTATGACGATTGGCGCGCCGGAAAAGACTCGGTCGCCAACAACAGCCAGGTCAATAGCGGTTCATCCAATCAGGACTTCTCTTTTTCCTGGGACAAGACCAATGTCTCCCTCGACCAGGACGCCAGCATTCTGCGCGAGCCGTAACGGTTCGCTTCTGGAATAGAATCTTGCATGCTCATTTTAATGGCGGGACTTCCCGGCAGCGGCAAGACCACGCTCTGCCGGGAACTTGCCTCGCGCCTCTCCGGTGTAGTTTTAAATAAAGACGACATTCGCACCGCGTTGTTTTCGCCGGAGCTGATTGAATATTCGACCGAGCAGGATGATTTTTGCCAGAAAGTCATGCTCGAAACAGCGGAATATATTTTTGCTAAACATCCTGAGCTGCGAGTGTTCCTGGATGGGCGGACATTTTCAAAGAGCTACCAGATCAAGCAAGCGATCGCGGCGGCGGAGGCTTTAAAACAGCCCTGGCGGATTTTGGAATGTGTTTGCAGCGTTGAAACCGCCCGGCAGCGATTGGAAGCGCAGCTGGGAGAACATCCGGCGGCGAATCGGGATTATGCTTTGTACGTGCGGATGAAGACTGGGTTCGAGGAGATCACAAGCAAGAAGACCATTATCCCAACCGAACAGACGTTGGGAGTCTGTGTTCAACTGGCTCAAGCGGCGTTGGGATAAACAAGCAAATTCTCTTCTACTGTCGTACAATTTTTAGTTCCTTCCATTCCATGGGTATGCTTTGAGGCATCCCGTACAGGAGTTCTTATGCGCAATTTTGTCATCGGTTTGGCGGCAAGTTTTGTTCTCGCTACACCCGCTGGAGCCCAAACCAAAGCCCCGGCGCCGTCCGCTCCCGCGGAGCCGACGGCAGTGATTGAAACTACGGCTGGAAACATGACTTGCACGCTGTTTCCCGATAAGGCGCCCATCGGCGTGGCCAATTTCATCGGACTGTCGAATGGAACCAAGGATTGGACCAGCCCCGTCACCCACCAGAAGAAACATGGCGTGCCGCTGTATGACGGCACGATTTTTCACCGCGTCATTCCCAACTTCATGATTCAGGGCGGTGATCCCAAAGGCGACGGCACGGGAGATCCAGGATATAAGTTCGTCAACGAGACTTCACCGGATTTGCAGTTTGACCGTCCGGGACGCCTCGCCTACGCTAACTCCGGCCCAGACACGAATGGCTCACAGTTCTTTATCACGGAAATTGGCTATCCCAGCCTGAACGGCGGCTACACAATTTTTGGGCAGTGTGACGACGCAGCTGTGACGCTTGTGAAGGAGATCGCACGCATGGGACGGGACTCGAATGACCGCCCCTACCGGCCAGTTGTCATCAAGCACATCACGATTTCAGGGACTGGCGCTGCCAAAACTCCGGCGGCAAAAGCTGCGGCTACTGCCAAGACCTCCAAGACCATGACGAAGAGCAATTAAGTAATGCTGCGTCAGTACGATGAACCCGCACGAGCGGGGACGCTCGCGCCTATATTGAATCAGGAAGGATTTTCATGACACGCCAACCCGGCACTTATGCAGTATTTGATACTTCTGAAGGCACGATTGTGTGCCGTTTGTTTGAGAAAGACGCTCCGAAGACGGTGGCCAATTTTGTTGATTTGGCCGAAGGCAAGCGGGAGTGGACGCATCCGGTGAGCCACAAGAAAAGCAAAGACCGTTTGTATGACGGAACGATCTTTCACCGTGTGATTCCCAACTTCATGGTTCAAGGCGGAGACCCAGCAGGTACGGGCTTCGGCGGCCCCGGATACCAGTTCGAAGACGAGACCAAAGGCTCCCCGCATCGTTTTGATAAGCCGGGCAAGCTGGCCATGGCCAATGCCGGACCTAATACCAACGGCTCGCAGTTCTTTATCACCGTTGCGCCGACGACTTGGCTGACGGGCAATCACACGATTTTCGGCGAAGTGGTGGAAGGCTACGACGTGGTCGAAAAAATCGTGGATACTCCGCGAAATAAGCAGGACAAGCCTCTGAAGGATGCGGTGGTGAAGTCGGTCACCATTGAGCGGGCGTAAATTAGCGATTCGCCAGAATCTTGATTTCGGGAGCTGCGATCAGCTTGTCGTCGCCGGTGACGAGGGTGAGGTTAAAGACTTTGGCTGAAGCGGCAAGCCAACGGTCCGCAGGATCGGCATGCGCAAGTAGCAGCGATTCTGTTTCGAACGCCACTTCCGTGGTCAGCGCGGCTTCCTGCAATCCTAGCTTTTCAATGGTTTGGCGAGCCCACCTCACTGGATCCGCATTAAGCCGCACTTTTCCTTTTCCGGTCAGCATTAGCAACTCCCACACGCTCATAGGCGAAAGCCAAAGCTGATTGCGCGAGTCATCGAGCGCTTGGCCAACTCGCCGTGAAAGGCGGGCGGGCTCCAGTGTGAGCCATATCCAGATATGCGTATCGAGGAGGAGATTCATTCCCGGGCAGCATCCCATTCGCTCTCAGGACTGATGGGCCCGACGATATCCCCCAGAATCTCTCCGGTTCCAGCCATGCAGCCCAGCCGCCGACCGTTAGATTTTTCCGGGGATGGTGGAAGCACTTCGGCTACAGGCTTGCCGAAGCGCGTTACACGAATGGGCTTGCGCGTTTTGCGGACCTCTTCGAGAATGCCTAGGCACTTGGCTTTGAACTCCGAGATGGCGACTTCCTTCATGGCTGCATTTTACTATGGTCAATGACTATGGTCAATTTTGGGGATATTCGCAGAAAATCCGACGATTTTAATGGTAAAAACAAACCCGCCTCGAAGGCGGGTTCTTATCTTTCGAATAAACCGTTTGCTTACATCCCAATCACGCCAACCAACTCCTTCACCGAGTCCGCGCTCTTGTTCAGCGCAGCCTGCTCTTCCGCAGTGAGCTTGATTTCGATGATCTGCTCGATGCCTTTGGCCCCGAGCTTCACTGGAACACCGACGAAGAGGCCCTTAATGCCGTACTCTCCGTCGAGATACGCGGCGCAGGGCAGGATTTTCTTTTTGTCTTTCAGGATAGCCTCGACCATTTCGGTTGCAGCAGCTGATGGAGCATAGTATGCACTGCCAGTCTTTAGATACTTCACGATTTCGGCGCCGCCATCGCGCGTGCGCTG
>Ga0070734_10001918_pt1 | contig 27723 bp, 23 predicted proteins | sample Coa_R1_8_FD_66444 | JGI IMG/M metagenome (GOLD analysis project Ga0070734, IMG submission 66444) | Surface soil microbial communities from Centralia Pennsylvania, which are recovering from an underground coalmine fire - Coalmine... | ecosystem: Environmental > Terrestrial > Soil > Unclassified ... | reverse complement strand
CTTGCCGTCAACGCCAACGTGCTGGGCGACTACTTTCGAGCGGCTGGCATCCCCTTGCGGCGCGGCCGGCTTTTCGATTCGCGAGACCGCCAGGGGACAGAACCGGTTTTGGTCATTAACGAAACCTTGGCTCGCGGCTATTTTCCGGGGAAGGAAGCGGTGGGCCAACAAATCAAGTTGGGCAGCCCGTCCTCGAGCGACCCTTGGTTCACGGTCGTCGGCGTCGTTGCGGACGTCAAGAACAACGACTTGGCGAACAGCGTCCGGCCGCATCTCTATCAGCCCTATGCCCAGCTCCCGGAGCCTGTACTCGCGCGAGGTTACGGTAGCTCCATGGTGCTGGCCGTAAAAGCAGCCTCCGAGCCGGCGGCCCTAACGTCACAGGTCAGAGCTGCCATCGCGCAACTCGATCCGGAGCTTCCCGTGACAAATCTGCAAACCGTCAAGGCGCAGGTCGAGGCATCGCTTGCGCCGCAGTGGTTTCAGACGGGGCTGGTGGCCTCTTTCGCTGTACTGGCCCTGTTGCTGGCGGCGATTGGAATTTACGGCGTCGTGTCTTATGGCGTGACGCAGAGAACCAGGGAAATCGGTGTGCGCATGGCGCTCGGCGCAAGTGGCGCGGGCGTATTGCAGCTCGTCCTCGGACAGGGGATGAAATCCGTATTCGCGGGGATGGTGCTCGGCGTGGCGCTATCCTTCGCAATGACTCGGTTTATCACCGGGTTTCTGTTTGGCATCGCGCCCACCGATTGGGTGACGTTTGTCGTCGCGCCTGTATTGCTCTCTCTGGTGGCCGCCGCCGCAAATTTAGCGCCAGCGCGGCGGGCCGTGAGTGTCGATCCGCTGGTCGCTTTGCGGGACGAGTAAGTATTCTCACGGATTTCCTGGATAAAGTTCCGGGGTTAAGCTAAGGAAATGCCAAGCCCCGAAAGCGAGCGCCTCGACGCGCTCTCGGAAGCGTTCGTCCAGCTTCTGAAACGGGTCGACCAGATGGAGCAACGTCTGGCCCGCATGGAAGGGCCCCAACGTTACGCCGCTCCGGCGCCGGTTCCCGTAGCCGCGCCGTTGCGTCCGCCGCCTTTGCCACCTCCGATTCCGCAATCCGTGCCGCATCCAGTGACGCCGCCACTGCCGCAGCCGCCTCCCAAGCAACAGCTGGAGACGCGAATGGGGCTGACCTGGATCAACCGCATCGGCGCCGTTACGCTGATCATCGGCGTGGCTTTCTTCTTCAAGTACGCCGTCGACAACCAGTGGATCGGCGAAACGGGACGCGTGGTTTTGGGCCTGATCGCGGGTTTCGCGGCGCTGGCGGTGGGCGATATCCTATGGCGCCGTGGCCAGAAAATTTTCGCGCAAGGCATCTGCGGCCTGGGCGTGAGCATTCTGTACCTGTCCTTTTACGCCACCTTCGGCTTGTACCACCTGCTCCCGCAAGCGACGGCCTTTGCGCTCATGGCCATGGTGACCCTGATGGCCGGTGCGCTGGCACTATGCTATGACGCGATGGCAATCGCCGCACTGGGCATGCTGGGCGGTTATGCCACGCCGATCCTGCTCAGCACCGGTCAGGACGCGCCGTGGACTTTCTTCTCCTACCTGCTGCTGATCGATATCGGAGCCGTGGCGCTCGCGCATCCACGGCGCTGGCGGCCGCTGGATCTGATGGCTTTTGTCGCGACCGCAATCCTTTACATGGAGTGGTTCGGGGACTGGTTCAAGCCGGAAAAACAAATCGTGGCGACCGCCGCGGCCCTTGCCTTTTATGCTTTGTTCGCTTTTGTCGAGTGGCCGTGGATCTTCTACGCGGCTGAAGTTCTCGCCGGGCTCGCGCTGGTAGCCATTTGGCCGCAAGCGACACCGTTTCTGATCTTCAGTCTTGTGGTCGGAGCGGCCGGACTGGCCATTGGCGCTTTCACCCGCAGACCGCTCGCCGCCTCATTCTCCTTTGCGGCCTTCTGGGGCGCCTACGCTTTCTGGATTTCAGCGAACGGCCAACCTAAAGAGATCGAAACGGCCTTCCTGCTCCTGACCGTCGGTTTCCTCATGTACCTGGCCTGGGTACCGGTTCAAACGCTGGTAAGGCGGCTGCCGACGCAATCGCAGGATCTGATCGTGCTGGGATTGAATGGCGCGGTCTATTTTGCGGTCAGCTATGTCCTGCTTCAGATGCACTACCAAGCGTGGATGGGATTGTTTGCTGCTGCCGTGGCAGGCGTGCACCTGGTTGTCGGCACGCAGTTGTGGAAGGCACATACTGCAAGTGGCCGGGATACGCGTCCCGTGCTCCTGGCGCTGGGAATCGCGCTTGGATTCCTGACGCTCGCCATTCCGATTCAGTTCACAGGGTTCAGCATCTCCATCAGTTGGGCGCTCGAAGGCGCGGCGCTCGTCTGGATCAGCCGGAGGACGAATGAGAGCCGGATCTTGTTTGGCGCCGTAGCGGTGTATGTGCTCGTGTTTCTCCGGCTCTATTCGTACGATTCCTTTCTGGCAGAGGGCCACCGCGCGCTCCTGCTGAACGGCCGTTTTCTAACCTTCGCGATCTCCGCCGTCAGCTTCTTCCTGGGAGCTTGGTGGCTGAAATCGACTTTGCGCCTGCCGGCCGCGGCTGGATACGTCAGCGGTCATCTTATTCTGCTTTCGGCCTGCCTGTTCGAATTGAACGATTGGATTGTCACGGGAGTGAGCGTTGACAATCGAGCCAGCGTGACGGCCATCGGCGTGTCGATTCTGATGGCGCTGTATGCTGTGATCCTAATTGGCATCGGAGTCGCCGCCCGCTCCGCGCTCGATCGAATCCTGGGTTTGGGCCTGATCGGCCTGGTGGTCCTGAAGCTTTACTTGTTCGACGTATGGGAAGCGAGCCGGCTGTTCCGCATGGCGGCGTTTGTCGCGTTAGGCATCCTGCTGCTTCTCACTTCCTATTTGTACTCGCGCTTCCGTCCTACGATTGAGAGCTGGTGGAAAGATGAACAAGCTCATTCGTAGCCTGGTCATGTGCGCCTCGCTTTGGTGCGCCTCGCTGTGGTGCGCTTTGTTGTTGCGCGCGGATTTCGAGCCTTCGAGCTGGAAGTTTCGCCGCCCGCTTTCGGCCAGTGGCGAAGCTCCCATCGCCGTGGTGAATATCGACCGCGGTATTTACATCCATTCGCAACCTGGCCTGGCGGATCTGCGCGTGGTAAGCGGGCAGGGTGAGGTGCCCTATGTGCTCGAAAGAATGTCCGGATCGCGCCAGCACACGGAAGTTCCATCGAGCGAAGCGCTCAATCAGGGCGTCACGACGGCGGGCGATCTCGAGCTCACGGTGGATGTGGGAACCGGCCAGCGCCACAACGGCATCCGCCTGGCGACAAACCGCGTCAATTTCCGCCAGAGAGCCAGTGTCGCCACCGGCGACGATGGCCGCACTTGGACCCGCGTCCGCGACGACGGCTACATCTTTGATTTCTCCCAGGATGAGCATCACGTCTCGATCTTGGAGGTAAGTTATCCGGTCTCCTCGCGCCGCTACGTTCGCCTCACCGTGTACGGCTGGAACGATCCTAAAGCTATCGAGCAAGCGTGGGTCACGTTGGATAAGAATGAACCGCCGGTTCGCGACGCGATGGCTACGCTTCAGGCGGACCCGCAGCAGGAAGCGAAAACACAGAGCACGCTATACACCTGGGATCTCGGTATCTCGGGGCTCCCGTACGATCAGCTCTCGTTGGTCGTGGACACTCCGGACTTCGAGCGAGCAGCAACAGTGGAAATCAGCCAGGATGGGAAGGATTGGCAGAGCTTAGCGAACGGAGTTTTATCGCGATTTGGAAGCGAAGAGTCGCTGACAATTGAGCTTCCCGAAAGCCACGACCGATACTTGCGCCTGCGAATCTACAATCGCGACGATCGGCCGGTTGCCGTAAAAAGCGCCACGCTCAGCGTGATCCGGTCTCAACTGAAATTTAAGCCAGCTCCAGGCGCTACCTACTGGCTGTACTTCGGCAATCTGGACGCCCACGCGCCGTCCTACGATCTGCGCGATCGGCTGGCGCGCGAGGGCCCTCTCCCGGAGACCGTAATTTCAGCAGGACCGGAAGAATCGAGTCCCACTTATCGTGAAAAGCCGCCAGCGCCGAAGCCCTGGAGCGAGCAGCACCAGGGCATTCTCTACATCACGCTAGGGCTGGCGGTTGTCAGCATGGGCGTGGTGACGGTCCGGTTCCTGAGGAAAGCCGGGGCGGCTAGCAGTTAGGGAATCTGGAAATCGATGTGCCGGTCACGGTTCAGCTGCTGGCTGAACCGAACGTCAACCGTCGATAGCGGAGCCTGCTGCTCCTGCCCGTCGAGCCCGATCCAATGGAGTTGATCGCCCACCGTCTTGTAGGCAGTCGCGGCATGGATCGAATGATCGCTAAACGCGATCAAGTAGTATTGGCCCTGTGCACCGCTAGTCGAAGCCTGTGGCTGATATTGAGGTTGCGTTTGCTGCGGCTGAACCTGTTGCGGTTGAGCCGGTTGCACCGCTGCCGGAGGCGTCGTGTACGTCGGATAGCTGCCGTAAGCGTAAGGATCGTAGCTGTAATAGGGGCTGTACCCGTAATACGGATATCCGTAATAACCATACGGATAGTAGCCGTAGCCATAACCCCATCCGCCGAGCCCTAAATAGACGCCGCCGCCGTAAAATCGGGCGCCGCCGTAGTAGCCACCCCGAAAACCGCCGCCAAAGCCACCACGGAACCCTCCGCCTCCGCCGAAGCCCCCGCGCGCGTATGCAGGCGTCAAAAGAGCAGGTGAAAGCAGTGCTATAAAGAGTGCCAACTTAGGGAACCTCATGGGGAACCCTCCTTCACGAGCCTGAACCCCTCCCCGCAGTCATAAGCGGTAGCTCTTAGCTCTATTTTTTGGATGTTCCGTCCGGAAGTTGGGTTCCGGGTTACTGAAAACGGAATGACCTCGCGACCAAGTATCCGCCGCACAGCGCCATCGCTAGAAGCACCGCCAGATGCGGCAAGACGGCTGCTGGGGGGTCGCCGAAATTCACCAGCTTATGGAGAGCGTCCATGGCCAATCCGGTGGGCAGGAACAGCGCGAGTTTCTGAGCCCAAAGTGGCTCGATCTCGATCGGCCACCAGCAACCGCCCAATCCCGCCAGCAAGTTAGCGCCAACGACGCCCAGTCCGATCACCTGACCCTCGGAGCGGCCGAAATTTCCCAGTAGCATTCCCAGAACCGCCGCCAGCGCTCCGTAGGATGCTAGAACCAGGAGCAGAATCGGCACATGCGGTCCCCAACCCACGTGAAACAGGACGGTTCCCGCGATCATCGCAAAAGCGATTTGAATCAGTCCCAGGCTCATGCGGGATCCCCATTTGCCCAGGGTGACCGCCCCACGCGTCATGGAACTGGATGCAAGCCGCCGTAGGATACCCTGGTTGCGCTCTAAGGTGATCGTTACCGCCCCAGCAGTGAACATAACTAGAAGAGTGAACATCACCATAGTCCCGGGAATCGACTGATCGAACCCCGAGGGCGGTACTACGCGCTTGCCCGCCGTTTTCACGTCCAGGGTCAGCATGCGCGGCTTCGCGGCTAGCCTCGCAAATCCTTCCGTTGTAGCGGTGCCGCCGTTCCGCGTGACCGCTATCAGATCGGCCAACACCGTGTAGACCGCGCGATTCACTCGAACGCGGTCGTAGTCGGCGTTGACATCGTCACTCGTGAGGGAGAAATGCAGTTCCATCTGCCGGCCGGCCAGCACGGACTCCGTGAATCCGGCGGGAATCTCCAATCTCCGGCCAAAGGTTTGAAACTGCTCGCGCGAATTGGCGCGCACGATCCGGTAGTCAAGCTTCTCCAATCTGGCGACCACCTGATCCGCGAGAAAGCCGGCATCGGCGGGTGTCAGCACCGCCAGATCGTCCTGCGACGGTCCGGAATTCGAACGCGCGATGGTGCCGATGAAATAGAAGAAAACGACCGGCATCACGAACGTCCAAAGGATGGTCTCCTTGCGGCGAAGAAAGTGCCAGGTGTCCATACGCGTCAGGAACAGGGCATCGCGTAAGAAACTCATATCACGAACCTCTGGAGCCTGCGCACTAACAGCATCCACGCCAGCGCACTGACGAGCAGCAAGACTCCGCCCGCCATCGCGAGTTGTGAGTGGTCCACGGAACCGTCCAGGAGCGCGTTGAACTGAATCACGGCTAATCCGTTCGGTGTCTTGGAGCCGATGCGAACCATCCAGGCGGGCATCTGGGAGAAGGGGAAAAAGCATCCGCCGAGCATGGACAGGGGAAAGACCACCAGGTTAGCGAGCGTGTTGGCGCCGCGCGGTGTGGAAGCGTGGAGCACAAGCCATAGCAACAGCAGATAGAAAGAAACGCCGGAAAATACCAGCCAAGCCACAGCGCCCAGGAAATTCGCGACCGAAACGCCGGCCAGCCAGCGAGCCACCGACACGCCCATCATTCCGATGGCGCCAAACACCATGACGACGAACAACAGGCGTCCCGTGAGAAACGCGAGCAGAGGTGTGCGCGTCATGCACAGGCGGCGTAGCGTCCCGGCATTGCGCTCTTTCCAGATGTCGCTCGCCAACGCGCTGGAGCTGAAGACCACGGCCATAAAAATGAACGTCGGGTAAAGGATAGCCCCGAGGTTCTTCCCGGAGACGTTTGCTTTGGCGACTGTGGTCTCAAGCCGGATCAAGGGAGGGTTCAGGTACGGGCGCAAACTCCCGGCTACACGGTTGATCGCCAGGGTATAGCTCACGATCTCGGCTTCCGTCGGAACGCGGCTTCCCGGCTGCCGGGCGAAGGTTTGTAATTCGTTTCCGGCGATCTGATTCAAATAGAACTCCGCTTCCACGACTACCGAAAGAACTTCCCGGATGATATTTGGCACGATTCGCTGAGAAGGATTGGTGATCAGCTCCAGACGCGACGGCTGATTCTGGAATACAGCGTCCGAAAGGCCCTTGGGGATAATGAGCAACGCCGATCCATCGCCGTGATCGATCCGCGCGCGCCCTGCCTCGCGCGAAACCTTTTCAACAAAAACCATCTTGCTCATGGGCTGCTGGCTGAAGGCGCCCGTGAGGAGGTTGCTAACGAACGTATCGTCTTCGTCGGCTACCAGCAGACGGCCTTGCGGCGTGGCTTCGCCGCGCCCGAACACGACTGTGATCAGGATGCCGAGAATCAGCGGGATCGCGATCCAGACCAGAATCCCGAACGGATCGCGTCGCGCGCGCAGCAGATCCTTCCAAGCACAAGTAAGGATGAACCGCAGCGTCATTCACGCAGTTCCTTGCCCGTCAGCTTGATGAACAGACTTTCGAGACTGGGTTGCGTGAGCGTGGTGCCCCGCACCTCGGCTCCCACGTCTTCAAAGGCATTGAAGATCGCCGCCAGTTTCCTCGCGGCTCCGCTTAAGGAAAGGGTCAACTGATCGCCGGTAGCGCTTACGACCTCGATCCCATCCGCTTGGTTCCCATTCAGCTGCTTGAGCGCGCCCTCAATCACGGCAGATGAAAAAACGCCGGTGAGCCGCAGCAAGTCACGCTCACCCATCATTGCCCGCAGCTCCTCTAATGTTCCGGCGGCGATCACCTTGCCGTGATCGACGATGGCCAGGCGGGTGCACAACGTCTCGGCTTCGTCCAGATAATGTGTGGTGTAAAGGACGGTGACGCCCGCGCTCGCCTGCTCGCGAACCAGATCGAGAAGGCGCACGCGGCTTTGCGGATCCACCCCCGCCGTCGTCTCGTCGAGCAGCAGAACCTTGGGAGCGTGGACGATTCCGCAGGCGAAATTCAACCGCCGCTTCATGCCGCCGCTGAACTGCTTGACGGGTTCATTGGCGCGGTCGAGCAAACCAGTCGCCTCCAGAACTGTCTGGCATCGCTCGCGCAGTTGCGTATGGCGCAGGCCCTGGGCTCCGCCCCAGTAGTGGAGATTTTCGGTCGCGGAGAGATCCTCATAGAGAGCGATCTCCTGCGGGACCACTCCCAGCGCCTGGCGGGCGGCCGTACCGTCCCGAACCACATCGTGTCCCATGACCCGAACGCGTCCGCCGGTAGGCGTCAGGAGGCCGGAGATGCACCCGATGGTCGTGCTTTTGCCGGCGCCGTTCGGGCCCAGAAGCCCAAAAATCTCGCCCGGCTTCGCCGTGAACGATACGCCGTCAACCGCGACAAGGTCACCGTAGGATTTACGCAGTTCGTCGACTTCGATCATGCAAGCTGGGCCGCAAGTATAGCATTACGGCCTCGGCAGGCAATTTGTTCCGAGGGATTTGTTGGTCGGCTCGCGTGGAGGTGGCTGCTGACAGCTCGCTCCACGCAGCGAGACAACCTCAACTAGGCGGGCAAGGGTTCCGGACCTGTCAGAGGATCGTCCGGATCGATCACATCGGGATCTGGATCGTCGGGGAAGGGCTCCGGCGGAGGAGGAAGAACCGGCTCGGGATCGGGTGAGGGCGGTCTGGGATCGAAGGATGACATCGTATTTTATGGATGGCCCCGGACGCCTGCTTGTTACTCTTTCACGGAAACGAGACTTTCCTGGAGAATGGCCATCGAACGATCGATCAACTGGTAATACTTGCGCGCCGGCAAGCGGCGCTTCACGGGAGCGGCTGTGCGAGTGTCGAGGCACAACTCCCAGACCGACCCCGGACGCGGCTGGGGGAGAGTGAAACGCATCGGCGCATGATGAGAATTGAACAGCACCAGGAACGTGTCGTCCTGGATCGGCTCACCGATAGCGTTGACTTCGTCCAGCGTGCGCCCGTTCAGCCACAATCCGAAGCAGCGAATCCAGCCGGCGTGCCATTCGTCTTGTGTCATCTCTTTCCCGTCCGGACGGAGCCAGCGGATATCGTGCTCCGCGCCGCCGTTGACTTCCCGGTCCGGCGCGTCGGGATCGATGCGGCGGTCCTGAAAGAAGCGCCTCCGGTGAAAGTTGGGATGCATCTTGCGCATCGCAATTACGCGCTTGGTGAACTCGAGCAGTACACGGCGCCGCTCATCCAAATTCCAGTCGAACCAACTGATCTCGTTGTCCTGCGCGTAGGCATTGTTGTTTCCTTGCTGGGTGCGGCCTATTTCATCGCCGCCACAAAGCATCGGGACGCCCTGCGAAAGCATCATGGTCGTCAGAAAATTGCGTTTTTGGCGCTCGCGAAGTTCGAGGATCGCCGGATCCTGGGTCGGCCCTTCGGCGCCGTGGTTCCAGGAATGATCGTCGTTGCTGCCATCGCGATTGCCCTCGCCATTGGCTTCGTTATGCTTTTCATTGAAGCTGACCAGATCTTCGAGCGTAAAGCCGTCGTGCGCGGTAATGAAGTTGACGCTCGCCGAGGGATGGCGGCCGTCGCGCTGGTACAGATCGCTGCTGCCGGTCAAACGATATCCGAATTCGGCCAGCTGTCCGTCGTCTCCCTTCCAGTAGCGGCGCGCCACGTCGCGGTAGCGCCCGTTCCATTCCGCCCACAGAGTGGGAAAGCGACCCACCTGATAGCCCCCTTCGCCTACATCCCACGGCTCCGCGATTAGTTTTACCTGAGAGATCAGGGGGTCCTGATTGACGACATCGAAAAACGAGGAGAGCCGGTCCACGGCATGCAATTCGCGCGCGAGCGCGGACGCCAGATCGAAGCGAAACCCGTCCACGTGCATCTCCGTGATCCAATAGCGGAGGCTATCCATGATCAGCTTGAGAACCTGCGGGTTCCGGACGTTCAAAGTATTGCCGGTGCCGGTGTAATCCATGTAGTAACGGGGCTGATCCGGCATCAAGCGGTAATACGTGGCGTTGTCGATCCCCTTGAAGCTGAGCGTCGGGCCAAGATGATTGCCCTCCGCGGTGTGGTTATACACGACATCCAGAATGACTTCGATTCCCGCGCGATGGAGAGCCTTCACCATCCCTTTGAACTCGGCGATCTGCTCGCCGCGAACGGCCGATCGTGCATAACGCGCATCGGGCGAAAAGAAGTTGATCGTGTTGTAACCCCAATAATTTCGCAGGCCCCTGTCTGCGAGCACCTTGTCATCGAGAAAAGCGTGCACGGGCATGAGCTCCACGGCCGTGATTCCCAGCTTTTTCAGGTACTCGATCATGGTGGGATACGCCAGTCCCGCGTAGGTCCCGCGAATTTCGTCGGGGACGATCGGATGCTGCGCCGTGAAGCCCTTCACATGAACTTCATAGATCACCGAGTTGTGCAGGGGTCGCAGCGGAGGACGATCGTTCTCCCAGTCGAAATTGCTGGCCGTGACCACCCCTTTCGGCACTGCAAAGGCGTCGTCTTGCGTGTCCGCCTTTAAGTCTTCGTCGGGATTTCCCAGCACGTAGCCAAAGACGGGACCGTTCCAGTCAACGCCCTTCGCCAGGGCCTTGGCATAGGGGTCGATGAGTAACTTCGAAGCGTTGAATCGGTGTCCCGCCTCCGGCTCGTACGGACCTTGCGCGCGGTATCCGTAAAGCTGGCCCAGCGTGATGCCCGGCACGTAGCAATGCCAGATGCGGCCCGTGGTTTCACGGATCGGAATGACCCGTTTCACCTCGGATCCGGATTCGTCAAACAGGCACAATTCGATGCCTGTCGCGCCTTCCGAGTACAGCGCGAAGTTTACCCCGGCCCCATCCCAGGTGGCGCCCTGCGGATAGGGCTTACCTGGCAGGATCGGAAGAGATCGGTTCACAGAGTTTCCTCATTCTAGGATAGGCTGCGCCAGAAACTATTTTGAATTACCGATGCGAACCCATTGAAAAATTGAAATGACGCTTCCAATGACGCAGATGGCGATGAAACCGCCCATGACCCACAGGAACTCCTCTGAGTTCGCGATGCGGATGATTCGGCGTCCAAAGTAGATCGCGGACCAGCCCACCAGGATAAATCGAATCGTGCGGGAACCAAACACCAGAGCCAGGAGACGAGGCCACGGATATTGCAGTGCGCTGGCGACGGCGATCGATGCGCCAAACGGAAACGGGGGAGGCGCGATACTGGAGATCATCAACGCCACGGCGGCGTGCCGTTCCATCTGTCCCTTCAGGTAGCCGAGCAGCTTTGGATTCACCAAGCGTGTGAGTCCTGCTTCGCCCGCTTTGCGGCAAACCAAATCGAGCAGGAAGACGCCGATGGTTGATCCGGTGGCCGCCGCGAGCACATACAGCGGAAGTTCCTCATGATGTCTGGCAACCAGAATTACCGTGAGCAAATCCGTGCCGATGGGAAGAAAAAGAAAGGAATCGTCCGCAACCGCCAGAGCGAGGATTCCGGACGCTCCGAACTGAATAAAGAATCCCAGCAGGTGGCGGACGGAGAGGTTCACTGGCCCAGCTTAAGGCGTAACCAGAATCGTCACTCGGCGGCGGGAGGGGTCGGTTTTTCCATCGCCTGGTTCGGCGTCCGCCTTCGCGTCGGTGCTTACGCCCGAAATACCCAGTCCGCGTAGCAGTGTAGCGGCGCCTTGCGCGCGCTTCTCTGCGATCCCGGGTTTTTCCACCAGCCGTTCTCCGCTCGACAGGAGCGTGGTCGCGCGGTATCCGGATACCTTCACGTTCTTCGCGCCGATTCGTTTCGCATAGGCCGCCGCGTCCGTGACCGCCTCATTGGCGGCGTAATCGACGTAATCGTCATCGAACGCATAAAGCATCGTGAACTCCTGCGGCCCTGTGACGCCTTCGCGGCGGGCTGGCTCGACCGCGCGCGGGACGGGCGGCGCGTCCATTCCCGGCTCCGGCGGAAGAAGCGTGTTGCAAGATAAGTTGACTTCTTTCAGAACAGAAATCGAAACGGGCTGAAGGGGAATGCCGCCGCAGACTCGCGGACCTTCGGCGACACGGCCTTCGACCAGCACCTGATGCTTCAGCTGAGGCGGGTGGAACTCACTGGTGACTTCCTGCTGAATTCCCAAGTAGTACGTCTCGCCCTCGTACTCGGCCAGGTAACAGGGAACGGTCTTGGTGTCGCGGACGATCGGACAGGAAACGAAACTCTTTTGCTGGCCCAGTGCGACGGCTCCTAAAACGCACAAGCCGAAGCACCACGCAAAACGCACTAAAGAACCCCCAGAAAGTTAACCAGGTCTTCCTTTTCGTTGTCGCTCAGCTTCATGTCGAAACGGCGGTCGTAGAAATCGACCACCTCCCGCAGAGTCTGGGCCGATCCGTTGGCGAAGTAGGGAGCGCGGGCCGCCAGCCCGCGAAGCTGCTGCATCACGATAGAACCGACATCGGCGCAGCGGCCCGAAATCAGCGCTCTGCCAGGATCAGTGGTGTAGATCAGGCGGCCCAGATAGGGGTGCGGATCGGAATCGCGAGAACAGGTGATCTTGAACACCGGCAGCTCGCTCGCCTCGGCCCATGTCGGCGCTTCGGTCCAGGTGGGGAAGTTGGTCGTCCCGGCGTCGATCCATCCGGCCGAAAGATCCTGACCGGTCATCGGCGAGTTATGGCAGCTCGCGCAGGTGCCCTTCATCGGATTGCCCATGCCGGCGCTATTGATATGCGCCGCATCGCGCAGCCAGAACTGGCGATACATGAAAAGATCCGCGCCCCGCGCGATGGAGGAACGCAGATAGTCATTGCCTTTCCAGGAAGTGAAAAGCCCGAAGACGGGATCGTGATTGATGGAGCCGATGACCCCCGCCTTGTGGTCGCGGAGGGCGGCCGGACCGAGTGCTTGCGGGCCATCCGGAAGAGCCAAGGGTCCGCCGAAAATGTGATTCGCCTGAGCCACGTAAACTTGCGATTCAAACTCGACGATCTTTTCAATTTGCTCGCCTCGAGGCGCGACCCGGGCCTGTTCGTGACCCATGATGGCGCTCATCGCCTGCGTTTTGAGCGATGCCTCGCGGGCATCCGTCATCAGATTCATGCTCACGGGATTTCCCGTTTCAGGATCCACATCCGCGAGCTTGCCGGTCTTGAGAACGATGGGCCGCGCGCCCGCAACCACGTATTTCAAATTCGCCGCCATGCGCGGACGGCGGTAGACGGAGATGGTTGGATCGGCGCTCTTCAGGCCGTATTCAGGGCTGCTGTTGCACCCGGTGGGGTCGCGCACGACCTCAATCGTGAACTCCACAGGCTTCGGTGAGCCGTCGGCATTCTTCGGCGGCCAAGACAGTGGGATGCGGAACAAGCCGCGCTTCAGCAACAGCGAATGCGAGCTCTCTTGATTTTGCGGCAACCCCGGGCAGTTCGATCCGTCGAACGCAGCGAAAACCGGGTCTTTTCCGTCCGTGAGGTGCCAGCGTTGCGACAACCCCGACACGGAAACGCTCATCCCGTACGTCGGCTGGTGACAAGTTACGCAGGCCCGCCCGTTGGTTCCGAGCGCCGTGAAGAACGGGTTCTGATCCGTATTGATGCGGCCCGCGGCGTAGAGCACGCCGACGGTTCCATTCACGCTGTCGAAACTATCCTGCTCCGGCAGCACGACGCCGCTGCCGGGCTCGATCCACACGTTCTTGAATTGATCCTGATACTGGGCGCTTACGGCCAGGGCGATTCCAAAAACACCGAAAACAAAAGCAAATCTGCGCATCTGTTAGCTACGGTATCACTACTCGCGAACCATCGGCAAAAGCCCGGCTGTTACTCTAAACAGATGCGTCTTTCCTTGTTTCTAGTGGTGTCTTTGCTATCCGTCGCGCTGATCTCGTGTTCTTCCGAAACCGATACCGCCGCAGTCCCGGACAATGCCGCATTCCTCGAGAAAGCCGCTAGCGAACCCGGGGCCGTAAAAACCCCCAGCGGCCTCGTTTATCGCGAGCTGAAGCCCGGAACAGGCGCGTCGCCCTCGGCCACTGATACCGTGACCATGCAATATCGCGGCACTTTGACGGATGGAACCGAGTTTGACAGCTCCTTCAAACGGAATGAGCCGCTGAAAGCACCGCTCAACCGGCTGATCCCTTGCTGGGTCGGAGGCGTTCAGAAAATGAAGGTGGGAGGGAAGTCCAAGCTCGTGTGTCCTTCCGATATCGCTTATGGTCCGCAAGGGTCTCCTCCGGTGATTCCGGGCGGGGCGACGTTGGTGTTCGAAGTCGAATTGCTCGGAGTCGGTAACTGATCGTCCTACGGCGTTTTTTAATCGTTTTCTAATGTGGTTCCCCCGAAACAGCGGGGCCATTTGTGTGTTCTCTAGAGGTAGGATGATGAAAACACACAAGAACAAACATCTGCTTTTGGCGCTGGCCGCTACTGCTCTGGTCCCGTTCACGGCCTACGCCCAACCGAGGCACCCCGCGTATCTGCACGCCCGCAGCGATTTACGCCGCGCCACTCTGTTGATGCGCATTCCCGATGAACCCAACGTGAACCGCGACATGATGACTGCCATCGATTTCACCGAACGCGCGATTCATGAGATTGACGACGCGGCCCGCTGGGATCGCAGGGATATCGACGATCATCCTCCCATCGACATGCGGCTCGGGCGCGGCAGCCGGTTCCAGGAAATCCTGCGGCTGCTCGACAGCGCGCGTCACGATATCGAACGGGAAGAAGACAATCCTCTCGCCCGTGAATGGCGCAATCGAGCTTTCCGCAACATTGACGACGCCATGGCCGTGGTTCGCAAGGGCGGCTACGACAAGTTCCGCGACGAAACCAGCCTCGCTCCTCCGCCGCCTCCCGCCGTGCACCCGGCCTATCTGAGCGCGATTTCAGATCTGCGGTACGCCAGAGCCTTGCTGTATCGTCCGGATTGGGGACTGGTGATGCGCGACCAGCGCGCCGCGGTTGAGGAAATCGACCACGCCATTGGAGACGCCAAACAAGCTGCGATCGACGACGGAAAAAATCCCGACGATCATCCGCCCATCGACCGCGGACTCGGCTGGGAGGGCCGTTTTCGCAAAGCAGTCGAGCTGTTGAACTCAGCGGAACGCGATCTTTCGTCAGGGGAGAGCAACGGAGCCGCAGCGGCGTGGCGCAACACGGCGCTGGCCAACGTGAGAAACGCGAAGGGCTTCGTCGAGAAAGCCATGCGCGATTCCTGGTGGCGCTAGCGCAATAGGCCCGCGTGGGGCAGGCCATCGGGTTTTGTGGCCTGCCTTCACTACCTCAAAGCTTGAGCAAACGCTTCGCGTTGCCCTGGTAGATCTGATCCTTCTTCTCGGCGCTCAGATCCAGGCTGTTCAAGACCTTGATCGTTTCCCGGATGAAGATTCCAGGCGTGGGCTCAAACGGCGTGTCGGAAGCAAACACGACGTGGTCCACGCCGAAGAAGTCGATCCCGCAGACGGTGCCCGCTCGCCCGCCGAACAGCGCCGTGTCGCCATAGAACATACGCAGAAAATCGATCGGCCGCTTCTTCATGGACTTGAGCAGCGCCTTGTAGTCGACATCCGAAGTTCGTGTTCCCAATTGGTCCCAGCCGTATCCTACGCGGCCTTCAAAGTACGGCACCATCCCGCCTAGGTGATGCGTGACGATCTTCAGATTCGGGAGCTTTTCCAAAATGCCTGAAAAGGTGATGCGGGACATGGCGACGGAGGTCTCATAAGGCCAGCCTAGCGTCCACCAGATCTCGTAGAGCGACTTCTCTTCGGTCTTGTAGTCCGGCATATCGGCGCCCCGAGTGGGGTGCATCAGGATCACCAGATCGCGCTTGGCCGCTTCTTCGAAAATTGGGAAAAACTCCGGCAGATCGAGCGGCTTCCCGTTCACGTTGGTGTAAATCTGGATTCCCCGTGCTCCCAACTTCGATACGGCCCGGTCCAGTTCCTTAACCGCCTCATCGGGATTGTTCATCGGCATGGAAGCGCAAAACGCCGGGAAACGATCCGGATGCTTGTGTACCAGTTCAGCCAGCCCATCGTTGGCGATTCTGGCCACTTCAGGCGATTTATCCGGTCCGGCCACGGCTTCAATGGTCGGCGCGGGCAACGTGAGCACCTGGCAGTAATCGCCGAACTCGGCGCGGATCTCGTCCATCACCTTAAAGCGGAAGTCCAAATCCCAAATCGCCTGAATGTTGCGGACCCGTTTGCCGATGTCGCGGATGGCGCCGCTATCAATGAAGCGATCGAAGTAGGGTTTGGGAAAGAAATGATTAAAGAGGTCAATTTTCATACGAATCGGCCACTATACCACGACGCGCCCAAATGAAAGTTGCGGCGCGCCCCCAAATCGTTGTCTAATGCCTGTTTGTGACCACTGCGTCCACGGCGACGAATCTCCGCTTCCGGGATAACCGGTTTCTATGGTGGATGTGTGGCGCGATGATCTTGATCCTGTTGATGGCCGGCTATCGCCCGGAGCGGGTCTTTGACTTTTTTCTCGAGAACGCGGCCGTTTCGGTCTTACTGATCGGGCTGATTGTCTGCTACCGCAAGCTTGCGCTTTCCGATCTCACCTACGTCCTGATCGTGGTCTACCTGGGGATTCACGAATGGGGCGCGCATTACAAATATTCCGACGTGCCTCTTGGCGAATGGATGAAGCCCTGGCTGCACACGCAGCGCAATATGTATGACCGCGTGGCGCACTTCAGTTTCGGCCTGCTGCTGAGCTACCCGATGCAGGAAGTTTTCATGCGTTCGGTGGGTGTCACCAGCCGCTGGCGCTATATGCTGCCGGTCGAAGCCACCCTCGCCTTCAGCGCCATCTACGAAATGCTGGAAGCGGGCGCGGCGATGATCCTGAGCCCCCAGCGGGGTGAGGAATTCGTCGGCATGCAAGGCGACATGTGGGACTCCCAGGAAGATATGTTCATGGCCGGCCTGGGCTCGCTGGTCGCTGTGCTGGTGATCGCAGCCGTGCGGCATCGGCGCGCCGCCCGGGCTCGTGCCGCCGCGCTAGCTCTGACCGAAGAGCTGGTTTCGGCTAAGTAGAAGGCCTAACGTCAAATCTAACTGCACGTTGGGCAGCACTTTCTCGTCATTCTCTTCATGGCGGAATGGACCCTCAAATTCGCGGACGCGCGGGGCGAAATCCGCCAGGAAGTGGCCGAAGCCGCTTCCGAGCGCGAACTTCGCGACCGCTTTACCCAACAGGGCTTTCTGGTCTATTCCATCAAGCCCCGCTCGGAGATCAGCGGGATCGCCACCGGCCTGCGGACCAAGCGCAAGAAGATCAACGTTGAAAAGTTCCTGATCTTCAATCAACAGTTCGTCACCTTGATTCGAGCCGGGCTGCCCATCCTGAAATCCCTGGATCTTCTGGCCGAACGCCTCACTGACCCCAAGCTCTCTCAATACATCAAAGGAGTCCGGGAGGAGGTGCGCAACGGCGCGCTGCTCTCCGACGCGTTCGGCAAGCAAGGCGTCTTTCCGACCATCTACGTCACCAGCGTGCTCGCGGGCGAGCGTAGCGGGTCGTTATCGGATGTGCTGGAACGCTACATTGCCTACCAGAAGATCGCCCTTTCGGTGCGCAAGAAGCTGCTGGTTTCGCTGCTCTATCCCGCGGTGCTGGTGCTGCTGGCGGCTTGCCTGATCGTCTTCCTGGTCACTTTCGTGGTTCCGAACTTCGCGGAGCTCTACAAGAGCATGGCGGCGCAACTGCCCATGCCGACGCAGATCCTGATCGCCGTCGGCACCACCGCACGCGACTATGTGCTGGTGGGATTCGCGATTCTGGTGCTGGCGATTTTGAGCTTTCGATACTGGTCGCGCACGCCCCGCGGGAGTGAAACTGTGGATCGCATGCTGATGCGCACGCCCCTTGCGGGCGAAGTCTGGTTGAAGTACCAGGTAGCGCAGTTCTCGCGCGTTCTGGGCACCCTGCTGGTAGGCGGCATTCCCCTGATGCAGGCGCTCAACACCGCTTCCGACTCGCTGGGAACCCAAGTGCTCAAGAAGGTATTGCAGGAGGCCGGGAAGCTCGTACGCGAAGGCCAGTCGCTTTCCCAGGCTCTGCGCACGACCAAGGTTTTCCCGGGTCTTTCGATCGACATGATCGAGGTCGGCGAATCCACGGGCGCGTTGGCCGCGATGCTCTCGAGCGTGGCGGAGTTTTACGAAGAAGACGTCTCCAACCGGGTCACGGCCGCGCTCAGTCTGATCGAGCCGGCGCTGATGATCTGCATGGGCGTCTTCGTGGGTTTCGTGCTGATTTCGCTGTATCTGCCCATCTTCTCGTTAGCCGACACCATGCGCGGCTAAATGTGGGGCCAGGCCAATTCTGGCTGCAGCCGCCTTTTTGAGGCGGCCTTCTCCTGCCGGCTAAAAGCCGGCTGCCGGCAAGATTGCCCGCCCCACGTTGGCCGATCCGAGGCACAGTAGCAAGATCGATGCACTCGAAAGAGAGGATGGTTTGTCAGGTTTCTAAGTTCCATTCCGAAGCTGAGGAGAGGAAATTCTGGGAGACGCACGATACGACGGCTTACTTAGACTGGTCTAGGGCGAAAGTCGTACAACTCCTGAACCGGAACCGCCCATCAAAATCCAAGCTAACCGCGGGGACGTGCCTTATCAGTCGCTTATAGAGTTCTGGCTGAGATTTCCCTTGCACGTCCAGACCTTGGCCCGCGTCATATTCACTGAGAGTACTGCCCCGCAGGTAGTGTCTCTACGCGAAGTTGATGATTTATAAGGCCTAATATGGCGACGGCTGACCGGATCATACCTCAGGACCCCATCCAGGAAGCGGCGCGCGCCCGCGCTTTGGCGCAGCGCTACTACCACGAGTTTATCGATCTGAAGGTCGCCCACATCGATCACGACCTGTTCCATTCCATCCCTGTGGACCTGATGTTCCGGTACAATTTCGTGCCGATTCAGGGGCAAAACGGGTCGCTCGAAATCGCCTTGGCCGACCCGCGCAATCCCAGCCAGATCGATGAACTGGGCGTGTTGCTGGGCAAGCGGCTGCGGGTCAAAGTCGCGACGCTCTCCCAAATTTCGGACCTGCTCAAGAAGACCGAGCAATCCCAGCGCGTGCTGGAAGAGGTGACCGAAGGCTTCGCTCTGGACGTCATCAGCTCCGAGGAGAACCCGGAAGAGACGCTCTCCATCGACCGGCTGTCCGCCTCCGATTCCGACATCGCGCCCGTGATCAAGCTGGTGGACACCACCATCTTCAACGCGCTCGAGCGGCGAGCGAGCGATATTCACATCGAGACGCGCGACCAGGAAGTGGCCATCAAGTACCGCATCGACGGTGTGCTGCATTACGCCATGCCGCCGATCGCCAAGGACTGGCACTCCACCATCATTTCGCGCATCAAGGTTATGTCCGAGCTGGACATCGCGGAGCGCCGCATCCCGCAGGACGGCCGTTTCCGCGTACGCTACAAAACGCGCTTGATCGATTTCCGCGTGTCCATCATGCCCACCATCTACGGCGAAGACGCCGTGCTCCGCGTGCTGGACAAAGAATCGATGAGCGAGAAGTTTTCGAACCTTTCGCTCGATGTCGTGGGCTTCGCCGAATCAAATCTGTTGAAATTCCGCCGCTTCATCAAGGAGCCTTACGGAATGGTGCTGGTGACGGGTCCCACCGGATCCGGCAAAACCACCACGCTGTATGCGGCGCTGAGCGAAATCAAGAACGACGAAGACAAAATCATCACCATCGAAGACCCGGTCGAATACCAGATCAAGGGAATCACTCAGATTCCGGTCAACGAGAAAAAAGGCCTGACCTTCGCGCGCGGGCTGCGATCCATCCTGCGTCACGATCCCGACAAGATTCTCGTCGGCGAAATCCGCGATCAGGAAACCGCGCAGATCGCTATCAACGCAGCGCTGACCGGCCACCTGGTGTTCACCACGGTCCACGCCAATAACGTATTGGACGTGCTCGGCCGATTCCTCAACATGGGCGTGGAGCTGTACAACTTTGTCTCCGCCTTGAACTGCATTCTGGCCCAGCGGTTGGTGCGCGTGATTTGCCCGCACTGCAAGAAACAGGTCAGTTATCCGGACGATTATCTGCTCGAAAGCGGCCTGGATCCGGCTACATGGCGCAAGGTGCCGTGGTTTGAAGGCGAGGGCTGTTTTGAGTGCGGCGGCACCGGGTTCCGAGGGCGCAGCGCGATTCATGAACTGCTCGATTTGAGCGAACCCATCCGCGAGTTGATTCTAAACCGGCGGCCGAACCCGGAAATCCGGCGTCAGGCGCGTGAGGAGGGAATGACGTTTCTGCGTGAGTCCGCCCTCGATAAGGCCCGCGAGGGCGTGACAACGCTAAAGGAAATCAATAAAGTAACGTTTATTGAAGGCTAGAATCAAGTTTCGTCTTACGAAAATGTCGCTGACCTCCATTTCGCGACTGGTGAAGGATCCTCCCCCGAGCTATGTCTTTGAGTTCTCCGAGGAGGGCTTGGCGTACGCTCACGGCGGCCGAACCGGTTTCGTGCCGTTCCCGCTCGGCACGTTACAGGCTTCGCCCACCGAGGACAATATTTTGCGCTCGGAAACTGTCGCGGCCACGATTGGACGTATCGCGCCCGCGGTCGGATCGAAGCGGCGTCAGGCGGCCATCCTTCTTCCGGATGCGGCGGCCCGTGTCAGCGTGCTCGACTTCGACTCTTTTCCCGACGCGGCCAGCGAACAGATGTCCCTGGTGCGCTTCCGTGTGAAGAAGACGGTGCCCTTCGACATCGAATCTGCTTCGGTCAGCTACTACGTGCAGCCCGGCGCGAATCGCCACGGGAAAAAGGAAGTAGTGGCGGCCACGGTGTCTCTGGATGTGCTGGCTCGCTATGAGGCGCTGTTTCGGTCCGCGGGATTTCAGCCGGGCGATGTAAACGTTTCCGCGCTTTCCGCGCTGAACCTGTATCGTGGAAGTGAAGGCGTGGACGTGGTGGCGAAGCTCGCGGGCAGATTGCTCACGGTGATGGTGGTGGCGGCGGGAAAGCTGAAACTGTTCCGGTGCCTCGAGATGGAACAAGCCAGCCCGGAAGAAATTTTGTCGGTTCTGCACCCCACCTTCGCCTACGCGGAGGACGAACTTGGTTCGCCGGCCAGCCGGCTGATTCTCTGCGGATTTGAAAACGTGCCCGCCGGGCTGCCGTGCCGCGTGGAAGGACTTCGCAGCCAGATCGCCGAACCCAACGCCTTCAACGCCGGCTTGTTGGGATACCTGGAGGCGGAATAGCAGCCTCAAAGATGGAATAACGATGCGCATCCCCATCAATCTTGCGAGCGACCCCTTCCGCCGGGATCGGCCGATCATGGTCGCCTCGGGCGCATGCGCGGTTCTGCTTACGGGGCTGCTGTGCGTGCTGGTTTTCCTGATCGTCAGCGGGCGCGGACGCGTGAGGGAGACGCGCGCGGCCGTCGACCAGCTCAACACCCAGCTGCATTCGATTTCCACGGAGCAGAGCAAGCTCGACCAGTTCTTGAGACAACCCGCGAACGCCGAGGTGCTGGAACGCAGCGTTCTGCTCAACGCTCTAATCGATCGCAAATCCATCAGTTGGACGCGCATTTTCGCGGATTTGGAAGCCGTGCTGCCCTACAACGTGAAGCTGATTCAGGTTCGCCTTCCGCAGATCAATTCGCGCAATGTCGTGACCCTCGATATGACAGTAGGCGCGACGGATCCGCTGCCGCTCATCAACCTGCTGAAGAGCGTATCGAAAGCATCTCAGTTCGGGCCGTCGGACCTGCATACCTGCGCCGCGCCCTCGCAAAACCAGCCCTTGCACCAGTGTCATGTGAGTGTGGACTATGGCCAAAAACTTTAGCGATCCCAAATTCGTGGTGCGCGGGATTCTGGGCGTTCTGCTGGCCGCCAACCTCGTCGGCGCGGGCATGGTTCTGTTTCCTCCCGGCGGATCCGCCGAAGACCTGGAGCGCCAGTTGGCCAGCCTTCAATCGCAGGTGACGCAAAACAAAGCCCTGCTCGAACGCACCCGGCAGCACGCTGCCGCCGTGGAAAAAGGCCGGACCGAAGGCGACAAATTCTTAAACGAGTATTTTCTGGATCGCCGCACGGCGTCCGCTACCTTGGAAACAGCGCTGGTAGACGCTGCCACCGCTGCGAAGATCAAGCCGCGCGAGCATGCGTGGGCTACCCAGCCGATCGAAGGCTCCGACACGCTCTCCATGTGGACCGTCACCTATTCGTTCGAGGGCGCTCCGCACGACGTCATGAACTTCGTGCATGAGATCGACCGGTCTCCAACGTTTTTGATCATCGACTCCTTGAACGCCACGCCGCAGCAAGGAGCGAATTCCTCGACCGTGACCGTAACCATGAAAATCGACGCGTTTGTGAGAGAGGATCCAGGACAGTGAAGTTGCTCCCATCACAGGTCGGGGCCGAACCAAAGAAGGTGGCGATTCTCGGCGCGATCGTTGTGGTCGCGGGAATCGTTTATTGGGCGAACCGCACGGCCGCGCCGGAGGCGCTGGCAAGCGTCACGCCAAAAACGGTCGCCGATCCCATTGCGCTGAAGAATCTTCCCGAAGTCGCAACCAGACCTGTTGCGCCCGTGCGAGACAGCTCGCCGATGCCTGCGAAGAGAAGTACAAAAGGGGGCGCGGCGGCCAGCAGCGGTGAGGATTTCCGGCCGACGCTCAAGCCCAAGGATGGCGTGGATGTGACGCGGATCGATCCAACGCTGCGCCTCGAACTCCTGGCCAAAGTCCGCGAAGTTCCGATGGAAGGCGGATCGCGCAACTTGTTCGAATTTGGCCAGGCTGCCGCACCGCCGCCACCCAAGGTCCAGCCCATCGTGGTGCCTCCGCCCGCGGTGACCAAAGTGGTGCCACCGCCGACTCCCGCCAAACCGCCTGAGCCGTCAACACCGCCCCCGCCTCCGATTCCGTTCAAGTATTACGGCATCGCGGGAACCATCAAGGAAGGCCCCCGGCGCGGGCTGTTCCTGGAAGGCGATCCCGCCACGGGAAGCATCTTCATTGCGTCGGAGAATGACACGCTGAAGAACCGATACAAGATTGTCCGTTTCGGCGTGGATTCCGTGGTGATGGAAGATATCACCACGCATAACCAGCAGCCGCTGCCGTTAACCAAAGAAGCCGATCAATAGTATGTCCGCGATGAAGTATCCGGTCAGACGCCGCCAAGGGGAACAAGGCTTTGCCCTGCTGCTGGTATTTGTCCTAGCCGCGGGTATCGCTCTGATGCTTTACAAGCAAATGCCCCGCGTGGCATTTGAAAGCGAGCGCGACAAGGAGCAGTTGCTGATCGACCGAGGCGGCCAGTATCAGCGTGCCATTCAGGTCTATTACGCGACTTTCAAACGTTACCCGGCGCGCATCGAAGACCTGGAAAACACCAACGACAAGCGTTTCTTGCGCCGCCGCTACATCGATCCGTTTACGGGCAAAGATGAGTGGCGCATCATTCATACCAATGGCCTGTTCCTGACCGATTCGAAAGTACAGAAGCCGCCGGCCGCGGCCAACGCGAACGGCACAGGTCAGTCGGCTGCGAATGGGACAGCCCCGCCCGCCGCTGGCATCGGGGGGATTGGAGGAACTTCGCCCGGGGGCATCGCGGCTCCCGCGCCCGGCACGAACGTATCTTCGAACACGCCAACAGGTCCTAACGCGGCCGCAAACGGCACTGCGGATCCGAACGCTCCCCCTCCGGTGAATGCGATGGTTGCGGCCCGTCCGAGCGACCGCACCCTGCCCACCAATCAAAGCTATTCGAGTCCGACAGCGCCGCCCATTACCGTCCAAGCCAACCAGAATCAGAATCTGAATCAGGGCCCTCCGAACTTTAACGATCCGGTGGCGTATCCGCCGATCAGCTTGTATCCCAATGGCTACAACGCGCCGACACAAGGACAGCAGGGAAACGGAACACAGGCGAACGGGAATCAGCCAGGTCAGCCCGGCTTAAATCAGGGCATAGGGATAAATCAGCCTGGTCAAAATCAGCTTGGCCTAAATCAACCAGGGCTAAATCAACCAGGCCTAAATCAACAAGGCCTGAGCCAACAAGGTCAGCAAGGCTTGAATCAGGCCATCAATCCGCTGAATCTGAACCAGCAGGGGTTGCCGAATACCGGACAGCCTAATAATGGTCTGACCGGCGGGATTATCGGCGCGCCGGGAATTCCGAACGGGATTCAACAAAACACCATCCAACAGGGCTTGCAGCAACAGGGTCTGATTCCGCCCAATCAGCAATTCCAAAATCAGCCCGTCCCCGGCCAGCAGTTCCAAAATCAACAATTCCAGGGCCAGCCGCAGGGCATTGTGCAAGTGCCGGGACAGCTCCCGCAGGGGGGTGCGCCAGGCGCGCCTGGGTCGAATCCCGGCTTGAATATGATTCAGCAGTTGCTGACCACGCCCCGTGCGCCTCCGCCGGGCATCGGACCCGCAACTACCGATCAGGCTACGGGTGCGGCCATCGCTGGTGTCGCCAGTAAGTTCACAGGGCCCAGCATCAAGTCATACGGCGGACGCACCGATTACAGTGAATGGGAATTCGTGTTTCAGCCGCAGCAGCAACAACTCATGCCGCAGCTGAATCAGCAGCAGAATGGGCAGAACGGCCAGCAGCAAACCGGCACGCAGCAAAACACCCAGACCGGCGGTGGATTTGGCACTGGCATTGGCCCCAGCATAGGACCAAGTTTAGGCCCCAGTTCCGGCTCTTCGATGGGCGGTCCTGGCGCGCTTCCCACTGCGCCGCACTAATGCTATTCTGACGGTGTCATGAAACCGGGAGTCAAACGCGCTGTTTGGTTTTTCCTGGTCCTCGGCTCTCTTTTCGGTTTATCTTCCGTTTCCGCAAGCACTCTCGTACTCACGGCTGGCGCCACAATTTGCTATCCCGCCGCGCGCACGCCAGGCGTGAAGGTTCGCGCCGCGCGCCAGATTGAGCTTCCGCGAGTTCCCATTTCAACCGCCCCTGCGCCGCTTCCTTCGACCCCGAGAAGATCTCAATCTCAATCCGTAGTCTGGCGCGAAGCTCTCTACTCGCGCCCACCGCCCGTTCCTTCCCTTTCCTAAAACCGCATCAACAACTTTTACTGGAGGGGAAGGAATGTCCTTGAAGAAGTATGCATCCACTCTGTCTTCCATTAACCATCGCAGAGCGCAGCTCTCGTCCGTAAACGACAAAGAACTGCGGCTGGCAGCAGATCGCGCGGGCTCCATATCGGAGCAGTTCGCGGCTGTCGCCACCGTCTGCGAACGCGTCCTCGGCCAGCGGCCGTTCGATGCGCAGATTCTGGGCGCGCTTGCCATGGCCGATGGCAAGATCGCCGAAATGCAAACCGGCGAGGGCAAAACGCTGGCGGCAACCATGGCGGTCTACGCTCTGGCCAAGCCCGGCCGAGGCTGCCACGTCCTCACCGCCAATGATTATCTGGCGCGGCGAGACGCGGAATGGATGGCCGGAATTTACCGCTTCCTGGGCTTGTCCGTGGGCTATCTTGCCGAAGGCATGACCGCCGAGGAACGGCGCAGGGCCTACGCTTCCAACATCACCTACGCGACGGCCAACGAAGTAGGTTTCGACTATCTGCGCGATCGCCTGGTCTTTCGAACCGAAGACTTGATCCAGCCGCCGTTTGAAGCCGCGCTCATCGACGAGGCGGATTCGATTCTGCTCGATGAAGCCAGAATTCCGCTGGTCATCGCGGGCGGCGAGGCGCCTCCGCAAGAACTCGCAAGACGCATGGCGCAGGTGGTGCGCGGGCTGACGCCTTGGCGCGACTACATCACTGACGCTCACAGCCGCAACGTCTCTCTTACCGATTCCGGCTTGAAGCGAGCCGAGGCAGCCGCGGGATATGCGAACCTCTACGATCTGGAGAATCTGGAAGCGCTGGAGGCGCTTCAAAACGCCCTTCATGCCGCCGCGTTGCTGCGCCGCGACGTCGACTATGTGGTAAAGCAGGGACGCGTCGAACTAGTGGATGAGTTCAAAGGCCGTATCGCGGAGAACCGCCGCTGGCCCGCGGGACTTCAGACGGCTCTCGAAGCAAAAGAGAACGTCGAGCTGCAGAAGCAAGGCAGAGTGCTCGGCACGCTCACGCTGCAAAATCTGGTTTCGCTCTATCCCAACCTCTGCGGCATGACTGGCACTGCCGCAACCCAAGCCGCCGAGTTCAAGGAGATGTATGAACTCGATGTGGTCGTGATCCCGACCAACCGCCCCATGATCCGCGTGGATCAAGCCGACGTCATCTTCCCCACGCAAGCCGACAAAGAACGCGCGCTGCTACGCGAGATCGCCGAGGTTCACCGCACCGGAAGGCCGATTCTGGTGGGAACCGCGAGTGTCAGCGAATCCGAGCGCCTAAGCGCACGCCTTTCACAGGCGGGCGTACCTCATGAAGTCCTGAACGCCCGCGACAATGAACTCGAGTCGCAGATTGTGGCGAAAGCCGGCGCGCTCGGCGCAGTAACCGTCTCCACCAACATGGCTGGACGAGGCACCGATATCCCGCTCGGAGACGACCGAGTGCGGGCGTTGGGCGGGCTCTACGTGATCGGAACCAACCGGCATGAGAGCCGCCGCATCGATCATCAACTGCGCGGACGCGCGGGACGGCAGGGCGATCCGGGCTCGTCGCGTTTCTTTCTTAGTCTGGAAGACGATCTGATGCGGCGCTACGGCGTGGCCGACTTTCTGCGTTCGGGCTCCGCCGGGTCGGCGATGGAATCGGTGCAGCGCTTGATTGAAAGCGAAAACCTGGAAATTCGGTCCATGCTGTGGAAGTACGAGAAACTTCAAGAGCAGCAGCGGCGCGTGCTCAATGAGTTGCGCACGGAACGGCTCGAAGCGGGGGCTTTGCCCGAGGAGCTGAACCACATCGATAACCTGTGGGCGGACTATTTGGCGCAGATCGCGGAACTGAGAGACGGTCTGTGCTGGATCGCCTTGGGTGGCCGCGATCCGTTTCCGGACTATCTGCGCGCGGCGCGCGATCTGTTCGACGAACTCTTGCAGACGGTGAATGACTGGTCCGCCGGCGAGGAGGAGGTCGAGCATCCGCCGGTGACGCGCGGTGCGACGTGGACCTACTTGATCAAGGACCAGCCCTTCGGCACCATGACCGAAAGGATGTTCGCCGGAATCCAGCGGCGGATCAAGGACGCTCTCCGGAGGGCTTCTTAAGATCGCTCCGCAGCAGGGAGTAGACTTCCAAATCAGCGTATCGCTCGCCAATCAGCTCCGCCTGGCGCAAGACGCCTTCGAACGTATAACCCAGGCGGAGCGGAATCGCCTTGCTCCGGGTGTTGTTGGTGGCGCAGCGAATCTCGACTCGGTTCAATTCGAGCTCAACCAGTGCGTGGCGGGTGACGGCGCGGCAGGCCTCGGTCACGATGCCCTGCCCTTGAAATTCGCGGCCAATCCAGTAGCCGATCTCCGCGCGGCGGTTCAGCCAGTCCACTTTGTGCAGCGTGATGTTGCCGGCGTAGCGCTCTTGGTCCCAAATTCCCGCGCTGAAGCCGGTGTTGGACGCAAACTGCTCGAGCGAGCGGCGAATGAAGGCGAGAATGTCGTCTTCGCTATTGGTCGCGTCCACCCAACCGAACCATTCGCGAAGACGTTCGCGATTCTGATCCACCAGCGCGTAAATGACCGAACTATGGCGCTCTTCGAGGAGACGCAACTCGACTCCCGGCCGCAGGATGGCGCGAAACATAACCCAATTGTACGCGGACGGCGTTTCCCAAAATCGGACACCCTTTCATCGGAGAAATGGCTTGGGATTCAGTATGTTGGCGGCGGCAGCCGGATTGCCGCTACAATCGGAACCGGACAATGAAAACTGCCAGATGAAAAACGAAGGACGGGTTCTGATCGCCGACGATCAGCCGGA
>Ga0070734_10001917_pt1 | contig 27727 bp, 25 predicted proteins | sample Coa_R1_8_FD_66444 | JGI IMG/M metagenome (GOLD analysis project Ga0070734, IMG submission 66444) | Surface soil microbial communities from Centralia Pennsylvania, which are recovering from an underground coalmine fire - Coalmine... | ecosystem: Environmental > Terrestrial > Soil > Unclassified ... | reverse complement strand
TTCGCCGCGACCACTTGGATCGGGATCGAACTGTCGGCGCCTTGGTAGGAAAGCGTCAGCGTTCCCGTTCCCACCGGAGTCGTCGACGGGAGAATCGCGGCCACCTGAACGTTCAGGCTGTAGATCATGATGCACTGCCTGGTGATGCCGGCCACGCGCACCTGTACGGTTGTTCCCGCCAATCCTTGTGTAGTCGGCAGCGGATAGCTATTGGCGTGGACAATCGCGCTGGGTCCAAGCCCCGTTCCGGTCACCGTGAACAGCGCACCTTGCGCGATCCCGGAATTCACCTGGTGCGGAACAATCCAACTGGCGGCGTTATAAACTCCGGCAACAGATGGCGCGGCGGCGAGGCTCGCGGTGAAACAGGCCGAAGCGACGATCAGGCGATGCAGCAACAGAAATTCCTCCACACTCTACACGGCACCTCGCGTCTCAGTGCGATTTGGAGCTCTTGCCGCGCTTAGCCGGCGGATTCTTGCTGTCCAGGTACTTCTGGCGCCCCTCGCGAATCGCTTTCCGCGCGTCGCCCGGACCGTCCCACCCCAACGTGGCCGTTTTGCGCCCTTCCAGCTCTTTATAAATGGTGAAGAAGTGCTCGATCTCCAGCCGAACGTGCGCAAAGATCGCGTCCATCGAATGGACTTCGTCATAGCGCGGATTCCGGTTCGGAACGGCCAACACCTTTTGATCGCTCTGATCCTGGTCGATCATATTCAGTACGCCGATCGGCCGCACCTCGATCAAGCAACCCGGATAACTCGGCTCCTCCACCAGCGCCAGGATGTCCACCGGATCGTCATCCGGCGCGATGGTGCCAGGAACGAACCCATAATCGCCGGGATAGTGAACGGGCGAAAACAGCGAGCGATCCAACCGGAACAGGCCGGTCTCCTTGTCGTACTCGTATTTGTTGGTGGAGTTCTTCGGAATCTCCACAATCATCCGGACCAGTTCGGGAGACTCCGGTCCAGGCTCAAGATCGTATAAGTTATTTTTCAAGGGAACTTTGCTCAGATATTCTTCAGTTTAGACCACTCGGTTCATGGCAGGCCCGCAGCCGGCGTCGTATGATCAATATATGGCTCAAGTGCATATGACTGAAGCCGAAGTACTACGCGACTTCGCGTCCGCACTGGACCGCGTAAAATCTGGCGCCGAAATTGTGATTGAGTGCGATGCTCAACCAGTGGCTGTTTTGCGCCCCGCTCAACCGAAACGGCGGAAGTTGTCGGAGATCCTGGCATCGCTTCCACAAGAGTCCACAGCGAGAATCGATCCGGAATTCGCTGCGGATCTGCAGCGGGTAATCGACCTACAACGGGATCCGCTCAACCCTCCCGATTGGGATTAACTGGAGCGTGGGAATCGTTCTCGATTCAACCGTGCTGATTGCAGCCGAACGCGCTGGCCAGAACCCTCGCGACGCAATCGAGCAATTGTTGAGAATACTTGGAGACACAGAAGCAGTAGTCTCAGTCATTTCTATTATTGAGCTTGCGCACGCGATCGACCGGGCGAACTCCGTCGAACGCCAAATTGCGCGCCAACGATTCGTCAATGAACTTGTCAACGAAATCTCCATTGAACCGATTACGATTCCAATTGCTCTGCGCGCCGGCAGGATCGATGGCACTCTCAGATCGAAAGGGCAATCCGTATCGCTCGCAGACCTGCTGATCGGTGCGACCGCACTGGAGCTGGGCTATTCCGTGGTTACCCATAACCTTCGGCACTTTGAGAGGATTCCAAGCCTGGAAGTGAAGCCTTTATAGCCCGCGCGCGGAAACCACAACTCCACGAACACGGATCGACTGGCCGGGCGAGTCCATCCAATGCAAGCCAATGCTGCGGAGCGCATCCGTTCCCGTGTTGAAACCGCAATTTTACTGAGTCACCTGGTTTGGGACATCGAAAGCCGACCGATGGTCGACTGGACTCAATAAAATTACCTTATCCCATGTGTGACTAATTCCAAGCTGTTCACGATAGAGCTTGCGATCAAAGCCATCTAATTTGTACCCGATAAGAATCAACCACCATTCGGGGTACTTGTGGCGAAACGGGGCAATCCTACGAGTCTTCTCTTGGATGCAGAGATCAACGTTTCTCTGAGTTTCGCCAAATACCGACCCTCCAGAGTCATCGTCGACGCACGCGCCCGGGACGAAAAATGCAGGTTGGGCGTCGTCGGCAGCCATAAATTCGAGCTCGATGGTATCGCCTATTCGTTCACTATGGTTGTTCTTGGAGTCTCGACTGAACGCTTCGAGGTGAAACTTGATCGACTCCAATTGTTTCCGTTGAGGCAACGGGCGGTTGAATGTGATCGACACGAACCAACTCACACCTAACCGCGAAGGCCCGAACGACCGGAGCACTCTACCTACTAGCCGCTGAAGGGGAATCTCAGTTTCTTCAAGCCCCCGAGAACCCACGCCAGGTGGCTCGGTCTGGCTGAGCCGGCGGACTTCCACCGCAATCCTTTTCTCCGCAAGGAAATCGGGAGGAGTGTTGCCATCTGGTTCGAAATCTAGATGCTGGAAACCCAGATGAAGAAGATATTTCCTCGCATGCTCTTCGGTCGCGTCCAATAGTCGCCTCCTCTTTGAGCAGTTATCAAGACGGAAGCTCCTTAATCCCCAACCCAGTAGTCCCCAGCCCCGCTCCCCCCACTATCCCTAGTAGTCCGCTTGCCCGGTCCAACGCACGCTAACCCCTCATAAAGAAAGTCCTTGCATATCTTTATGAAGTCGTGCCAAAATTCACTCAGGCCCAAAGTGGCTCAAAGTGTCATAAAGTGCCGGATCAGCCTCAACTCACGCCCCTCGAGCCACCTCTTGGGGCGTATTCTGCCCATGTCGACGAGAAAGGCAGGCTCAAATTGCCGGTGACTTTCAAGGAGTACATCGAAAGTCTCCCGGACGCGCGGCTGTTCGTCACCACCACCGACAAACGCATAGCTAAACTCTACCCGATCTCCGTCTGGAAAGAAAATCAAAAACGTTTGACCGAACTGGCGTTGGAACAGCCCATCCTCGCCAAGTCGCTCTCCATCACCGCCCGCCACTACGGCGAAGATGGCCGCGTGGACACCGGCGGCCGCGTCATCCTGCCGACCAATCTGCGCCGGCTTCTGAATCTCGAAGGCCAGGAAGTGTGGCTCGATGCGGCTCCGGAAGGCTGTATCAACGTTTACTCGAAAGCCGAATACGAAGCGCAGCTCCGCAACGCCGAAGGCTTGCTGGATCAGGCCAACGAGGCCGCCGCGCGAAAGGGGTTTGTGTAATCGCCATGTATGCATACCCCGGTTATGCTCGGCGAATGTTTGGAGTATCTGGCGATCCGGCCGGAGGGGATCTACCTGGACGCGACAGCCGGTCTCGGCGGACATTCGGGCGCCATCGCTGCGCGGCTGACCACGGGATTTGTAATCGCGAACGATCGCGATGCCGAATCGCTGGAGCTCGCCAGGAGCAACACCAGCCAACAATCGGCTCGGATTCGCTTTCACCACGGACCGTTCGCGGATTTGAAATCGGCGCTGGCCTCGACGGGCGCCGGGCAAGTGGATGGCTTGCTCGCCGACCTGGGAGTCAGCCGCTATCAGCTCACCGAACCCGAACGCGGGTTTTCGCTGATGGCCGACGGGCCTTTAGACATGCGTATGGATCGCAGCAGGGGATCGACTGCCGCGGAGTTAGTAAATTTCACTTCCGAAAAGGAACTGGCCGACTTGATCTTTCAACTCGGCGAAGAAAGGAGGTCGCGGAAAATCGCAAGAGCAATCGTGCGGGCGCGGCCAATTTCGACTACCGGGCGTCTCGCCCATGTGATCGAAGAGGCTGTGCCCCGCTCGAACAGGCTGCACCCGGCCACGCAAACATTCATGGCACTGCGGATGGCCGTCAATCACGAACAGAGCGAACTGGACGGCTTGCTGGAAGCCGCTCCGGATTTGGTGAAAACCGGCGGAAGGATCGTGGTCCTAACCTTCATGTCGCTCGAAGATCGAAAAGTGAAGCAGAGTTTTCAGGCTTTGACACGCGCCGGGAGAGCAACGTTGCTCACTAAGCACGTCGTCAGGCCTACACCGGAAGAAATCAGAACGAACCCCCCGTCACGAAGCGCAAAACTTCGGGCAGTGGAAATGAGATAGCAAAACAAAAATGGCAACCCTGGCAACCATCCTGGATCGATTCCTCACGGCGAAGACGCTCGACCAAGCGGCGCCGCGAACCCGCGTTCTGGAGCACGAAGACCCGTTCGAGGTCCCCGCGTTCCCAAACGAGGACGTCTATTTCTACATCAAACACATCAACAACGCGCACGTTTTGCGCGAAGCGGATCCGGCCGCTCGCCGCGCCTGCTGGAAACTCATCGGATCCTCGCTCGTCATCGCGACCCTGGTAATCGGCCTCTTGCTGCCGGGTCTTTACAGCCTGGTCGCCGGCTATCGATTGGAAGCGCTGCGTCAGGAACAGAATCGCCTGAATCTCGATCGCGCCACGCTCGAATATCAGGAGTCGAAACTGCTCGATCCGGCTCGTCTTGAAGAGTTGGCCAAGATGCAACAGTTCGTCGATCCCGAGCCAACCAAGGTCGTGTACCTGGACGGCAAATCCGGCAACGTCGTAGCCAAATCGGAACCGCTGCAGTAGGGCAGTAGCGATGAAGACGATGAAAATGCGGGGACATGACGGGCTCCTGCCGGCCACAGTTCCAAACTGCAACGTCCCCAGTCGTGTCCCCGTATTTTCCCCCTTAAAGGACCAATGAACACCCTGGCGACAAGACGCGTCCACCTGCTAGCCCGCCTGGCCTTCGTCTGGGTAGCGCTGATTGCCGCCCGCTTGATCCAACTCCAAATCATCCAGCACACCGAGTACAAGAAGCTCGCCGTCCATCAGCAGGAAAAAACGTTCGAGCTGCAAGCTCCGCGCGGAACCATCGTGGATCGGATGGGCCAGCGCCTCGCCATCAGCTTGCCCGCTGAATCCGTCTGCGTCGATCCGCTGCGCATCCCCGATCTGCCAATCGCCGCCGACATCCTGGCAAAAATCCTGAACGTGGACGCGAACGACCTGCTCGCGCGGATGAGCGAAGCCGCCGCCACCAAGCACGGATTCGTCTGGGTCAAGCGCAAGATCTCCACCGAAGAGTCGCAGCGCCTGCGCGATCTCAAACTCGATTGGATTGAGTTCCGCAGCGAGAGCCAGCGCTTCTATCCGAATCAATCGCTCGCCGCGCACGTTATCGGCGGCGTCGATTTCGCTCAAAAAGGCAACGGCGGAGTCGAGCAAAGTCTGGAAGCGCGTCTTCAAGGACATTCCGGCGAGCTGCACGTCACGCGCGACGTCCAGCGGCGCGATTTCGAATCGATCGTCAAGAGCCAGCCGCAGGCCGGCCAGGATATTCGCCTCACCATTGACTCCCGCATTCAATTCGTCGCCGAACGCGAAGTGAAAAAGATGGTCGAAACGCATCACGCCAAGTGGGGCAGCGCCGTCGCGATGGATCCGCATACCGGCGACATTCTCGCTCTCGCGAATTTTCCGACGTTCGATCCAAACGAAGTTGCCAAACGCGAAAACTTAAAGTCGCGCGAAAATCTCGCCGTCACGGCGCCCTTCGAGCCGGGCTCCGTGTTCAAGGTGATCACACTTTCGGCCGCGCTTGAGACAACGAAGCTTCGTCCGGAAACCGTCATCAACTGCGGCGGTGGAAAACTCACGCTCTTCGGACGCACCATCCACGATCACAATAACTACTGGTCGCTCTCCATGGAAGATGTGCTGGCCCGATCGAGCAACATCGGCGCCATCAACATCGGAATGACGGTCGGCCAGAACAAAATGTTCGAGTACCTGAAGCGCTACGGCATCGGCGTCAAAACCAACGTCCCGCTTCCCGGCGAATCCCACGGCTTGCTCCGCCCGATTCACAAATGGGAGAAAACGTCGCTCGCCTCAGTCTCGATGGGCCATGAAGTGGCCGTCACGTCATTGCAGCTTGTCCGGATCGGTGCAGTGATTGCCAGCGGCGGTCTGATGGTCCAGCCGCGCTTGACCATGGATACCCCGATCGCGCCGCCTGTCCGCGTGCTGCGGCCTGAGACCGCTATCACCATGCGCCGCATGATGGAAGGCGTCGTGATTAAGCCCTATGGCACGGGATACAAATACTGCCGCATTCCCGGCTACACCGCCGCCGGAAAAACCGGCTCGGCCCAGATTTACGATTACCACGCACGTCAGTATACGCACCTCTACAACGCATCTTTCCTCGGATTCGCGCCCGTGACGAATCCCGCCGTCGTCGTTGTAGTAACAATTAGCGGCACCGAAGGCACCGCCGGATTTGGCGGACCCACAGCGGGTCCCGCGTTCCGCGAAATCGCCTCCGCCGCGCTGCGCATGCTGGATGTGCCCAAGGATTTACCCGGAATGCAACCATCGCCGGACACCGATCCGGTGGATGAAAACGACGTGGCCATAGCTGGCCTTGGTTCTTCCATCCCTCCCCCGCTGGTCCAAGCGGACGATGCCGACGCCTCCGCCGACCGACCGGTCGCGTCCGCAGAGAGCGCTCCGGACCAGCGGACTTTTTTAGCGGCGGGACCGAAAACCAATCCAGCGCGCGATCTCGCGGGGCCGCGCGTCCCGAATTTTCGGGGCAAGACATTGCGTGATGTGATCGAGGAATCCTCCGCATTGGGGATTCCCGTCGAATTTAAGGGAGGCGGAATCGCACAGGCGCAGGTTCCCCAGGCAGGCGCTGTCCTGCCGGCCGGACAAGCCGTGCGCGTGCAATTTGGCCGCTGAAACTTGGGCGCATGTTGCTTGAAAAGATCCTCCGGGGAGTGAAACTCCGAAAGGAGCTTGCCGGGGATCCTAAGCAAATTGAGATTCGGGGATTGGAGTATGACTCGCGGCGTGTCGAGCCCGGCTACTTGTTCTTTGCTTTCGCCGGCGCGCGTGCGGATGGACGTGAATTCGCTCAATCGGCTCTCGCCCGCGGCGCTGCCGCAGTGGCAAGCGAGCTTCCAGCTCCCCCAGACTTTCATGAAACGTGGATCGAAGTGGCGCATGGCCGCCGCGCGCTGGCGCAAGCCGCACGCAATTTCTACGGCGCGCCCGACACGAGGCTGCAATTGACCGGCGTCACTGGAACGAACGGGAAAACCACTACCGCCTTCCTCATCGACTCTATTTTGCGAGCCGCGGGCAAAACCACGCTTCTGATCGGAACCATCGAATATCGCATGGCTGGTGAAGTTCGGCCGGCCGTGAACACTACGCCGGAATCGCTCGACCTCTATCGCATGTTCCATGAACTGGAACAACGCGGCGGCACGCACGCCACCATGGAAGTTTCATCGCACGCCTTGGCGCTCGGCCGCGTCGACGGTATCGCTTTCCACACGGCAGTCTTTACCAACCTCACGCGCGATCACCTGGATTTCCACGGCGACATGGACAGCTATTTTGCCGCGAAGCAATTGCTATTCGTCTCGCCGCACTCGTCCGTAATCAATGTCGACGATCCCTACGGCCGCAAAATCAAAACCGGCGCTGAAACCATCTTCTACGGATTCGGCGAAGACGCCGATCTTCGGCCTACGTCGGTGGAAATGACCTTCGATGGCCTGCGCTTCATCGCCGAGTATCGCGGCCAGAAAATTCCGCTTCGTTCGCCCTTGGCCGGCCGGATCAACGTCTACAACATACTGGCAGCATGCGGCACGGCTCTGAGCTACGGCTTTGATTGGGACACCATCGCGCGTGGCATCGCCGATTGCCGCCAGGTTCCCGGCCGCTTTGAGCGCGTGGATCAAGGCCAGCCGTTTCTCGTCGTAGTGGACTACGCACACACCGACGATGCCCTGCGCAGCATCATCGCCGTAGCGCGCGAGCTTCATCCCAAGCGCGTAATCACCTTATTCGGATGCGGCGGCGATCGCGACCGCACCAAGCGCCCGCTCATGGGCAAGGCAGCCGGCGAAGCCAGCGATTTTGTAGTGTTGACGTCGGACAATCCGCGCTCCGAAGATCCGCTCGCGATCATGAACGACGCGCTGGTCGGATTGCGCCGCTTCGATGTCCCGCACATCGTGGAACCAGACCGCGCCAAAGCCATCCGCGCCGCGCTGGAGGAAGCCCGCACCGGCGACATCGTGATCCTGGCTGGCAAAGGCCACGAAACATATCAAGTTTTGAAAGACCGCACCATTCATTTTGACGACAGAGAAACAGCGAGAGAAGCGTTAAAGGCCTTAGGTTTCGATGACCGTTAACCGAACCGCGACCGCAAGGGAGCGCCACCACGGAACTTCGACGTTCGCGGTATCGCTCCCTAGCGGTCGCGGTTCAGTAAGAAGCGCGAAAGACAGTTGAGTAATCAGTGGAATTTCAAGTAAAGGAGATAAGCGCAGTGCTAGGCATCCCAACGGCGAGCGACGCCCGCATTACGGGTTGGAGCATCGACTCGCGCACCGTTCAGCCTGGCGATCTCTTCTTCGCACTGCGCGGACCAAACCACGATGGGAATGCGTATCTCGACCAAGCCTTTGCCAAAGGCGCAACCGCCGCGATTGCCAATCTCGAGTCATTCGACCTCGCGCCCCAGTCCACCCCGGCCCGTGACGTTCTCCGCGTCCTCGATTCGCTCGCCGCGCTCCAACACATCGCGTCCTGGGCCCGCGATCAATGGGCCGGGCAGGTTGTCGGAGTAACCGGTAGCGCCGGTAAAACAACAACCAAAGACGTAATCGCCGCCATGCTCGCGGTGAACATTGAGGCGGCTAAGACCGCCGGAAATCTCAACAACCATATCGGTCTGCCGATCTCCATCCTGCGTCTCCCTTCTTCCACGCAAGTCGCCGTGCTCGAAATGGCGATGAATCACGCAGGTGAAATCCGACGCCTTTGCGAAATTGCGCGCCCCAACATCGGCGTCGTCACCAACATCGGCCACGCGCACATGGAAGCCTTCGATTCCATTCAAGGCGTCGCGGCAGCCAAGCGCGAGCTCATCGAATCGCTCACGGCCAATGGTGTCGCGGTGTTGAATGCCGACGATCCGCTGGTGCTTCCATTCCGGCAAGTGCATCGCGGCCGGACCATCACCTACGGCATGAGTCCAGGCTCCGAAGTACGCGCCGAAAGTGTCGAGCGGACACCCGAAGGCGTTCGCTTCACCGTAGACGGAGTCCGCTTCGAAAGCCCTCTTCACGGCTTCCACAGCGTTTTGAATTTTCTCGCAGGCATCGCGGTCGCCGGACTCTTTGGAATTCGCCCGCAACAGCTGACCGAGGTGGTCCGCGATCTAGGGCCCGGTCCGATGCGCGGCGAACGCATCCTGCACAATGGAATTTTGATTTTGAACGATTGCTACAACTCCAATCCCGACGCGGCGCGCGCCATGATCGACGTGCTCCGGGATACCCAGGCCAAGCGGCGCATCGCCGTGCTGGGGGAGATGCTCGAGCTCGGACGCTGGTCCGGGGCCCTGCATCGTGACGTAGGTAGCTACGTGGCGGCGCAAGGGATTGATGTGCTCGTTGGAATACGCGGCGCGGCCAGTAACCTGGTGGATGCAGCCAAGGAAGCCGGTCAAGCAGTTAACGCCGCGTTTTTTTTCCAGAGCCCCGAAGAGGCCGGCGACCATCTGAGAAAAATCGCGCGCGCGGGCGATGCGATTCTGTTTAAGGGTTCACGAGGCACGCACGTCGAAAAGGCCCTGGAGGGGTTGCTGTCTCCTTCATGAAAATGCCTTCGTGGGGCGGACCCCCCGGTCCGCGGCCGACGCCCTCGTCGGCCAGAATTTTCGAGGCGCGCCACTAGATGCTCTACTGGTTGTTTTACGAAAAGCTGTTTCGCCTCTACACGCCCTTCCGCGAGTTCGGATACGTGACGTTCCGCACCGCATCGGCCAGCCTATCCGCGCTCTTTCTGTGCGTCGCGCTCGGGCCTTGGTTGATCAACAAGCTGCGCGCGTTTCAGATCGGCCAGTACATTCGCGAGGATGGCCCGAAATCGCATATGAAGAAGGCCGGCACCCCGACCATGGGCGGCGTCCTGATCATCATCTCGGTGGTCGTCCCCACGTTGCTCTGGGCCAATCTTCGAAATCCTTACGTCTGGATCGCCCTCTTCGGCATGGCCAGCTTCGGAATCATCGGCTTCATCGACGATTTCGCCAAAATTCGCGGGAAGAAAAATGAAGGCCTCACGGTTCGCGAGAAGTTCTCGTTCCAGGTGGTGGCCGCGCTCATCGTCGGATTTATTCTGCTCAGCCTGCACGCGAATAAGCTGTATTCCACCAGCATCAACGTTCCGTTCGTGAAAACCTTCAAGCCGGATCTGCTGATCGAACCGCTGGCGCACAACTGGTACACCTATCCGCTCGCCTTCGCAGGCTTCTACGCTTTCATGGTGCTGGTGATCGTCGGCGCGTCCGACGCTGTCAATCTCACTGACGGCTTGGATGGCCTCGCCATCGGCCTCATGATCATTGCGTCAGGCGCCATGACCATTCTCACTTATGTGAGCGGTAACGCGAAGCTGGCCGAGTATCTCGATCTGGCTCGTCTTCCCGGCGCGGGCGAGCTCACAATCTTTTGCGGATCGATGGTCGGCGCCTCGATCGGATTTCTCTGGTACAACGCGCATCCGGCCGAAATCTTCATGGGCGACGTCGGATCGCTCGCGCTCGGCGGCGCGCTGGGCGTCGTCGCGGTTTTAATCAAGCAGGAGATTCTGCTGCTCTTCATCGGCGGCGTCTACGTCATCGAAGCGTTGTCCGTGATTCTCCAAGTGGGCAGTTACAAATTGCGCAAGAAACGAATCTTCAAAATGGCGCCCATCCATCATCATTTTGAGGCGCTCGGTTGGCCGGAATCCAAAATCATCACGAGGTTTTGGATCGCAGGCTTGGTAATGGCATTATTCGCTCTGACAACGTTAAAACTCCGATGACCGCCATGACCAAGCTGACCAAACCTGGGATGCATTGGATTCGTGGCGCACGCACTCGTGCGTGCCGCGTTCACACTCGTGTGAACGCCTTGAATGCGGTTCTTCCTTATTTAATGTGTTCGCAAGAGTGCGAACACGGCACGCAGAGTGCGTGCGCCACGTCCGCCTAGCATGGAACTAAAAGGCAAAAAAACGGTGGTAGTCGGCATGGCGAAATCCGGCCAGGCCGCCGTTCGCCTGCTCCAATCGAAAGGCGCCACCGTTCGCGCAATAGACGAAAAACCAATCGGTGAAATTCATGGCATTGCCGTCGAACCGCAAAACGAACAAGCCTTCGGGGACGCCGACCTGATCGTTCTTTCGCCCGGCGTCCCCACCGATCTCGAAATCCTGAAGCCTGCTCGCACGCGCGGCGTCCCCATTATCGGGGAACTCGAACTCGCAGCTCCATTTCTCGCTGGCAGGAACATCGGCATCACCGGCACCAACGGAAAGACCACCACCACCGCGCTTACCGGCCACATCCTGCGGGAGTCCGGAATCGCCTGCCAGGTGGGCGGCAACATCGGCACTCCGCCAGCCGCGATGGTCGAAACCTCGCGCGCCGATCAATGGAACGTCCTTGAACTTTCGAGCTTTCAACTCGAGACCATCCAGACGTTCCGCGCCCAAATCGCCGCCTGTCTCAACGTTACGCAAAATCATCTGGATCGCCACCACACCTTCGACAACTACAAAAACGCCAAAGCCCGCATCTTCGAAACCCAACACCCGGGAGATTGCGCCGTGCTCAATGCCGACGACCCGGTAACCGCGGGATTCGCCTCTCGCACCAAAGCCACCGTCCGATGGTTCAGCGGTTCTCATCCCGTCTCCGGCGCGTGGCTCGATGGCGAAACCATCCGGATGGAAACTGCCGAGCTGCTCAACGTGCGCGATCTCCGTCTGCGCGGCCGCCACAACTACGAAAACGTCATGGCCGCGGCGCTCATGGCGGAACGCGCCGGCGCCGGATTGCCGCAAATCGCCCAAGCTGCCGCCACATTCGCACCCGTCGAGCATCGCCTCGAATTCGTTCAGGATATCGGCGGCGTTGCTTACTACAACGATTCGAAAGCCACCAGCGTCGACGCCACGCTGAAAGCCCTGGATGCATTTCAAGGCGGACTCTGGATCATCCTCGGCGGCAAAGACAAAGACAGCGATTACACGGTGCTGCGCGATCCCTTGCGCGCCAAAGCCAAAGCCGCGCTGCTGATCGGCGCCGCAGCCAATAAAATTGCATCGCAGATCACCGGCGCGACGCATGTCGTACAAGCCGGAACGTTAGCCGCAGCATTGCAGCAAGCCCACCGTGTGGCTTCGCCCGGCGACACCGTCTTGCTCGCGCCGGCCTGCGCCAGCTTCGATCAGTTCGAGAATTTCGAGCAGCGCGGCCGGGTCTTCAAGGAACTTGTCCGCGCGCTCGCGGAAGGAGCAAACTGATGGCGCAACGATTGAAATCTGATTGGGTTCTCTTCGGCACCATCGTTGCCATGGTCGGCTTCGGATTGGTGATGATCTACAGCGCCTCCTCCGTGGTTGCCGAACTCAGCCCGCGCACTCATTCCAGCTTCTACTACGTCACGCGCCAACTCGTATGGGCGATCTTTTCGTTCATCGTGCTGATGTATTTCAAGAAGCGAAATTACCGCTTCCTGCATACGCCGGCCTGGGCTTTCGGATCCGTCGGCGTGGTACTGATGCTGCAGATCATCGTCTTCTTCGTCGACAGCAAAACGCATCGCTGGTTCCGCCTGCAAGGCGTCGGAACGCTGCAGCCTTCCGAATTCGCGAAACCCGCGCTGCTCATCTTTCTCGCCTACTTCGTGACGCTGCGCCAGGAAACGCTCAACACGCGCCGGACCATGGCCGCCGTTTGCCTCCCGCTCGCCGTGCTTGCCGCCACTGTCGGCATCGGCGACCTGGGAACCGCCATCGTCATGGTTGTCCCCGCCGCCATCGTTTTTTACGTCGCCGGATTGCAGCGCAAACTTGTCACCGCCGCGCTCGTTGTCGGTATCGTTTTCTCCGTCGCGTTCGTTGCGTATAAGCCATACCGCATGGCGCGCATCATCGGATTCTTTGACCCGCAGTACAAAGTGGTCTCGATGTTCGACAAGAACGGCAGCATCAAAAAATACATCAGTGAATCCGTCACCACGCGCGACCCCGGATATCAAGCCCGCCAATCCCGCATCGCCGTCGGCAGCGGCGGATTGCTCGGCCTAGGCCCTATGCAGGGCATCCAGAAGCTTTACTATTTGCCCGAAGCCCACACCGATTTTATCTACGCCGTCATCGGCGAAGAGCTAGGATTCTTCGGATGCGGCGCCGTGCTCGCCGGATTTCTCGTCATTTTATGGCGCGGCCTGCAAGTGGCATGGGAAGCGCAGGATGATTTCGGCCGCTATCTCGCGCTCGGCCTGACCTCATCCATCGTGATCCAGGCTTTTATCAACATGAGCGTAGTGCTCGACATGGGACCCACCAAGGGAATCCCCTTGCCCATGATCAGCGCCGGCGGCAGTTCCCTGATGAGCACGCTGATCTGTTTAGGAATGCTTCTCAGCGTAAGCGAGCACTCCGAATGAAAAAAAAATCCGGTGACAGGATACTCAATTCCCGATTTTCCCAATGGCGACCATCGTGATGGCCGGCGGAGGAACCGGCGGACATGTGCTGCCGCTATTGGCGGTAGCCAGAGAGCTGAAGGCTCGCGGCCACCAGTGCGTCTTCATCGGCACGCGCACCGGATTCGAAGCCAAGCTCGTGCCCACCGCCGGATTCCCGCTCGAATTCATCGAAATCGGCGGACTCAACAGCGTCGGCATAGCCCGCAGTCTCCGAACCTTGGTGCAGCTTCCGATCAGCGTAGTAAAGGCGCGCGGTATGCTCGGTAAACATCGGCCGGGAGCCATTTTCAGCATGGGCGGATACGCGGCCGGTCCCGTGGTCCTCGCCGGATTGTGGAAACGCTTGCCCATCCTGGTGATGGAACCGAACGCCATTCCCGGGCTCACCAATCGACAGGTCGGCCGCTACGTCACGCGCGCGCTGCTCAATTTTCCGGAAACTGCAAAATTCTTTCCGCCCGGAAAATCGGTGATTACCGGACTTCCCGTGCGTCCCGAATTCTTCGCCATCCGGCCCAAAGCTCCGGACGCCAAGCTCACCATCCTGATCACCGGCGGAAGCCAAGGCTCTCGCCGATTGAATGAAGCAGCCCGCGCGAGCTGGAACTATTTTCGCGAAGCCAAGTTCCCCGTGCGATTCATCCATCAAACGGGCGTCAACGGCCAGGAAGCTTTGGCTAAGAAATTCGCGGAAACCGGTCTGGAAGGCGAAATCCTTCCGTTTATCGACGATATGCCCGCGGCTTTCACCCGTGCCGATCTGGTGATCTGCCGCGCCGGCGCTGGAGCCTTGGCCGAACTCGCCGCCGCAGGAAAACCGGCCATCCTGGTGCCTTTGCCCAGCGCCACCGACGATCATCAGCTTCGCAATGCCGAAGCCTTCACCAAAGCCGGCGCGGCGCAGCTCGTGCTCGATAGCCAAATGGACGGTGGCCGCCTGTTCGAAGAAGTCGGCCGGCTCAGCTCGCAGCCGGCTTTGCTCAAACGCATGGGCGACCAGGCCCGCAAGTTCGCCCACCCGGAAGCCGCGCGCCAAGCCGCCGATCTCGTGGAGGCGAGTTTTGTTCACTAGGCATCTAACCTGTTCTCTATTGACATCGGCTGCGAAAGCCGAAACAATACAATATTAAAATGTTTTTTAAGCTACAACACCTGCACTTCGTTGGGATTGGCGGAATCGGCATGAGCGGTATCGCCGAGGTGTTGTTGAATTTGGGTTATCAGATTTCCGGCTCCGACGTAAAACTCAGCCCCACCACGGACCGCCTGGCGAAACTCGGCGCCAAAATCTCGGAAGGCCACGCCGCTTCGAACGTCGCGGGCGCCAAGGCCATCGTGGTCAGCTCCGCGGTCGACAATCGAAATCCCGAGGTGCAGGAGGCGCGCCGCCTCTCCATCCCAATCATCCCGCGCGGCGAAATGCTGGCGGAATTAATGCGCCTCAAATACGGCATCGCGATCGCCGGCAGCCATGGAAAAACCACCACAACGTCCATGACCGCGACTGTTTTAAATGTCGCCGGCCTGGATCCGACAGTCGTGGTCGGCGGAAAAGTCGCCGCCATGGGCGGATCGAACGCGCGCGTCGGTCACAGCGATTTTTTGGTGGTCGAATCCGACGAAAGCGACGGATCGTTTCTCAAGCTCAGTCCTATTCTCGCCGTCGTCACCAACATCGATCGCGAGCATCTGGACCACTATCCGTCCATCGTCGAGATCCGCGCCGCGTTCCTCGAGTTTGTCCAGAAAGTTCCGTTTTATGGCGCGGCCATTCTTTGCCTCGACGACGAAAACGTCCAGCAATTGCTCCCATCGGTAAATCGCCGCACCATCACCTACGGCCGCAGCCACCAGGCCGCGTTGCGGATCGCCGACGCCGATTGCGGTCCGTTTGAAAGCCGCTTCACCGTATGGTTCCAGCGGCACGAGCTGGGAAAATTTCACCTGCGCGTGCCCGGCGTCCATAACGTTCTCAACGCCACCGCCGCCATTGCGATCGGCCTGGAACTCGACGTGAAACTCGCCGCCATCCAGGAAGCCATCGCGGCCTATTCCGGTGTCGATCGCCGCTTCCAAACGCGCGGCGTCGAACGCGGCGTCACGGTGATCGACGATTACGGCCACCATCCCACGGAAATCCGTGCAACCCTCGCGGCCGCGCAGCTCTGCAAATTCCGCCGCATTCACGCCGTATTTCAACCGCACCGCTACACACGCACCCAGCACCTGATCGACGAATTCGCCCGCAGCTTCCATCAGGCGGACGTCGTGTATCTCCTCGACATCTACGCAGCCTCGGAAGCCCCCATCGAAGGCATCACCTCCGCTGCCCTCGCCGAACGCATGCGGAACTTCGGCCACCAGTGCGTCGAATACACCGGAACCGTAGAGAAAACGGCGGACGTAGTGGCCGGCAACGTACGCGATCACGATCTGGTCATCACCCTCGGCGCAGGCAACGTCTGGCAGGTCGGCGAGCGCGTGCTAGAAAAACTACGGGAGGCGGCTTAAGATGGCGCCGCAGGCCAAAGAACGCAAACGCAACGCTCCCGCCGTTCGCGTCATTTTCCGCTACGGATTAATCATCGTCGGCGCCAGCCTGCTGCTCACCACTTGTATCTACGCATCCCAGCGCTTCCAGCAATTCCTGATCCGCGATCCGCGCTTCCTGCTCGCCGGCCCTGCCGATTACGGATTGGAAAGCCCAAACCTCCAGATCGAAGGCGTCAAGTACGCATCGCGTCCGCAAATCATGCGCGTGTTCGAGCAGGATCTCGGCCGTAGCGTTTATCTATTCCCACTCAACCCGCGCCGCAAAGCGCTGTTGAACGTGCACTGGGTGCGCGACGCGTCGATCGTCCGAATCTGGCCCAACAAAATTCAGGTCCGAATCACGGAACGCCAGCCCGCTGCCTTCGTGAAACTGCGCGCCGAGAGCATGGAGCGCTGGGCGCTCATCGATGAAGACGGCGTCATCCTCGATCCACCGCTCAAGGCCGCGTTCCACCTGCCGATTCTCTCCGGCATCGCCGAAGACGAAACACTGGAACAGCGCGGTGTGCGCGTCCGCCGCGCCGAACGCCTGATGCGCGAGCTCGGCCCTCTGGCCGACAAGGTTTCCGAAGCCGATGTCAGCGATCTCGACGATCTGAAAGTCACCCAGAAGCTCGACGGCCGCGCCGTGACGTTGATGCTCGGCGAACATAACTTCCGGTCGCGCCTCGAAAATTTCCTGGATCATTATCCCGGCATCCATCACCGCATCCCGCAGGTCACCACGTTCGACCTGCGCCTCGACGATCGAATCACTGGAGTGGGGGCAGCCAACTAAAATGCCGGACAAGCCCCAACTCGCCGTCGGTCTCGATGCAGGCAGCGCCTTCACGCGCTGCGTCATCCTGGCGATGGAAGAAGGCCGGCTTCGTTATCTCGGACATGGCGAAGCGCCCTCCGCCGGCTGGCATAAGAGCCGCCTCACCGATCAAGCCGCTCTCACTCGCGCCGTGCAGGATGCCGTGCGCCAGGCGGAATTCGAAGCGCAATCCGTCGTTGACGCTATGGTCGTCGGAATCGGCGGCGTCACCATCGACGGCCACAACAGCCGCGGCATTTATGAATTCGGACGCCCGCGCCCCATCTCAATTGAAGACATGGCGTACGCCGTGGAACGCAGCGAGCAAGTTCGGCTGGAGGACGATCGTGCCATTCTGCACCTCTTCCCGCAGGACTTCACCCTCGACGGCCGCTCCGGCAAGCGCTACCCGCGCGGCTCCGTCTGCTCGCGCCTGGAAGCTAACGTCCATTTGGTAACTGTCTCGGAACAAGAGCACGATTCCATCTGCGCCGCCGTCCATCAGGCGTCCTACGCCGTCGAAGAAACCGTCTTCGAACCCGTGGCCGCGGCCTACGGCGCAATTTCGAAAGACGACCGTGTGCGCGGCGTCGCGGTTGTGGATATCGGAATGCAATCCACCGGTCTCGTCGTGTACGACGGCGAAGCGGTGCTGCTCGCGCGCAGCCTTCCTATTTCCGGGGACCACTTAACGCGTGATGTTGCGGTTGGACTAACCGTGGGCTATGCCGACGCCGAGCGCCTGAAAATCGAATACGGATGCGCCATGCTCGGGCTCACCTCCGATCACAGCTTCATCGAAGTCCCGTCGCTCGAAGGACGTCCGGCGCGCGAAGCTCCGCGCAAGCAGTTGAACGAAATTCTCGAAGCGCGTGCTGAAGAGTTGTTCATCCACATCGGTTCGGAGCTGGTCACCATCGGGATGGAGCAGAAGCTGCTCGAAGGAATCATCCTGACAGGTGGCGGCGCGCTGTTGAACGGCATGTGCGACATGGCCGAAAGAGTATTGAATTGTCCGGCGCGCGTGGCGCTGCCCGGAGGTATGGAAGGTTTTCCGGAAGACTTGTGCAATCCCTCATGGGCCGCCGCGGCGGGCCTCGCCCGCTACTCGGCCCGCTGGAAAATGAAGCGCGAGGGCAAGCGCAAAGCTCCCGGCTTAGTGGGGTTATTGTTCCGATGAAACGACGAAGGCAAAAAATCGGGGACACCATGGGCAAGCGTCCGGCATGGCCCGGACACTCGGAGTCCAATGGTGTCCCCGATTTTTTCTCACACCGTAAGTAAAAAAAGAAGGAGGGTTCATGGACGCGACCAAATTTATCATCCAGGAAGAAGAAGCTCTGCAAGGCACCAAGATCAAAGTCGTCGGTGTCGGCGGCGGCGGTTCCAACGCGGTGGCTCGCATGATGAATGAAGGGCTCACCGGTGTCGAATTCCACATTTTGAACACCGACGTGCAAGCCCTCAAAGCCTCGCCGGTTCCGAATAAACTGGCCATCGGCTCCAAAGTCACCAGCGGCCTGGGCGCGGGCTCCGATCCAGGACTCGGCCGTCAAGCCGCGCTCGAAGATACCGAGCGGATCATCGAAGTTCTCGAAGGCGCCGACATGGTCTTCGTCACCGCCGGTCTCGGCGGCGGCACCGGCACTGGAGCTGCGCCCGTCGTCGCCGCGCTCGCCAAGGAACTCAACGCCCTTACTGTCGCCGTCGTCACCAAGCCCTTCGGATTCGAAGGACCGCGCCGCATGAAGCAAGCTGACCGCGGATTATCCGAAATCGGCGGCACCGTCGATACCGTCATCACCGTCCCCAACGACCGCTTGCTCGAACTCGTCCCGCGCGGCACCAGCTTCTTTGAAGCCTTCCGCACCGCCGACGATATCCTCCGCCAGGCCGTACAAGGTATCAGCGACATCATCACCACGCCCGGCCTCATCAACCGCGATTTCTCCGACATCCGGTCCATCATGCTCGGCATGGGATACGCGATGATGGGTACCGCATCCGCATCGGGCGAAAACGCATCCATCGAAGCCGCCCGCCAGGCCATCAGCTCTCCATTAATGGAAGAAGGCGGAGTCAAGGGCGCGCGCGGCGTGCTGATCAACATCACCGGATCCAGCCGCCTCAGCCTGCACGACGTCAACGAGGCGTGCTCGCTCATCCGCACTGCTACCGCGAACGAAGACGCGCAAATCAACTTCGGCGTGGTGCTGAATGAATCCATGAAGGATGAAGTGAAGATCACCGTCATCGCCACTGGATTCCAGCGCGACAATCTCCCAACGCTCGCCCGCCGCGTTACCGTCGGCGGCGCTGAATCCATCGCCCAATCGCCCGTGCCGGAGCCGATCTTCCCCACTCCTGCACCGGTGATGGAACCGGTGATGTCGAGCGCGCCACTTTTCCGCGATACGCCCGCGCCGCCGCCACCCGCGCCGGTGGTCGAAGAGCCGCAAGTACCGGTGGACGATCTCGAAGTCCCGGCCTTCATGCGCCGCGAACGCCGCCTCTATCAGTAGTTCGCTCCCGCGCCGCGCAGCACTTTTCCAGGTAGCGCATCCGTCTGCTTGCCGTGATCGATCACCGGGACGCCATTCACCAGCACGTATTGCATTCCCACCGACAACTGATTCGGATTTTCAAACGTCGCCTCATCCCGAATCGTTGCCGGATCGAAAATCACAATATCCGCCCACATCCCTTTCTTCAATACGCCGCGATCCGTCAATCGCATCCGCTGCGCCGCCAGCGCGCTGAATTTCCGGATCGCGTCTTCCAAAGACAACTTATGCTCCTCGCGCACATACTTGCGCAGGATATGCGGAAATGTCCCGTAAGCCCGCGGATGCGGATGTTCCGCGCCCAGCAGCCCGTCCGGCGCCGTCCCTTGCGAATCGTTGCAGACGGAAACCCATGGCTGTCGCAGTGCCAGCGTCACATCTGGCTCCGACATTCCGAATACAGCCACTGAACTCAGCGAATCGTCAATCAACAAATCGAAAATCGTATCGATCGAGTCTTTGTTCCACAACTTCGCGATTTCAGCGATCGTCTTCCCCTGCAGCGGCAGAAACTTCGGATTATGCACCACGCTCAGCAGAATCGCCTGCGGACCATCGATCTCCTGCCACTCGTTGTCCCACGTCGTGCTCGGCGTCATCATCTCTTTGCGGATGCGCGCCCGCGTTGCCGGATCCTTCAACCGCTCGATCAGCATCGCATCCCCGCCATCGTGCGCCCACGGCGGAATAAACGCCGAGAACGAGTTGAACCACGCCGTATACGCGTAGGTATCCGCCGTAATGTCCACGCCCGCATTCCGCGCCTTCTCAATCTGCGCTACCACTTCAGGCATCTTTCCCCAATTCGTCTTGCCCGCCACTTTCAAATGCCAGATCTCCGCCGGGATCTTCGCTTCCTTACTGATCCGGATCACTTCGTCGATCGCCTGCGTGATCGCATCGCCTTCGCTGCGCATGTGCGTGGCATAAATCCCGCCCGCCTTTGCGGCTTCCGACGCCAGCACGATCAGCTCCTCCGTCGTCGCATACGGAGCGGGTGCGTACTGCAGCGATGTCGACAATCCCATCGCGCCATCGCGCATCGCGTCGCGTACCAGTTGCCGCATTCGCTCCAGCTCGCTCGCATTCGGCGCACGATTGTCATCTCCCAACACCACTCGCCGGACCTGCGTCGCTCCCACATAGCTGCCGAGGTTGATTCCAATACCTTGTTTTTCCAGCCGCGCGAAGTATTGCGCGAACGTCGTCCAATCCGGATGGATTTTATAATGATCGAAATCGTCGTGCGGCCGAACCGTCCGCATTTCCTCCGTCACCGGAGCCACCGAACTTCCTTCGCCCGTGATCTCCGTCGTGATGCCTTGAAAAATTTTCGACGGCAAATGCGGATTCACCAGAATCGTCAGCTCGGATTGCCCGAGCATGTCGATGAACCCAGGCGCCACCACCATCCCCTGCGCATCAATCGTTGCTTTCGCCCCGTCCGCCTCGATCCGTCCGATCGCCGCGATCCGCCCATCGCGAATCCCGATATCCCCGGCATACCACGGCGATCCCGTCCCATCGATGATGTGGCCATGGTGAATCACCACATCAAAGTCCTGCCCGAACACCATCCCGCAGCATGCCAGGAACAGACCAGTGAAGTTCTTCATTCAGAAGGCATTATATATCTAAAACGGAGCCATCTCTGGACCGTATATTTACCATGTTTACCATTATAATTTGACATTACACCAATAACACCCTATAATCACAACAGAGGCACCCCATGTCATCCGACGCCATCAAACTCTCGCAAACTCTCCTGGTCGCCGACGAAGCATGGATAGGCCTTGCGTTGTTGCATCGGGAACAAGAAGATCGTGAATCATTCACCGCAAAAGAGATCCTCGACCGCGTGAAAGCCGAACGGGCAACTCCAGAACTGCGCCCCGGCGTCCAGGCGCACATCTATCTGCACAACGTCGCGAACCTCGAGCCTAACTCCGCCCGCTACCGGATGTTCTACCGCCTCGCTGCGGATCGCTTTCGCTTGTACCGCCCAGGTGATCAAACTCACCCTTCGCGGAAAGGAAAAACCAAACCCTCGCGAGAGGAACTACCAGCCAAATACCACTACTTACTCGATTGGTACGAGCAGGTATTCGCTACGAAAGACACAGCCATGAACGAACAAGACGATCCCATTCTCCAAATGCGTGGCGTCGGCAAAGAGATCTGGGCCGGCACCGATGCCGATGAATACGTCCGCGATCTGCGCTCGAACTGGTACGGCGACCAACCCGATAGCAAGTGAAGAGCATCTTCTGGGACACCAATCTCTTCATCTATCTGCTGGAAGACAGCCCGCAATTCGGCCAGGCCGTAGCTGACTTGCGCCGCCGCATGTTGCGCCGGAATGATCGGCTCTTCACCAGCGCCATGACCGTCGGTGAAGTTCTGGTAAAGCCGCTCGCCACCGGTAACAGCGCGCTCGCGGATCGCTACCGTTCCCTCTTCCACGGCCATCACCTGACGGTTTCCGCATTCGACGTCGCGGCCGCCGAAGCCTACGCGAACATCCGGCAAAATCGTGGCATTTCTCCCGCCGACGCCATCCAGCTTGCCTGTGCCGAATCCGCCAAAGCGGACCTCTTCATCACCAACGACGATCGCCTCACGCAAAAAACCATCCCCGGCGTCAGCTTCTTCATCGCCAGCCTGTCCCGCGCCCCCGTCTGACCTCCCTACCGAACCGCGACCGCAAGGGAGCGCTGAACTCCCAGCCGTTACAATAGTGAATCGAATGCACGCGGTCGTCCCATTTCTGCTGCGACATGGGTACTGGGTTCTGGTTGCCAACGTCTTCGCCGAAGGCATCGGATTACCCATCCCCTCCGTCCCCGTGTTGCTCGGCATGGGCGCGCTCGCCGGATTAGGCAACTTCTCGCTCGCCACATCGCTCGCACTCGCCGTCGCCGCGTGCCTCTTTAGCGATCTCATCTGGTTCCGCCTCGGACGCGTGCGCGGCCACTCCATCCTGAACCTGCTCTGCCGCATGTCGCTCGAGCCGGATTCCTGTGTCAGCAACACCAAAACCCTTTTCGCCAGATTGGGCGCGCGCGCATTGCTCGTCGCCAAGTTCGTCCCCGGACTCGGCGCCACCGCCGCCCCGCTCGCCGGACTCACCCGAATGAACCCCTGGAAGTTTTTCTCCGCCGACACCGCCGGCGCCATCCTCTGGAGCGGCACCTATCTCGTCACCGGCTACCTCTTCCGCAACCAACTGGAGCTCGCCGCCGAACAAGCCGGCCGCCTAGGGTCATTCCTATTGCTGCTGATCGCGATCATTCTCGTGAGCTACATCGGATTGAAATATTACCAGCGACGCCGCTTCATCATCGGACTGCGCGTCGCCCGCATCACGCCCGAAGAACTGATGCGCATGATCACCGAAGGCGACAACATCGCTGTGGTGGATCTCCGCCACGAATTGGAAGTGGAAAGCGACCGGTTCAAACTACCCGGCGCCATCTGGATGACATTCGATGAAATCGAAACCCGCCACGAGGAAATCCCGCGCGACCGCGACGTCATCCTCTACTGCACTTGACCAAACGAAGCCTCCAGCGCCCGTGCGGCGCTGCAATTATTTCGGAAAGGCGTAGTCAACGTCCGTCCCTTGCTAGGCGGCCTCGACGCCTGGCGCGAAAAAGGCTACCCCCTAGAACCCGTGTCCTAAATTCGGAATGAAGTCGGGGACACGACGGGCCAGCTTTACGAGCGCCTTGAAACTAAAATTCGGGGACATGACGGGCCAGCTTTACGAGTGCTTCAACCTTCAACGCTCGTAGTCGTGTCCCCGAATTTACTTACCTCACCGGATAACCGCCTCAACCCGGCTCCCATTCTTAATCGTCTTCTCCGTCGGCAACGCCACCGCATCGCCCTCCGCCAATCCGGAAACCACCTGCGACTTCGTATAGCTCGACACCCCGAGCTTGACTTTGCGCCACTCCACGCGATCCCCACTCAGCAGAAAAACGCCAGTATCCGGACCCTCCCGCCGGAAAGCCTCCTTCGGAAGCACCAGCGCGCCCTCGATCACGGCTGCCTGAATCTCCGCGTTGATATTGGCGTTCGGCAGCAAATCGCGATCCGGATTTTCGATCACGCACCCCACCTCGCCCACTTGCCGCGTCCCGAGCGGCGTCACCTGCGTCGGCAGCTTGTCCACTTGCCCTTTCCATCGATGCCCGGCGAGAGCGTCCCACGTGATAATCACCGCTTCCCCCAACCGCACTTTCCCCACGTCCGGTTCATCTACGTAAACTGTCACCCGGACGCGATCCAGCTTGCCCACCTTCGCCACCAAATCTCCCGGATTCAGATAAGCGCCCGCCTTCAAATCGAAATCGTAGACAATCCCATCCATCGGCGCGCGAATTACGCTCAGGTCCAAATCCACGCGCGCCACTGCCGCGCTCGCCTCCGCGCCCCGCAATTTTGCCTTCGCGATCTCGCGGTCGCTCCCGGTTACCAGCGCCGACTTACGCTCTTCCAGCGACTGGATTCGCAACCGCAATTGGGCCACGGTTTGCTTCTGTGCATCCAACTCCACCTGCGTGGCCGCCTGCTTCGCAACCAGCCGTTCCAGCGCCGCCTGCTGCTTCTGCGCGGCATCGAGATCCAGCCGTGCCCGGGCTAAATCGGCATCCACCTGTTGCCTCTCGCTAATTTTGCCGCCCTGATCCAGCACCCGCTCCTCGGTTTGCGCTTCGTGGATCGCCGCTTCCGCCTTGCCCAGTTGCGCACTCGCGATCCGCGTGTCAAGTTCGACCATGGGCTGGTCTTTGCGCACTTGCTGCCCACGCGTGATCAACACCCGCGCAATCGTCCCCGCCCGCTCCGCCCGCGCCGGCAGCCATTCGATCGGTTCCACTTTGCCATTGGTCCCGAGCGAGCTGACAATCGTCTCGCGCGTCACTTTGATGAATTCTACTTCGGGAGGCGCGGTTCGGCGCGAAAGGATCCAGACCGTAGCGGCGACAACCAGGATCAGGACCAGCGTGAGCCCGCCGCGGACACGGCTCAAGTTCGCGGCCTCGCGCAGGAATCGAAAAGCAACTGCCACTCCGCCCGCTGGATTTCTAGCGCCGCGGCCTCTTTCGCCGACCCTGGCGCGCGCCGGGCTTCTTCGCAGAAATCGATAAAAAATTGCGGATCCCACCGGCCGCTTCGGAATTTCGCCGCCGGATATTTCTCCGCAATCTCGTCCGCCGCCTTGCCCAACTCGGCAAATACCGGATGCGCGCCCGTCTGCCGGAACCAGTACGCCGAATTCCTCGCGTCCGGCTCCTGCCGGTGCAAAATCGCGTGCCAGAACGCCGCGTCGCGCGAATCTAAATTTTGCACGATCTCGTGACACTCATCCGCGCACGAGAAGTAAAGGAACAATCCGCCCAGCGCCTCCTCCGGCGCCCGAGCTCCAGCAAACAATTTCGTCGATTTTTGTTTCTTCAACTGCGACCGTGCCTCGTCGGATGCGCACGCTTCGGACGTGAGCGGAATCAGCCGCTGCCCGTCCTGGTGCAGCTTTAAAATTTCGCCCACCTGTTCGCCGTAAGCCTTTGAGTCGAATGGCAAATACTATTTTCGCAGAACTAGCCCAACACCACCAGCGCATCGCCCGCGCCCACCGTGTCGCCGTCCTTCGCGATCACTTCCACAACATGGCCCGCGCGTAGCGCCTTCATCTCGTTCTGCATCTTCATGGCTTCCACCACCACCAGTCCCTGCCCGGCTTCCACGGCGTCTCCTTCCCGCACCAAAACGCGAATCACTTTCCCCGGCATCGGCGCTACGATGCTCTGCCGCCCTGTTCCAAGCGCGGCGCTGGACTTCTGGCTCCGATCGCGCGGATCGTACATCTCGGCAGTGAACCTTCGCCCGTTTACATGAACGCTCGCGCCGATCGCTCGCGCTTCAAAGCTGCGCCCATCCGCCAAGATCGAATAGACGCCCGGCTCAACTTCAGCCACCTCTTTCAATTGCTCGGCGTCCACCTCCACCGAAGTGCCATTCACCAAAATCCGCAGCTTCATCGGAGCATCTGACTCCGTCCCTCCGAAAGCCAACGGCTCGATTCTCGTTTCTGGTTTCTGGTTTCTGGTTCTCGCTTTCGGGATTGCGCCGCCGCTGCCAGCGCGGCCACCAGTTCCATCTCATGCGAAGTCTCGGGAGCCCGCGGTCTTCGCTTGAAAAACTCCGCAACGAATCCGGTGTCCAGTTTTCCTTCGCGGAACTGCGGATCCTTCAGGATCTCGCTGAAGAACGCCACATTCGTTTCGACGCCGACAATCGCGTATTCCTCCAGCGCGCGCAGCAGGCGCCGGATGGCCGTCATACGGTCCGGCCCCCAGGCAACCAGCTTCGCCAGCAGCGGATCATAATCGATCGGCACCGTCCAACCAGGATAGACGCCCGAATCGAGGCGAATCGCAGGCCCCGCCGGCTCGCGCAGCTGTGCGATCTTGCCCGGGGAAGGGAAGAAGTTCTGCTCCGGATCCTCGGCGCAAATCCGGCACTCCATCGCCCATCCGCGCCAGCGAACATCTTCTTGAGTGAACGGAATCGCCTCGCCACAAGCGATCCGTAACTGCAGATGTACCAGATCGAGCCCGGTCACCAGCTCCGTCACCGGATGCTCCACCTGCAGCCGAGTATTCACCTCGAGAAAGTAGAAATTCCCCGCGGCATCCGCCAGAAATTCTACAGTGCCGAGATTGTAGTAACCCACCGCGCGCGCCACGCGCACCGCCGCCTCGCCCATCTCTGCCCGCATCTCCGGATTCGCGGCTACGAACGGCGATGGACACTCCTCGATAATCTTCTGATGCCGCCGCTGCAGCGAACATTCCCGCTCGCCTAAATGCACCAGGTGCCCGTAGTGATCGCCCGCGACCTGGATCTCAATATGCCGCGGCTGCTCAATCACCTTCTCGATGTAAACTTCGCTTGATTTGAACGCCCGCTCGGCCTCGCTGGATGCATCGCGGATCGCCGCTTCGAGTTCGCTCTCGCGATCCACGCGCCGCATGCCCTTGCCGCCCCCGCCCGCAGCCGCTTTGAGCAGCACCGGATATCCGATCCGCCGCGCCAGCTCGCGCGCATGCTCCAGATGCGTAGCCGGCTCTTCGCTCCCGGGCACCACCGGAACATTCATTTGCTTCGCGAGCGTTCGCGCCGCCGTCTTCGATCCCAGTCGCCGGATCGCGTCGGCCGAAGGTCCGATGAACACGATCCCCGCCGCCTCACACGCAGCCGCAAACGTGCTGTTTTCACTTAGAAATCCATAACCAGGATGGATCGCCTCTGCGTCGTGCCTGCGCGCTGCATCCAGAATGCTCTCGATGCTCAGATAGTTCTCGACGCGTTCGGCCTCATCCGCCAGCCGTACATGCAGCGCCCCGCGATCGATATCCGAAAACACCGCGACGCTCGTAATATCCAGCTCGCGCAGCGCCCGCACCACCCGCACCGCAATCTCGCCCCGATTGGCAACCAACACCTTCCGAAACATGCACGCCGATTGTAGCGCACACGCTTCGCTTGTTTTGTTCTCTCGGACCGGAGCACGTGGCGCACGCACTCCTGCGTGCCGCGTTCACACTCGTGTGAACGCCTTAAATATGGTTCTTCCTGTCGTCTTCCTTTTCCTGCACCGCAAAAGTGTGCTACGAAGGCAGAACCAAATCAAAAGTCGTCATAAACGCGATCCTCATCGTTATCCCACTCGATAAACGATCGATCTGCTACCAGCAGCAATGCAAAATTCTCATGCTCCTGTACGAAGCACGCATTCTGTGCTTTCATTGGGAGCGCTTCCTCGGACCTTCTGTGGCGCGTCGCCATAGATCGGGTGTCGCTCATCCAGTCTGAACAACGGTTCCGGCCAGTTCAATAGCTCTTGCAGGTTGATGGTGGTTCATACTGTTCCTAGCAGCAATGTCCGCCCATTTCGCCGCAAGTGCCGCGTCGCTCGCTGCAGCGCTCCTAATCACAGCCTCCGCCTTTAGCCTCGAGACAGAAGTCATCCCAGCCACCGATCTTCGCAAACGCGTCCCCATGACCGCCGTGTCCATCGAAAACCTCTTCAACAAGCCGGTTCGGACACGGGATTTCCTTGTATCCTTCGACGGAGATTCCACTCTT
>Ga0070734_10001916_pt1 | contig 27733 bp, 22 predicted proteins | sample Coa_R1_8_FD_66444 | JGI IMG/M metagenome (GOLD analysis project Ga0070734, IMG submission 66444) | Surface soil microbial communities from Centralia Pennsylvania, which are recovering from an underground coalmine fire - Coalmine... | ecosystem: Environmental > Terrestrial > Soil > Unclassified ... | reverse complement strand
CTGTGGTGCAAGGGAACGCGTACAAGTTCGAGCAGATCGCCGATGGCGTCTATTACGCGACGGTCACCAGGCCCGGGCTCGGCAGCAACAACGTCGTTGTCATCAACGATACGGATGTTCTGATCGTAGACGCCGGCACCTCCCCGGCGGCGGCGCGGGCCTTCGTCGAAGACATCAAGAAGCTCACTGACAAGCCGGTCCGATACGTCGTCAACACGCATTGGCATTACGATCACACTGCCGGCAACCAGATCTTCGGGCCGGAAGTGCAAATCATCGCGACCGATTATCTGTATCAAATGCTTGCAACGACCGATGTGCTCCACCGCGAACCGTTCTTGACGTCACAGGTGACGACATTGTCGGCGCGGATCGACACCCTGAACAAGCAGATCGCGGCGGAGGGAAATGCGCAGCAGAAGGCAGCCCTGCAGAAGGATTTGGCTGACGCTCAGCGCCTTCAGCAGAATAACAGCGAGATCAAGGTGACGCCGCCTACCATCCATTACTCAACCAAGATGGTGCTCAATAGGGGCGGCCGGGAGATCGACCTCATGTTTTTAGGCCGCGGCCATACCGGCGGCGACACGGTCGTCTATCTTCCGAAAGAGCGCATCGTCTGCACGGGCGACCTGATGGAAAGCCGGCTCGCTTACATGGGCGATGCCTTTTTCGACGAATGGATCACCACTCTGGAAGAGCTCAAGAAGCTCGACTTCGCGGTGGATCTGCCGGGGCATGGCGTGCCCTTCACCAATAAGAGCCTGATCACGGCCTACCAGGCTTACCTGAGCGATCTCATCAATCAGGTGACCAAGCTCAAAAACGAAGGCGTTTCGCCGGATGACGCCGCAAAGCGCGTCGATCTCACCGCGCACGCCAAGCAGTTTCCGCAAATCACCGGACCCGGCGCTGACATCCGTGGCGTGCGCCGCATGTATGCGTGGCTGGATGAGAAGCGTGCGGCGAGGTGATCCTTAGCTTAGAAGGAGAGACAATAGCTTAGAAGGAGTGGCAATCAGGACTGCTTCTGCAATGTGTTCTGCGGCGGCGCCGGTCGAGACGCGTTTGAAGTGAACCGCGCCATCAACCGGCGAGGTCAATTTTTGGCATAATTTTGCGGCTTCGCGCAAAATCCGAGCGAACACGACGCAGGCCTCTCTCCATGTCGCAAGATCGGGGCGAAGGCCCGGAGTTGAGGGCCAAAAAGTAGCCAAACCAGTTGATTACGATCCCGCCACGTTCGCCAGAATGTGAGCTGGCTCACACTCTGGCGCCGCGGAGTCGCGCGATGGTGGTGCCCAGGCGAAACTGAGCATTCTGCAATGCGCGATCAAAAAGAACGACTAGGTTTCTCGATCTGGTGTTGGCCCTGATTATTGGTAGGTTCGGCGTTGTCTGCCGCATTGGGGTCGCGTCGGTAGTTGAGCCTGCAATCTTACTACCCCTGACGGTTCAGCCGCGACGTGTCTCTGCGACTCGCCAGCAGGTCCACCAGCGGCAATCAAGGGGCAACTTTGGGTCGCCCATTCATTTTTCACACGGTCCAATTATGGCCCACCGGAGGGGCGAGATTACCCGAGCTAGCCTACGCCGCGAGTGGCCGCACCATGTGGCACTCTCGGCGAGTAAAGTCTGCGGATTCAAAAACTACGATCTTGTACACGGCTTCGCGGACACCCTCTCGGTAGCACCGCGGACATACGCGCTGCGCCGAAATGATACCGAGTTCGTGGTGTTTGCCTTTGCTAAGCCCGAAGATGCGCGAGCGTTCAGTGAGCGCTTCGGCGGGGAGCTGATGAGAATCCAAGAAAGAAAGCAGTAACAGGCGAGATCCACATTCGACACTGGGTTTGGCAAGTTCGCGACGCGTTGACCTTCAGCTGCTTGATCTTCATCACGACGCCCTGCGGCACTCTGCCGCGCCAGGCACGTGATGAGCCTTCCATTGATGCGGGCCGTTGGCAGGACTTACCGTAGCCGCATCGACGAGGCCGGCGGCTCTGGCCCCGCTTGTATAAACCTTTCGTTTGAACAAGCAGAAACTTTGGCGCAGCTGCTGCGTTCGGCTTGATGTAGCTAAATTTTCCGCCTCGCAGCCGTTGATTGCGCGCGCGGAGTCGACAACCAGGGTGCCGAGGTGCCCTTCGACATTGGCGAGCGCCCGTGCCCCGAGGATGCGCGGCGTTGGCACGCCGAGCAGCAATCACTGCTGCTCAAGGTCACTTCGGACCTGATCCGCGCCTCCGAGCCAGGCGAACTCAGCCGCAAGACATTCGACCACATCAGCTCGGCCTTCGGCGCCGTTGTCTGCAGCAACTACCGCTTCGACCCCATGGGGCAGCGCCTCAGACTGGAGTTCGCGCGCGGCATTCCGCCGGATAAGCTGGAGATGGCCAAGTGGCTCGAACTCGGTCAAGAATATTGCGGGGCTGTTGCGGCGAGCGGCCGGCCGCTTGTGGCCGACAAGCGGCGCATCGCGTCTGATCCGAACGCTGCTTTCGTGCGCCTCCTGGGCGCCACAGCCTATGCTTGCTACCCACTCAAAGCGTCGGACGGTCGGCTGCTTGGCACGTTCGCAATTGCCGCAGCGACGCGGGAAAGCTTCACCGATGACGAAGTCGCCTGGCTCGGCACGATAACCAATTTCCTGGCCCAAGCCTGGGAGCGGCTCGAAGCGGAACAGAGTCTGCGAGCCAGCGAACAGCGTCTACGCCTGTCACAACAGGCGGCCGGGTTAGGATACTGGCACTTTGACTTTGCGAGTGGCACCCCGATTTGGTCGGAGCAAACGCGCAAGCTGCTCGGAGTCGAACCCGCAGCTCCGGCTTCGAAGGCGCTGTTGTTTTCCCGCGTGCACCCGGAGGATCGCTCGCGCCTCGAGGAGCACATCGCCCGCAGCAGCGCCGGTCGCGATACCGATCATATTCGCCATCTCGAGTTCCGAGTCGTGATGCCAAATGGCACCGTTCGCTGGCTCGAGGATCAGGGTCGAGTGGAAACGGATGCTTCCGGGATTCCGGTCCGGGCCATCGGCGTCGTGCGCGAGATCACCGCACGCAAGAATGCCGAGGAGGCACAGGCCCGTCTTGCCGCGATCGTAACATCATCGGCCGACGCGATCATCGGCAAGACGCTCGACGGCATTGTGACGAGCTGGAACGAAGCTGCCGAGCACATGTTCGGCTACTCGGCTAGCGAGATGATGGGGCAGTCAATCCAGCGCTTAGTTCCGTCCGACCGGCAGCCGGACGAAGACATGATCATCGCCCGGCTCGCCCAGAGCGAGTGCATCGAACGCTACGAGACGGTCCTGCTCGCCAAGGATGGAAGAACCTTTGACGCCTCGATTACGGTCTCGCCCGTCCGAGATTCCGAAGGCCGCACCATCGGTGCCTCGAAAATCATCCGCGACATCACGGAGCGTAAGCGAATGGAGTCGCGACTTGCTGAGCGCGAGGCGCTGCTCGCACTATTTGTCGAGCACGCGCCCGCTGCCATCGCGATGTTCGATGTCAACATGCGTTATCTGGCTGCCTCGCGTCGCTTCGTTTCCGATTTCCGGCTGCCGGCTACCGCCGAGCTCTTCGGCCGCTCACATTATGAGATATTCCCGGATGTCCCGCCGCGCTGGCGGGACATTCATGCGCGCGTGTTGGCCGGCGAGGAGCTGTCTCACGACGAAGACGCTTTCCTCCGCCTGGACGGCCGCACCGACTGGTGCCGCTGGTCGATGAAGCCTTGGCGGACCGCCGACGGCCGGATCGGCGGCGCATTGCTGTTCAGCGAAGTAATTACGGCGGAAGTCGAAGCCCGGCGCGCTCTCGCCGAGGGCGAGGCGCGGTTCCGAGCCACGTTCGAGAATGCGGTGGTCGGCATCGCACACCTTGCTCCCGACCTCCGGTGGCTCAGGGTCAACGAAGCGCTGTGCCGCATCCTCGGCTACCCGGCTGAAGAACTCGTCACCAAGTCGTTGCGGGACATCACCTTCCCGGACGATCTCGCCGCCGATCTTGCCCAGCTCGAGCGCATGCTCGATGGGACGATCGAAAGTTATGACATGGATAAGCGGTATTTGCGCAAGGACGGCTCGATCGTCTGGGGCAGGCTGACCGTCGGCTGCGTCCGCAAGAGCGACGGTTCAATCGATTATTTCGTCGGTGTGGTCGAGGATATCACGGCGCGCAAGCATGCCGAGGAGGAATTGCGCAAGAGCGAGGAACGCTTCAGGTCCTCGCTCATCCACTCTCCATTGCCAATCATCGTGTTCGACGATCGAGAACAAATCCTTGCTCTCAGTCAAAGCTGGCTCGAGGAAACCGGCTACGCGAGAGATGAGCTGCGCGTTGTCGAGGACTGGACGGCTCGCGCGTATGGAGAGCGCTCTAGCAAAGTGCTGGAGCGGATCCGCGAGATCATTTCAACAGAGCCTGAGGCTCAACGCGCCGAGCTGATGATCCGCACCAAAGACGGCCGCGACCGCCTATGGAGCTTTGTTTCCTCTGCCCTGGGAACCCAGTCTGATGGACGACGACTGTTCATCTGCGTGGCTCAGGATGTGACCGAGCGGAAAGCCCACGAAGAGCAGGTTCACCTTCTGATGCGCGAGGTCAATCATCGCGCCAAGAATATGCTCACTTTGGTGCAGTCCATCGCCCGCCAGACCGCGGCTCGTTTGCCAGAAGACTTTATCGGGCGCTTCACGGAGCGCATCCAGGCGCTTGCAGCCAACCAGGACCTGCTGGTCCAAAACCAGTGGAAGGGAGTCGACGTGGAGGATCTGGTGCGGGCGCAGCTTGCGTACTTAGCGGATCTTGTTGGAGCTCGGATCGCTGTGCGCGGCCCTAAGTTGCGTCTGAACGCAGCCGCCGCGCAAGCGATTGGTCTCGCACTGCACGAGCTTGCGACCAATGCCGGCAAGTACGGTGCGCTCTCCGCCGAAGCCGGCCGTGTCGATGTGGATTGGCGATGTGACGGCGATATCTTCGCCATGAGCTGGACCGAGCACAAGGGGCCGCCAGTGTCATGGCCGAAACGGCGTGGCTTCGGCAGCACTGTCATCGACTCGATGGTGAGGCGGACCGTCGACGGTGACATCCGGCTTGATTACGCTCCCTCAGGTCTGTCGTGGAGCTTGATCTGCCCGGCAGCAAACGCGCTGGAGCCCGGGGAATTGAGCAAGTTTCAGGGAAAGAAAGATCCAGGAGGACAAAATTCCACAGCATATCCGGTTCACGCCCGCTTGGGCGATCGGCTAAGCTGAATACAACCCGCAACTGCCTTTCAACAACACCGCATTTCGATTGAATTTGTTTTCAAGTTTTTGATCGCGGTGAACATGCTGATTTTCCAACTCATCACGTTGCGTTATCGCATAGCGGGACCTTGGAAACAGGATGGACGAGGTCAACGTGATCGGAATGCGCTCTCATCATCCGCCCACGGCAAGCGTGTCGCCACGCTCACGACGGCTCTCGCATCAGGTCGGGTAGCGCGGCTTCGAGTTCAGCGCGGCGAGAGTCGAGGAAAGGTGGCAACTTGAGTTCGGCTCCCAGGCGTTCCACCGGTTCATCGACCGCAAAACCAGGCTGATCGGTGGCGATCTCGAACAGAATGCCGCCAGGCTCGCGAAAATAAATGGAGCGGAAATATTGCCGGTCCTTTCGGTCGGTGTGATGCAGCCTGTGATTCTTTTCAACCTTTTCCGCCATCGCTGCCTGTGCGGCATCGTCGGCCGCGCGAAATGCGATATGATGGACCGCCCCCCGCCCCATCCGCCCTGGCAGGAAATGCCCGGCCTCGCGGATGTCCACTAAGTTGCCGAACGCGGCACCACCTGTCCGGTAGCGCACAACCGTCCCCTCGCGCCCAACCTCAGCGAAGCCGAACACGTCGGTCAGGAGAGCGCCGGTGGGAGCCGCCTCGGCCAGCATCAGTGTCGTTCCATGGAAACCGCGGATTGCTCGTTCGGCCGGAACATCGCCCTTGCTCCATCCGGTTTCGTCCTCCGCGCCTTCGACCCCGACCAGCGCCAAACGCAATCCGTCCGGATCGACAAACGTCAGCACGGGTTCGTCGAAGCGTTTCTGGATTCCGCCGTGCTCGACGCCCTTCTCGACAAATCGATGTGTCCAGTAGCCAAGCGACGCGGCCGGAATCCTGAAGGCAGTCTCATGCGCAAGGCCCACGCCCGCGCGGCCCGGCGCGGCGTGTTCCCACGGAAAGAACGTCAGGATCGTGCCGGGGCGTCCGACCGCATCGCCGTAGTAGAGATGATATGTGCGAGGGTCATCGAAATTCACTGTCTTCTTGACGAAGCGCAGTCCCAGGACGTGGGTGTAAAAATCGAGATTGCGAGCCGCTTTCCCTGAAATCGCCGTTACGTGGTGAAGGCCTGACATGCTCGCTTCTCTTAAGCTTCATTCTCCAGCAACCCTTCTGTTTTGGCGAGGATGGACCAGAAGCACCGCCGGTCTCGATACCTGAGCTGACAAATATCGATCGCTTCGATCTAGGTGTCGTTCTTAAGACCGCAAGCCAAGAAACTGGATTTGCGCGTTTCGCGCGCACCGTTGTAATGTAAACAGTGAAGCACTGGCTGACATTTCAGATAACGCAGGGCGCGATCCGACTAGCCTTTCGGATTTAGCGATGGTTCTGCAGGGGAGTAACGCCAACCATGTCATTGTTCGCGGACACCGTGCGCGCAGCTTGCGCACGCAATATGCAGCGGATTGGATCTTTTGCCATTATCACGTGCATCGCGGCTTGTGCCAACGACAATGCATTCGCCCAAGCGAGCGCAAACGTCCCGGCGTTTGTCTCAAACTCATCCACCTCGGGCTGGGTCCGCATAAGGGCGGACGGGCGCAACGCCCTCTACGGCGACGGTTGGCTGGATCCACCAGCCGGACTGCGCGGGCCGATCAGGGACCACCCCGACTATCCGCTGCAAGGCAATGTGGATCGGGGCGCGGGCCGGCAGGTGACCGTGGCAATCGGTAACTTCATGGACCCGATTCTCAAGCCGTGGGCGGCCGAGCAAATGCGTCTTTCAAATGAGGAGGTGCTTTCTGGCAAACGCGGGATGCCGTTTCTGGCCACGTCGCGATGTTATCCGGGAAGTGTGCCCGGACAACTGCTTTGGACCACGGAGCCATTCTTCTTCATTCAAGGCGCGAAGGCAAATGTGTTGTACATGTTGTGGGAGCGCGACTCCCTCACGCGCCGCATCTACATCACGGACCAGCACTCAGAAAATATAAAGCCGTCCTGGTTCGGGGAATCGATCGGGCGTTACGAGAATGGCGAGTTGGTCATCGACACCATCGGCCTGTCCACAAAGATGAGCTTCCTCGATATGTACCGTACTCCGCACAGCGAAAAGCTCCACGTGACGGAACGCTTCAAGCTAACGGCGGACGGCAAATTTCTCGAAGCCCTCGTTAAGGTCGAGGACGAGGACGCCCTTAACGAGCCAATGTACATGACGGCGCGCTGGCGCAAGCTCGACCGCGAATGGCGGGAATTCATCTGTGCTGAGAACAACAGCGACCGTTTCAGCCACAACTTGTTCCCGCTTCCGGAAGCAAAGACGCCCGATTTCTGAGAACGAGAGCCCTCATCTCTCGCCATAGGCACCCCGCTGACGCACGCCTTCGCTGGGATACGGCCGATCGGCGACTTTGTGATAAGCTGACATCGCTTCGATGAGCGCTGTCGCGTTCATCCCGCGCCTGTTTCGGGATCGAGCGGCGCCGCGCACTGGACAACGCTCGTCTCTGGCGAGCCTCCGGAGTGCGCGGTCGAAGCGACAGGCTGCCACATGAACGAAGCGACAATTATCGCGTGGCTGCTGGAGTTCCGGCCTATCGGGGTGGCGCTCGTCATCGGACTTGTCCCTGCGCTGATCGCCCGCTTGAAGCGACGCTCGATGATGCCCTGGTACGTTTACGGTTTCGTCTGCGCCCTCTTAGCTTGGCCTGCGGTCGCGCTGCCGGCGATCCACGCGCTTCTTGTACGACCGCACGGCAAATCTCCGCAGAGTCGCAGGGCCAACGCGCTAGCCCTGCTCAAGGAGGAGAGCGTGCGATCCTACCCGAGTTGGATAGCAGAGCTGGGACGCAAATCGCCCGGCGGGATCGAGCGCTGCCGATATGCCTATGAGCAGCTTGGACCGGGCGAGGCGCTCGCGCTCATCCGCGAGCACACTGAACCTGGCGACAAACATGCGGTGTCTTATCGGCATCGAGATTTTCATCTCGGTTACGTTCCCGAGCAACACCGTTGGGTTGCCGAAGCGATCGATGACGGACTTCGCCTCCTCGCCATCGTTGAAACTGTTAAGACCGGCTGGGTCTTCCGCCGGCGCGCAAGATTGGTCCGCACGCGGATCATCGTTCTCAACGATGGCCGTTAGCGCGTACCGGCCCGTCCTGCCGTCTCGGGCGCAGCAAGCCGGCGGCCTCCGAGCTACAGCGGTCGGGACGCCAACACCGCCATAAAGGCAGCCCGTGACCCAGAGCAGGCCCTGATTCTCACGCCATCCCCATCCGTCCGAGCGAGATCGATCAAGGCCGACGTGGCACGATGGCGATTGGTGTGAACGTGTACACGGGCTCTCCATGTTGATTGAAGGCCGTCCATTTGATCCGAGCGATTCCTTGGGGCTTTGTTTTAGATGGTATGAGCTCGATCACCTCTCCTACGAGATGGAGGGCATCGCCGGGCCGCACTGGGGCCAGCCACCGCAATTCGTCGACGCCGAGGCCCAACAAAGGGTGCGGTCCGAATGGGCGGACCTCCACGGCCAACCGCATCGCAATCGCCGCGGTATGCCATCCCGAAGCGGCAAGGCCCTTGAATGCTGTCCGCTCAGCGGCCGCTTCATCGAGATGATAGGATTGAGGATCAAATTCAGTAGCAAAGCGCTTGATATCTTCGCGCGTGACAACTTTTTCCGGGCTTTTGAAGCGCATGCCCACAGCGAGGTCGTCAAACCATTCAATCATCAATTTCTCTCCAACGTTGCCTGCTGAGAATCTTTGGCAATTCGTTTGCTCTTGAGCTTGTCCAGCCACCTTATTTCCTTTCGGCTTTTGACCGGAAACCGCAACTATGGGGGGAGAAGCAGTTGAACTCCTCCAAGCGGCCTCGTCTCTCGAATCCGAGATTAATAAATCTGTGTCCAGGTCGAACCTCCGGCTCGCCGGGCAGCACTAAGGAGCTGTCTCCCGCGGGGGTTTTCGAAAACCTAGCGATTTTGCTGCGCCAGAGCGGGAGTTTTCCACCCCAATACTGGCCCTGCTTCGGGATGGGCCTTTTTCTTACGGTCTAGGACAAGGAGAGATATTCGGACCAATCCGCTGGCTGACGGCCTGCTCTCGCGCCGCAGACGCGGGGGCCCGCAGCGTGTCCCCGCAGAGCACATGCTCAGCTGTCACCTCTAGTGCTTCGACCCGCGCGGTCGAATCGAACGGACAGCCAGCAAAACACAATGCGCGGCGAGACGCACGAAGCCAAAGGTAACGTACACGATGGCCGCTGCTATGAGCAGAGCCTTCAGGAAGATAAGCAGCGTCGTCATGGACTTCCGCCCATCGCCCCCGCAAGCGGAGCTTATCACGACTCGCGGCGAGCCGAATGCATTTTGTGCACCATTCTGCACTATCGCCGCGTTGTCGTCAGCGTGGTCACCGACGTATATCAACGCCGATCGCCCATCCTTCACCTGAAGTGAGGCGAATCAAAAGGGGCGCCGCCGCTGTTGAGGCCGGCTTGGCACACAATACTCGCTTCCCGCAAGGCGCGACCGGATCCAACGCGTTATCGCGATTCCAAGCCCATAAACCGCGTAGCAAGCCCCGAACGCCAAAGTCACCACCGCCAAGTAGGACACCGCCATCATGGCGCAACTTCCGCTTTCATCGCGACCACTATTCTCTTATCGACGTCGGGCACGGGGAAACGCAGCAGATCGCGGGTTGCCCATCAGTCCGATGGTTCCTCCACAGCCTCGCATAGAATTCCGAGCCCGCTGTGTGATCTATCTCACAGTCGCCCAAGCGGCCTTCGGGAGCGAAGGCCGAGACGGAGTTCATGCGGCTTTTCAGCGCGGACCAATTCCCGCCACTTGCCCAATCGGCGCCGATATCTTACCGACGCCGACCATGGCGTGGTGAGGACGCCCTCGTCTGCGACCGCCGATTGAGGCTCCCTCCGCCGCGCCGACGGCGCATTCGATCGTCTGCATCTCGACGGCAGCAGGTCGGATCAGGCCTTTTGGCTCAAGATCGCAAGACGAAATTGAGTGACCTGCAGTAAAGCTTGAGCGTTCCGAATCGAGATCGTTCGCCCGAAACCTATGCCGCAACGAAGCGGGCGCCGCGATCCGACCTTGGCGCGTAGCTGGATTCCTTGGTTCGCTACTGGGTGTGCTACTGAGTGCGGACAACAAACACGGACCGCCAACCGCCGTGCCGGAGAGCCTTTTACCGATCGCGGGATCCGCTTGAAGGAGGTCCCGACGACATGCAAAGGCTGGATTCACTGTATATCGACGTCCCGGCCCTGCGGCCGGGAACGGTCGGGGCCTACGCTCTCGCTTTCCTGTGCGCGGCGACCGGCACGGCTGTGCGGGTCGCTGTCGATCCGCATATCGTGGGGGCTCAGTTCATTACGTTCTTTCCCGCGGTCGTCATCGCGACTTTAATCAGCGGGTTCCGTGCGGGCCTCTTTTGCGCCGCGCTCAGCCTTGGTGGGGTTGTCTTTTTCGTGCTGCCGCCCCGCTTGTCTTTCTACATTGACCACCCGGGCGAAGTGCTGGCCGTTCTACTGTTTATCTTGCTGGCACTTTCGAACGTGATCTTCATTGCCGGGATGCGCTTTGCCGTCGAGCGCTACCGGGAACTTGGCCGGAAGCTGGAGCACCGCTTTGTACAGCGCGGCGCAGAGCTTGCCGCCGCTCAGGAGCGCCTCCAGAATGAGGCAACATTCCGTGCGATGTTCAACGTCAGCAGCGTGGGCAAGATTGAAGTGGAGCCCGAAAGCGGCCGCTTCCTCCGTGCCAACGCCGCGATGTGCAGGTTCGTCGGTTACAGCGAGGCGGAACTGCTTGAGCTCACGGTATACGACATCACGTATCCGGCCGACGTCGACTGCGGCCGCGAGCTGTGTCAACGCCTGGACGCCGGAGAGTCAGACGTTTTTGACTTGGAAAAGCGCTACGTCCGCAAGGACGGAAAAGCGGTCTGGGCGCGGACGACGGTGAACGTCGTCCGCGACGAGTTTGGGCAACCCCTGCGCCACACAGCAGTTATCCAGGATCTTAGCGCGCGCAAGCAGGCGGAGCAGGACCTACTGGCGAGCAAGGCGCGTCTGCAGCTTGCCATGGAGGCAGCCCAACTCGGGTGGTGGCAATACGATCCACGCCATTGTGCGTTCTCGGGGGATGCGCGCTCAAAAACTATTTTCGATATCAGCGCTGACGAAACGCCGATCGAGGACATCAAGAAGCGGGTGCATCCGGATGATGCGGAAAGGTTTTTGGCGGCCAGCCAGACGGCGCTCGATCCAGTCGATCCGAAGTCCCACGCGATCGAGTTCCGCCTTCGCCGCGAAAACGGCGAGGTCCATTGGGTCGAGGTGCATTGGCTTGCTTATTTGGAAGGCGCGCCGGGCGAACAAGGGCCTGCAAGCGTCGTCGGCACTGTGCAGGACATCACCGAGCGCAAGGAGCGCGAGGAAAAGGAACACCTCCTGATGCGCGAGATCAATCATCGCGCCAAGAACATGCTGAGCGTCGTGGATGCGATCGCCCGCCAGACTGCCAACAATAATCCCGAAGATTTCACCGAGCGCTTCTCCGAACGCATCCAGGCGCTGTCAGCCAATCAGGACCTGCTTGTCCGCAACGAATGGAAGGGTGTCGAGATGAACGACCTCGTTCGTGCCCAACTCGCACCCTTCGCCAGCCTCATTGGTTCGCGTGTCACTGTTCGTGGTCCGAAGCTGTGCCTGAAGGCAGCTTCCGCACAGGCGATCGGGCTGGCATTGCACGAGCTTTCGACCAACGCCGGGAAGTATGGCGCGCTATCGACGGACCGGGGACATCTCGATATCTGCTGGAGGACCGACGGCGACATCTTCACCACCAGCTGGACTGAGCGCGACGGGCCGCTCGTCTCTACAGCGACGCGGCGTGGGTTCGGCACCACGGTCATGAAGCTGATGACGGAGCGCAGCCTTGATGGCGAGGTCGACCTGGACTATGCGCCCGCTGGCCTGACTTGGCGTTTGACCTGCCCGGCAGCGAACGCGCTGGGACCGTGGGAATGTGAGCCAAACTCACATGACGGGGAAAATCGAACCGCAAGTGGCAAAGTCGAGGAGCGATTAACAGCTTGAGTCCCGTGGTTTGCCGGGATGCACAGCTTTGCTACGGCAGGTCATCGCATAGGCGAGCCGCGTTGGGTCTCGACGCCGCGCCAAAGCCGGAGCAAGATGGGCCGCTGCCTCAAGCGGGGTTTTTGCGTCATGGCTGTCAGTCTCAAGGTGAACGGCGCGGTGCATAGCGTAGCGGCCGAACCCGACACGCCGCTGCTCTACGTGCTGCGCAATGATCTTGGCCTCAACGCGGCCAAGTTCGGCTGCGGGCTCGGCCAATGCGGCGCCTGCACGGTGCTCGTCGACGGCGCTCCGATGCGCTCCTGCATCACGCCAATCGCCGTGCTTGGGCAATCGGAGATCACCACGCTCGAAGGACTCGGGACCATCGAGAGGCCGCACCCGCTGCAGGCCGCTTTCATAGCGGAGCAGGCGGTGCAGTGCGGCTACTGCATCCCCGGCGTGATCATGTTGGCCAAGGCGCTGCTTGACCGCAACCCGCAACCAAGCGAGGCGGAGGTCCGGCTGGCGCTTGCCGCCAATTTGTGCCGCTGCGGCACTCATAACCGGATTGTTCGCGCAGTCCTCAAGGCGGCGCAAACCGGCGAGCGGATCTGAATGTGATCTCACCCGCGATTTCGTCCCGGACTCGCCGGCGTCGCGCTCGCCTTCACGTAAACTCAGTAGCCAATTTCGTTCTCGAATTTCCGCCGCGGCTTTGGAACGAAACCCGAAACCGAAGCCCGCGCCATCTTGCGCCCTAAGCCCGACTACGGCATGTTTTAGGTCGCTCCAGCGTGTTGGTCGCATCATAGGACCGCGGGCATTCGAACAATGGGAGGGAGAACATGATCAACAATCGCTTTCCGACTGTTTTCGGTGTTCTGGTCGCCGTGGCCGCGCTTGGCACGCCGATCACTGACAGGTCCGCAGTGGCCGCTGAGCACGCTGTTGAGATACCCGCGGTGCCCACGCCGGGAAACGCAGCTGAGGCCAACGCCATCCTCGGCGCCAAATTGCTGGTTTGTAACACATGCCACGGCGCGGACGGCGTCCCCAGAAGTGAGGCCACTCCGGTCATCTGGGGTCTGCAGGAAAATTACCTCGTAAAACAGCTGAATGATTTCCAGAGTGGAAATCGCAACAACGAGGTCATGACGTGGATGGCAACAGCGCTCACGCCGGCAGAGCTGGGAGCCGCAGCGGCTTATTTCGCGAAAAAGAACTGGCCGACGCGTTCCGCCGGTGCCGCCCCCGCGTCGCCCCCCGCCACGGTGGCGGTATGCCAGGCTTGCCATCAGCAGAATTTCGTTGGCGGACTGCCGGCGCCGCGGCTGGCCGGCCAGAGGTATGAATATCTGGTCGAGGCGATGCGCCGCTATGCGGAAGGTGAGCGGGCCAACAATGCGGAAATGATGAACATTATGATGGCGCTTTCGCCCGCCGAGCGGGAGGCTATAGCGCGTTACATATCCAGCCTCTGATCGGGCGGCGGCGTGATTGACACGCTGCCGATTTCACTGAACACTGACCACGTTGGTTCACGAAGATTTCGGGCCAAGGCAAAGCTCAAAGCCAAGGCCAAGCTCAAATCGCAAATTCAGGATCACGGGAGGCATTCATGGATTCCAATGGGTCTGGCCGCAGGCGGTTCCTGAAAAGCGCCGCTGCACTGGCCGGTGTGGCCGCAGGCGCTGGTGTTGGCGCAGAATGGGCCGCGAGAGGCCAGTCAGCTAAATCTGAAGGCAAGCCTGAAGCGCAAGCCAAGGAGGGCCACGACCACCGCGAGATGCTGCGGCGCGGGGCGAGATTCAGCGTCGATCACATCACTTACTACACTCCGCTGCAGGATTATGTGGGAATCATCACGCCGGCCCAGCTTCATTTCGTCCAATACCACGCGTCCCACTTCCCCGACATCGATGCGGCGCAACACCGCCTCACGATCCACGGCTTGGTGGAGCGTCCGTTGAGTTTTAGCATGGACGATCTGAAGAGCCTGCCTTCGGTAACCCGGATTCACTTCCTGGAGTGCCATGCCAATAGCTCCCCCATGATCCATGGTGCTGGCAATCAGAATATGGGCCCGCCGGTTCAGTATGTTCACGGGATGACAAGCTGCAGCGAATGGACCGGCGTGCCGCTTTCCGTCTTGTTGAACGAGGTCGGCGTGAAACCGGAGGGCACCTGGCTGATTTCCGAAGGAGCTGACCCAGGCAAGTTCAGTCACACCCTCCCGATGGCAAAGGCCATGGAGGACGTCCTCGTGGCCTACGGCCAAAATGGCGAGCCGTTGCGCGTTGAGCAGGGTTACCCGATTCGCCTGCTCGTTCCCGGGTGGGAAGCGCCCTTCAGCGTGAAGTACCTCAGGCACGTCAAGGTGGTGGACCAGCCCTACCACGCCTGGAATGAGGCCATGAATCACTCCGTCGCGAGACCCGATATCGGCGGCAAAGCGCGTTGGTACCATTTCCAGTTTGGGCCGAAATCCGTGATTACGCGGCCTTCGGCTGGACTGAAACCTCTCAGCCGGGGATATGTCCAGATCACCGGCATTGCTTGGTCCGGTGGGGGCGTGATCAAGAAGGTCGAAGTATCGACCGACGGCGGCAGGAGCTGGAAGGAAGCGAAGCTACAGGGGCCGGTACTTCCGAGGGCGCACACCCGGTTTACCTTTGACTGGGCCTGGAATGGAGAAGAGGCAGTGCTCGTGTCTCGTTCCACGGATGAACTGGGTGAAGTCCAACCGTCGCGAGCGGAGTTGTTCAAAAACTGGGGCTTCACCGAAGAGGAATCGAAAAAGCCTCAGCGCTCCATTCATTCCAATATGCAGCAACCCTGGAAGGTGGCCAAGGATGGGAGCATAACCGATGCGATGTTCTCTTAGTCTGCTCGCGTCCGCATTGATCCTGGCAGCCCCGGCGGCGGGACTGGCGCAGTCGCCGAGATTTAACGTCGGCACGCCCCTCAGTCAGGAAGAAATCAAGGGCTTCGATTTCATGATCGGCCCTGAAGGAAAGGAACTTCCTCCTGGGCAGGGCACGCCCAAGGAAGGCGCCGTGGTCTTTGCCAAGCGGTGCGAGGTATGCCACGGCAAGAACGGGGAAAGCGGGGTACTCCGGCGTCTGGTGTTGGGCAGTCCCGGCAAGCCTTATCGTGGCCCCTTTAGGGAAAACGAAAAGGACAGCGTCGCCTACTACCCGTATGCGACGATCGCGTGGGACTATATCAACCGCGCGATGCCCGTCCCTAAGCCGGGATCGCTCACCCACGACGAGGTCTACGCGGTGGTCGCGTTCATATTGTATAGGAACGGCATCATCGGCGAGAACGACTTCATGGACGCCAAGAGTCTGCCGAAGGTCGAAATGCCGAACCGGCACGGCTTCGTTCCGGAGGTCCCGGTGTATCCCCCGGAGCCGAAACCCAGTTGGTGGTGAACGTGAGCGGCCAGCTGCTTGGTGGCCGGCGAAGTTGAAGATGTGTTGAAGTCGGTTTGGTTCTTGAACCGCCTTTCGAAGGAAGGAGCCAAACCGCTTCAACGCGTTCGCCAGCGCCGCAGGCCCGCTCTCCTTCGGCGAGTCCACAGCGACTGGAAGTGCGATGATGAACAAGCGGATCGCAACGGTCGCCGCCGTCGTGCTCGTCGCCGGAATTGCCGGCTACGCAGTCTTCCTCGCCGCAAGGCCGCCGGCGGATGCGGATCCCATATCTTGGCGAGACTCTCGGCGCGACCGGCCGGCCTGGACTGAAGCCGCGTGGCCATTCCCCATCGACCAGTGGGGACAGGGGTGGGCGTTTCAATGCAAAGCTGCCGATTGCGGGGTTGAGGTCAATCTCTATCTGCGGCCGAAAATCGGCTTTTGCAATTGTCAGACCGGAGTGGCTGACGACGAGGAGCTCGATCGTGTCAGCGACGTCGACCTCGTCGGCAGCGAAAGATCAGCACTCGGCCCCGGCCGGCCCATTACGGTGCACTGGATGAAGGGACGCAGCCGCGGCTATAAGGTCGGCGCCCCGTCGGCGAAATCGCTGCTATCGCTCGCCTTCAACAACAGTTGCGATGTGTTCGTCGCCACTGTCGTCGCCGGCGGTGAGCCGGTCGCGCAAGAAAAGGCCGTGCTCGAATTCCTCAACAGCGATCTGGTGCAGCACTGGGCCCTCGCAGTACTCGGGCTAGAGTCCGCCCCCGCCAGCGAATGATCCCCTGGGCGAGGCGCCGAACACAAGAAGCCCGAGCCCTGTATCACGTTATGTTCATAAGCACGTACGTAAGCGGGCCGCGCCGAATCGTCCGGCAGCCCACGCTTGGGTTTGAAATATGATCGCCGCAGCCATCCAGGTCGCAGCTGGCTTCAGCCTCCTGCACAATAGGTGCAGCCAGCTTCTTGCGCCCGATTAACGCCCCATGTCCCGGACGGGATGACGGTGACGCCCGGGATCAGGTTGGCGGTCCATTCCTTCAAGGCTTCTTCTGCGGTCACGCCCGCGTTTGCGGCCAGCCGCCGGCTTTGGCCCCGTAGCGCAACAGCGCATGCGCCCATCACCGTACCCTTAGCGAGCAGACGGTCGAGAGCCATATCGTTGTTGTTCAGCACGCCGGGCTTTGGCTGGAACCACGGGTTCTTCACGGCGGGTGCTTTTGTTTCCGGGTCGGTGATTTTGAATGATTCGCCGATCTTATATTTCTCCCACATCGCGCTGCCGAGTGCGTAGGGTACCCCGTTGTGGCGGAAGATCATGACAGCCGTCGCGGACTCGTTCGGCGCGAGAAAGTTGTTGGTGAAGCCGAGCGGAAATCCCCCGTTGATCTCGTAGATGTCGAAAACTTGCCGGTGCCGGCCTTTGAGCGTTCCCGGCCAATCCGGGCCGTCCGATTGAGCCGGTTGGGCGCGCGCTGTGGTTGGTGCAAAGCCGAACAGGCCGAGCGCCGACAAGGCGGCGATGCGGCCGAAGAAGCCGCGGCGGGGTGTAACGTCGGTCGTATCCTGACTGAGATCGCGCATCTAATCCTCCATCGCGTGCCATTACCTGCAATTTTGCCATTATGGACGAAATCGGCCAACTGTTCATTGTTTATCGCGACAAGCAACATGATCGACATGGCAGGCTTCAAGGCTGGTTGGCCCGGCAGCGTTTCAAACATTCTCAGCTCAGCCGTAACGAATCCCTGCTCGCGTTCTTCACGGCGGGCGCTTTTGCTTCCGGGCTGACTGCCGCTCATGAGCTTAAGCGTACGCTCAGCGCAATCAAAGCGCCTTGGGCAACTCTTCCGAGCGGCAGCCGCGAAGCTTGTTATGTTCGCGGCGAGCGCTCCCCATCCGTTGGCTAGGCATGTTCAGCGCCGTCGCTGGTGGTTCTGCAACAGCCTGTCCAGCGCAGCGCGCCCTTGATCTGTGAGTACGAATTGCCCGCCGGAACGTGTGACAAGCCCTTTTTCAAATAGAGCGGTTACAGCCCTGGAGTCGGACCACTCCGTATGCGTCTCGATGTTGAAAAGCACCGCCCGTTCCGGGGCCGTGAGGCTGTCCGGTGTTACAGATTCCCGATATCCGTGTGTCGTCTGGTCTGCCATTTGGGGGGTCCTTTTTATCAAACCCCCGCCCACCGCATTGGCTAATCCCAGTATGCTCGACTGACGGCAACAGCGCGAGCAAAAAATTAGACATCGCGCGCCGGCTGAGGCGCCAGGGCCGCCTTCCTGCGAGCAGACGTCCCGTTGCGCACCGTCTGGCCGCGTTATCTGCCGGGGAACGGCAATGTGCTGACCTGCCGTTCGAAGCCCCACGTGGAATCGTTATCGATCTATGACGAGATCATTGTGAGCTGCGTGCCTTCCTCACTCACTCACTGTAGCGACGTAGATACGCTTTGCCGCAATCGGTGTGCCGCAAGTAGTCGCCACGAGTAGTCGTCATCTGGTGCCTCGTTGCGAGACAAGATAGCGATTCCGGAGATTTGAATCTTCGAGCTCGATGACACGCAAATTATTCAAGCGGCTCATGCGTCGCGCGCCTCAACCACGCGGTGCCAAGTTCACGCACTCGAAAAATTTCTACCGCCGGCTCGTCGGATTCACTGGAAATCGAGTGATTGTTGAAAACGCATGGCATCGGCTTCCGCCTGCCCCCCCGCGACAAACGCTTTGCCCTCGATCTGATACAGCCGATTGTTATGATGAAAAACGGCGACGTACGAATAGCCTCCGCTCGAACCTGCAACGCCGAGCTGACGGCCGTAGAACCAACGGATGCGGTGCTGGATATCAAACTTGATTACGCCCCCTTCCGTCATCTTTGTGACCGCGTGGCTCATCAGAGCGTCTTCCTGGACCTGGTTGCCGGTTTCCGGGACTTCCGCGACCATCAGCGTAAATACGCCGGTCTCTTGCGTGGTGGAGTAGACGTGTGCATCGAACGAGCGGCCGTCAGGAGTGCGATAAGCCGTCATCTCGATTTTGGGATCGGTGGGAAAGTGGACCGTGAACGAATGGTCGGAAGACTGGAATTCTTTCCACTCAGCTGCCCCGGCCGGGCAAGCAAGGGTGATCGCGAAGACGAATGCACTCAGGCGCATGTGATTGGTCCTCCACACGTCTAAATGCCAAGCAGTTTACATATCTTGGCTGCCGGAGTCAGGGGCGGCTAAGAGCGGCGCGGCTGGTCGGCGGCGGTCGATTGTAAGAAAGCCGAGGCGTTAGCCACGCCTCCGTGGCCGGCATTCCGCCGGCACCGAGATCATCGGGGATCAGCATCAGCCGGACGAGCCCACATTGAGCGCCGCGGCCGGCCGGGCTTTCTGTCCAAAAAAAGCCGCCCGGCAGAGGGCGGCTCCAGTCGGGGTGCGTGACGTGAAAAACGCTGTCAGGCGGCAAACGAGGCCGTTCTCAAGCGTGCTACGGCGTTCCGTATACGCTGAGGAACATTGCCAGGAGATGGACAGTGCATTACCGATTGCAGAAAGGGCTCATCACTATTTTTCTGTGCATTCACAAAGCCGCGAAACTCGCAGCTTGAAAGAGCCTCCGAATCACCTCACGCTGCGCGTACCTAGACGGTGCTCCAATGGACTAGCCCCCGCTGCCGCCTCCTCCCGCAGCTAGGGGCTTTGTTTTTTGCCTGCGGCCAACGAGAACTGAAATCAAGGCCGATGGTGCCTTGGCGCAACACTCCGCGGCAATCGATTGTATGGCCACGGTCCCGCCCTTGGGTCGCCCCCCTGATCTCGGGTTATGTTCTGGCGTTCTGCCGGAAGTCCTCAGCTTCCGGCAAGACGTGGCCTCGCGCGGCCTGGACGGCCCCGACCTTTGGGATGGATGGGGCTTAGGTCGGGGCCGTCGCTCGCGTATGAACCGGAAACGAGCGACCGCTCGCTGTTTTTCTTGAGAGCGGAATTACAGCGCAGCTATGTTTGAAGGTGGGCTTCGATCCCATGTCGGTTGGCAGAAAAGCGTACTCAATCTCGTTGGCCCTGACGGCAACGCTCGCACCTTCATGACGTCGGGCGGTCCTGTCGCATCCACGATGGTGGATCAACGCACTGCCTCCAAGCGGCTGAAAGGAATTGAAGCGACCTGCCCGACCCTTCTTGCGTGTCCCGGTCAGCGGTGAAAGCGGCCGAAATGGCGGAAACCTAGAGGGCGATGGACCACGAAAGGGAGGTTAGGCCAACCTAATAATGATGGGTACAGCAGCGCCGAGCTGAAGGGCGGCGGGACGAATGGAATGCCGCTAGTCATCGTGTTCTGGGCGCCTTCACGAAGGATTGCGTCCGCAATCTTTTTCTGGTCGTCCGACAGACCCGCATAAAGCGGATCGAATGCGGAGATGATCTTCCTCAGATTGTCGAGCTGGGCATTGCCGAGCGCCTCATCGGAACGAAGGAGTTCGGTCGCGCTACCGCTGATCGCTGCCCGATACTGCTCTCTGCGAAGCGGCGCGAGATTTCCTTCACTCTCGCGAATTGCCTGAGCGACTGCATCCCAGAGCGACTCCTGCTCCGTCGTGATGCGCAATCGATCATGGAGATATTTGATGCGGGCGGCAGTTTGGTCGACTGCCGTCGCGGGCGCGGTCGGGCGGTCCTTTGCGCGTTGATCATTTGTCTCGAGGGCCAGTGTAGGCGCCGGCGCAACGGCAGAAAAAACGAGGCCGACGACAAACGCTGCAGGAATCATAAAGCGGACAGGCATCATGCCGGCTCCCTGTCATTTCCCAGTCTAGCTTAGCGAGATGGCGTCGTCTCGAGCCGGCGTAGCTTATGGAGAGAGGCGGTCGACCATCCAGATGGACCAACTGCAAACCGGCCGCCGGAAGCCAGCGACAATCTCAATCGCCGGCCCTCGTCTCCCCGGGCGGGCACTTCAGCCACTGCGGATGAAGACCCTGGTCCCCCCAAGGGGGCCTCATAGAGGGACCAGGGTCGCGTGCGGAGTCATCAATGCGCGAAGGGCCGCACGCAGAAGACATGACGCCGATGGCGTCGGGCATTCCATGGGCCAAAAAGTGGCCATCAACACGACTATCGCGAGAGTCTTGCAACCACGCGACCAGCCGACTCATCTTAGTCGTGCCACAAATCTTTGAACCAGTTCGACGCCGAGAGGGTCTATTCACTTCCACCGCTCCGTTATGCCACCAACTTCCCCAGTAACCCCGCAACGCCATCCGTAGCCTCGAGTGCCCACAGCGCGTCGAGCACCGCTCTAATATGCTCTGCCGGCCAGTGACCGGCGACATTGCCGCGGAACTTTCGTTCGGCATCGGCGCGTTCCATGGGCTTTCCCGGAAAGCCGGGCATGTCGTCAACCTGACGGACGAACTGCCGACCATCGTCGAGTTTCACCGTGATGCGCGTCGATGGCGCGTTGCCGCGCGGCGTTGCGAAGGCCGGATCCTCTTTCACCGCGATTTTTTTCATAAAAGTCAGAATTTTCGGATCGCGTAATTTCTCCGGCGCGTAGCTTGCATTGGTGATGTCGCCATCGAACATCGCGCGCGCCACGATGTAGGGCAGAGAATGATCAGCGGTGTCGCGGGTGTCGGGCGCCCATTTCTCCGGTTCACTGCCCGCCATGACGTAACCGCGCTGGGTGGTGGCGATGTCGATCGAGGCGACGCGATCGAGATTGCCAATCTCCTTCGCGACCGCCGTCGCCGCCACGATCGCTGTCTGCGTATAAACCTGTGCCGGATAGGCCTTCATGCCGACGGACCCGATCCGGAATGCCGCACCGACACCGCCGAACGCACCGGTGTCGATCGTGACGGGTTTGGTGACGGATTGGAAGAACCCTGAATGACCCTCGAAGATCGGCGCTGGGCCGGTGAGTCCGCCCCGCGCCAGCATCGCGGCGAACACGCCATTACGCACAGCATTGGCATCCGCAATGCCCTTCCAGTCGGACAGCGTCTGCGTGCGTGTCTGGGCAAGCGGCACATGATCGTTGACCGCAATATTGACGGCCTGGGTCAGCTTTTCGCGATCGAGCTTCATCAGTTTGCCAGCCGCGAGCGCAACCGCCGGCAGGGTGAAGACGGTCGCGTCGAAGCGCCGAGAGGAAAGATCAAATGCATCGACCAGGCGGCATTCGATTTCGTAAGCAAGCACGATTGCAGTAATGAGGTCTTTGGCGCTGGTCTTTTCGGCTTCTGCGATTGCGAAACACGCCGCGATGGCGTCACTCGGGTGGCTCGCCTGGCGCGACACATAGACGTCATTCAGGTCGTAATAGCGGATCGCTGCCGCATTGGCGAAGGCTGCGAGATCGGGTGTGGTGGCGCGGTGAGTGCCGATGATGGTCGAACTGCCGCCACCGGTCGCGCCCGCGATCTCGCGGCAGATCCGCACCGGCCTTTCATCGAATGCCGCGATGGCACAGCCGAAAGCGTCTACGACGAGCACCTTGACGGCTTCGAGTGTGGCGACGTCGATGTCGCGATAGCTGAGCCGTTCCGCATAGGCAGCCAACCGGTCAGCGAGCGGCGCGTCGGACGTTGGCCGTTGCGCTGGTTGCGGGCCCTCGGCGCTCTGGGCAACCGCGCTAAATCCGGTTGCCGCCATTCCGGCGAGGAGGCTTCTGCGCGAGATCAGGGACATGGAGGTGCTCCGGCGATGAAGAACAGTTGTTGAAGCCTATCCGCGCGAGGGCACGAGTGGCAATGGCAGGCGAATGGCCGTGTTGCGAACTGGCGGGCAAGATGTACGATCCGCAGGGCGAGTATCGGACCGTTGGAGGAGGAACTAATGAAGGCGTACCTCATCACCGGCATAGCATTGGCGGTTCTCGCGGAGGGCGGACTCGGCGGGTTCCTTTACGGGCGAACTGCCATCGCGCAGGACCAGAAGTCAGGATCGGTCCTGCCGATTTTCGAAGTGGATCCGCATTTCCCCGTCATGCCGGATCATATGCTGCTCGGCGGCGTCGGCGGAGCGACCGCGGATTCCCACGGCAATATCTGGGTGTTTCATCGCCCGCACACGCTCGAGGAAGGTAATGCCACGGAGAATGGATACGTACCGGCGCCGCCTGTCCTCGAATTCAGCGCGACCGGCCGCTACATCCAGGGATGGGGCGGTCCGACAAAAGGCGGCCCGTACGAGTGGTTCAATCGCGGAGGGCTGCATTCGGCGTTCGCCGAGTGCGCGTCCTGCACGGCGCAACGGCGCCTGAACGGCGATGGACGTCCTGGCAGCGGCGAACACGGCATTGCGGTCGATGCGAACGACAATGTCTGGCTGACAGGCAACGGCGATGGTGACGGACAAATTCTGAAATTCACCAAGGACGGAAAGTTTCTGCTGCAAATCGGCAAGGGCGGTGTCGCCCCTGACAGCAACAACACCGAACATCTGAGCCGGCCCGCAGCCATCGTGGTGTATGCGAAGACCAACGAAGTGCTCGTTGCCGATGGCTATGGCAATCGGCGCGTGATCGTGTTCGATGCCGATACGGGCACGTACAAGCGCCATTGGGGCGCCTATGGCAATAGGCCGGACGATAGTGCCTCGAAGGCGCGCCAAGTCACCGGTCCCGGGCCACAGCAGTTCAACACACCGCACGGCATTGCGGTCTCCAATGATGGCATCGTGTACGTATCGGATCGTGCCAACAACCGCGTCCAATCGTTCCGGCTAGACGGCACCTTCCTGAAAGAAGGATTCGTGAAACGCGAATCAAAGGGGACCGGAACTGCATTTGGTGTCGCGCTTTCGGCCGATCCGCAGCAGCGTTTCGTCTACGTTGCGGACGGATCGAACGAACGCATCGCGATCCTGGATCGAACGTCGCTCGAAGAAATCGGCCACATCGGCGGACCCGGCCGCAAGGCGGGCGAGTTCTTCCATCTGCACAGCTTAGTTGTCGATCCGGAGGGCAATCTCGTGACCGGCGAGTCACAGGGTTATCGCGTGCAGAAGTTCGTCTACAAAGGTCTGTCGACATCGGCGACCCGATAGTTTCCGCGCAAGCCGGTGACGATCTCGTCCGTGATACCGTCCGCTGCCAATCGGTGCCGCTGGGACGCCGCTCGATCAGCGCCCGATTGGCTGTGGTCACCCTTCAGATTCATCCGGTGATCAACCTCGTACCTCGCGCCCCCGGCCGGCGCGCGCTTTTTGGCTGCGCACGCCACTCCCGCGGCTCGGCAAGACTGATAAAATCGAGCCAAGCAAAAAACGACGACAGGGAGCGAAGACATGCGCATACCGATCATCGCGCTACTTGCCATTGGCATTGCGCTGCTGGGCGAAACGCAAATGAGCAAGGCACAATCGCCTTATTCTTATCCGTGGTGCGCGCTCTATGGCGGAAGTGGCTCCTCTGGCGGGGCCGGTGGCGCCATGTCGTGCTATTACGCAAGTTGGCAGCAGTGCATGACAACAATGTCAGGCATTGGTGGCGTCTGCGTTGAGAGCCCATATTACCATGCACAACCGACACAGCTGCCGAACCGTGCGCTGGTGAAGTCACGCCATCGTCGGCACGCCCGTGAAGATGCAGCTTTCAAGCAGCCTTGAGCGATAGTGCTGGATCCGTGGAGCGGAAGGGTACTCGATTTTTCAGGACGTTCCGGTGTGCAGCTCTACTAACACAGCGGTAAATAGTTTGGACCTCCCGAGTGCGTATCTGGGTCAACAACCGCTCCCGGGTCGCGATGCCCGCCGCAGCCACTCGACGGCGCGTCCAGGTGCCGCGCTCACAGCTCGCGCGAGTCGGAGGGAACGGGCGCTGCTGACCTTAGCTAGTTCCTCCGCGGTGGCCGCAAGTTCTTGACGGACCGCCGCTAGATCTTGACGAACCACTGCCAGCTCCAGGTTACTCAGCGCCAGTTCCTGACTGACCGCCGCCAACTCCTGCTCTGCAGCAGCGGTTTCCTGACGCGCGTGGTCTGTCTGACCGGACAACAAGTTGATGACTGCCATCCGACTGACCTCCACCTGATCCGTGTACTTGCCATGGAAATGTCGATCGACCGTCGTCAGCATGGCGAACGTCTGCTCGACCCGGGTGGCTGCGCTCAGCTTGGTCCACGACCCGCTCGCGTGAACGCGGTAGGCGGCCATCACCTCATCCAATCGCCGCACGCGCCCGGCGTCGGCGGCGAGTAAGAACAGTGGCCAGTCACCCGGCACGGTCGCGAGCATCCAGTCCGGAAGTTCTGGAACCGCGGCACGCCGGAGCACCGCCGAGCATGTCTGGATCAGGTTGCTCCGAAACAGGTCATCGATCGTCGGCCGGTCCGGGGTCGTTTCGGGCGGGTGAACGTAACCGGTCGGCTCGCCGTCGTCGCCGATATAGCGTGTCGGATGATAGCAGAGCGCACAGCCGGGGTCCGCGTCCAGCACCGCTACTTGCTTTCGAAGCTTGGCTGGATCGGTCCAGTAGTCGTCGCCATCAAGGAGGGCGACGTACTCGCCGCGGCATTCCGCGTAGGCGTCCTGGAAATTGCGCGCCGGCCCGAGGTTTCGCTCGCGGAGCAGCAACCGAAGCCGTCCCGGAAAAGCGGCATCAAGCCGGGCAAGGACGGCCCGTGTTCCGTCGGTTGAGCTGTCCTCGCCAACGATGATCTCGTAGTCGAAGTGGGCCTGCTGGAAGAGTGCGCTGCGGACCGCCTGCTCGATGAAGCGCTCTTGGTTATATGTGACGACCAGCACACTAACTTTCGGCGCTGCTGGCGTCACGATATTTCTCCCTGTCAACGAGGACCCGGCGCACCTCCGCGGCGCTGGCGCCAGCGCGGCGGATGAGGTCGCCAATGACGTGAATGTCCCGCTCGGTCACGCTCGTGCCGGTCGGAAGCGAGCAGACCTGGGCCGCCAGCCGCTCGGTTTCGGGAAGCAGCAGACCGGCGTGGGGGAAGTAGGACCTATATGGCTCCATCCGATGGCACCCTGGGAAGAAATAGCGGCGCGCAAGCACATTTTCTCCGTGCAATACCGCCACCAGCTCGTCTCGCGTCAGCCCGAACCGGTCTGCATCGACCTCCACCACCACGTACTGGTAGTTGTTCCGCTCCGCCGGATCGTACGGGACCAGCGTCAGCCCATAGATGCCGTCCAGCGCACGCGCATACGCATCATAGTTCGCCCGGTTCACGGCCACGAAATCGTCGATGCTGTCGAGCGAGTTCAGCCCCATAGCTGCGGCTGCCTCGCACATTTTCCCGTTCGTGCCGACATGGATCACGTTGTCGTAACCGGCGAATCCGAAGTTCCGCATGAGCCGGAATTTCTTGGCGAGGGGCCCGTCATTGGTGACAATCGCACCGCCCTCGAAGGAATTCAGGAACTTCGTGGCGTGAAAGCTGAAAACCTCGCATGTCCCGAACGAGCCGATCATCCGCCCCCGGTGCGAACACCCGAACGCGTGCGCCGCATCGAACAGCAGGGCCAAGCCGCGCCGCCATGCGATCTCGTCCAGCTCCTCAACCGGGGCCGCTCGGCCCCAAAGGTGAACGCCGATGATGCCGGTGGTGCGGGGGGTGATCATTCGCTCGAGCCGGCGCGGGTCGAGGTTGTGTGTCCGCGGATCGACATCGCAGAAGACCGGCGTGATCTCCTGACGCTGGAGCGCGTGGGCGGTCGCGACGAAGGTGTACGACGGGACAATCACTTCGCCGGCCAGTTCCAGTCCGCGGACCGCAATCTCAAGCGCGATGGTCGCGTTGCACATGGCCACGCAGTGTTTGGTGCCGACATATTCCGCGATCCGACGCTCGAACTCTTTCACGAACGGGCCGTCATTCGTGAGCCAGTTCCGGTCGAGCATCTCATCGAATCGACGGTACAGGTTGGCCCGGTCACCCACGTTCGGCCGGCCGACATGGACCGGCTGGGCGAACGTCGGCGTGCCGCCAAGCACCGCGAGGGCGAAGGGCTTTCGGGCAGATGTTTTGGCTGTGGTCATTGCGCCCCACACCTCACACGCCGGTACTCGGGTTCGAGGATCGCCATCGCCAGCACGTCACGGTAACGCCCTTCCTTGAACACGGCCTCGCGCAGCCACCCTTCGCGGGTGAACCCGACCCGCTCATAGAGCCTCACTGCGCGCGCGTTCTCGGCCAGGACCGTCAGGTACACCCGGCGCAGATTGAGGTCGTCAAATGCATGAGCCAGCATGACTCGTGCCGCCTCGGTCCCGTACCCCCGTGACCAGTATTCCGGCTCGCCGATGAGGATCGAGAATTCTGCGGACCGGTTGATCCGATGGACATCCGTCAGGTATGTGCAGCCGATGATCCGGTTGCACGCGGCGTCCACGATCGCCAGCCGCACGGCTTGATCTCGGCCAGCGAGGTAGGCATCGTACCACCGGGCGTCGACCTCCGGCCCGATGAAATGGAAGTTTGCCCCGAGGTGGCGGATCACCTCTGGATCGTTCCGCCACCGATTGAGCGCGGCGAGGTCCCCGCATCCCAGTTCGCGGAATCGCGTGCGCACGTCAGCCCCTCCAGCAGTTCGGTGACCACCGCCACCACACGGCCGATGTCGTTCGCGCCATAGCGCTGATCGACCGGCAGCGGCAGCAGCCGGGCGGAAAGGTCGCGCTCCCACTCAAACTCGCGCCCGGGTCGGTCGAGGCAGTCGGGCCAGTACATCGGCGGATAAATGCCCCGCTCATACAGCGCTCGGCGATCCATCATCCGGTGGGGCAGGAACGGGTAGCAGAGCGGCACCGCTCCCGACGGCAGCGGCAGGGCGAGCTGATTGGCCCAGCCGAGGGCCGCTTCGTACGTGACGAAATTTGCCCGCCTTTGGGCCGCGACCGCTGGGTAGTCGATCGCGGCGAGCAGGCGCTCCGCCCCGACCGAGAGCCTGCGCGGCTCACTCGTCACCTCTGCCTCGGCGG
>Ga0070734_10001915_pt1 | contig 27747 bp, 16 predicted proteins | sample Coa_R1_8_FD_66444 | JGI IMG/M metagenome (GOLD analysis project Ga0070734, IMG submission 66444) | Surface soil microbial communities from Centralia Pennsylvania, which are recovering from an underground coalmine fire - Coalmine... | ecosystem: Environmental > Terrestrial > Soil > Unclassified ... | reverse complement strand
GCCATGGACTACCGGATCCGTTTCCGTGCCGTCACCGACGATCACGGCCGCTACCGGATCACCGGCATGCCACGGAGCGACAGGAACGAGCTGCGTGCCTCGCCGCCGGCCGGGCAGCCATACGTGGCGTCCGCAAAAGAGGTCCCCAGCGGGCCAGGCCTTGATCCTGTCACGGTCGATTTCGCGCTGAAGCGGGGAGTGTGGATTAACGTCCACGTTACCGACAAGGTCACGGGTAAACCGGTGCGCTGCCGCATCCAATACTTTGCTTTCGTCGATAATCCATACCTCCAGCAGGCCGCTGGCTTCGCAACACCATCGTCCGCGGAGCAATTGTCTGCCGACGGAAATTTTCGGTTGGTCGGCCTTCCCGGACGTGGCTTGATCGCGGTCCAAGCTGGGATCGGCTCGAACGATGGCTACCTCCCGGGAATTGGCGCCGACCGAATCCCAGGAAGGAACGGCAATGCACCGTTCCAAACGACTCCTTACCTCTGTTTCCCAGAACACTTCCACGGCGTGGCCGAGGTCAATCCGGCAAAGGACGCCGAGTCGGTGTCGTGCCATCTCGTTCTCGATCCCGGCCGAATGGCAACCGGCACGATCGTTGGCCCCGACGGCAAGCCACTAGCTGGCGCAATCATGACGGGCTTGGGCCAGATTCGGTTCTGGATTCCCGAGCCTCTGAAAAACGCGCAGTTCACCGTCAAGGCACCCAAGCCAGGCGAAACCCAGCGGCTGCTGTTCCTCCACAAAGACAAAGGGCTTGCAGGCACCACGCTCCTTCGCGGCGGCGACAAAGGTCCGCTGACGGTGAAGCTCGAACCGTGGGGCGTGGTAACGGGCAGGCTGCTCAACGCCGACGGGAAACCGCAGACGGATGTGCAGATTGTCTCGCAAGATTTCCAGACCGTCACCCCCGAAGGCGTGAAGCCACAGCCTCTCGATGCCGGCTCCCTGCCTTTTCAGATTCAGCCGGACAGGGACGGAAGGTTTCGTATCGAAGGATTGGTGCCCGGATTGAAGTATCATCTGGATGTGATGAAAGGCATCTACCCCGCTTGGAAGCTTGGCTTCTCAAATCTGAACGTGGCGGTCCAGTCCGGAGAGATCAAGGATCTCGGAGACATTCGGGCGAAGCCTGCGGACGAGTAAGGAACACAAACCACAAGGTGTCGGGAACTGTGATTTTTGAGTTCCCGACACCTTGTGGTTTGTGTTCCTAACGCGCGATTGTCTTGCCGGATGGATAAGAAAATCCGCAAGCCGGCTCGTAAGCCGGGTTCTGTTCCACGTCGTGCAGCGTGGCGACGGTCATTTATCTAGCCTGCCGGTTGCCCGACAGGTCGAGCGGCCTACCCGAGAGTCATAACGGACCGGACCAGCCCTGCTCCCTTATTTGGCCTTGCTCCCGGTGGGGTTTGCCGAGCCAGCCTGTCACCAGGCTGCTGGTGGGCTCTTACATTAAGGGACTGCTGTCCCCCCACCTTTTCACCCTTACCCGTAGGCGGTATGCTTTCTGTTGCACTTTCCCTATCCTTGTACATGGCCGAGCGCTTCTCCACGTGCGTGGACAAGCATCAGCCACGTTCGGACGGTGGGCGTTACCCACCACCGCGTCCTGTGGAGCCCGGACTTTCCTCTCTCCGGTGGACCAACCGAGACGCCGAAGCGATCTCCGTAGCTTCCCGGACAGCGACCGTCCGGCCGGCTTGCAGATGGCTTCATTATACCAAGAGATTCCTGACCCCGTCGGTGGTTCAAAGTTGGCCGCGGGCCTCTTGCTTCTTGTGCGCAAAAAGGTATACCAACCTTCTGGGTCCGGTACGTGTTCCGCGCTGGTGCAGTGGATGAGTCCGAAAGCCAGTGGAACGGAAGGTAGAGAAAAGTTGGGCGCTATCCTGGCGCCGCTTTTTCCAGGGAAAAATCCTTTGACCTCGATGCAGACGGATGTTACGATGCATGTTTCCGCCTTTGTATCCGAGGTCGTGCGTTCGATCCGGGTACGTTTGTGGGTTTTTAGAAGCCGTTAACTGAGTCTACGCGCCAGAGTGCAGGAGGGCAGTGCGTGGCCATTGTCCAGGTCAAGGACTTAATTGAGGCCGGCGTTCATTTCGGACACCGGGCCAGCCGTTGGAACCCCAAGATGCGGCCGTATATCTACGGCAAGCGCAATCTGATCCACATTATCGATTTGCGGGAGACCGTCCGCGGTCTATTGCGGGCCTACCGCTACCTTTCCCAGCTGGCCAGTAAGGGAAGCCTTGTTCTCTTTGTCGGCACCAAGCGCCAGGCCAAGGAAACGGTCGAGCGAGAGGCCGCACGCTGTGGCATGCCGTTTGTCAAGGAACGCTGGCTGGGCGGTACGCTGACCAATTACCGCACCATCCGCGATCGCCTCAAGCGCTTGCAAGAGCTCGAAGCGCTCTGGCTGCCGGCGGGTGAGAACCCGGCCAAGATGGATACGGTAGCGCACATGCGTTCCATGCTCAATGAATCCGGCAAGCTCGAGCTGAGCAAATCGCCGGAAACGGCGGAGATACGCCGGTACAGTAAGAAGATGGTGGCTACCCTCAACCGCGAGCTGACCAAGATTCGCCGCAACCTAGAAGGCATTCGCGAGATGAACCGAATGCCGGATGCCTTGGTCGTTGTCGATCCCAAGCGCGAATATATTGCCGTGAAAGAAGCGCAGCGCGTCGGCATCGCGACGGTGGCGCTCATCGATACGGACAGCGACCCCGATACGGTCGATTTGCCCATTCCCGGCAACGATGACAGCATTCGCTCCATCGAGCTGATGCTGGCCAAGCTGGCCGACGCCATCATGGAAGGACGTGCGGCCTTGCCACCCGATGACCAATCGCTTCTCAAGCCGCGACCGGCACCGACCGGCAACGGCGCCAATGCCTCCTCGGGGCCTCTGAGTCCGAAGCCCACTCCCGTTGCCACGTAAGAACCACGAACCCAACGGCGTCTGGAACTTTGATGGGAGAGTTCCAGACGCCTTTTGCTTCGTGTTTCCAAGTAACTCGTTGATTTTCAATTTGCGATTGTGGATTTGGCACTTCAGAATCCACAATCGCAAATCCATTGCAGGAGCGTCCGATGAGTACGATTTCCGCGGCGGCCGTCAATGCCCTTCGTAAGCGCACCAACGCCCCGATGATGGAATGCAAGGCAGCTCTTACCGAAGCCGAGGGCGACATGGAAAAAGCCGTGGACATTCTCCGCAAGAAGAATGCCGCCATCCAGGCCAAGAAGGGAGAGCGCGAGACGGCCGAAGGACGCATTGGGATCTTCATTGATCCGGCCAAGCAAGTTGGTGCGATTATCGAAGTTCGCTGCGAGAGCGCCCCGGTGGCCAAGAGTGAGCCCTTTATCCGGCTTGCCCAGGATTTGGCCAAGCAAGTTGCCCTAAAAGAGCCCACGACCACCGAGGCCCTCCTGGCTCAGCCATTTGTGGACGATCCCAAGAGGACCGTGAACGATCGGATCGGCGACACGGTGGGTCTCATTCGGGAGAACATGAAGCCAGCACGCATGGCACGATTGCAGGGTCTGATCGGTGGCTACACGCACCATGATGGCATGGTCGGTGTGCTGCTCCAGGTCGAAGGTGCCAAGGCCGACCCGCAGCTCCTCAGCGACATCTGCATGCACATCACGGCCCTGAACCCGGTGGCAGCCCAGCGCGAAGAGATCGATCCGGCCCTCATCGAGAGGGAACGGGAAATTGCCAAGACCCAGGCCGCGGCCACGGGGAAGCCGGCGAACCTTGTCGAAAAGATTGCCGAAGGCAAGTTGAAGACCTGGTTCGCCGCCAATGTGCTCGTGGAACAGCCATTCGTCAAAGACGACTCCAAGACCGTCGGCGAGCTACTCAAGGCGGCCGGGCTAAAGATCGTGAAGTTCATCCGTTATCGCGTTGGCGAAGTGAGCTGATCAGGACCGTTGCCGTCCGGCCGAAGGATACCTGCTTCACAAACCCAGTGCTGCACGGCACAGTACTCCGGTTTGCCTTCGGCCGTGCCCAGGTGAAGCTCCAGCTCGCGGTAGGCTGCCAGGGTGAGCGGCAGCTCGGCCTTGTCCGGTCCGAGGAAACGATCACGGGCGGCGTGGCCCCGATCGAAATATACACACCACAGATGTCCTCCACGTAAGCTCAAGCGTTGCCAATCGATTTGGCCATTCCAGCAGATGCGGTCGCCCGCCTGCCGCAGGTACCACTCAAACGTCGGACCCGTACTGGCAATCGAATCCATGATCACCACCTGGTCGTCGTTCGCCGATCGGCGAAGGACATCGTCGATTACTTGACGGACCAAGCGATGATCGTCGGTCTTGTACGGTTTCAGGAAGTCTCGCAGCAAGCCACAGGCACCGACAAATGCCAGGCAACCGCAGGTGGCGAAAAGAGCGTGCCGCCGGGAACGAAAGGAAGGAATGCGTTCGATCAATGCCGCCAAGCCGGTGCCGGCCAGCAGGCAAATTACCGGGGCCAGGTGCTGCGCCACCCGGGCACTTCCGCCATAGGGGTATCGGTGCAGAGCGGCCGCCACCATCGTCAGACCAAAGGGAAGAAGCGACACGGCGAGTAGCTGCCAGCTTCGATCGCGCCCCAGATGCCAGACACCCACCAGGCACAGAAGGAACGTCAGGGTGCTTCCGCCATGATGGCTGCCGATCGGATACGCGAACAGGTTTCCCGTGTGAATGTGCCATAGCCAGATAAGCAGGGCAACCGGCTGCGCGGGAGGGAATGATTCTTTCCAGTAGTCTTTATCCATAGAGGCATGTTGACCGAGCCCGGCCAGCCCATAGTAGACCAGAAAACTGACGCTCAGGAGGAGAACGTAGGCCACGAACAATGATTTCCTGGCCCAACCCGGCTGACGCCATACGGCGGGCAGCAGGACGAGGCTCACTGCTGCCGCGATCAACACGGCCGGGTAAGACAGCCCGAGCGCCACCGGGGTGAGCAGGGTCAGGATCAGCAACCAACGCCAGCGGTACGGTTCCTGTAACCAACTCAGCGCAGGCACCAGAATCGCCAAGGCCATCAGCAAATCGAAGGCGTACGGCTTGGCTTCGCAGCTGTGGCGGACGGGATAATACGCGATCGCCAGGATGCCGGTTGCGAGGAGTGCGCCCCGAGGGGGCAACGAGCGCCAGGCGAGCCGCCAAAACAGGGCCAGGCTACCCAGACCGGCCAGGAAGGGGAGCAAGCGCAGCGCCAGCTCGGAGCCTCCCAGCCAGCGGTAAACGGTCGCCTCGCCCCACAAGAACAACAGCGGCGCAACCTGGTGAAAACGCAAGGGCTGGATTAGTTCCCGGTACCCTCGGTCAAGGAAGTTGAGGCAAACAAACGCCTCATCTCCCCAGAGCGGAAACCGCCACAGGTACCGCACCGTTCGCCAGAGAACTCCCAGCGCGATCAGCGCAACAGCCCACGTTTTCAGGGAGTGGAGTACGGACGCACGGTAGCTGTGAGGTGTCGAAACCATTCCTTTGCGCCCAACGGCACACTTCCTATCATCTCCGCTTTGTCCAAAGGAGGTCGCGGTTCATAGCAATCTCCGTCCTGGAACGCTAGTCCGTTTGCTTCCACCGCTTGAAAGCGGTCTAGCTCGATTTTTGCACTTTTGGCATGATGGGCCCCTTGACTGGGGTCTGCCGTTCATCGGATCAGGAGTTGCCCCAACCCGATGCAGACGATGGTTGAGAGAGAAACGGCCACGGAAGCCGTACCGCCCTCGCCCCGGCGGACAGGACCGCCCTGGCCGCGGATCCGGCGAGCGCTTCTAGTGGGCGGTCTGGTTGGTCTTCTGGGAATGGCAGGGGCGGAAGCCTACAGCGTGTTTCTCGGTAGCAATTTCCACATGATCATCCCCGGCGTGTACCGCTCCGCTCAACTTTCCCCTGCCGTGCTGGAACAGGCGGTGCGAACCAAGGGGATCCGCACGGTCGTGAACCTGCGCGGCAGCTGCGACCCCTGCCCGTGGTACATCGAGGAAAGTCGGACCACGCACCGATTAAATGTGTGTCAGGAAGATTTGTGCTTTTCGGCCGGCCATCTCCCTTCTGTGCTTGAAATGCGTCGTCTGATCGAAGTGCTGGACCGCACCGAATATCCGATCTTGCTTCACTGTCGGCGGGGCGCGGACCGAACGGGGATGATCGCGGCGGCCATCGTGCTCTTGCAGACCCGCGCCAGTTTGAAGCAAGCGCGGTTCCAACTCGGCCTCCGCTACGGCCACCTTGCTCTGGGAAGGCCGGCCTACCTGGACGATTTTCTGGACCTGTATGCAGAATGGCTCGACAGCCAAAGGCTGGCCCATTCACCCGAGATATTTCGGCGCTGGCTCGAAGAGAGCTATTGCCCGGCGGAATGCTGCTGCGACATCACGGTCGTCGACGTTCCGAACCCGATCGCAAAAGAGGAGCCGTTCATCGTACGGGCACGCTTCCGCAACACGAGCATCAAACCCTGGCATCTGCGCGCGGGAAGCAATGCCGGCATCCATGGCTGCTACGTCCTGTGGGATGCTCGGGGGAACCAGCTTCTGTCTGGCCGGGCTGGAGTCTTCGACGCCGAGGTGGGCCCGAATGAGGCCATCGACCTGGACCTGGCTCTGCCGGCTTTACGCCAACCGGGCAAATACCGTTTGCAGATCGACATGGTGGACGAACAGCATTGCTACTTCCATCAGACCGGTATGGAGCCCCTGGAGCAAGAACTCGAGGTTCGCTAAATGGCAGGGGATAACACAAGCCTGCCCGCGCCCGCGCAGGTCCTGCTAAATGGCGGCGAGTAATCCAGCAACACCAGCCGGACGCGCCCGCGAAGGACCTGCGCGGGCGCGTCCGGCTGGTGTTGAAGGTTCATGCATGAGGACAGAGAGGATGGGCGACGATGCCCAGGACAAATCCGTGAGCAAGAAGCTTCGCCTGTTGGTGAGTGGCGCGCTGCTGGTCTGGCTGGCCTGGCGGACCGATTGGAACCAGGTCGGCGCAGCGTTTTTGCATCTGCGCGTGGAGTTTTGGCTGGCCGCGGCCGCGCTGTTGCTGCTGGCCCAAGTCGCCAGTGCCGTGCGCTGGCGTCTGCTGGCGCAGCCCTTGGGTTTTCACAGACCTTTGCGCCAATTCGTCGGCTTTTATTTCGTGGGCATGTTCTTCAACTTGCTGTTGCCGACGTCGGTTGGCGGGGATGTGGTACGAGCCTGGTATCTGGATGGCAACTCCGGGCGAAAGCTACCGGCTTTCTTGAGCGTGTTTGTTGATCGCTTGAGCGGTCTCTTGATTCTGCTGGCCGTAGCCTGCGTTGCCGACATCCTGTGCCCGATCCCGTTGCCGTTCTGGATCGGTGCCAGCATCTGGGCAACAGCCGGCTGTGCGGTATTGGGCCTAGTGGCCTTGCCGGTCGTGCATCACTATGTCCGTCCCGGACAGGGGCGGATCGGCACCCACATCGTTTCCCTCTCTCACTCCCTCACGCTCCTCTTCGGCCAGACGCGGTTGCTGCTCATCACCACGGCCCTCTCGCTGCTGGTGCAGGTGGTGAACGTCGTGCTGCTATGGCTGATTGGCTTGGCCATTGATGCTCCGGTCCCCGCCGGCTACTGCGGCATTGTTGTGCCAATGGTGACGCTCTTGACTTTGCTGCCGGTCAGCCTGAACGGCATGGGCGTGCGCGAAGGGGGCATGGTGTTGTTCCTGGCGCCGCTGGGCATCGGGTCGGCCACCGCATTGACGTTGGCTTTTCTGTGGTTCTCCCTCTTCGTGGCTGTCAGCTTGCTGGGCGCGGCTATTTATCTCTTCGGCACTCTTTCTCAATCCGGGGAGCGGACCCATGATTCGTTTGTCGGTCGTGATTCCGATCAAGGACGAGCGCGACAACCTCAGGCCGCTGCATGATGCCCTCCGCCGATCTCTGGATCCGCTTGGACTCACGTACGAAGTGATCCTGGTCGACGACGGCAGCACAGATGGCTCGTTTGCCGTCCTGGAAGAGCTGGCCGCCACGGATCCCCATCTCAAGGTGGTTCGGCTACGGCGGAATTTCGGCCAGACGGCGGCCTTGCAGGCCGGAATCGATTGGTCCAGCGGCGAAGTCCTCGTCACCATGGACGGCGATCTCCAAAACGACCCCGCGGATATCCCCCTCCTGCTCGCCAAGTTGGCCGAGGGCTACGATGCCGTCCTGGGAATGCGGGCCAATCGGCAGGATCATTGGCTGGTGCGCAAAATCCCCAGCTTGCTTGGCAACTGGTTGATCCGCAAGGTCACGGGGGTGCACATCAAGGATATGGGCTGCACCCTGCGTGCCATGCGCCGGGATCTCGCGGAGGCGTTGCCGCTCTATGGCGAGCTGCATCGCTTCGTCCCGGTGCTGGCCCAGCAGTACGGCGGCCGCCTGCTCCAAATCCCGGTCCGCCATCATGCCCGCGCCGCCGGCAAAACCAAGTACAATTTGACCCGCACCGTGCGCGTTATTTTGGACCTGATCACGGTCAAATTCCTGCACAGTTACCTGACCCGTCCGATGCACGTAATGGGGCTGGCCGGTCTTTTGTCGATGGGGCTGGGCCTCGTCAGTTTTCTGGCCACGGTCTGGATGAAGACCCACTCCAAGCCGCCGATCTGGATGACCAACAATCCCTTCTTGTTCTTCAGCATGATGCTGGAACTCATCGGCGTGCAGTTCATTTCGATGGGATTACTCGGTGAAGTGCTGACACGCACCTATTTCGAGAGCCAGGGGAAGACGGCCTATACGGTACGCAGTACGCTCAATCTGGATGCACCGAGGAAGCGACGCGCGGCCTAAGCCCACCCATGGCCATGGGTGGCCTGATCCATGGTCCGGTTGGTTGTGTGCGTTTCGCGGCGGTGCGCAGAACCGCGCGGGGCGCATCCGCACGCGGTTCTGCCAACCGCCGCTCAACAAAAACGGACACATGCAGCGGGACTGGGTATGAGAAACGGCCTTGACGCTCTCCGGACGGCGCCTTCAATATCACGACATGAGAGAGAACCTTTGTTTTGCCGAGAGGATTGCCGCAATGATGCTCCATCAGGAAAACCAGATGAGTCGGCGCCGCTTTCTCCAAGCGGGCGCCGCCGGTACGGTCGGATGCGCTGGGTTTCCCGCTCTGCTTGGCGCGACCGAGAGGATTGCCGATCCGTTCGGCAGCTTCATCATGGGCGCGCAAAGCTATTGCTTCCGGAATTTTGCCACCGAACCGGCCCTCAAGCGCACCCAGGAGCTGGGGCTGCACTTCATCGAATTCTTCCAGAAGCATGCTCCGCCGGATAGCACGCCGGATCAGATCCAGGCCCTCCTGCGACTCTGCGCGAACTACGATATCAAGCCCATCGCTTACGGGGTGCAGAGCTTCACCAAGGGCCACGATGCCAACAAGAAACTCTTCGAGTTCGGCAAAGCGCTCGGCATCAAGACGTTTAGTGCTGACCCGAGCCCGGACAGCTTCGATAGTTTGGACAAGCTGGTCGATGCCTACAAGATTTCCATCGCCATCCATCCGCACGGTCCGACAGGGCGCGGCCAACTGCACCGCTGGTATTCGGCCGAAGTGATCATGGCTGCGGTCAAAGATCATCATCCGCTGATCGGTTCTTGCTTAGATACCGGCCATCTGATCCGAGCAGCTCAGCTTGGCAAAAAGCTCGACCCGGCCGAGCAGATTCGAATCATGGGACCACGCAATTTCGGCCTCCATCTGAAGGACCACGATAACCAGAAGAACACGGACGTGGTGTATGGCCAGGGCTCGCTCAATGTGCCGGCTGTCCTGAAAGCGTTGAAAGACGTGAAGTTCGCCGGCTACATCAGTATCGAATACGAAGCCCACGCGGAAAACCCATCGCCCGATATGAAAGCCTGTCTGGACGTACTCAAGGAAGCGATCAAGAACGTGGGCTGATCTGTCTGTTACGGTGCCTGGTATAATGGCCGGGGCAGGGTAGGGGGGCGCCTGTCGTCCCTGCTCGGGTTATCGAAGCGGTAGTCAACCGGAAGGACAAGCATGGATCCTGCCGTGGCCGCAGAATTGCGGCGCCAGTGGTACAACGCCACCGTCGTGGGGCTGCGCAAAGCCCATTCGGATCTGATGGTGCTGCGCGTCCGTTCGGATTTTCCCCGGCCGGCGCACCAACCAGGGCAATACACGACGCTCGGACTCGGTTCGTGGGAACCGCGCTTCCCCGGTTGTCAGGAGGAAACGCTGCTGCCCGGCGATGAAACGAAGCTGGCCCGGCGTGCCTATTCGATTAGCTGTTCGGTCCTGAATGAGAGCGGGGAACTCGAAGACATCGAGCACACCGATTGGCTGGAGTTTTACATCGTGCTGGTGCGCGACTCCGCAAAGGATCGACCCCCGGCACTGACGCCGCGGCTATTCCTGCTCCGCGAAGCGGATCGGCTCTTCCTTGGCGAGCGGATCACCGGCCATTTCACGCTCGACCCTGTCCAACCGGAGGACACGGTTATTTTCCTGTCCACCGGCACGGGCGAAGCACCACACAATTACATGCTGTGGGAACTGCTCCGCCGGGGCCACCGCGGCCGAATCCTATCCGCGTGCTGCGTCCGCTACCGACGGGATTTGGCCTATCTGGCCATCCATGAACAATTAATGCATCGCTATCCCAACTACTCCTATCTGAGCCTGACGACTCGAGAAGCCGACACAGTTCAGCACAAAGTCTACATTCAGGACCTGATTACCAGCGGCCAGCTCGAAGAACGCATCGCCAAGCCACTCGACCCCGAGCGCACCCATGTGTACCTGTGCGGCAATCCGAAAATGATCGGCGTGCCGACCGTCAATCGTGACACCGGACAACGGGTCTTTCCGCAGCCACCGGGAGTGATTGAAATTCTTGAGGAGCGTGGCTTCCGGGTCGATCAGCCACAGATTAAGATGAAGGGAAGTATCCATTTCGAGGAATACTGGTGATTCGGAAGCCGCCGTACTTCATGCTGCCATCCTTGTTCTGGCCGGTCCCCATGATCCATCCCATGCCGCATTCGAGTCCTGTACCGATCGCGCGTTTGCAACGGACATTCCTGGTGTGCTTGACGGCCATCGTCCTGGGCATAGCCGGGGGATTGTCCTCCCCGGCGCTCGGCCAGGCGCTTGCCCCGGCGCCGATATCTGGGCCAGTGCAGAGCGCAAGCATCCTGCTGGCGCAAACCGCCGCCAAGAAGACCAACTGGGCACTGTGGGTGGGGATCGGCGGCGGTGTTGTCGTTATCGTGGCGGTCCTCATCGCGGTCGTCATTACGCGCAAGCCTCCGCCCGCTCCACAAGCGACTTCCCCCGATGTCATCGGTGGCTACAAGATGCAAAAAGCGATGGCGACCGGCCACACCAGCCAGGTGTACGAAGTGGTCGAGATGGCCAGCGGCCGGCATTTTGCCATGAAGATGTTATTGCCGGAGAAAGCTCGCGATTCCGAACATCGCCGACTGCTTTTCCACGAGGCGGAAGTCGGCTTGAAGCTTGCTCATCCCAACGTCATCAAGATTCTCAAGGTCGTCCGGGATGCAAAGAATCCCTATTTCGTGATGGAGTTTTTCCCAGCTGGTAACCTGGAGTTCCGCATCCAAAACAAGAAATGGGATTTTATCAAGGAGAAGGCCCACAGCATTCTCAAACAGACGGCGACAGGCCTGGCGTACATGAACGCCAGCGGCTGGGTCCACCGCGATATCAAGCCGGCGAATATCATGGTGAACAGCGCCGGCGAAGTGCGGATCATCGACTTTGCCCTGGCGCAGCGGATCTCCAAGGGCGGGTTGTTCCAGCGCAAGGGCCAAGCCGCCGGGACCCGCAGTTACATGTCGCCGGAACAGATCCGTGGGAAGCCACTCGACGGCCGAGCCGACATCTATAGCTTCGGAGCCAGCGTGTACGAGATGATCACCGGCCGGCCACCGTTCCGAGCCAACACACCCATGGAGCTGCTCCGCAAGCACTTGACCGAAAAGCCCGATTCTCCGCAGGTTCACAACCCCGAGGTCACCGACGAGTTCGCCGCGCTGGTGCTGCGCATGCTGGCAAAAGACAAGAAGGATCGACCCAAGGATTTTCATGAGATCCTGATGAAGCTGCAAAACGTGAAGATCTTCAAAGGCGAGGTCGCGCAAAAGACCGAGTGAAGCGAGGATGGTGTGATGGCTTCCCAGCGGCTGCCGTTCGAGAAAGAGATTGGGGAGATGGAGGAACTGCTGGCCAAGCTCGAGGCCGACGGCGGAAGCAGCGAAGAAATTCGCCGTATGCGCCGCGAACTCATCAACCTCATTCGGAAGAAGTACAGCAACTTGACCCCCTGGGAAACGGTCCAGGTCGCCCGCTTCAGCGATCGGCCACAAACCGTTGACTACATCGACCTCATTTTTGATGAGTTCGTGGAGCTCCACGGCGATCGGGCCATTGGTGATGACCGGGCGTTGCGGACCGGCTTCGCCCGGCTGGCGGATCACCGCGTGATGCTGATTGGCCACCAAAAGGGGCATACGCTCAAGGAGAAGAGCGAGTGCCTGTACGGTTGTGCTCACCCGGAGGGTTATCGAAAGGCCCTGAACCGCATGCGTGTGGCAGCGAAATTTCATCTGCCGATCATCACGCTGATCGATACGCCGGGCGCTTATCCGGGCATCGGCGCCGAGGAACGCGGCCAGGCACAGTTGATCGCCAACAATTTGTTGGAAATGTCGCAGCTGCCGACGCCGATCATTTGTGTGGTGATCGGAGAAGGGGGCTCCGGAGGCGCGCTCGGCATCGGCATTGGCGACCGGGTCAGCATGCTCGAACATGCCTACTATTCTGTGATCAGTCCGGAAGGCTGTGCCGGCATTTTGTGGAAGGTAGCCACCGAAGAGACCAAGCCGTTGGCGGCGCAGGCGCTCAGACTCACCAGCAAGGATTTGGCGCGCCTGGGCGTCATTGACGATGTCATCCCCGAGCCGCTTGGCGGTGCGCATCGGGATCACCGCGAGATGGCCAACACCCTCAAGACCTATCTGTTGCGATACCTCCGTGAGCTGCGCAACGTCCCAACCGACGATCTGCTGGAGCAGCGCTATCAGAAGTTTCGGCGGATCGGCGTATTCGTTGAAGAAGCGGAGAGTGACGTTAGCAGGGATGGCAACCAGTGAACCAGGATGGAAAGGACAGCGGCCATGCGATCCGCCTCCCGCTTCCTGGCCGAGGTTGCGCACAGCACCGGAAGCCAGCCAGCACGCGATTCCGTCCAGGCTCAGGGTTTTTCAGTAGCAGAGGATGGGGAGACGTTGATCGCTGCTTCGGCGGCAATCCGGCGGTGAAAGGCCGCCAGCGGATGGTTACCCTCTTTCTCGTAATACTCGGCCAAAGCTGAGTGCGTCGGTGTGTGATAGGGGTCTTCGCGCAAGGCGCTCCCAAGCCAGCGGAGACCATCGTCTTTGAGGCCATTGCGAAGAAGGATCGTTCCCGCTTCGCACCGCAAGGACGCATCGTGTGGCTTCAGCGCGACCGCCCGCCCGAGCTCGTCCATGCGATTCATGTCCTTTTCGATCTGGGCACGCTGGACGGCGAGAGCGCGGGCTTCCTCTTTTTTACCGCGGCCCTGTAGGCAGAGGTAGAGGTTGTAGTTCGCCAATGCATCATGGGGCGCGCGCTGGACAGCGGACCGGAAAAGACGCTCCGCTTCGTCCATCTGCCCCTCTTCCAAGGCTAGCTTGCCGCGTTCGATCAGGGCCGGGATGTAGTCGGGGTGCTCCGCCAAGAGGCCGTCGATCAATTGTCGGGACTCGTCGGGAGCACCCAGGGCCTTTCGGCACTGAGCCCACCCAAGGGTCAGCGCCGGGTTGCTTACCTGGCGCCGCCGCAGCAGATCGAACTGCTCGACCGCTGCGGCCGGGCCCGACAAGCGCAGCAGCATCTCGGCCACGCGCTGGCGGACCTTATCGTTTTCGGGAGCCAGTACCAGAACTCGTTGATAATCCTTCAGCGCGCCGGCGTCGTCATTCAGGCGCGCCAGGATCCAGGCACGCCACAGCAAGGCCTGGATATCTTCTTGGCGCGTCAGCCAAGTATTGAGGCACTGGAGCGCCTCGGCCAGACGATAGGACTGTAGGTATGCCTTGACCAGTGCTTCCAGAATCAGCGCGCTGTCCGGATGGTTCTCCTTGATCCACGATTGGAGCATCTGCTCCACCGTATGGCCCGTGGTGCCATCCTGCACGAGCATGTTCAAAGCGCCGGCTTGCGCACGGAGGAGGTTTTGTTCGAGATTGAGTAGCTCGGTCAGTCCACCGAGCTCGGCGTACTTGGCCAAGTGCTCTTCGACCTCGTAATAGGAGCCATCATAACGTACACTCCCAGCCGTCAGGCAAGCCCCCGGTCCGTCCACTCCTCCGGGCAGCAGGGGGAATATCGACCGCCGGTCAATCCGTGCCGCCAGGAGCTGCACTTCGGGTTTGTTCGGCCGGGCGTTCAAGCACCAGGCGATGTGCGTCTTCGCCTCGATAAAGTCGCGCTGTTGCATGGCCTGCTCCGCGGCGCGCAAATGGTAGTCAGCCCCCCAAGACCAGTCGTAGAGGAAGTAGCCCGCCCAGGCGAAGCTCAGCACGCTCACGGCCACCAAGGTGAATACGGCAAGACGTTTCTTCATCATGTGCTACCTGGCGAATCGGCAGGTGTTTTTATTAGACCCTGCTCTGTCCTGGATGGCAAGTCACTCATCCCTTGCCATTGACGGATGCGAGTAGTTGTCCCAGCTGGGGAACGCTATACTGGTGGGTTAGAACGGCAGCCTGACATGACAGTGGAGGGGACCGTGACCATCCGGGAGAGCCCGAAGTGGCCCTGGGCTTGTGCGGCAGTACTGGCAGTTGCCGGCATTGCCGCGGCCGTTCACTGGGTTGGTTTTCTCCATTCGCCCGCTTCCTCGCGCTGGCCGACCGTCACGGCCAATCCCAATGGGATCGCGGTCCCTGCCGCGCCGACCATCCCTGCTACGGCGGGGACGTTGGGACTTGTTCTAGATGATAGCGAACGTGAATACATCTGGAATATTGAGCACCACGGCCTCATACTGAGCCGGCATGGCTTTTCGCGCTTCGCCGATGCCCTGAGTCGCGGCGATCAAGAGGGTTTGCGAAACCTGCTGGCGACGGGCTTCGGCGGGCCGGTCTCGAGCAGCTCCCGCGAAGTGCGACTGGCGGCGGAGTTTGCCCAAGTGTTGCGGCAGGAGTATGCCGGCGAGGCGGTGTCCGTCGGACCGACCGATCCGGCACAATTCCTGGCGCGGCTCATGGAATATCGACGGCGGTTCGGTAGCAAGCCGCCGAAAGTCAAACTCGCCTTGATGGCCCTGCACCCTGCGGAACGCGAACAGCACCATGGTTGCTGGTGTGGCACCTGTCAATTGCGTATGTGGGGTGAGACGGAGCAGGGGGGACCCGGCGAGGTCGTACTTTATCTCGCGTTCCAAACGATCCAGCCGGCCGAAGACGCCTTGGCCAGGGGCCATTGGCTTCTGTCTTGTGTGATTACCCAGAGTCAGGTGGCTCAGGCGCCGGCGTATCTGATGCACGAAGTGACGGCCGAGCGCGGCATCGACCCTGGCGATTTTCACGACAACTGGCCGACGCATGGCACAAAAACCACGACCGGCGGTGTCTACCTGTGCGATTACGATCGGGACGGCATCCTCGACATGCTCATCACTGACCTCAACCGGCACGCGCTGTACAAAGGGCTGCCCGGTGGCACATTCAAGGATGTGACGGTCGACGTGGGGCTGCCATTGGCCCTGCCCGAGCTTCCGGGCGTGGCGGTCATGGCGGCCTTCGTCGATCTCGACGGTGATGGTTGGGAAGATCTCATCCTGGGCGGCCGCGTCTACCGCAATGAGGCGGGCCGGCGTTTTGTGGATTACACGCAGCGCACCAACTTGCGTCTGCCCCGAGACGCTGCCGGCATCGCGATCGCCGATTACGACCGTGATGGCCGCGTCGATCTCTATGTCACCCGACCGGGCAAGGACAAGGCGGATTCCTGGCTGGACGGCAAGAGCGGCGATCCGAAAGGGAACCAACTGTGGCGGAATAAAGGTAACTGGCAGTTCGAGGATGTGACGAGCGCCAGCGGTACCGATGGCGGCCAGCGGTCGACCGGCGCAGCCGTCTGGCTCGATGCCAATAACGACGGCTGGCCGGACCTGTACGTCATCAATGAGTTCGGTAACGGCGTTCTCCTCCTGAACCAGGGGGATGGGACGTTCCGGGCGCAGCTCATCGTCGATGGTCCCGGCGATTTCGGATCGATGGGGGTGACGTGTGGCGATATCGACAACGACGGCAACATTGACCTGTACGTGGCCAACATGTACTCGAAGGCAGGCAGCCGGGTGATCGGCAACCTGAAGCCCGGGATTTATCCCGCAGACATCATGGCCAAGATGCGTCGGTTCGTAGCCGGCAGCCAATTGTACCGGAACTTGGGAACGGGAAGCGGGGAGCATCCAGCCCCAAGCATTCCCCGTTATGAGCCGCTCGCCAAGCAGTACCAGCTAGCCAGCATCGGCTGGGCCTACGGTGCGGCCCTGGTGGATCTCGACAACGACGGCTGGCTCGATCTGTACGCGACCTGTGGCTTCATTAGTCAGTCGCGCACCGAGCCAGACGGCTGAAACTGCGTGTGGTTGGCTGTCGTGTCACAGCCGAACAAACGCGGCGCCCGAGTGCCGGCCCCGAATAAGCTGGACAGCAGTCTCGGCGAGTTCTGGGTCGAGAACCCGTGGGACATTATCCAGAATGGCCATAATCTCAGCTGCTACGAGCGCAAACGGGTCTTCCTGAATGTCCCCGGTGACATCCATGGGCGAGATTTCCTGGACATCAGTGCGCTCACGGGAGCCGACAATGACAGCGATGGCCGGTCCGTGGTCGCCGGCGATTTTCGGAACAATGGCCAACTTGATCTCGTCGTTCGGCAGGTAGGGGGTGGACCCGTTGTGCTCTATGAGAACCATTTCCCGAGACGACATTACCTGGAAGTCTCGCTGCGCGGAACCAGAAGCAACCGCTTGGGCATTGGGACTCGCCTCGTTGCCGAAGTTCAAGGCCGGCAGCTGGTGCGCGAGCAGTATCCGCTGAACAGCTACCGTTCGCAGATGCCGAACATCGTTCACTTCGGATTGGGAGACGCCACGTCCGTGGAACGGCTGACGATTCTGTGGCCGTCCGGCGTTCGCCAGGTGCTGACGGACCTGGCGGTAGATCGGCATATCATCGTGGAAGAGGGTAGGGCAGGCGAAGAAGCTGTCGAGACGATTCAACCAGGCCGAACCATCGTGCCGTGACCGCCGAAACAAGCCCGACAAACGAGTTCTCAGATTTTGCTTGCAATGGGTTCCGCCGCATAGTAGCGTCGTGCAAAACAATTAGCTCAGCCGCGAGCCTTCGCGATGAACCGAAGAGAGCACGGGCTTGGCTTTATCTACCGAATTCTCTCTTTCGTGGAGGAGTTGGCCATGCGTCGTTGCGCCCCCTCTCGCCTCAGGTCCAAACACCGCTTGGTCTCACACCGCCTTAAGTTGGAGGAACTCGAGAGTCGTCTTCCGCCTGGGGACATGATTGGTCTTACCGGGACGGCACTATGGGGGCTGAGCCTGGGCGTAGAAGGACGCGGGCTCCGGCCCACCCCGCTTGCCATTACACAAGCGCCCCTCTTCCGCCGCCAGAACATCGATTCGGCCATCGCACGGTTTGCGCCGTCTTCCACGAGTACGCAGATCTCCTTCGTGCCCAGCTCTCGAACCGCGACTTACCCACAGAGCATTGTGACTCCGGCACGTGGAGTCGAGCAACATTTGGCTGATCAGGATATCTTCGATTGCGCGTTGCCCACTCCTTTCGATGCTTCCCGACCAGCGCATCGCAATCCACGAGTTCTGTCGCAGGAAGGTTTGGGGCACGCCAACCAAACCGACTTGATGCGCGGTCCGATGTCCGAAGGAGGCGGTGGTGGATCGCGACTGGCAAGCTCCGCGGAACCGATACCCCAACCGCCCGGTTCGATGGCCTCTGGCAACTTTCCTCTCATGAGCGCCCCCGCGGCAACTCCGAATACCCAGACCAAGACTGCGACGTCAAGCACGATGCCGGCGCCGGCTAACCCCGCCGGCAATGTTATGCCCCCCGGACAGGGAATGCCTTTGCCCAACAACGGCATGCCGCTGGGCGGCAGCATCCACCCCGACATGCCGGAGTCGACGACGCCGCCGATGACGCCGACCTGAAAGGATTGCGAGGAAGGGGGCCCGGTCCAGGGCTCCAACGGTGAACCGAGCCAAAGCGATTGCGCCTCCAGTGCGCCGGTGCGTTACTTCGATGGCACGGCGGTCCTGCACGCCACCGATTTGACCTCCGACGGATTTGGCGTGCCCTGGAGCCAAACGCGGAGTTGGAGCAACGCTCCCGGCTATGCCGCGGTTGCGTTACCAAACTATGGCGGCCAGCCTCTGAACTACAACGGCAATGGCTGGGTCGATACGCAACTGCCGTTCATCGAGACGAACAACAACTACCAGACGGCCATTGTGATCCTCAGCGGCACCAATGCCTTATTCTTCGACAATAACAACGGCACTTGGACGCCGCACTTTTTCACCCAGGACCAGCTATTTGGTAATCCCCGGGATCCCCACGGCGAATTGCTTCTCACGGATACAGCCGGGGACCAGATCCACTTCTACGGTTGGTTTGACGTTGGCCAAGAAACTCCCGGCAGTTCGCGCTGGGGCCGGTTCAAGTCGATGACGGATGCCAACGGCGATACCACGACCGTAACCGGCTGGACGGCCGATGGCAAACCCACCGAAATTATCCGCAGCACGCCGCCCGGGCAAAGTCCTGCAGCCACCGAATCCTGGCTGTACCGCTATGTGCCTTCGGGCGTCAATCAGGGCTTGTTGGCCAACGTGACTCTGCGCCGACTCGGGGCCGACGGCACCTGGACTGTCGTTCGCCAGGTGGACTATACCTACTACGACACCGGCGAGGCGCACGGCAACCGCAACGACTTGAAGACGGCCATTGTCCGCGACGCGGCCGGCAACGCTCTGGATACCAGTTATTATCGCTATTACCCGGATGTGGTGGGGTTCGACGGTCTCCAATACGTGTTCAGCTCGGATTCGTTCGCCCGCCTGTCCGCCGCCGTGGGCGATCCCTTCGCGGCCAGCGATGCGCAAGTTGCTCCCTATGCCGACCACTACTACGCGTACGATGCTCAGGGCCGCGTGACCAAAGAAGTGGCCCAGGGGACGAGCTGCTCCTGTGCCGACACGGCCGGCCAGGGAACGTACACGTACAGCTATTTCGGCAATAACAATCCGACCGACTACAACATCTGGCAATCCCGCACCATCGAGACCCTGCCGGACAACAGCCTCACGTTCGTCAGCCGCAATATTGTCTACAGCAACGGCTACGGCGAGACCATGCTCAAAGTCTACGAGAGCGGCACTCCCGGCCAGACGCAGCAATGGGATACCTTCTACGAATACGATAACGCTGGCCGGCCCATTCTCAAGGCGAATCCCTCCGCGGTGACCGGCTACGATGAGAGCAAACCAGATCTGCTCAACAACGTGGGCGGGCATTTTCAGTACCTGCAAGACCACCAGGGCGAGATCGAGCTTACCGACTACTATGCCGCGACCACGGCCACCGAAACGACGCCCGGCGGCGCAACCGGTTACGTGCAGGACACGAAGCTCGAGCAAGGGCAACTCGGCACGCCGATCTTACAAACCAGCAATCAGTACTATGCGCATTCAGGCGGCAAAGTGGACGTCCAGGTCGTGACGCCGGGCGGAGTTTCCGCCATTTCCCCGGCGGATCAGTTTACTTACGAGGCCGGTCAGCCACCGACCGTGACAGGGTTCAATGTCTCTTCCGATTCTCAGGTCGGTGGTGATCGCGTGACGATCTTCGGCTCCGGTTTCACGGGCGCCACGGGCGTTTTGTTTGGTGGGACATATTCTAGCGGTGGTACACCTGTGTCGGACACCGCGCTGATCGTGAACACCCCGAGTCATGCGCCGGGAGTGGTGGATGTGCAGGTCGTCACCCCCGCAGGGATCTCGGCAATCTCCCCGGCCGACCAGTTCACTTACGTAACACCTGCTCCGCCGGTCATCACCGGGATCGCGCCTGCGGAGGGGCTTACCGCGGGGGGTGGTACAGTAACCATCATCGGCAGCGGTTTACGGGGCGTCACGGCCGTATCCTTTGGCGACGCGGTGGAACACCTCTTAGGGTCGGGGACTGGCGACTCCATTACGATCCGGACTCCGAGCCATGATGTCGGCGTCGTGGACGTGACGGTGACGACGCCGGGAGGGACCTCGGCCATCACGCCCGCAGACCAGTTCAGCTATGTGACGGATACGGGGACCCCCAGCCCGGTCCCGGTGGTGACGGGCGTAGTGCCGGCCTCCGTTTATCTGGGAGATGAGAGCTTGAGCCAAGCCGTGATCATCGTGGGCACGGGCTTTACCGGCGCTACGAACGTCAGCTTTGGGGGGACCGCTGCTCCCAACATTTACGTTGACTCCGCCAACGTCATCGATGGCTATATTCCCCCCGGTATGGCCGGGACCGTGGATGTCACCGTGACCACGCCTGGGGGCACCTCGGCAACGACACCGGCCGATCAATTCACTTACCTCGTTCCGCCTCAGCCCACGGTAACGGCAGTCCATCCCGCCTCGGGTAGCGCGGCCGGCGGTGGTTCCGTGGTGATTACCGGAACAGGGTTCACGTACGACAGCCGAGTGGCTTTCGGATCCATCACCGCGTTTGCCTCCGCCCTCTCCGACACGATTCTCATCGCCGGCCCACCCGCCGAAGCGGCGGGCACCGTGGATGTGACGGTGACGACAGCCGGCGGCACGTCGGACGTCACCGCGGCGGACCAATACACCTATGTTACCCCGCCCGCGCCGGTCGTGACCGGGCTGGGGCCGACGTCCACTGCTACGGCGGGAAGCCAGGTGACGATTATCGGCACCGATCTGGCAGGCGCTACGCAAGTCCTCTTCGGTGGGACGCCAGCGGGCCACTTTCGCAACATCTCGGCTACGGCGATCAATGCAACTATCCCCTCCCTGGCGCCGGGGACCGTGGATGTGACGGTCACGACGCCCGGCGGCACATCCGCCATTTCTCCAGCCGACCAATTTACCTACGGAACGCCACTGCCGCCGACCACGGTCCCCGTCGTGACCGGGATGAGTCCGGCATCGGGGAGCCAGGCCGGAGGTACGCAGGTCACACTGATCGGTGCGGGATTCAGCGGGGCTACGGAAGTCGATTTCGGCGGTACCGCGGTCGCCGTTTTCGGTGGGTCTCTTGGCCCCGATAACAGTCTAACCGTGACAGCCCCCGCCCGTACTCTGGACACCGTCTATCCCCTGGCGACAACCACGGTCTACCGCAACCCGGACGGCACGGGCGCAGAGACCACGCAGTACGCCTATACTTGGTTCCCCGGCACGACGCGCGTGCAATCGAGGACGGTCATCAAGCCGGTCGTATCGTCCGCCCAAAACGGACCCGACGTCGCTGATACGGAGACCACGGTTTACGACATCTACGGCCGGCCGATCTGGCAGCAGAACGGCGACGGTTTCCTGACCTACACCGCGTATGATTCGGGTACGGGCGCGGTCATCAAACGCATTACCGATGTGGATACCAGCCGCACGGACGAGTTCCAGGACTTGCCGGCCGGCTGGACGACTCCGCCGGGCGGCGGCCTGAACCTCGTGACGACCTACGAGGTGGATGGCCTGGGCCGCACTACGGCGATGACCGATCCCAATGGCAATATTACGTACATGGTCTACGACGACCCCGACCATGAGGTCCGCACGTATCCCGGCTGGCAGGCAAGCACCAAAATGCCTACTGGGCCAACGCAAGTAACGCGCAAGGATCGGGAGCACTCCCCCAGCTATGCGGAAACCCTGACTATGTCAGTCCCGCCAAATGTGACGAATGGCCGGCCTGACGGTACCGAGCCGATCAGCGCCGTGCAGACGCTCTCGCGCAGCTTCACCAGCCCAGGCGGCCAGGTGATCGAGACCGACCAGTATTTCTCCCTGGACGGGATCACCTATAGCACGGATCCCTATCTCGGTAGCGCCGGCACGAGTTACTACGCCAGGACGTACGAATACGACGACCAAGGACGGTTGACAGGAACAGTGCTGCCCACCGGCACCATCCAGCACACCGTTTACGATGGCCTCGGCCGGGTGGCAAGTACCTGGATCGGCACGAATGATACTCCGGGTAACGGCGATGACGAGTGGACCCCGGAAAACAACACGGCGCCGGCGAACATGGTCGAAGTCAGCGCCATGGTGTACGACAACGGCGGCGTCGGCGACGGCAACCTGACGCAAGAGACCGATTTCCCCGGCGGTGGGGCCGCTCCTCGCGTCACGCAAAACTTCTACGATTGGCGCGACCGGCTGGTGGCCAGCAAGCAAGGGGTCCAGGACAACGAGAACGACGGCACCAATCGGCCGATCCACTACACGACCTATGATAATCTCAACGAGACCGTGCTGGAGCAGCAGTACGAAGGCGACGGCGTCAGCATCAACACGGTCGACGGTGTGCCGCAGCCGCCGGACCCATCCTTGCTGCGGGCGCAAACCGCGTATGCCTACGACGATCAAGGGCGGGTTTATCAGCAGCTCGTCTACGATATCGATCCAAGCACGGGCGCCGTATCGAGCATAGCCCTGGCCACCAACAACTACTACGATCACCGTAGCAACCCGATTGCCCAGAGCGCTCCCGGTGGGCTGTGGACCAAGGAAGTGTACGACGGCGCTGGGCGTTTGGCTGTCACCTACCTGAGCGATGGCGGTGGAGGCACCACTTGGGCGGACGCGGCCAGTGTAGTCAATGACATCGTGCTGCAGCAGATCGAGACCGTTCACGACGCCGACGGAAACGCACTGGAAAGGATCACCCGGCAGCGCTTCCACAATGTCACCGGCACCGGAGCGTTGGGTGATCCCAGCACAGCGCCGCAGGCACGGGTCTCGTACACCGGCTCCTATTATGATGCGGCCAATCGGCTGATGGCCATGGTCGATGTCGGTACCAACGGCGGCACGGCGTGGGTGCTCCCGGGCACGGTTCCGGCCCCCTCGGACACCGCGCACGTTACTAGCTATACGTACAACGCCGCGGGTTGGGTACAGGATACCATCGATCCGCGCGGCCTCGACACGCACATGGAGTATGACGCGCTGGGGCGGACCACGGCAACAATTGCCAACTACACGGGCAACACGGAGACAAACGCTTCCGATGTCGCGACCCTGTACACCTATGACGGCGACAATCACGTGCTGACCATGACGGCGGTGCAGCCCGCCGGCACGCCGTCACAAACGACGGCATACGTCTACGGCATCACTCCGGCAAGCGGCAGTGCCATCGCCAGCAATGACCTGCTGGCGGCAACACTGTATCCCGATCCGGCCACCGGTCAGCCGAGTACCAATCAGGAAGAAAGCTACACGTACAACGCGCTGGGCCAGGCGAGCAGCATGACCGATCGCAACGGCACGACGCACCAGTACAGTTACGACGTGCTCGGCCGGCGGACCTCGGACACGGTGACGACCTTGGGCGCCGGCGTGGACGGCTCGGTGCTGCGCCTGGACACGGCGTATGACCAGCAAGGCAACCCGTTCCTGTACACCAGCTATGCCGATACGGGCGGCACAACCATCGTCAACCAGGTGGAAGACATGTACAACGGCCTGCGTCAGCTCACGGCCGAATACCAGTCCCACGCCGGCCCGGTGGTGATCGGCATGACACCAGAGGTCCAATACACCTACAACGAGATGGCCAACGGCGAGAATAACAGCCGTCTGACGAGCATGATCTACCCCAATGGCCGGGTCATCGACTACAACTATCACCCCGGTCTGGATGACCGCATCAGCCGGCTCAGCGCCCTGTCCGACGCAACGGGCGTGCTCGAAGCCTACACGTATCTCGATCTGGGTACCGTGGTGGAGCGGGATCATCCGCAAACCGGCATTAATCTGACCTACATCAGCCCGACGGGAGCAACCGGGGACGCGGGAGATCAATATACGGGCCTGGACCGCTTCGGCCGGGTGGTGGAGCAGCTCTGGCTGAACACGAACACGGGCACGGCTACGGATGACTTCCAATACACCTATGACCCCGACGGCAACGTGGTCACTAAGAAGAACCTGGTCAACGCTGCCTTCAGCGAACAGTACGGCTACGACAATTTGAACCGGCTAGCGAGTTTCACGCAGGGCACACAGACGGAGAGCTGGAGTTTCGACGCCCTGGGCAACTGGGCCAGCGTGACCACAAACGGCACGGCGCAGGTGCGCACCGCCAATGCCCAGAACCAATACACGTCACTTTCGGGAGGCACGACACCCAGCTATGACAACAACGGCAATCTGACTACTGATCCCACCAACGGTAATGGCGATGTGTACGACGCCTGGAATCGCCTGGTAGCGGTCGAGAACAGCGGGACTACGCTGGCAGCGTACACCTACGATGCTTTGGGCCGGCGAATCACGGAGACCAGCACGGCAACGCTCGACTTGTACTTCTCGAAGAATTGGCAAGTGGTGGAGGAGCAGGCCGACGGCGTGATGCAGACGCAGTATGTGTGGAGCCCGGTATACGTGGATGCCATGGTCGATCGCGACACGAGCGATGGCACGCGGCTGTATGCGCAGCAGGATGCGAACTGGAACATGACGGCGGTGGTGGATGTGACCGGGACCGTGCAGGAGCGCTATATCTATGATCCGTACGGTCAGGTCAGTTTCCTGGCACCTGATTGGTCCTCGCGCGCAAGCACTTCAGTGAACTGGATCTATTTGCATCAGGGGGGACGATTGGATCCGGTCAGTGGACTTTACAACTTCCGGAACCGTGACTATGCGCCCATCTTGGGTTGCTGGATGCAGCAAGATGGGCTGGGGTATATTGATGGAATGAATGAGTATCAGTATGAGGGATCGGAGCCTACGAATGCGATCGATCCGACGGGCACCACCGTCGATGTACGTTGGAATACGGCGACATTGTGGCACCGGACCACTACAATGCCTGAGCGATTCAGGATTTTCGAACCGGGATTGGGGGCAAATGACACAATTCTCGGCGCTACGGAGGCTACGATCCGCAGTATTATTGCTGGGTGCTCGTGTGATGTGAGCCACAATGGGGAGTATCATTTGACCCATGTTGTGGTCTACTTTGATATCGTCGTCTGGATCAACGTCTCTGTATCGGCCGAGAAACAAGCATGGGCAGAAGCGGCGGAATACGATCATGTCACGGACTATCAGAACTGGGCAGCAAAGAAAGGTGAGCCCCTCGTGCAAGGCCGCGCTGATGGGCTGGCTTCAAATTACTATTTGAAGGAACTGCCTTGTGAGGACGCGGCAAATCTACAACTTAGCAACTTATTCCCCGCCAGCCGTGTGATAACCTACGATCCCAGCGGACATGATTCAAAGGGCAGGCACACATGGGGTGGTCCCCGTCAACGTCCAACCGTACCCGTTCCACCCCACGGATGGATCTGAGGAAGAGCTAATTGAACGACCGGGTAGCATGCTTTCGTGGCCCTTTCAGCCCTTGGCTTTACACGACCTCGGCATGGGGCCGCGAAAGCATGTGAGCCCAGGCCGCTAACGATTTCGACTCTTCGCTTGTGCCGTCTTTCTATCCTTGCCAAGAGATCTCCCGCCGTGCGGACACATCAACGACTCGCTGCGGGCCGAAGCCTGAGGCAACTGCGGGACTGGTTCTTGGCGAGAAGATCCTCCAGCGACTGGCCTGCTGGACCGAGCCTTTTCGTATTCCCGTATGACCGCCGCCGCCCTCGCTTCCTTGGGCCCATAGGGGAGAGGAGAGGTTACCGTGTTTTCCCGACAAGCCGACAAGCGAACCGGCGAACCGCGCGAACCGCCAAAATAGACGGAAATCGTTTGACAAACGAGACGGCCGGTGTTACACGTTAAGGCTAATTGTGAGAGAACCGTGATCACGATCGGTAATTGATTGCCCGCCGTGTAAACGGCAAGTAGACGGCCACATCCGGGGCGTGAACCCCGGTTCCGCATTGTTCTTTCGTTGCCGAGGGCATTCCGATGCCGAAGTTCCATTGGCAAGCTCGCGGGTGGTCCGTTCGAGGCTTTACCCTCATCGAGTTGTTGGTCGTCATTGCCATCATTGCGGTCCTCGTCGGCCTCTTGCTGCCGGCCGTGCAAAAAGTCCGCGAAGCCTCGTACCGCGCCCAATGTGCCAATAATCTCAAGCAGTTCGGCATCGCCTTGCACGCCTACCACGATGTGGAAGGAGCTTTTCCCCCTGGCGGCAAATGGGGGAACGGCACCGGCAAGATTGGGAACGTGACCGACACCGATTGGAGTCACAGCAAGGGAACCTGGCTCGTGTTCGCGCTCCCGTACATGGAACAGGGGAACATCTATAACCACCTGCAAAAGCTGAACGATCCGACCTTCGATTCCACGGGGGATCTCGTTCGACAGGGCGTGCTTCCTTTCAAGCTCCCTTACGGCCGCTGCCCCAGCGATGATTACAATCCCCTTGCCCCTTCTTTTTCCAATTACCTCGCCTGCCTTGGCCCGGTGTGCTCCAACGATAACCAGTGCCAGCTCTTCATGCCCTTCGACCGTTACTGCATGCCGAAGGAGTCCTACCAGGGCCAACCTCCACTGGGCGACTGGGGATACGATAGTCTTCCTTACCGTCAGAAATATGGGGATCGAACCGACAACTGCTTCAGCACCTTGTGTCTTCCGGGAATGTTTGGGCGCATGAATGGAGGACCGGCCGGGCGGATCGGCCTCAAGGATTGCCCCGATGGGACGACGAATACGATCTTGCTGGGCGAAACGTTGCCGGGCCAAAACGGCTGGATGACCCATGAAGGCACGGTGCAACGCGGCGGCTGGGCCTACTGGGACAGTTCGCACCTGATGATCACCACGACGCCGATCAATTACAACAGCGCAAACCTCGCCTATCCGTGCTCGGGAAACCTGACCGCGGCCATGCACGATGCCTACAACGAGAACCTTTCCATGGGCGCCAAGTCGAGGCATCCGGGCGGATGTAACTTCTGCTTCGTGGATGGCTCTGTCCACTTCATCAGTCAAAGCATCGACCCGCGGACCTATAATCTGCTCGGCTGCCGGCGCGACGGGATGGTGCCCGGTGACTATTAACCGGAACGGACGCTTTTCCCGCCGCGTGGGCAGGGTGGGGCTTGGAACGCTTGCCGCTCTCTTGCTCGGCGTGATCTGTGGCTGCGGTGCCAAACCGAGCGCCGGGATCAAGGTTTCCGGAGTCGTCACCCTCGATGGCGTCCCCGTCGAGGGCGCCAAAGTCACCTACAACTCCACTTCAGGCCATGCTCCGGCCATGGGCGTCACCGATGCGAAGGGGAAGTTTCAGCTCACCACATTTGATCTGAAAACACTCAAGGAGATGGACGGAGCTTCCCCCGGCGAGTACAAGGTGACCGTCGAGATGCCCGCTCCGTCGGGGAGGAACCCGCTCAGCGAGATGGAGGCGGCACACATGAAGGGAAAAAAGGCCGG
>Ga0070734_10001914_pt1 | contig 27775 bp, 22 predicted proteins | sample Coa_R1_8_FD_66444 | JGI IMG/M metagenome (GOLD analysis project Ga0070734, IMG submission 66444) | Surface soil microbial communities from Centralia Pennsylvania, which are recovering from an underground coalmine fire - Coalmine... | ecosystem: Environmental > Terrestrial > Soil > Unclassified ... | reverse complement strand
GTCGGTGTTCGAGATCAGAATATTGAAAACGATCCTGCGCCAAAGCTGGTGCATGTCTTCGAGCGCCGCAGCGCCGTACTGGCGCAGAACATCCACGAACTCCATGTAGCTGTGGGTTTCGTTGTCGGCCGCATTGAGCATGCTCATCGCGGATAGGAACGGGAAGCGGGTCTCCCGTTCCCGGTCAAACCGGCGCAGGACAAGTACCGGCTGTCGCGCTACCGTTTCGAGTCCCCACCGAGGAACCGGAATGCCGGCCTTTTTGGCCAGCGTTAACGCCACTGCCTCCCACAACACGGTTCTAATCTCGTCGCTTTCGCTGGGAAATTTCGCAATCGCAAGATTCCCCGCGCGGTCGCGCACGCTGGCTTTGGGACGCGCGCCGCCGAGCGACGATCCGGGCGCCAGCAGCAGCCGCAAATCGTCGTCGCTTTCGGTGTCGCTCAAGACATGCTCGGCGGCCGAGAGCAGGCGCGGAAGTTCCATAAAAGGTGGAATGCGAGTCTGCGCAAAATCCGCCAGAAACGGCCCGTTTTGACGCCGCGCGAAACGCAGCGCGCCCTGGCGCGCTTCATCGTCCACCAACAGCAGGCAATCGATTTCGCGGACTGCACGGGGCGCCCGTCCTTCGCGTTCCGCGCGAATCCGCTCAGCGCGGCGCATCAACACGCGTCCCCACCGATCCGGCGCCGAATCGCCGATGGCGCCGAAGAGCGCGCGGCCGTCCGCCGTATGATACGGGCCCGGGCCCAACGCGAGCGCAGGCTCTAGCGAGAAGCGCTCCGGATGCGCGAGCCAACTTTTGTCGTATTCAAAGCTTGCGCTCTCCCGTTCCCGCCGCGAATGCGACCAGAGCCGTCCCACCAGTTGCGGCACGCCAGCGAGATCGACGTAGACCAAAGTCTCCTTTTCCATCACCTGGCGCTCTTCTTCAATCGGATGCGCTGCGGCAGACGCTCTTCTTCGAGCGCAAGCCCAACACGATCGTGGCGTGGATCGGCCACATCCGCCAGCCGGTCAATCATGCCGAGCGCAAAGAGCACCGTTGCATATGCGCCCGCCGACACGCCCGTCTTACCCTTCTCGATCTGATGCAGCGTCATCCGGCTGAGGGAAGCGCGTTCGGCGAGAATGGCGACCGGAATCCGCCTGCGCCGGCGAGCATCCCGGATATCGCGCCCCAGCTTACGGACCGCGCGAGTGACCGGAGTGGGACTTTTGGATTCTTTCATAACGTCAATATTATTATACATAATATCTATTTATGTATACAATACTATACGTTAAAAGATGAGAGCGCCCGAATGCCGGAGCCCCTGAGCCCCCATCCCCGCCCCCGAGCTATCCTTTAAGGATCTTGCTCCCCAGACTCGCCCTTCTCCTCCTGGCCGCAACCGGCTTTGCGCAAATCGCGCTCTACCACGAACCATTACGGCCGCAGTTCCATTTCTCTCCGGCGCGCGACTGGACCAACGATCCCAACGGACTCGTCTTCTTTGATGGCGAATATCACCTCTTCTTCCAATTCAATCCATTCGGCGATCGCTGGGGACACATGAGTTGGGGACACGCCGTCAGCGGTGATCTGGTGCACTGGCGCGAACTCCCAGTCGCTCTTCCGGAGGAAAACGGCGTCATGATCTTCACCGGCAGCACCGTCGTCGACGAGCACAATTCGAGTGGCTTCTGCACCGGCGGCAAGCCCTGCATGGTGGCGATTTATACCGGCCACACGCCGGAAACCAAAACAAAGCCGGCCCTGCAGACCCAGAACATCGCCTATAGCAACGATCGGGGCCGCACCTGGACCAAGTACGCGCAGAATCCGGTGCTCGATCTGCACATGTCCGATTTTCGCGATCCCAAAGTTTTTTGGTCCGAACGCACGAAGCGCTGGGTGATGGTGGTGGCGTTCCCGAACGACCATAAAGTCCGTTTCTATGGATCCTCTGACCTGAAGCATTGGGAAACACTCAGCGAGTTCGGCCCGGCGGGCGCCGCGAGCGGACAGTGGGAGTGCCCCGAGCTATTTGAAGTGCCGCTGGAATCGAAGGCCGGCCGGACACGTTGGGTACTGAAAATCGGGCTGAATCCGGGAGCGTTGCAGGGAGGTTCGGGCGAGCAGTACTTTGTCGGCCAATTCGATGGCACGCGTTTCGTCAATGACAATCCCGCGAACGTCACGCTTTGGACGGACTACGGGAAAGACTGCTACTGCGCGCTTACCTTCAACCATCTGCCGCGCGAGCAAGCTCCAGTCATGCTGGGCTGGATGAGCAACTGGCAATACGCCGGAGACGTGCCGACGCATCCATGGCGCGGGCAGATGACTGTGCCGCGCAAGCTGGCGCTGCGCGATACTTCCGAGGGCCTCCGGCTGGTTCAGGCTCCGGTGGATGCGTTGGCCGGACTGCGCGGTGAGTGGCGTCCGGACAGCGATAGTTCGGAGATGAAGCTGGAAGCGCCATTGGGAGACGCCCAGGAGATCGGCTGGAAGCTTCGGACTTCGGACGACACATTCACCCTGATCGGATACGATCGCGAGAAGCAGGAGCTCTTTGTGGACCGCACGCATTCCGGCGCAACCGGCTTCAGCAAAGATTTCCCCGCGCGCACCGCGGCCCCACTGCATTTGAAAGGCGATATACTGCGTCTGCATATATTGACAGATCGAAGCTCGGTGGAAGTTTTCGCCGACAATGGATTGATCGCCATGACGAATCTCATCTTTCCTCCGCCCGGCGTTCGAAAAGTCGAACCGTATTCCAAGGGCGGCAAGAGCGGTGCGATTCAAATGAAGATCTGGGCTCTCAAGTCCATCTGGTGACCGGAGCATGCCAATGAACTCTTCTTTGCTGCGAAGCACTGGCGTAGCGGCGCTGGGTGGACTGCTATTCGGTTTCGACACAGCGGTGATCGCCGGAGCGACGCACGCGCTCACGGATGCCTATCGGCTCTCGCCTTCCGCGCTTGGACTCACCGTCGCTAGCGCACTGTGGGGCACGATTCTCGGCGCGATCTTTGCCGGAATCCCGGGCGACCGCTACGGACGCCGCGACAGTTTGCGCGCCATGGCGGTGCTGTACGTGATTTCCGCGCTCGGCTGCGCCTTCGCCTGGGATTGGTATTCGCTGGTTTGCTTCCGGCTGATCGGTGGGTTGGGCATCGGCGGATCGTCGGTGCTCGGTCCGATGTATATCGCCGAAATCGCTCCGGCGAAGTGGCGCGGACGCTTAGTCGGATTCTTCCAGTTCAACGTGGTCGGCGGAATTCTGCTCGCCTATTTATCGAACTACTTGCTCGGCCTTGCGAACTTCGGCGCAGGCGAATGGCGCTGGAAGCTTGGCGTATCGGCGGTACCGGCTGTTCTTTTCTTCTTGCTGCTTTTCGGAATTCCGCGCAGTCCGCGCTGGCTGGCCAAGCAAGGCCGCACGGCGGAAGCGCGCGAAGTGCTGGTGCAGATCGGTGAAGAAAATGTCGACGCGGAACTTCGCGACATCGTGGCGTCCATCGACGCCGATCACGGACACGCCGACGAACCGTTATTCCAACGCAAATATCTGCTGCCGGTCTTCCTCGCAGTTTCGATCGGGATGTTCAATCAGCTCTCCGGGATCAACGCCATTCTTTATTACCTGAACGACATTTTCGCGAAAGCTGGATTCAGTAAAGTATCGGGCGATTTGCAGGCAGTCGCGATAGGAGCGACCAATCTGCTGTTTACGATGCTTGCGATGGCCGTGATCGATAAGCTGGGTCGCAAAACGCTGCTGTTGATCGGCGCGGTCGGAACGGCGCTGTGCCTTGCGGGCGTGGCGTATATTTTCTCAACAGCGCAGCATGAGGATTGGCTAGTCTGGCTGCTGGTTGGATACATCGCGTTCTTTGCCTTCTCGCAAGGCGCGGTGATTTGGGTCTACATCGGCGAGATTTTTCCAAACCGCGTGCGCGCCAAAGGCCAGAGCCTGGGCAGTACGACACACTGGGTGATGAACGCGATCATTTCAGGCGTGTTTCCAGTGTTGGCCGCGCGCTCGGGCGCCGTGCCGTTCGTTTTTTTCTCGCTCATGATGGTGGTGCAGCTCTTAGTTGTCTGGTTCATCTATCCCGAGACCAAGGGCATTACGCTCGAGGAGATGCAAAAAAAGCTGGGGATTGCGTGATCATTCATAGCGCAAGGCAATCATTGGATCCACTTTGCTTGCGCGGCGCGCGGGCAGAAAGCTGGCGATCACCGTTACCAGAGCCAACACTACAGTCGCGATGATCATCGTCACGGGATCTCGCGCGGTTAGTCCATAGAGGAAGCTGCTCACGAATCGCGTGACGCCGAACGCCACCGGCAACCCGATCACTGCTCCGAATAGCACGAGCAGAACCGCATCGCGCAGGATCAACCACAACACATTGCCCTGTTGTGCCCCGAGCGCCATCCGGATGCCGATTTCGCGCGTGCGGCGCGTCGCGGCGTGCGCCATGAGTCCATAAAGCCCGATGGCCGCCAGCAGCAGTGCAAGTCCGCCGAAGAAACTGGAAAGCGTCGCGATCAGCCGTTCCTGCGAAATGTGATTGTCCAACTGCTGTTCCATGGTGATGGTCTCGGTGACGGGGATGGCGCTGTCGAGTTTCCGAACCTCGCGCCGGATTGCGTCCACCAAAAATTTGGGATCGGCGCTCGACCGGACGCATAACGTCATGTCGCCGGCGCCCTGGCGCCAACTGGAGATATAAACCATGCTTTCCACGGCCTCGCGAAGTTCGAAGTATTTGGTGTCTTTCACCACGCCCACGATCTCGTAGGAGTCCTCAACCTTGAACTTGTCGCCTGTGGAGAACCGCTTGCCGACGGCGCTTTCATTCGGGAAAAATTTCCTGGCGAAGCTTTGATTGACGATGGCAACCTTGGGAGGGCCTGGCGGCTCCGGCGGCTCTTTGCCGTCCGGCAGCGGTTTTTCCAAAGGATCCGGCGTGAACGCAGGATTGTCCTGATCCCGGAAGTCGCGGCCTTCGAGAATCGGGATGCCCATGGTCTCGAAATAGTGCGGACTCACGGCATCGAAGTCGAGATACGGCTTTTCATCCTGCCGCCAGGGATGCCCTTGGATTGCGACACCGGAATTCCAGCGGGATCCGCTGAGCGGCGTGATGGAGGCAAGGCTGGCCACGCGGACGCCCGGCAGCGCTGACGTTGCGCTCAACAAACGATCTTCAAAATTCCGGATGCGCTGGCCTTTATAGCCGATGGATCCCGCGGAAGTTTCCACCATCAGCACGTTTTCGCGAAGGAAGCCGGGATCCAGATCGCGCAGATTTTCCAGACTCCGCACGAACAGCCCGGCGCCCACCAGCAGCAGCAACGAAAGGGCGACCTGCACAACCACAAGGGCTTTACGGAGATCCAGCCGGGCGAATCGCGCCGTAAAATCGCTCTTCAACGAAGTGACGACGTCGGGCTTGGTAGCTTTGATGGCGGGAAGCACGCCGCAAATCAGCCCCGTTAGGAGCGATACAGCGAAGGAAAATCCGAGCAGCCGCCAATCCGGCGTCAGATGCAGATCCAACGGAAAAGTGGATGTCGGGAGCAGGCTCAACAACACGCGCACGCTCCAGTAGGCGAAGGCCAAGCCGGCGAGTCCGCCGATCACCGCCATCAGGACCGCTTCCGTGACGAGTTGCGAGATGAGACGCCAGCGTCCAGCGCCGATCGCCACGCGAATGGCAATCTCTTTTCGCCGCGACGCCGCGCGCGCCAGCAGCAGGTTCGCTACGTTCGCGCATGCGATCAATAAAACCAAACCGACCACCGTGCCCAGCACTGCCAGCGGCTTAGAGAATCGATTTCGCAAATACGAGTAGCCGCCGCTCCCGGGTAGCAGCACCGCGCGATTCCGCTCTACGTAATCTTTTTTCTCGAACTCCGGAATCGTCCGGTTTTCCGGGTCGTTGTGCTGAATTTGCTGGAACAGTACCTCCACATCCGCGGTGGCTTTCTGGGTGCTCATGCCCGGCTTCAGGCGCGCGATCGGAGTCAGCCACCAATAATGCCGCGAATTCCAATTGCGAGCGTTGGCGTTCACTTGCTGCAGCATCATGACCGGCAGGAAAACGCTCGGCGAATTTCCGACTCGGGTTCCGGTGAACCCTTGCCGGCTTACGCCGACGATGGTGAACGGAGCGCCATTCAGCGAGATTTTCTTGCCCAGCGCGCGCGGATCACCGCCGAAGCGAGTTTTCCAGAAATCGTAACTGAGGATCGCCACCGGATGTGCGCCTGCTGTCTTGTTGTCATCCGGAGTAAACAGCCGTCCGAGCGCCGGCGTAACGCCGAGCACTTGGAAATAGTTCCCGGATACCAATGTTCCGTCCACCAACTGGCTCGATCCGTGCGATCCCTCCTCGGCTACGGTCATGCTCAATGGGCCGCCACCACCACCCGCCACCAGCACGCCTGAAAACACGTCGTTGTGATCGCGCACGTATTCGTAATCCGGATAGTTGAATCCGACGTTGGGCTTGGCGGGATTACGCGCGATGACCACCAGTTCCTGCGGTGACGATACCGGCAGCCACTTGAGCAGCAGTGCGTCGATGATGCTGAAAATCGCGGTGTTGGCCCCGATGCCGAGCGCCAGCGACAACACGGCAACTGTGGCGAACGCCGGATTCTTCAGCAACACGCGGAACGAGTAGCGGAGGTCCTGTAGCAACATAAGTCAGATGATAGACGAAGCCGCCCCCGCGCTCGTTGGCAACAATCCGCGTTTCAATCCAAATATTTGTAGGCATCGAGCGTGAGAAACTCAGGAAAATCCTGACCCGTCATCAGTCCTTCCAGCAACTCCGCCGCCTTGCCGCGCGGCCGGCCGGTTTTCGCCACCTGTTCGGCGAGCAGTTCCTTCACCAGTCCGGCCGTGAGCTTGCGGCCGTCCTTCATCACCGAACCAAACTTCACCCATTGCCAAACCTGCGCTCGACAGATTTCGGCGGTTGCGGCGTCCTCCATCAAGTTGTAAATCGGAACGCATCCCAGGCCGCCAAGCCAGGCATCGAGATACTGCAAGCCCACGTCGATGTTCCAGCGAACGCCTTCCGCCGTAATTTCGCCGTCCGGCACGGTCAGCAGATCTTTGGCGGTGATGTTTACGTCCTCGCGCTTGCGTGCGATTTGATTCGGCTCCGGCATATGCTGGTCGAAAATCGCCTTCGCGATCGGCACCAGGCCCGGATGCGCCACCCAAGTCCCATCGTGCCCGGCGCGCACTTCACGCAATTTGTCCTGGCGGACTTTTTCGAGGGCTTGTTCGTTGGCTGCCGGATCGTTTTTGATTGGAATCTGCGCCGCCATTCCGCCCATCGCGTGGATTCCTCGCCGATGGCAGGTTTTGATCAGCAACTGGACATAGGAGTTTAGAAAATGCCGATCCATGGTCACCAGTGACCGGTTGGGCAGCACGAACTCCGGACGCCGGCGGAATTTCTTGATGAAGCTGAAGATGTAATCCCAGCGGCCACAGTTGAGTCCGGCCGAGTGATCGCGCAGCTCCCACAGGATCTCATCCATTTCAAAGGTCGCGAGAATGGTTTCAATCAGAACCGTCGCACGGATCGTTCCGCGCGGCACGCCGAGATATTCCTGCGCGAAAACAAACACATCGTTCCAGAGCCGCGCTTCGAGATGGCTCTCCATCTTCGGCAGATAAAAATACGGAGCAGTCCCGCGTTCCATCAGCGGCCGGACGTTGTGGAAGAAGTACAGGCCGAAGTCAAACAGCGATGCGGAAATCGGGTGTGCATCCACCAGGAAATGCTTTTCCTCAAGATGCCAGCCGCGCGGCCTCACCAACAAGACTGCGGTCTTTTCCGCCAGCTCGTACTTCTTGCCTTCTGGACTGGTCAGCCGGATGCTCCGATTCACGGCATCGCGCAGGTTGATCTGGCCGTCGATCACGTTCGTCCACGTGGGCGCGTTCGAATCCTCGAAATCCGCCATGAAGACATTAGCGCCCGAGTTCAGCGCGTTGATCACCATTTTTCGATCGACAGGTCCGGTGATTTCTACGCGGCGGTCCAGCAGATCTTTCGGAATCGGCGCCACGGTCCAATCGGATTCGCGGATCGATTGCGTTTCGTTCAAAAAATCCGGCAGCGCGCCGGCATCGAATGTTTTTTGCCGCTCCGTTCTGGCCTGCAGCAGCGACTTGCGCCGCGCGTCGAAATTGCGCGCGAGCGCGCTAAGAAAATCCACTGCGGTTGGCGTAAGAATTTGGGAAGCGGCGGCGCTTGCGGGTGCTGTAATCTCAGTGGCTGTCATCGCTAAAGATTTTACAGCAACGGGTACAATCAAAAGATATGTCAGTTGTTGTAGTTGGTTCCGTCGCATACGACGGCATTGAGACGCCCCACGGGCGCGTGGAACGCATCCTGGGCGGCGCCTGCACTTATATCGCGCTGTCGGCGAGCTATTTTTCAAAAACCGGCATCGTTGCAGTCGTCGGCGATGATTTCGCAAAAGAAGACGAGCAGTTTCTGGCCAGCCGCGGGATTGGTCTGGAAGGATTGGAACACGTTCCTGGCAAAACCTTTTTTTGGTCGGGTGTTTATTCTCACGACATGAACGATCGGACTACGCTGCGCACCGATCTCAACGTTTTCGCCGATTTCAAACCCAAGCTGCCGGCCAGTTATGCGAAAGCGCCCTATCTGATTTTGGGAAACATCCAACCCGCGCTGCAGCGCAGCATCCGGGAACAGATGAACGGCCTGCGTCTGGCCGGCGGCGACACCATGAATTACTGGATCAAGGATTATCGCGACGAGCTGCTCGGTACCATTCGCGGCTGGGATTTTCTGCTGATCAACGATTCCGAAGCGCGCATGCTTTCCGGCGAGAACAACCTGAAACGCGCGGCCGCCAAGATCCACGCCATGGGCCCGCAAACACTGGTCATCAAGCGCGGCGAATACGGCGCGATTCTGTTTCATCGCGACACGCACTTCATGGTTCCCGGATATCTGCTCGAAGAAGTTTTCGATCCCACCGGGGCGGGGGATTGCTTCGCCGGCGGATTCATCGGATATCTCGCCCAACAGGGCTTCGATCTCAAGAACGGGCATGTCGGAAAGAAAGAGTTGAGCCGCGCGGTCATCTATGGCTCTGTCATGGGCAGTTTCTGCTGCGAAAAATTCGGCGTAGACCGCTTCCGGACGCTCACGCGCGAAGAAATCGACGCGCGCTTCCAAGAGTTCAAGGCCTGTACGGAATTTTGAAACGTCCGCGCATCGAGCTGGCGGTGGTGTTGGCGGCGCTGATCGTTCTGAGCGCCGCTGCTACCTGGTATGTCAGCCAATCCGGCTGGACTCTCTACTATGGCGACGCGGAGGCGCACCTCAACATCGCGCGCCGCGTGCTGGATTCCCGGACTCCCGGCTACAACCAGATCGGGACGCCGTGGCTGCCGCTGCCCGTCGCGCTGACGATGCTTTTTGTACAGTACGATCCGTGGTGGCGCAACGGTTTGGCGGGCGCGATTCCATCGTCTGCCTGTTTCGTACTGGCGTGCGCTTTCTTGTTCGCGACGGTACGGCGCGTCACCGGATCCTCCGCCGCTGCGTTCGCCAGCGCCGGAATTCTGGCTCTGAATCCGAACCTTTTGTATTTGCAAGCGACGCCCATGACCGAGCCGATCTTTCTGGCCGCCTTCATGGCGCTGCTCTACTGCACGATTCTTTTTCGCGATACGCAATCGATGTGGGCGGCGGCCGGCGCGGGGTTTGCCAGTTGTGCCGCGTCGCTTTCTCGCTATGAAGGATGGGTGCTGATTCCGTTCGTGGCCTTGTATTTTTTATTCGCCGCGCGCCGGCAGAAGCTTCGTGTGGCGATCGTGTTCGGTGCAATCGCATCGCTCGCCCCAATCTACTGGATTCTGCACAATTGGTGGATGTACTGGAATCCGCTGGAATTTTTCGATGGCCCTTATTCGGCGAAGGGGATTTACCAGCGTGCCCTGGCCCAGCATATGCCCGCGAGCCCCGGCGATCACGATTGGAAGAAATCGTGGCAGTTTTTTCGGACTACCGCGCGAGTCTGCGTTGGTTGGGGGGCAGTGCTGATTGGCGCCGTTGGCTTCCTTGGCTCAATTTGGAAACGCGCGCTGTGGCCATTGTTTCTCACAGCCATTCCTCCGGTGTTTTATATCTGGCGCATGCACGCCGGCGAATCACCCATTTTTATGCCGGGACTTTGGTTTTCCAGCTACTACAACACGCGCTACGCATTGTCGGTCCTGCCGATGCTCGCGATCGCGGGCGCGGGGGTGGTGTTCTTCGCGCCGGTTCGCTGGCGTCCCGCCGTCGCGGCGTGCGCCGTCGCTGTCGCAATTACCCCGTGGCTGATTTATCACCAGCCGGATGACTGGGTTTGCTGGAAAGAATCCGAAGTCAATTCGATCCAGCGCCGGGCTTGGATGCATCAGGCCGCTCAGCTGCTATCCGCCGAATATCATCCCGGCACGGGAATTTACACAAGCCTGGGCGACGACGGAATCGGGATCCTCCGCGAAGCTGGAATTCCGCTGCGGGACGCTTTGCGCGACGCGAATGGTCTTACATGGATGATTGCCACCGAGCGTCCCGAATTGTTCCTTCACGAGCAGTGGGCGCTGGCAGTGCCGGGCGACCCAGTTGCGAGGGCCGTCGGGAAAGGGCGCTACCATCGTGTGTTGACCATCGCGAAACCATACGAGCCGGTGATCCAAGTCTACAAACGAGACTGAGCATGTCCATCCCGTTTATCAAAGCGCACGGCGCGGGGAACGATTTCCTGCTCACCTGGGCGGATCGCGCGCCTTCGGATGACCTGCCCGCGTTCGCTCGCGCGATTTGTCATCGCCACACCGGCATCGGCGCCGACGGTTGGATGCTGCTCCGCGACAACGCGATCCGGTTATTCAACGCCGACGGCAGCGAGCCTGAGATTTCGGGCAACGGCACGCGCTGCGCAGCGGCGGTCCTCATCGACTCCGGTGGCGCCCAGAATGACGTTACCATCCAAACCGGCGCGGGACCGAAGCATCTGCGGTTGCTGGAACGCAACGGCAAACAATTTTTGTTCGAGATGAACATGGGCCGGCTGGCCTTTGCGGAAGATCAAATTCGTTTTGCGCTACCACTTCGACATGGACCGCTGGAAGTGACCCTGCTCGACGTGGGAAATCCGCAGTGCGCCGTGTTTGTCGAACAATTCCCCGCGGATTGGGAAGCCACGGGAGCCGAAATTGAGGCGCATCCGCATTTTCCCAAGCGGACGAACGTGTCATTTGTACGAAGCCTGGACCCGCACACGATTGAGGTGCGTTTCTTCGAGCGCGGCGTAGGGGTGACGTTGAGCTCCGGCACTGGATCTACCGGCGCTGCGGTTGCCGCCATCTTACGGAAGTTGGCAATCAGCCCTGTCCGCGTTCTGACTCCCGCCGGGGAATCATTGAACCTGCGCTGGGACGATTCCGTATATCTGACGGGTCCGGCTGAAATTATCGGTTCCGGTGAATTTTATCGGTAACTCAGGGGCGCCCAGCCAGTATCTTGTTGTATGGCGAATCTTCTCGACAACCTGGCCCAGGACTCCCGCTACACGCTGCGGCAGCTTAGAAAAAATCCGGGATTCACGGCCACAGCTATTCTCATGCTCGCCCTCGGCATCTGCGCCAGTGTGGCGATTTTCGCGTTTGTCGACGCGGCGCTCTTTAAGCCGCTGCCCTATCGGAATCCGGGGACCTTGTTGGGAGTGTATGAGCACATCGACCTCTGCCCGCGCTGCAATCTTTCCTATCTCGATTACGTGGATTGGAAGAAGCTAAACAAAGTTGTTACGTCACTCGAGCTTTATCACGGCAACGGCGCCATTCTAACGACATCCGCGGGCGTGGAACCCACGCAAGGGGTACAAGTCTCCTCGGGATTCTTCCGTACTCTCGGCGTCGCACCCATGCTTGGCCGCGATTTCTATGAGGGCGAGGATAAGCCGGGCGCGCCCCGCACCGTGATGCTGAGTCACGATTCGTGGCTGAAACGTTACGGCGGAAAGCCGGACGTGTTGGGCCGCTCCGTTATTTTGGATAACAACGCGTATGCCATCATCGGCGTGTTGCCCGCGGATTTCCACTTCGCCTTGCAAGGCGCTGCGGAGTTTTGGACCATGGACAGCGGCACCGGGAGTTGCGAGATGCGGCGCAGTTGCCACAATTCCTACGGCATCGCGCGCTTGAAAGACGGCGTCACCATGCAAGCCGCGCAGGCGGACCTTTCTTTGATCGCAGCTCAATTGGAAAAGCAGTATCCGGATTCCAATCATGGACAGGGTGCGCTGGTGCTGCCGCTTTCGGAAGTCATCGTGGGAGGGATTCGGCCCATCCTGCTCATCCTTCTTGGAGGCGCGGGATTACTGTTGTTGATCGCCTGCGTGAACGTCGCAAGCCTGTTGCTGGTTCGCTCGGAAAGCCGCCGCCGCGAGATGTCCGTGCGCAGCGCGCTGGGTGCGTCGCGCGCGCGGCTGATCCACCAGTTCGTCACCGAAGGTCTGGTATTAGTCGCGGCCGGAAGTTTGCTCGGTTTGGCATCCGCTTCCTGGACCATGCAACTTCTGAAGCGTTTGATCCCGGCCGGAATGCTGGATGGGATGCCATTCCTGTTGGGATTAGGGCTAAATCTCCGCGTGACATTATTCGGCTGCGGAATCGCATTGCTGGCCGCGTTGCTGTTCAGCGTGACGCCGGCGCTGCGGCTTTCCTTCGATGAGATGCGCGAAGGGCTGAGCGAAGGAAGCCGCGGATCGGCCGGAAATACGTGGCGGCGATTGGGTTCGAAACTGGTCGTGGTGGAACTGGCCACCGCGATGGTCTTATTGGTCGGTGCGGGATTGCTTGGCCAGAGCCTGTATCGTTTGCTACATGTCGATCTGCAATTCCAGCCCGACCATATGGCGACGCTGACGCTCGGGGCGCCGGAAGCAAAGTACGGCAAGAGCGATCAGTCCGTGGCGCTCGCGCGCCAGATCCTGACTCGCGCTTTGAGCTTACCGGGCGTAACTGCCGCTGGAACAACGAGCGTGTTTCCGGTCAACTTCAACGGCAACACGGATTGGATTCGCTTCGTGGGCCGTCCCTACAACGGCCAGCACAATGAAGTGAACGAACGCGAGGTGAGCGCGGGCTACTTCGCAGCGATCGGTGCAAAGATGCTGCGCGGCCGTCATTTCGACGAGAATGAAGACGAGACCAAGCCGAAAGTCGTTATTATTAACCAAGCGCTCGCGAAGAAATATTTTCCCGGTGAAGATCCGATCGGGAAAGTGATCGGCGACACGGAACTGACGCCAAAATCGCTGAGGCAAATCGTGGGAATCGTGGATGACATCCGCGAAGGCTCGCTGGATTCGGAAATCTGGCCGGCCGAGTATCTGCCGTTCAACCAAAACCCCGACACGTACATGTCCATGGTGGTTCGAACCTCGCAATCGGAGCAATCCACGCTGCCGGCTTTGACGGCGTTGATTCACCGGATCGATCCCAGCATTGTCACATTCGATGTTCGCAGCATGCGCGATCGGATCGACAATTCGACATCCGCTTATATGCATCGATCGTCGGCGTGGCTGGTGGGCGGATTCGCCGCGCTGGCCTTGCTTCTCGGCATCGTGGGCTTGTACGGCGTGATCGCGTACTCGGTGGGGCAGCGCACGCGCGAAATCGGAGTCCGAATGGCGCTCGGCGCTCAACCGGGCAGCGTGTATCGGTTGATCCTGAAAGAAGCGGGCTGGCTAACGCTCGCGGGAATTCTAGCGGGCCTGGTCAGTTCGCTCGCCGCCACCACGCTAATGCGCAAACTGCTCTTCGGCATCCAATCCTGGGATGTGCCCACGCTCGTGGCCGTCGCGGCGGTCCTCGGCCTCTCCGCGCTTATCGCAAGCTTTCTGCCAGCGCGCCGGGCGGCTTCGGTGAATCCGGTGGATGCGTTGCGCGCGGAATAAAAGCCGTTTCTCGTTCCAATCGTACGATAATGGAAAACGAAAGCAGGGAAGCGCGGACACATGTCTTCGATTTCCAACTCCGGCGCAATTGAATTTGCCAGAAGCGCGATGAACCGGTCCGCCGCCATCGTTCATCGGCAGATGACGCAGGGCCTGACAAGCCTCGCGACCGTTACGTCCGTCGCCCCACTGGTAGGCGTCTTGGGGACCTTGGCCGGCATCGTCAATTCCTTCAGTGGCCTTAGTGGGCCGAGAACGGACATCATGGCACACTACGGCGAAGATTTGTCGGAAGCTTTGGTTCCGACCGCTTTGGGCCTTACCGTAGCACTGGTGTCAAATTACTTCTATCAATACCTGACTGGCCGAGTCGCGCGGTTCGACGGCGAAATGAAAAACGCCTCGCTGGAATTAGCAAATCTGCTCGCACTCTACCCGATGCGTTCCGCATTGGTTGCTGGGCCTTCAGGTCCGGATTTTCCTCTTTTCCGCGACGATCTTGGAGAGAAGTTGCTGGAAGACAACCGGCCCTGGTACCGATCGACGCCGGCTGTCGCCGCACTACTCCTCATGTCCTGGTGTATCCACATTGCCCGCTACTTCAATCACTACGAGCTCGATTTGGCATCCGGAGTGCGAACGGCTGCCACGTACGTTGCTTTTACTTTCGCGGTGTCGTGGTTCGTGTGCTATCCCTTGTGGTTCAAAGTTCTGCGCCGCTCCCCCGGCGGACTCGCAGCCTCGGCCTCTCTAATGTGCCTGAGCTGGTCCGTCGCTGAATTCATCGTTGGCCGACACTTATGGTGAGACGCCACCAAAACGAGAAACGTTTTTACCGTTCCCCGAAGTTGTACCCAACCCAAATCGATCCGCCCGGAACTGAGTTACTTCCAAACTGATTCGTCAATCCCGGGACGTAGTGATAATCGAACTGCGGACGCACGAAGATGTGTTCGGTCAGGAAAATCTGCACGCCAACGCCGGCATTCACCGCGAAGTGGTTCGCAGCGCCGACGGATTGCGTTTGCGTCGAGCACACCGCTGTCCCGATGCATCCGCTCTGCGTCAAAGAAAAGCCCGTTCGCGCTTCGCCTAGGCCGCCCATCAACTGCAGTACAGCTCGCTTGCGGTTAATCGGCGCGTAGATGCCCTTGAAATCGTAGAAAGCCTGGCGATATTGCAGCGGACCGTAATCGTGCTGCGTGGGCTGGATGTTGGCCTGGAATCCGGCGCCCAAATGATGGTTGAACATGACATCGCCTCCGAATCCCAGGAAGAAACCGTGCAAGCTGCTTGTCGCCTGACACAACGTGTCCGTGGATCCGGGCGAGCACGAGCCAAATGCATTCAAGGACGCCGCATTGTCCAATCCGCCGCCGGTGGCGGAATCGTGAAAGCTGCCAAATCCGAGATTGATATCGAAGGCGCTTTGTGCGCCAGCAAATGGAATGCACAATGCGAATAAAGACACTACGGGCAAATAACGTAACGTTCGTTTCACTGGAAAACCCCTTTAATTTTTTGCGCGGTCAACGCGCATGCCGTTGGGACGTGGCGTGCATCGGCGGGGTTTCAGATTGGCCGGACAGTTTACCTGATTTTACTTTAGTGTGGCCAGGTAAGCGGTCACATCGTGGATGTCTTTATCCGTGTAGACGGCCAGCAGATCGCGATGCGGCTTCATCGGATCGTGCACATCCACCTTCGGAACGTCGCCTTCGCGGCGGATGGTGTGCACTGTGCCGTCCGCGAGCATGACCGATACCAGAAAATCGTCGATCCGGACCAATCGGCCTTCCAGCTTCTCTCCGGACGGCTGCGTGATCGTAACTGTCACGGTGCGGCGCGTCGCCGGCCCGCTGGTGCTGGGACCGAATCGCCGCCGTCCGCCCGCCACCCAGACATTTTGCAGCGCTTTGGCATCGCTGAAGCGCTCGGCGAATCCCTTGAGATCGCCGGTGGCGGAATGGCAGCTCGTGCATTTGGCTTCGAAATAGGTTTTTCCAGCGGCCGCATCTCCCACCAGAATGCTGGTCACCGGTTTCCCGATGGATGGCGGCTTACCCTGCACTCCAATGGTTGCAAGCTCCGAGCGGATGTACGATGCCACGGCTTTCGCATCCGCGTTGCTCATCGGAATGGCCGGCATGCCCGAGTTCTGGCGTCCGCCTTCGATGATGGGCACAATCAACTCGCCCGCCTGATCGCTTAACGCCGTTTGCGAGCGCAGCAGATTGGGTCCGCCCAGGTCGCCACCGCGAAGATCCGCGCCATGACAACTGCGGCAGCTGATTTGGTAAATGGTCTTACCGCGCTCCACCACCGCCGCATCTTCCGGGGGTCGCTTTTGGCCGGGAACAAACCCGCCGTTTCGGCGCACTGTCGGCGCCGCGCTAGCCGGTGGCGGAGTGGTCGCCGGTGGATTGCCAGCCGTCGGCGTGCTTTGTCCCGCGGCGCGATCGGCCACGCATATGGTCAGTAATGTTGGTAGGGCTAACAACAGCCAGTTCTTCACCTGCACCATTCACCTCGGAATCAAATTGGACGTTTCCAGGTGGGAAACGTCCCCCTCCCTAGATTAGTTCAGTTTTCTTATGCCATGTGCGCGCGAGTCACGCAGGTCAGCCTTAGACTTTGGCCTCAACCGGCGCATGGCTTCTTCGATGGCGGTCTAGTTGCACCCACGCCTGATTCAGTTCCTTTTCGATCACTTGAATTTTCCGAGTCAATTCCTCACGCCTTGAACGGGAACGCTTGCGTTCTTCAAACAGCAGGCAATATTGCTTGATTCGATCGTAACGAATCGTCTCTAAGAGTTCGCACTGGCTGCAAGGCATAAATTGAAATGATGTTCCGGACCGCGTCACTGGTTACAGCCGGGGAAATTCCACAGGCAGAGTTTGGCTATACTGCACTTTCATGCCGCGCACCCACTCCTACTACGGATCTTTGGACGCGCAGGCGTTGGCTTCGCTTGGATCGATGGAGGGCCTGGACGTCCCGATCGTCGTCACGCGCGCCGCTCCCGGAAAAAGCAAACCCGAGCGCGCGTCCGTTTGGCCTGGCTACGCGGCCGCTCTGGCCGTCGTAGCGGCTGCCTACCTCATCCATTATCTGCCGTTCGCGCCATTTCGCCTGGTAGGCGATTTCGGCGTGCGGCGTCCGGTCAGCCCCGCGATCATCGCGATTCTTCTGGGCGTCGCTTGCCGCAATATCTTCACTCTGCCAAGCGCGGTCCTCGAAGGCTCGAAGGGAATCGTCCGCAAAGTGATTCCTATAACCATCGTCCTGACCGGTTTCAGTCTCAATCTGAAAAGCATTGCCGATGTGGGCGCGCGAGTGCTCGTCATCCTCCTCATTTCCCTCTGCGTAGCCACCGGCTCCGCCTATCTGTTCGGCCGGATGCTCAAACTGTGGAAGAGGACGGCTCTGTTGATCGGCGCGGGCACCGCCATCTGCGGGAACAGCGCCATCGTCGCCTTAGCGCCTCTGATCGACGCCACGGACGAGGACTTGATGCTCTCCATGAGCACCATTAACCTTCTTGGGCTGCCGGTGATGTTTCTATTTCCGATCGCGGGCGCCATGTTGGGATTGGGCGATCAGGCTTATGGCGTGTGGGCCGGGAGCTCTATCCACGCGGTTCCCCAAGTGGTGGCGGCCGCATTCGCGTACAGTCCGGCGGCGGGAAGCATCGCCACCCTGGTGAAGCTGGTGCGCGTAGGGCTGCTCGCCCCATTCGCGTTCCTCGTTGCAATCGCCTATGCGCGGCGCAAGCGCCAAGGCGGTGTTTCGGTGCGGTATTCCAAACTGGTGCCTGCCTTTCTTTGGGGATTCGTGATCGCAGCTCTCGCCAACACACTCGGCCTCATCCCTGCGCTCGAATTTCATCCCGTATGGATGGCCTCGCGCGGCGTCAGTTTTTCGGGCGCAGGCACATTGGTGGAAGCGGGCGGTCTATTGCTCACGCTCGCGATGGCTGCCATGGGCTTGGAGGTCGATATTCATTTTCTCGCACGCGCCGGCGGCCGGGCGGTCTTGACGGGAGTTGTGTCGTGCCTCGCCTTGTGCGCCGCCAGCTTTTTATTGATCCGCCTCTTATTGTAAGAAGCTTCCTGCCAGGGTCACTGCCTAACAATTCGCCTTTTGATCGCTGGCCAAATGGCTATGTCGTGGTTTTCCCAGTAGTTCTCAACTTATGATGGTGATAACATCGCGGAAAAGGTTGTTCTATGGAACTTGCATACCGTCTCACCGAACCCATTACGGTTGTCAGCGGTCAAGTCGGACATGCGCGCCTGACCGAACTCCCCCAAGGCTCTTTAGTGATGTGTCAAGACGCCTCCCCCGATACCATTGGAATGGTCGAGGGCACATGTCAGGGCGGACACGTCTTGATATTTCTGCGCGATTTGGAAGAACGGGCGGTGCCGGTGTCCACGGAACTTCGGCGGATCCATCGATCGCGGCCGCCCTACACCAGATCCGCTTAGGGCTCTCTAAGTCATCTTCGGCTTCGGCCCCTTGTGAGCCGACACCGCGCTAATCATCGCACCCACGAAAAGAATCACGCCGACACAAAGAGAGTTGATCACGCGGTCCGTATTTCCGGAGTACTGAAAGACCCACGGTGAGATCACCACCCAGATTGCCAGCAGGCAATTGACGCCACTGATCCAGCGGGTTTTTCTCTCATCCGTGCTCAACCGAACTATGGCCAGGATGGTAATCAGCAACCCTACGATCCGGTTATTCCAAGCTTCTTCCATTTGGAACGATCCGTAAACCCACGGCGACGCCATGAACCAGAGACCCGCGAGCATTGCGACAATGCTGCCGGATTTGCTCCGGTTCGGATAGCCGCTATCCATCGACGATTCAGTAATCATTGGTTCCATAGTCAAGGCACCTCTAACTTGTTAGATCAGGAAGCGATGGAATTTCTAACCGAGTAACGGTGTGATTTGTCATACCTGTGAAGCCTCCGCCGACCACCACCGCCGCCAGCAGGAGTTGTCGATCCGCATCGTCGGGCTCGCATCGGTGTTTTAAAATATGAGCCAAGTGTAACTATCAGGGACCTTCCAGGAAAGGAGCCACATGTCCACGATCCATCTTCACCAGACAACCAGCTTGACGCCAGAGCAGTACATAGCCGGGCTAACCGACTTCGGGCCTGGACGCTCGAAAGTTTTTGGCAATAGTGCCGACGAGTACCTTAAGGTGCATCAGCGGGGCAGCACGGAGGCTGAGTCACCGAAGGCTCGGGCGGCATCTGGGAACGCCTGCACTATGACTGGTCAAATCCCAACCGCGTTGTCCTCACTACCACAGACTCCAACATATGGGGAGGCGCATCGGGACACACTTACACCTTCACGCGGAAGCCCAACGGCACAACCGACATTGACGTGGTCGTCGTGCGCGACGGTAAGAATCTCAAAGGCCGCCTCCTCGGCTTTGTGCTCGGGACTATAGGCAAAGGGGTTCTCGAGAAAGCATTCCAAAATTCCGTCGAAGCCATCGAGTCCAGAACCAATCCAGCCAGAGCTGCGGGCGCATCATGAGCGGATGGTCCAACTTCGGTGGTGGTCATGACTTAACCTGCCACGGTTCTTGAATCTAAGAAAGAACGTGTCGTTGCCAGACGCGAAGGCTAAAGTTGCAATGCCAAATGACGGATCAATATTGATCACCGGGGCAGCCGGTCAACGGGGTCGGGTCAGACGCAGCGCTGAATCGGGAGACCACGTATTTGGACATCGCCCCGGAGAAGCGGGCACAGGCGTCGAAAATGTACAAGCTACCGGAGCACCTAAGCGGGCATGTCCGACGGCCGACCGGCCTGCAAGCGACGGGCGTGCCGAATTTGTAGCACTTCACGCGGACGAATTCGGCGGACGTCGCAAACTTCGCGCCTTTACTTCCTTTTGAGCGAATCGTCGAACGACACCGAGATCTTTGTAGTCTTTCCCGCCTCAAGCGTTACCTGAGCTGGTTTGCCGGGCTCAGTTGCATAAAAGCCTAAAGACGAGCCAGAAGGCGGTGGGCTGGCCGCGTCCCACTGCCCGCTGGGATCGTAGACCATGCTCACGTACACCGGGTTCGCTTCTACGTTATCGAACTGAACAGAAGCGGATTTTGAAGAGACTCCTTGCAGGCCAATGGGAGGTCCTCCCGCTTCTTCCGTTACAAAATTCGGGTTGTCCCACAGCACGACATATACTTTGTGGGCTTTGTCTACCGAGCCGGAGCCGGTGTAGCTCACTTGAACCTCGAGATTTGCGTTGGAACTCTTGTCCTGTGCACGCATCGCGAAAGCCATTGCGAAGACCGTGCCGGAGCGTAAGAAATTGCGTCTGTCCATGGCCATCCTTTTCATCAAGCGCTTGGTCATTTTCCAAGTCCGGCGCCAACTTGGACCTGGCAATGGTGAGACTGTTATCGGAGCGAATTGTATCCTCGGCAACTTTTGACCTTGGTATGAGTCTCACGTGTGCCGAGTGTGGTTGGGAATCTGGCGGATCGTTGGGGGGACTTGATCGACGCGGGGTACTCCTTGCGACTACAGGCCCAATCGCATTTCGGTTAGTCCGCTAAAAGCGTGTTCTTAGAGTAGGGACAGAAGATTGCACAACATCGAGCAGACAACGCTTTTAGCGCCTCACCTAGTCCCAGATATCGTAGGACGGCAACTTGGCGGATTCAAACCAGAAGTGGATTAACGATTTCAGTTGCTGGACCGTAGTTTCGATGGTCATCGGCTTCACCAAATAGGCGTTCGCGCCGAGAGCATAACTCTGCCGGACATCGCGTGGGTCGGACGACGAACTGTACAAGATGATCGGGGTGGGTTGAATGGGCGTGCCCAATTGGCCTTTGATCTTCTTAAGGAACTCGAAGCCACTCATGGTGGGCAAATTCAAATCGCAGAGAATCATGTGGACTGGTCCCATTCCGGCGAAGCGATTCTCTTGGTTAAGGTATTCGATTGCCTCCGCGGCAGTTGCCACCCAGTACAGGGTGACGCGGGGAGCCGCCTCCCTTAACGCCGCCTCAAACAACTTCGCTTCGGCTTCTGAATCCTCAATGAGGAGGATATGGAATCGAGCCCGCAACCCTATAGGGTACTACGTTTATACAAGTGGGGAAAATGGTCGGCGAACTCGATCCAGCGGCGAAGTAGCCCCGCCACTTATGCGATGCTTGACCTACTTCCCTTGCTTCCTCCGCTTCGCCGCCCAATATGCCTTCATGCGTTCGGATTGCTCTTTGCGCGCGGCGGCAGACATACCACCCTTGCGTTTCTTGGCTGGAGCAGATTGGGGAGCCACTGCGGCCGCGGACAAAGTCTTGCGCGGACCGCCGCGTCTTTTGATTGGTCCCTGGAGAGCTTCAATCGCTCGATTGAGCTTATCGCGCTCTGCGACGAGTAGCGCGAGGATGTTTTCAGTCATAAGGGGTGATCGTAGCACGAATTTCTCACAACCGGAACCAGCCAACGCTTTAGAACCGGTGACTTGTGCCGTTCACCCGCGCATACCCTCGTTGTTGACACTTGACCTGGTCCAATCCTGGGTTTGGGCGCCATCAGCCAAAGCTCTGCTTTTTGAGAAGTTTACCAGCCGGGAGCGCTAATAGCGACTTCCTCCAGGTTTGAAGTCCTCAGCCAAACTCTCTCGAAACTTGCAGGCTTAACCGATAGATTAGGAGCACGTTGCGCATGAGAACGTTCGATGTCAGGCACAGGCATCCCGAGTTCGTCGCATAGTTTGGTCACGAAGGCGATGGCCTTCTCGTCTCTGCTATTTGTGTGCGCCCCGGTAGAATGTGAACCGCCGCTATCTAAAACTGTCACCCGGATCGAAGAAATTCGCGAGTTGTCGCCTGGTCAGGCAGCTCGAGAACTGCCCGTCCACGTCAGAGCTGTCGTAACGTTCTACGATCAAGCAAACGGCCTTTTATTCATTCAGGACAACTCCGCAGGCATCTTTGTCCTTACCAACGGACCCGTGCCGGTAGAGCGCGGTGCGGAGATCGAGTTGACTGGGGTAACGGAGCCGGGTGATTTTGCGCCCCTGATCCGAAAGAGCTCCATTCAGACCATCGGCAAAGGCGTCCTCCCGGCCGCGAAACTCATATCGTTGGACAGCCTGACATCGGCGGCGAGCGACAGCCAGTGGGTGGAAGCAAATGCAATTGTGCATGCTGCAGCTGTAGAAGAAGGCTATCTCAACCTGTACGTTCCAACCTCCTCCGGGCGAGCGGCAAAAATTAGAATCGTTCATTTTCCGAACTTAGATCTGGATCAGTTGGTCGGTGCGCATGTTCGTGTCCGCGGCGCCCTGGGGGTCACGTTTAATAAGATGCGGCAATACACGGGACTTATTGTCCACGTCCAGGATTTCGCCGACCTGTCGGTGGATGTCACCGGTCGTTCCGGGCCCTGGGAATTGCCGATTCGGCGCGCCGCGACGCTTTTGCGCTTTGCTCCCGGAGCCTCCGACGAAGAGCGCGTGCGAACGAAGGGGATCGTCACCTTTCAGCAGCCGAGCCAGGCGGTCTTTATCCGAGATGGCGATCAGGGTCTCATGATCCTCACCCATACTTCAATGCATCTCGAACGCGGCGACGAAATCGAAGCCGTTGGGTTTCCAGTCCTGGGAGGCTACACACCTGCGCTGCAGGATGCGGTCGTCCGGCGCGTGAGAAGCGGTCCGGTTCCACAACCCATCCGAGCCACAGCCGAAACTTTATGGGAGGGCGAACACGACCAGGATCTGATTCAAGTGGATGCTGAGCTCCTGACGCGTTCCAGGTCTCCGGATGGTCAAATCACAATGTCGCTGAGCGCGAACGGACACATATTCGCGGCACAAATCGCCTCAGCTCAGCCCGCCGACGTGGCTCGCTTGGAACCCGGCAGCAAGTTGCGGTTAACCGGTATATCCGTAGTAGAGACGGGCAGCACATGGAATAAGCCAACCTCCTTTCATGTGCTGCTTCAGTCTCCAACCGATGTGGTGGTGCTCGCCAAGCCAACGTGGTGGACGTTCTGGCGTCTCATTTGGTTTTTGGCGGCTCTGGTGGTCGCAATTTTGCTGGCTGCGGCCTTGATCGTCAGCTTACGCAGACGAGTGAACCTCCAAAGTGCGGAGTTGCGGGTCAAGAACCGCGAATTACAGCAAAGTACTGAACAGTACCGCTTGCTCTTTGAAAAAAATCCGAACCCGATGTGGGTGTTCGCGCAGGATACATTGGCATTCGTCGCCGTAAATGAAGCGGCCATGAAACAGTATGGTTACTCGCGGGAGGAGTTTCTCGCCTTGACCATCAAGACAATGCCTTCCGAGGCGGGCGTTCGAAAGCATTGCCGCAAGGATGGAACCTTCCTGGACGTTGAGGTAATCACCAACCCGATTCAGTTTCTTGGTCAGTCATCGTGCCTGGTCCTCGCGAACGACATTACTGAACGTCAGCGAGCACAGAACGATTTGGAGCGCAGAATGCGTTTGGCGGCCGTGGACATCGAGGTGGGAAATGCATTCCTTCGCGATCACTCTCTTCAAGATGTTCTGGGACTCTGTGCCGGCGCAATGGTTCGCCAGCTGGATCTCGCGGCGGCGCGAATCTGGATTTTTGATGGGGATGCCAACGCGCTTGAGTTGCAATGCAGCGCGGGAGCGCCGGTCGAAGCCGACAGCGTTTGCACCCGTGTTCCGGTGAACAACTCCACGATGCTGGGCCGGGCGGCTTCCGACCGCCAGCCGCAGAGATGGGACTTGGATGGCGGGGTGGCCGCCGCCTTTCCTCTGGTGATTGAAGAGCGGTTGCTGGGCGTTGTCGCGGCATACGCAAAGCGTCCCTTCGTGACTACTGAGGTGGAAGGTTTAGGGACCATTGCAGCCGCGATCGCGGCGGGAATAGAGCGTCGCCGGATGCAAGAATCGCTGGAACATGATCGCAGTCTGCTTCAGACATTAATTGATCATGTTCCAGACTATATCTACGTGAAAGATGTTCAACATCGGTTCCTGGTGGCCAATGAAGCGCTGGCGCGGCGCATGGGTGCCCCCACTTCAAAGGCACTGTTGGGCAAAAATGACTTCGACTTCTATCCGCGCGAAGTTGCGGAAAAGTATGCGCGCGATGAGGACGAGATCATGCGTTCTGAAAGTGGAGTCGTAAATCGCGAAGAGTCAACTTTGGATCGGGAGGGGAACCTCATCTGGCATTTAACGACCGAAGTGCCCTTCCGGAACGCTGCGGGCGATGTTCTCGGATTGGTGGGCATCGGCCGAAACATCACAGCCCGAAGAGTCGCCGAGGCGGCGCTGGTGGAAGCAAAAGAGGCTGCAGAGGCGGGCAATCGCGCCAAAAGCGAGTTCCTGGCCAATATGAGCCACGAAATCCGAACCCCGTTGAACGGGGTGATTGGTATGACCGGTGTACTGTTGGATACCGTCTTGACTCCGGAACAGCAGGATTTTGTGGAAACGATCCGTCACTCGGGCGATGTGTTGCTCACCGTCATTAACGACATTCTCGACTTCTCGAAAATAGAAGCGGGCAAGTTGGCTCTGGAGTCTCACCCGTTTGACCTGCGCGTGATATTGGAAGAAGTGGGCGAGATGTTGGCTTCCAAGGCTGCGGCCAGCGGCATCGATTTGGTGATTCACTACCCGCCGGACGCCCCCCGATTCTTTCTGGGCGATGCAGGCCGCATCCGGCAAGTGGTCACCAATTTGGCGGGAAATGCCGTTAAGTTCACCGCCAGCGGGCATGTGCTCATTGAAGCCGAGTGTCAAAGCCAAGACGAACTTCACGCACAGGTGCGGGTCTCCGTGCGCGACACCGGGATCGGGATTCCGCCGGAAAGCCTTGGTTCTCTGTTCGAGAAGTTCACGCAAGTGGACTCCTCTACCACGCGAAGATTCGGCGGCACAGGCTTGGGATTAGCCATCTCCAAGCAACTGGTTGAGCTGATGGGTGGCAAAATTCAGGCAACCAGCCGTGTGGGCGAAGGATCCACTTTCTCATTCGCATTGCCTTTATCGATCGATACGCAACCGGCGTTAGCCCCACTTCCGCCTGTCGATCTGTCGGGCTTGCGAGTCCTCATCGTCGACGACAACGAAGTAAATCGGCGTGTCGTGCATGAACAGATCTCCAGTTGGGGAATGCGAAACGGAAGCTTCGCCTCGGGTGCGGAAGCACTCCAAGCGGTTCGCGCGGCGAGTGCAACTGGCGATCCTTTTCAAGTTGTGATTACCGACTACCAAATGCCTGAACTTGACGGAGCGATGCTTGCATCGAAAATTAAGGCCGATTCCGAATTGAACGGCCCAGTCATCATCATGTTGACATCCGTCGGGCATTGGCAGGAGGTGAGCGGTATCGAAAAGGAGAGCATTGATGCGTTTCTCGTCAAGCCCGTCCGGCATTCGCAGTTACTGAATACGCTGGCTAATGCGTGGTCGAAACGACAGGCGTCGGCCGCGGCGCTGCCGGGCGCGCCCGAGTATCAGCGATCCATTTCGGAGCTTCAATGCAGCGTCGCGGCTCCGGCTGCCTCCGGTTGGCGCGTTCTCGTTGCCGAAGATAACTCGGTCAATCAGAAAGTCGCGCTCCGGATGCTGGAACGGCTGGGAGCCCGGGCAGACGTGGTGGCAAATGGCCTGGAGGCCGTCAAAATGGCGAGCGAGCTTCGCTATGACGCCATATTTATGGACTGCCAGATGCCGGAAATGAATGGCTATGAAGCCTCAAAAGAAATTAGGCGGCGGGCCGGGCCCAATCAAAACAGCCGGATCATAGCGCTCACCGCGGACGCGAGCGCGTCTTGCAAGCAACGGTGCCTCAGCTCCGGCATGGATGACATCATAACCAAGCCGGTAAAACTGGAACACCTCTCAGCGGCGCTCGCGAAAACAACTGGTCCTCCAGAGCAGGAAAACTCTCGCTTAAAGGTCTCGACAATATGATGGCGCTCGTTTCCTGCAGACTTGTCCCCATAACCACGCAGGACGCCCGCCCAAATTGTGCCAGCAGCCACCGCGTTCGCACTACACGGAGAGCAGCCGATCGAAGAAGGACCGATAGCGCCGCAGTGCGACGCGAAGATCTTCGGTTGAGACGTTGTCACCTTTGCCCCACTCGCGTTCGAGGTTACTCCGTTCGTCGGCGAATACTTCGGACAGGCGCTTGATCACCGCAGCCACCAGTTCGTCAGCCTGCTCTACCGATTTGCGCGGCTCGTCCACGAAACTGATTTGCGTCTTTTCCCAGCGAGAGCGGAACCTCTGCGCTTCTTCCGGCGTAAACAAAGCTGTATCGCCCTCCTCGATGTTGGTCGCGCGTGGCGGATTGGCCGTAGTTGTGGTCTGTTCTGCTAACACTGCCACATCGGCGGTGCTGAGACGATTGTCGCCCTCAGCCTGAACGTCTTGTTCTAGCAGTTGTTTTTCCATTATCTGGTTACCTCCTCAGGTTGTCGATCTGGTGCTGAAGTCCCAAGCAATTCTTCAAACAAAGCGCGGTAGTGGATCATTCCGCGGCGCATATCCTCCGTGTCCGCGCGGCCTGTGCGACACAGCTCAGCAATTTGATGCGCTTGGCGGTAGTTCTCGATCACCGACGCATGATCCACGGAGACGTCCGCCATTTGGGTGGAAAAATCACTCATCGGATATCCACGCGCCGACATAGTCTCTCTCACCAGCGCGTCCGCGTCGATCAGCGCCTTGCGCGGGTCGTCCACGAACAGGCTCTGGTCATGCGTCCACGCGTCGCTCAATCGCGCTCGCTCTTCCGTCGAAAGAGGCCTCAGATTGAACTTCTTAACCCGGCTCTCCCGTTTCAGGAGCTCCGCCTCCGCGCGCGAACGATTGCCCTCGCGTTCGATAACATGGTCATATTCAGGCCCGAACTTCGTGCGAAGGCGGTCGGTACGGCGGACGCGCAACAGGGCCCACGCAGCGATCGCAATCGCTACGATTGCGAGAATGACGGCTATCAAGGTCGCTGTAGTCATAAATCTCCTTCCAGGAAGTTCTCAGCAAGAGACACTCCACGCTCAGGCCCGAAGCATTCTTTGGACCTTCACCGTGATAACGCCGGTGGGCCGCGCGCAAATTTTGCCGTCCTTTAAAAAATCAGCCAACCGCCACGATTGTTCTCGCGCGTTTAAGAGACGATGCGGCTCGAGATTCGTTCGGAGCCGATGGGCATTGAACGCATATTTATCTACGCTTCCGGCCCGTGAAATCCAGAGCTTTGCCGCGTAGCAATCCACCAGTTCGGGGTGTCACGGTTAACGGCGGGCATTGCTTGGCATCGAGATTCTCAGTCGCGGGGATTTCAGTCTGGCCCGTTTCTTGGCACTGGAATTGGCGGCGTCACCGTTACAGGAAGCTCCGAATGTGTTTCCGGTAACGTCCGGGGGAAACGAACAAACGATCACCAACACTTTTTCCCCTGCGGTGCTGGCCTCACTGACTTTAACAACCTCAGAACGCGGCTTCGGCGGCGAACGGAAGATTCCCACAAGATGGCTCCCGGCCGTCTTCGATGTGCGTGTCCCACGCTTGCGGAGCTTGATCGATGCGTCGCTTACTGACCTGGCACCGCCACCAGCTCGAACTGATGTTCCTTTGGCTTGGCGGTCTCACGCTGTAGACGCACGATATCTGCTTCTGCCTTATCCAGCGCACCCAGGGCGCTCTCGATTGTGGCCTGCGGGGTCTCCTGCAG
>Ga0070734_10001913_pt1 | contig 27782 bp, 17 predicted proteins | sample Coa_R1_8_FD_66444 | JGI IMG/M metagenome (GOLD analysis project Ga0070734, IMG submission 66444) | Surface soil microbial communities from Centralia Pennsylvania, which are recovering from an underground coalmine fire - Coalmine... | ecosystem: Environmental > Terrestrial > Soil > Unclassified ... | reverse complement strand
CTTTTCCTTGCTGCTCCTCATCGGCGCATTCGCATATCGCCAGTATTTCTCATTCACTCCTTCTGCTTCATTGGCCGCTTCCTCCCCTTTCCCTTCCGCACATTCTTCCCCACTTTCCTTCCCCTTCCATCCTGAACCGAAAATCGCGTCATATTGGCTCTTGGATCCCACCCCCTCCCAACTCACCTCCACTCCCAGGTCTTCCGCCATCCGCATCAGTTCCTCCAAATCCGCCCCCTCCCGATCCTTCCTGGCACAGGCTTCTCTTAACCACCTCACGTCTTTATTACTATTACTATTCCTGCCATCCTTATCTTCGCCGTCCCTGCCCCTTCCTTGGCCATCGACTTCGTTTTTGTCCCCGCCAGCTTCCGTCCTGCTTTCTTTCAACAAACGCACTCCTTCCAACGCACCCGCAATGCGGCCATCCTGTATCCCTCGTATCCCCACCGCCGTGCCACTTTGAACCCACCTCTGTAACTCCGTTTTCCAGCTCCCCGCCTTGTCCCACTCCACCCACCGTTCCGGACGCTCCAATACCTCCTTCTCCCCAATCCTCATCACCACCCCATAACGAAACCGGCTCAGCTCGTTGTCATACGCTCCCCGCTTCAACCGAGTCTCTACCCGCCCTACCTTCCCATTCCTCCTCCCTATTTCCTCAAACAATCTTGCATCCAGTACTAACTCCTTCTCATTCCCTTGCGCTTGCCTTATCCTCCGCCTCAATTCCTCCACCCCTAATCCGTCTTCCGCCTTATACATCTGCACCGACGTGTGATGGGCCTCCAGCAGTCCCAAACTTCTTATATCCCCGATGAAGATGCTTCCTCCCGGCCGCGTCACCCGTATGGCTTCTTCCATCACTTCCACCAAATACTCCACATCCGGAAAATACTGCACCACCGAATTCAGCACCACCATATCCACGCTACTTTCCGCCAAAAACCCAAGCTCATGCCCCAACCCCTGCCGCAACTCCACTCCCTTCATCTCCGCTCGTCCAGCAACATACGCTCCCAGCCGCTCCAATACCTCCTGCGAAAAATCCATCCCGATGTAGTGTTCGTATTCCGGCGCCAGACGCGTCAGCAGCAAGCCTGTTCCACACCCAATTTCCAATACTCTTCCTGCTCCTACCCCTTCTCCCTGTGGCTTCAACCCACGGATGGTCGCTACCGTATCCTTCACCCATATCCGCATCTCTTCAGCAGAGATCGGTTTTCCCGTATAACTGCTCTCCCAACCCGTGATGTTGAAATCTCCTTGCCCTTCCTCCCCGCTTCGATAGGTGGAGTCATACAGCTCCTGCCATTCTTTCAGGGCCGCAGCTCGCTCATTCCCCTTCTCCGCTTCGCTTGACCGGCGCACAACATAACCCAACAGCCGCTTCTCGCCCGCAGCATCCTCCTGCGATACCACCAGCGCATCCTGCACCCCTTCACATCCGCGTAGCGCTCCTTCAATCTCCCCCAACTCGATGCGGAATCCGCGAATCTTCACCTGCCGATCGTTGCGCCCGGCAAATTCCAGATTTCCATCCAATCCCCAGCGCGCCAGATCGCCTGTGCGATACATGCGCTCACCATCCGCTTCAAACGGATTGGCCACAAACCGCTCCGCCGTCAATCCAGGCCGATTCAAATACCCACGTGCCAATCCCGCTCCCGCTATGTATAGTTCGCCAGTGTCGCCGGCGGGCACGGTTTGCAAAAGTGCATCGAGCACGTAGAGCCGGGTGTTTGCAATAGGGCGCCCGATCGGCACCGATCCTTTAACCGGGTCCTCCGCCCTCACTTCGTAGGTGCAACAACCGACAACCGTTTCTGTTGGACCATATTCGTTGATAAGGCGCACTGTAGGAGCATGGATGCGCCAGGGAGTGAGGCTCTCATAATGCAGTTCCTCGCCACCGATCACCAGGGCGCGCGAACTCCCTTTGATCTGCGCTGTCAGGCGATGGTTCAGCAATTCGAGATGCGCAGGCGTCAACTTAATGAGGCTCAAGTCTCCATTGGTTTGCAGAATCCTAGTCAATGTTTCCAAATCACGCTCGCCCGGCGGAAGAATCACCGGCTTCCCAGAAAGCAATGGTGGAAAGATACTGGTGACTGTAAGGTCAAACCCGATTGAGCTGTGCACCGGCGCACCTTGCCCACCGGAAACTCCATATTCCCTGATGCTCCACTGCAGATAGTTATTCAACCCTTCATGGGTAACGATGACTCCTTTGGGCGCGCCTGTAGAGCCCGAGGTGTTCATGACATACGCGGGATGCGCAGGCAGCAAATCTGCCACCCGCTCTTCGCCGGTTGGATTGTGCTTCGGCAACGTTTGCCTCCGCAAGAGGACGCTATCTTCATCAATTACGATTACCCCCATAACGCCGGGTAATCGATGGCGCAGGGATTTCTGGCTCACCGCATGCGTTACCCCTGCATCCGCGAGCATGTAGGCAAGCCGGTCCTGTGGCGTCGCGAGATCGATGGGGAGATAAGCTGCGCCTGATTTCAAGATCGCGACAAAAGCAACAATGACTTCCGGGGTGGTTTCCAGCAGAACGGCAATGATATTTTCGGGGCCGATACCTCTGACGATGAGATCGTGCGCCAACTCGTTGGCTCGCTCGTTCAATTCACAAAACGAGATCGAGCGATCGCCGCACACCACAGATGTTTCGGCTCTAGCGACAGCGACCTGTTTTTCAAAGGCCTCCACAAACGTCGGATCCGGCCACGTTTGACGAGCATGATTCATGCTTATCTCATCTGCCTTATATGAAAAATTTGCCCCGCTTATGAATTGCGACGAGCTTCAAAGATTGGGTTCGAGAAGAGAGCTATCTTCCAACGCAAGGCGGGCAATCTCCTCTTCCGACATCTGCTCAATTGCCTCGACTAACTTCGCCTTGACGATATCAGCAAGGGCTTCCACCGAAGGAGCTTCGAATAGAGCGCGAATGGGAAGATCAATTTCCATTGCCACACGGATACGGCTTATGAGCCGCATCGCCATCAGAGAATCGCCGCCCAGTTCGAAAAAGCTCTCATCGATTCCAACCCGATCCAGCCTCAAGACCTCGCCAAAGTACGAGCATAGAATTTCCTGTGTAGAGTTTTCCGGTTCTCGATAGGATTTTCCCTGGCCAAGCTCTGGCCTCGGCAGCGCGTTGCGATCGAGTTTGCCATTTGGCGTCAACGGCAGGGCATCCAGAACCATGAGTGCCGAGGGCACCATATAGCCGGGAAGGCTTTGCCTCAATCCTTGAAGGGCATCCCGCTCATCCAGGGTTTCACCATCCGCAATAGTCACATAAGCTACCAGACGCTTTTCACCGGGCTGGTCTTCCCTCGCTATGACGACCGCCTCGCGCACCAGAGGATGCTGGACTAGCTTCGATTCGATCTCGCCCAACTCAATGCGGAACCCACGGATTTTTACCTGATGGTCGGTCCTTCCAATGATGTCCAGATTGCCGTCAGGATGCCATTTCACTAAGTCGCCCGTTCGATACATCCTGGCTCCGAGCGGGCCAAACGGATTCGCTACAAACCGCTCCGCCGTTAAAGCAGGCCTCGCGTGATACCCACGAGCCAACCCATCTCCGGCAAGATACAGTTCTCCACTCAAACCGACCGGTACAGGATTCAGGTCCGAATCGAGAACATAGACACGCTGGTTCTTCATTGGACGGCCGTAGGGAATCACCCCTCCAGACCAGTCGAGCGACTCGAAGAAATACACCGTTGAGTGAATTGAAGCTTCGGTTGCGCCGCCGAGAACGACCAGCTTTGTTCCAGGGGCAACTTGGCCCAGTTGTGCGGGCAACGTCCTGGGTACCCGGTCTCCTCCCAGAATCGCGGTTCGCAACTCTAAGCGGCCCAGACCAGGCACGCTTTGAGCATGGTGGACAAGCATTTCCAGCATAGACGGCGCAGAGTTCCACACGGTAACGCGATGCTTTCTGATCAACTCGATCCATTGCCCCGGATCGCGGAGTTGATCGTCCTCCGGAACTACCACGGCCCCTCCCGCCGCCAGTATGCCGAGGGTCTCGTATACGCTCATGTCAAAGCTGAAGGACGACAGAGACATCACCCGATCCTGCCGGTTTACGAGGCAACTGCTGTTGAGATCAAGCAGATTGTTGACGATGCCGGTATGGCGGATCATCACGCCCTTCGATCGTCCTGTTGTTCCCGAGGTATAGATCATGTATGCGAGTTGTTCGCTGTTTATCCGGAGCAAAGCGGGAGTCGATGGGCACGCGCCAATCTCCGAAGCTTCCCTATCCATAAGGACGACGGGCAGATCCTCTTCCAAATTGGAAAGGAGATCATTCGGCAGAATACCCTGGTGCGCCAGAAGCAGAGCCGGTTTCGCATCGTTCACCATGAACTGCAAGCGTTCCAGCGGATAGTGAATGTCCAGCGGTAGATAGGCGGCTCCCGCCTTGAGAATGGCAAGCAGGCCAACTACCATCTCGGCTGATCGCGGTAACGCCAACCCAACAATGTCCTCGATCCCTACTCCTTTTTCATGGAGGTAGTGGGCCAGCCGGTTCGCTTGTGTATCAAGCTCTTCATAAGTCAACGAGCCACCCGTAAACTCCACCGCCACAGCCTTAGGCCGCTCCTTTACTTGCTGCTCAAACAATTCGTGAACGCATCTTTGCCTCGGATAATCAGCCTGGGTCGCATTCCAATCCACCAAAATCTGCCGCTCCTCCCGCTCGCTCAACAGGCTCAGTGAACCGACCTGGCGGCGCGGGTCGGACGCGATTACTCCCAAGAGACGCGTGAGCCATCCGGCTACGGCTTCCACCATGCTTTGCTCAAAGCGCTCATGTCGATAATCCAGATGGAAGTAAAGGCGCCGACCGGGAACAGCCATCAAAGTCAAGGGATAGTGGGTCGTGTCCCTAGCATCCACGCGCACGACGCGGAAGCCATCCGAGTGCTGCTCAAGCCATCCGCGCTCCAACGGATAGTTCTGGAACACAACAAACGTGTCGAAAAGCTCTTCCAATCCCGTAAGGCGTTTTATCTCCGTCAGACGAAGATGGTGATGGGCGACCAGCGAAGACTGTCGCGTCTGCACGCGAGAGAACAGATCTACCAGGCGCTCCGTGCGCGACAGTTGCATTCTCAAGGGCACGGTATTGATGAACAATCCAATCATCGCTTCGATGCCTTCTATTTCCGGAGGCCGTAGAGCTACCGCAATTCCAAATACAACATCTTGCCGCCCGGTCATCCGGCTCACGATGATGGCCCAGGCTATCTGGATGAAGGTATTCAGGGTGACCCCCAGGGTGCGGCTCCGGCGAACCAGTTCCTCGGTAAACGTTTCCGGTAGTTCGACTGTGACCCGATGAGCGATCTCACGAGAGAGCCGCGAGTCGCCTGGCGATACCTGGGTCGCTTCGCCAACACCTTGCAACTCGTCGCTCCATGCCTGGGTGGCTGCTTCTTCGTTCTGAGCTGCAATCCACTCGAGATATTTCCGATACGGAATAATCTGCTTCAACCCAGCCGCATCGCCCTCTTGGCCATAGATCGTCACCAATTCCCGCAAGAAAAGGGGTGCAGACCAGCCATCCATCACCAGATGGTGCGTCGATATAACGAACTTGTATTGAGTGGCAGCCAAACGAATCAGGGTGAATCGCCAGAGCGGCGGGACGATCAGGTCAAAGCGCCTCGTCCGGTCCGCATCCAGCACCTGAGTCAGCCGATGCGCGCGTTCCTCCTCCTCAAAGGCCGATATATCGAAACTCTCCCATGGCAACCCAGCTTCCCGCACAATCACCTGAACCGGGCGGCTCAAACCCTCCTGCTCAAAAACAGTCCGGAGGTTCCCGTGACGATGAAGGACCAATCGCACTGCTTGCTGCAGCCTCATTTCATCCACGTCGCCTACCAAATCGAGCACCATCCGCCAGTGATAAGTGTCAGGCGCCTCTTTGTCATAGAGCGCATGGAAGAGCAATCCCTCCTGCAGCGGCGCCAATGGCAGCACCTCTTCCAGCTCAGGATGCCTGCTTTTCAGCATCTCTTGCTCAGCCTGGCTCAACGAAAGGAGAGGCTTATTCTTCGCCTCGTCGCTCGCACCAGATGCGGCGTTCCCCAAGTCCGCTGCCTGTCGAGCGGCAACCGCGAGTGCCTCCACAGTCTGGCGCTCGAATACATCGCGAACGGTAATGATCAGCCCTTTTTTCCGCGAACGGCCCACTAACTGAATCGAGGTAATACTGTCTCCACCCAGCTCAAAAAATCCGTCGTCAATGCCAACCTGTGGCACACGAAGAACCTCAGCGAACAGTGCGCAGAGAATCGCTTCATCCGAGGTCCGTGGCGCTCGATAGCCCAAGGCCGCAACATATTCCGGCTCCGGAAGGGACTTTCGATCCAGCTTTCCATTCGGCGTCAGAGGCAGAGACTCCAACACGACAATTGCGGCGGGGACCATGTACTCCGGAAGACTTTGCCGGAGCGATTCCCGCAGCATCACCGTTTCCACGCTTTGTCCGGCGGCAAACACAATATAGGCCACCAGGCGCTTCTCGCCATGCGATCCGTCGCGCGCAACCACGACCGCCCGTGTGATGGCGGTCTCACGTAGCAACGCCCCTTCAATCTCCTCCAATTCAATCCGAAACCCGCGCACCTTGACCTGATGATCCGTCCGTCCGAGATACTCCAGGTTGCCGTCACTTCGCCACCTCGCAACATCGCCTGTCCTGTACATTCGCGTTCCCGGAGGACCATAAGGGTTCGCAACAAACCTCTCCGCAGTTAAGCCGGCTCGCCGCCAGTATCCCCGCGCTAGCCCTGTTCCGGCGATGTATAGCTCACCCGCAACTCCGATGGGCGACGCGAGCAGGCTGCCATCCAAGACATAGGTCTGCGTATTTCCGATGCCGTGGCCGATCGAGATTGGCCCTTCCTCCGAGGAAATCGGATGCACCGCCGACCATATCGTCGTTTCGGTGGGGCCATACATATTCCAAAGCGCGTTGCATCGGGGAACCAGTTGGGTGGCTAAATGCTCCGATAGCAGTTCACCACCACAGAAAATGTTCAAATCTTTCTTTCCTGCCCATCCCGACTCCAGCAACAATCTCCATGTAGAAGGAGTGGCCTGCATGACCGTGATTCCATGATCTTCCATCATTTTGGATAGCCGGTAGCCATCTCTCAATGCTTCCTCGCCAGCGAGCACGCAACGCGCACCGACTATAAGAGGCAGGAACAATTCGAGGCCGGCGATATCGAAGATCATCGTCGTTACGGCCAGCAACGAATCCCGCTGCCGCAACCCCGGGCGGCTCAACATCGCAGTTAGCAGGTTTACCAGAGAACGATGATCGACCTGCACACCTTTGGGAAGTCCGGTCGAGCCGGAGGTATAGATGAGATAGGCACAGTGAGAGGAATTCAAGCAGCGCTTGCGCTCGTCATTCGTTAAATCGTCCGCCGATTGACTTTCGAGCCCTGCGACTAAGTCCTTGTCATCGAGCAAAATGGTGCGGCACGCTCCAGACAATACCGCGCTCTCGGCTGCGCCAGCGATGGCAAAGAGACAAGCGGCGTCGCGAATCATGAATCTCAGCCGTTCCACCGGATAGTCCGACGAAAGAGGAAGGTAAGCAGCCCCAGCTTTCAAGACTCCCAAAACAGCAACCACCATTTCTACGGAGCGCGGCAAAGCGATTCCGACCACATCTTCCGAACCAATCCCCTCGGCAATCAGTTGCCGCGCAAGACGATTCGCCCTCCGGTTCAGTTCGCTATAGGTAAGCTCCCTTGAGGAGCAGACAATCGCAACTTCATCGGGAGTGCGCCGAGCCTGGCGCTCAAACAAGACAGGCAGCGTCTCGTCCGACACCGGCATCGCGGTCTGATTCCATCCTTCCAGAACTTGCCGCCGCTCTTCCGGCCCCAAGATGTCGAGTTGCGCAATGCGGCAATTCAAATCGGTTGCCGTAACTTTCATCAATCGCAGCAATCGATCGAGAATTTCTCTCGCAGTTTCTTCGGCAAATGAATCCGGATGGTAGGAGAGCTGAAAATACATTCTCTCGCCGGGCACTACCACCAAGGTGAGCGGGTAGTGATTCGCTTCGCGCGCTCCAACGTTAGAGACACGCAGTCCACTGCCAGACGACGACCTGCCCTGATCCATGGGAAAGCTTTCAAAAAGTACTAAGGTATCGAATAGCTGCCCGATGCCCGCCTGCCGCTGAATCTCCGCCAGACCCACATGTTGATGCGCAAGAAGTTTCGCTTGATTATCTTGCAGCCTGGTCAACACATCCATCCAGTCGTCTTGCGCACAGAGTCGCAACCGCAGAGGTAGAGTATTGATGAATAAGCCAACCATGTTCTCTATCCCTGGAATTTCCGGGGGGCGGCCGGAAACCGTGACGCCGAAAACAACATCATCATGGCCGGTCAAACGGCTCAGTAGGAGGCCCCATGCCCCTTGCAACAAGGTATTCAGCGTGAGTCCACGCCGACGCGCCCGATGTTCCAACGCCTGAGAGTCTTCCTCCGGCATGGAAATATGAACATGCTTCGAAGCGGTCCGGACAAACCTTTCTTTCAATCGAGCTAACATGGTCGGGTGTTCCAACCCTTCCAGTTCGTCGCGCCAAACCGTGAGCGAGGCGCTCCGGTCCAAGCGAGAAAGCCACGCCAGATACTCGCGGTAGGGCGTGACCGGAGGCAAACTAGAATGCTCTCCACCGCTGCGATATAAGGTAAATAATTCGCGCAAGAAGATTGGAACGGACCAACCATCCATCACAATGAGATGGTGGTTGACGATAAAGCGGTGATGTTCCGGCGCTACCCGGATCAGAGTGAAGCGAAACAGCGGAGCAACCCGGAGATCGATCGCTTCTTTCCAGTCATCCTCCAGAACCTGCGCTATTCTTCGATCACGCTCCTTTTCCTCCGCCAACGAGAGATCGACCATCCTCCAATCCAGTGGGGGATCTTGAATAACGATCTGCAAAGGATGATCCAGTTCTTCGTATCGGAAGCAGGCGCGGAGGTTCGCATGGCGTTTCAGGAGCGCCTGCGCAGCGGACCTCAGGTTCGCCTCATGGAAAAGCCCCTTCAGGTCAAGAACCAACTGGGTGCCATCGCTGCCGGGATCACGCTCACCATACAATCCATGAAACAGAAAACCCTGCTGAAGAGGAGACAACGGCAGAATATCTTCAATCATGAGCTAAGCCGATCCTTTCCTTTTATAAACGTTTCCAGTGCAGCCATCTTCAACCAGATATATTTCCGTGCGGTTTTTCTTTTGACCGAAACTGAGAGACGAAAGCCATGCGGCGATCTTGATTGAAGCTTCGTTTGGCGCCATCAAACATCTGCTTGAAAGTAACGCCATTTTGGGCCTCGGTTCAGGGGTCGATTGCTAGGAGCCACCACTGGCGACGCCGGCTTGCAACGTCACCTGATAGCCGGGTATTGGATAACGGGCACACAGCTCTTCGACGTCAGAACGCACTGCCTCCGCAAGACCATCGGGGAAGTCATACTGTTTGCCTTCCCTCGGCTCTACCGCCGACAAGACTTTGTCGACCAAACCACAAGCAGCCCGTATGGCACTCTTATCCATCTTTCGCAGCGCCAAAGTATTTGTACCGAGCCGAATCCCGCTTGTGACAAGGGGCCCAGTTGTGTCATTTGGAATCATGTTCTTGTTGACCAGAATGCCGTTTTTTTCAAGGACAGTTTGTGCTACCACTCCTGTCAATTCACGCGAGGTCAAATCGGCCAACACCATGTGGTTGTCCGTGCCGCCAGTAACCAGGCGATATCCTCTGGCAATCATTTCATCGGCCAGAACCTGGGCATTTTCCACGATCAACGATGCGAGCTTTTGAAACTCTTCCGTGGCCACGAAAGCCAAAGCCCTGGCCTTTGCGGCAATTGCGCCTACGTCGGGCGTACTTTGAGTCAGAGGGAAAACAGACCGCTGGACGATTGCCGAAAGAGCTTCGCGTTTACCCGGCATGATCTGGCTGCAGTCTCGCCCCATGAGGATCATGCCGCCTCTAGGCCCGTACAACTGCTTATAAGTGCTCGTAGTCGTAAAGTGAGCGTGATCAATGGGGCTTGGATGACAACCAGCGGCTACAAGACCGGCAATGTGAGAAATATCCGCGAGGAGCAGCGATCCGGATTCATCTGCAATTTCCCGGAAAAGTCGGAAGTCGATAGTTCTGGGATACGCGCTTGCGCCGCAAACGATCATCCTGGGCCGCTGCTGCAGGGCGCGCTCCCGAACTTGGTTATAGTCGATAAACCCATTCTCATCCACGCTGTAGGTCGATGCCTCAAAATATTGGCCCGAGACCGAGGCGCGGGCGCCGTGAGTCAAATGACCGCCGCAAGCAAGATCGAGGCCAAGCACACGATCGCCGGGCTTAAGAAACCCGAATAATAAAATCTGATTTGCCGTCGATCCTGAATGAGGCTGCACATTCGCGTAGCGGGCGCCAAAGACGGCCATGGCACGCTCGACCGCCAAGTTTTCCACCATATCGGCATATTCACAGCCGCTGTGGAACCTGTGCCCAGGATAGCCTTCCAAGGTTAGATTGCCGAATACACTACCGTGACAGAAGTGCACTCCGGAATCTGCAATACTTGAGGCGGCGATCATCGAGAGGGTGTTGCACTGCCGCAGATATTCACGATGAATGAGATCCAAAAGAACGGGATCTTCTTCCGCCAATCGCTTGATGCCGGACGTTGCAAAATCAGCCAACGACCGAAACGCCGTCTTGTCAGGACGCATCATTGCCCAGCTTTCTTCCCTTCCTTAATATCCGGGCGAGCAGCATTCGTCGCAGGCTCCGGGCTAAGGCCAGAATTATCGGGACGCACGAAGTGACTCTATAGAGCCGCGCTTCCACCTATAGTCCAGGGTCCACTCCGCCAGGATCGAGGCCAGGAATCTACGTTTCAGCGGCTATTGAAGTTAAGAAAACCGGCAAACCAAATCGCCAGTCTCCCAGCAAACATTTATCGATCGTTTTACCCACAAGCTTTCTTTCTTGGTTCGCTTGTCCAACCCATCAATTCAAAATCTGCGCTGACACCGATCTCACTGTCCGAGCGCCTACGCGGCGGCTTAGGACGATCTCTTCCGCGAGCTTGAATGCATTCCCAATTTGTTCTGCATCTTCGTCGCTTTCGGTGTTTTCGATTAAGAAGGTCCGGTGCCCCAGTTCGATATAATCTGCCAACTCGAGGGCAACAACCTCCTTTGCGCCCACTAAAAATGGGCATGCAGCCTGATTGTTTCTATACGGACCCAGCCAATAAGGATGCCCCTCGGGAACATGCACTTCCTTGCCCAGTTCCTTGACCCACACGGAATCGGAAATACTTATGGAATATTGCCGGACTTCCACTCCGGCGGGGTTCTCAGGAAAACGCTTTCTGGCATCGTCCCAGGCTTTGTCCGATGAATCCCTCGTGACGATACCGAGGCGCGCCCCATATTCGAGGTCGGGAGATAGCTGGATTCCGCAATATTCATGCGCAGGACGGAGGTATTGAATCGCCCGCGCCCGCAGTTTGCGGGCCGCTGCCAATCCGGCGGGCGAAGAACCCGAGGTCGTGAATATCGGCGCGCAGTGTTGGGGTAGCATTGGCCCGAAGCGCAGCTGAAGACCTTCGACCCCATAGTACTTTCCTCTAAAGGAACAGGGCGATTTCTGGGTCAACAATGTGCGAATGATGCTTCCATATTCCACCATCCTGGCGTAGCGCTCGTCGTGGCTACAGGCATCGCAGAAGGTTTCCAGGTCGCGTGGAAATCCGCCTGAAATAAAGTTCAGATGCACGGGCCTTCCATAGATCATGGACATGGATGAGACCATCTTTGCAACTGAGAAGGGGTGCATATACAAAGGCTGTACGGCGACCAGGGGCGATATTGTGGTCGTACCGCTCAACATCAAGTTGGCGACAAGCCAGGGATCCAACTGCCTATGATCGGAATAGATGAGCATCGCGGTCCAGCCATTTTTTTCCGCCCTGACCGCTGCAACCCGGACCCGCTCCAGATATTCGGCGGCTGGGATGCCGTACTGGAACGTGGGGCAGGTGCCCATGATTGTTAGCCCAAGCGTCGACATAAAGACCGTGCCCTCACACTATGCCCGCGAAGTCAATGCAGCTAAAACAGGTTCCGACTGAAATTTGCGCGTTCTAGGCTAGCCTCAATGCCGCTTTTTTTCAAATGCATCGAGCCGGTAAAGGACTACTGGAATTTTCCATTTATTCTCGAACCGCTGCGTTTTTTGCTTCATTACACAAATTTGCAGCAACCGGACTTGCGAGCATGCGTTGAAATGTGCGGAAGACGCGCCGAATAGCTCGGTTGTGGGCTCGGCGCATCCCCGCTTCGTAAGATTCTAGAGAAACGATATGTCCGACCGCTGGATCGGCTCGCTCATGGCCACAACCACTTTGCGCTGCCCCGCGTAGGAAGAGCGGCCATGGGCAGTTAGCATGTTGTCCACCAACATGATGTCGCCCTGCTCCCATGGAAATTTAATCGACTCTTCATCGTAGGCCGCCCGAAGTTCATCCATAACTTCCGGCTCAATCGAGGATCCGTCGCCATAGTACGTATTATTGGGAAGGTCTTGCTCTTCAAACTCCGCCAGCAAAACTTCGCGCATCGTTTCGTCCAATGTCGAGACGTGAAAGAACGTGGTGTGATTAAACCAGACGGGCTCTCCGGTTCGAGGATGTGTGGCATAAACGGGCCTTATCTGACGCGTCCTAAGCCGCTGGTCGTCTTTCCATTCGAACTCGATCCGGTGTTCATTGCAATATCGCTCCACCACTTTCTCGTCCGAAGTCTGGAACGCCGTTTGCCAGGATAGCCCCAGTCCATCTCCAAAATTTCGTGTGTACATCCAGTTTTTCCGGCGAAACAGCTCCTTAGTTTCAGAACTGATGCGTGCCGCCACCCTTCTGACATCGGCGATGGGAGTCTCGCCTCCCTGCTGGGCGGGAATCAAGCAGCAGAAAAAGAGCTTCATCGGAAATGTCATCGAATAGGAATGCTCGTTATGCAAAAAAATTCGCTGTGCAGGGGGATAGTCGGTCGAGGTGTATACCCGGTCGTTCAGATGGCTTCTGGGGGAGGACCGCTCCGAGTATTCCAACAATTCATCGGACATGGCAGCCGCAAAAGCGCTCACGTCCTCCACCGTTTGTAAACCGAATCCACGGAACAGAATTGCTCCGTACTTCACAAGTTCCACGTTCAATGCTTCCCTGAACGCTCGGAGCCATTCGGTAGTGCGTTGTAGTTGTGGACGACCTTCCCTTGGACGAATCACCAGTGGAAGAGGCTGCCCCGGAGACAGCAATCCCGTGGAGACAAATTCTGAACGATTACCGTTCCCAAATACGGCCTCGCGCTCGAAGCCGCTTGACTGCAAGGTGGCCGTAGACGTCTCCGAATTTTTCATAAATCGCTCCCGCCACAGTGTATCAAGTGCCTTTGCAACAGTCTGTGAATTTGTATCGCGATCATTGGCTGTTGCCCATTCTCAACTTTTTCAAAATCGAAGAATTGCTTTTGGACCAGTACGGCACTATCTATGATGTAATCGCAAGGACGAATTAGTCAGCGACTGCACCAATATGAGTGCGACTCACACCGAACCTGTTCCAAAGAAAGCTATCGATCATCCGCTGCGAAACCCGCAGTTCCGACTGTGGTTGATTGGCGGGACCATTTCCCTTCTGGGAGACCAATTCTATCTGGTGGCCCTGCCTTGGCTGGTTCTTCAGCAAACAGGCTCAGCGGTGGCCATGGGAACGGTCCTGATGGCAGGTTCAATCCCAAGAGCACTTCTCATGTTGATGGGCGGAGCGGTGAGTGACCGGTTCTCGGCACGCAAAGTGATGATCGCCACGGCCGCAGCACGCACCGTCTGCGTAGCAAGCATCGGCATTCTAGTTTGGATTCACGCCTTATCTGTGTGGGAGCTCTACGCCCTGGCAGCAGCCTTTGGGATTGCCGACGCGTTCAGTGTCCCTGCGCAAAGAGCCTACTTACCCTCCCTAGTCGAACCGGAGCAATTGGCGGCAGCAACATCCATCGGGCAAAGCGCAGTGCAACTGACGACGATTGTTGGTCCGGCTCCAGCAGGATTCGTGATTCAGGGGGGCGGGATGGCTTGGGCATTCTTTGGCGACGCCTTCAGCTTCCTCTTCATTATTGGAGCGCTATGGAAGCTGCCGGATCCTCCCAAATTCAGAAGTTCCGCAACCGTGTGGCGCTCAATCCTCGAAGGAATCGAGTATGTACGGAAGGACCACCCTCTACGATCTCTGCTGCTACTCGCCATGATCATCAATTTTTGCATTGCAGGGCCGGGTTCCATAGGTCTCGCGTACTTAACTAAGACGAGGTTCGGCTCTCCCACCGCTTACGGCATTCTCATCTCGGCAACCGCCGCCGGCAGCTTGCTGGGATCGCTACTTTCCGGCTTGTGGAAGATTCGAAAACGTAGCCTCATGATCCTGGTGACCTCGCCAGTCCTGGGCCTTTGCCTTGGTTCTATCGGACTGGTGACAAGCTTGTGGGGCATTGCTGGGATTCAATTGCTCATGGGCGGAGCGGCAGCCATGTTCAACATTCACACGAACGTGTGGATTATGCAACGGGTTGGTGCGGCTATACGCGGAAGAGTCTCCAGCGTACTGATGCTGGGGGCCTTCGGATTGACCCCTTTTTCGCTCGCTCTTTCTGGAATTGCGGTCGCATGGAGCGTGAGACTTATGTTTTTATTTGCGGGTTCAATCATTCTGCTCGCCGTTGCCGGAATTTCCTCCCAACAACAACTACGACAAATTGAATGATTCTTTTTGATTCCGACGGTTCCCACTCGTACCGCCGAGTTACATCATAAGGGATAGACCAGGTGTCCTTGCGACGGCGCATCGCATTTCCAATTGCGAGAGCGGGGACGATTCCTGATCGTTTAGCTTTGTCGGAGTTTTGAACTGATGCCGATAAATCGAGCAACGGCTGTAGTATCAACATTTATGATTAAAGTACGCTTAAGTCTCCTGCAGCCGTGATTGGATCGTTCTTTTCCCCGGAACAGAGTTGCCATCCGAACGAATCTGCATCTTCTTGTAGATCCGCTTTCTCTCATGGATCCCTCTTAGCACCGGAAAGATATCTCTCAAGAGCGAACAGCTGTGCAGGCTCAAACGGCCGTCGGCCTGATCTACTATCAGGGCAATAACGCTGAAATACCGCAGAACTATCCGCAAGCATTCTTCTGGCTCAGCAAGGCTGCCGCGCAAGACAGTTACGCCGCAGAGAAAAAACTCGTCGACATGTATATGCTCGGGCAAGGAACCCCGCGGAATGCGGAAATAGTACGCTTTTATGGTGAGAAAGCAGCCGACTTGAAACATGGAACGAGAACAAGACAGACAGGAGCGGTTGCAAGCGCGGCGCGAAGAGCGGCAGGATCGCGCCGCCGATAGGAACGCCTATATGCTTACGAATTTCGTGATGGCCGCGGTTCTCGGCGCTGCCTTGGTTTTCTAATACACAGACCTAGCACGCCTTGGTCGGAAGCTTCCAAGCGCTGAACGGCTGGGAAGTCTGCAAAGGGATCCCTCAACCCCTGTCCCAAAGAAGACCCTTTCATGCGGCATCTACGGTGATCATCATGCCGCCCGCACCATCTATACGCAAAAAAAAACGCGCTTGGCCTACATCCTCAGGTCATGGCGGAATGAATCGTCAACCTTTGGCGAAGCCGCCGAGTACATGTTTAAACCACAACATTTTCCAGGACAACCCTGGTGGGCGGGCTTGCGCTCATAGCTTTGGAGCAGATCTGGTCCCAGCCACCCCCCGGTTGGGGTAGATTCCTTGAGCCAAATGGGGTTCAGGGAGTCTGGCCAGCGCCGCTCTACCGGATTTGAAGCGGTATTGAACGCTGAGGAAAATGTGAGTTCAGTAGGAACGATTGGGATCTCGGCGTTTCCCTTTCCCCGCACCGTTTCAGGTTTTGACAGAAGAGAGTGCACGAAATTTCCATCCAAACGGAGCAAACCATGGACCATGCGGTTCTATACGGAATTGACACGCAGAAGAGTTTGTTGACAGTACATCCCTTTGCTACTGGGTTAGCTGCGGCCTTAAGTCATGGGCTCACGATTGGGATCGGCAATTTTGCGGGAACGATCGATTTGGTTCCCGAAACAATGAAGCAGGCGTCCTTGAAGATGAGAATCAAGGCTGACTCGCTCACCGTGAATGAACAGATGAAGGAAGGTGACCGGCGTGAAATAGAACGGGTGATGAGAGACGAGGTATTACGTATTTCAGAACATTCGGAAGTTGTATTTGAGAGCTCTTACATCAGGGTGACGCCGCTCTCAGGACAGCTTTATCAGGCGGACATTACCGGAAAACTGAGCCTTACCGGCGTAACGCGAGATCATTCGTTCTCGGCGCAGGTTGTTATTGGTTCCAATGGGCTGCGGGCGAATGGTACTTTCAAGATCAAACAGACTGACTTTGGTATCCCGCTGATTACAGCCGGAGGAGGCCTGCTCAAACTTCACGACGAACTGAAGCTCCATTTTTACATCGTTGCGGAAAGACAGAACTAACAGAACTAAAGGTATGAAATTGTGCAAAACAATCTTGAGATCACAGGCAAACACCAACAGATACCTTGGGAGGTGGCGGGCTGTAATTGTTGCCAGCGTCCCTCTTAAGATGAAGCCCGTGGTCTAGATCTGCCGGATCGGAACGTAGCTGCTCACTACAGGTGTAGCGGGCAAAGGCGTTCGCGTCACGGTCCCAAATCATCCGCCGTGACGGATTCTGCTACATCCTACAGATGCCGGTTCGGCGAGCGCTCGCAATTGAGGACGAGCCATGTTCAGTTCCTTGAGCAGATGCCCGAAGCATCCAGGATACGATATTGCATGCAAGCGGGCCCCTCAGCGGTTCAAACCGGAGGCGGCTCAAACGCCGGGTGCCGAAGCGAGCAATCATTGTGGTGTGCCACAATAAGCGTTGAAGATGTCCGCACCCCGCGCAAACTGGCTGATCCGGGCGCCCGGCGAGATCGAACGTATCGAGGCGCAATTCTGGGGCTCTGCCTTTGCACCTCACCGCCATGACACCTACGTCATTGGAATCACAATCGAAGGCGCACAAAGCTTCAATTATCGAGGATGCACGCGCCAGTCGCGACCAGGCCAAGTGGTCGTGCTGCATCCGGACGAGCTCCATGATGGACGTGCCGGAGACGGCGCCTGGTTCCGGTACAAGGCCGCCTATATCGCTCCGGCAGTCCTGCAGAACATCATTGCCGGCCGGCCATTGCCCTTCGTGTCCGGCGGCATTTCCGATAGCACCCGGCTCAAGAGGGCCGTCATTGCACTTCTGAACGACTACGACCGGCCGTTGAACGAGACCGAGCTGCAGGACGCACTTTTTGATCTCGCGATGGCGTTAGAGGCTGTCGGCGGTGTTGGCAGGACAATCCGAGCAGTCAATCGCTCCGCCGTGATGCAGGCGCGCGCATATATCGATGCACATATTGAACAAGGATTCTCGCTAGCGGATTTAGAGAGCGAAACTCGGCAGCAGCGATGGCAGCTGTCGCGCGATTTCCGCAAGCTGCTCGGCACCAGCCCGTACCGCTATCTCATCGCCCGGCGGCTGGATAACGCGCGTGCACTGATCGCGAAAGGCCAATCGAGCGCGGCGGTCGCCCACACCTGCGGATTCGCCGACCAGAGTCATTTCGGCCGCAGCTTCAGGAAAGCCTTCGGACTGACACCATTGGCCTGGGCCAGAGCGAACGCGCACAATCGTTCTATACCGGATGGCGTCGCTCGCCCATACTGAGCGCATGACGTCTCAACTGATCTTTGCCAAGGAACCTGCAAAAGGCTGGCGTCCATGGGGCATCCTGGTTCCCCTAATAGGTTTTGCGCTATTAATCGTCAGCGTCGGGCTGCTCACAGTCGTGTTGCAGCGGGCGCATCTGGTCGATGCCAAGGAAAATCCGGTCGGCCTCGAGGGATTCGCTGCGTTCTTGCTCGCACCGTTCGCGGCGCTCAGCATCCTCACCATCGCCTGGGTCCGCCTGATCGAGCGGCGGACGCTGTCGACGGTTGGATTGTCGGCCGACCGAGGTGCACGACGGTTTTCAGGCGGCATGCTTATCGGCATCGCAATGATGAGCGCGATCGTGGCAGCCGACTGGGCCTCGGGAGGATTTGCCGCTGGCGGTGTCGCCAGGGCCTTTGGCTCCCCCCGTGCGCTCGCTGGAATCGCCGTGCTACTGGTCAGCTTTGCTGTGCAATCGAGCACGGAAGAGCTTCTCTTCCGCGGCTGGATGATGTCGGCACTAGCCTACAAGTTCGGTGTGGTCCCGGCTGTGCTGGTGTCATCGTTGACTTTCACGCTGCTGCACTTCGAACCAGCCTCGTCGCGGCTTTTCATGCCGAACCTCTTTTTGTTCGGTGTGTTTGCCTGCTGCTGGTCGCTGCGCACCGGGAATATCTGGGGCGTGATGGGCTGGCATGCGGGCTGGAACTGGCTGCTTGGCGTGGGCTTTGAGCTGCCGGTGACAGGGTTGGACACGCACATGCCGGCTCTGATCGCGCGACTAACGCCCGCGGGACCAAACTATCTCACCGGCGGAGCGCAGGGCGTGGAGGCGAGCCTCGGCTGCAGCATCGTTCTCATTGCCGGCATCGCCTGCACTATGCCGGGCGCGCGACACCGCCTTGCCAGCACGTCGGCGTGATCCGACCATCATCTTCCGCCGGAATCCCCTTCCATGTTCAACCGTAAAAACGCCAAGAGAGCGTCGTAAGACGGCCGTTAGCGTAGTTTGTAGCTAGACACGGGATACAACGGGGCGGGCGTTTCAGTGCGGGAGAGGTCAAATGCGGCATCCAGAAAGAGGGCCGGCCAGAACGTTTTCGTCTAGCCGGCCCCAGGTTGATGAAAGACGTTATAGCGGATCGACCGCAAACGTCTCATGGCCCACGGTTATTGCACCCCGCAAGCCTTCAGGTACTCATGGTTGTAGGCAAGCGATGCATCACCATTGCCATTCATGGTGCTGGCGCCACCGTTTCCGTTGGGCGTATCGCGGTCGAAGGACCAGAAGCGAACAGCCGCGAGGCCGTTGGACTTCGCGAAACTACAGATCGTATCGACGTCGGCCAGACTCGTGACCTCGTCCTGCGTATCGTTCTGTCCAAGATCGATGGTGAGGCCGATGTGGCTGAACGGAATGCCCGATTGCTGGTTGAGGGCCTGTGCCGCTTGGATCGCGGATTGTCCCATGTCGCAGCGGTTGTTCACCACCACGCAGTTGTTCGCATTGGTAGAGCCGTAATCCATCGCCATCAGGTTGACGACGAAGTTGCCACCCAGATTTAAGCGCTTGATCTCGTTAACAACGGTTCCGCCGATACTTCCCCCCGTAATTGGGTTGGCTGCGGTCGTGCCCAGCGACTGGATCGTGAAGCTGAATACCAGGTTGGGGAACTGCTTTTCCGCCGCGATGGTCGCGTTGATCAGGTTGTCGATAATCTGTTGGTTCTGTCCGCCTTCGATATCGAAATCGATTCCGACCAGGTTGGCCGAGTTATAGGTGTTGACGAAGCCGATAAACGACTGCGTACTGGGGCAGTCGAACACCCCATTGGCGCCGCCGGTGCTAACGATGTAGTTCTTGCCGGCGCTGACAAAGCTCTGGGTATTCGTAGCTTCCATGCCGGGCGTGATTCCGGCCCAGCTCTCCGCACCGCATGTTCCGGTGGCAAAGGCCCATACCAATGTCTTGTTGGGCATGATGCTGGTGATCGGGCTGACCGTTCCCGTGACGTTCGTTTGCTGCGCACCGTTATTGAAGTTGGCGTTGATGGTTACGTCCTTGTATACAGCGAATTGCAAGGTGCCAGGGGCAACGGGAGTTGGGGTCGGCGTGGGTGAGTGATTCGGCGTAGGCGTGGGAGTTGGCGTCGGTGTCGGAGTTGGCGTTCCACCACCACCTCCACCGCTGCATGAAACCGGCGAGAACCAGGGATCTCCCGTGCCCGAAGGGCCGCTGTTGCCAGGAGTGGTCGGGTTGGCGCCTTGGCTGCAAAATTGTGCGGTGTAGTTATTGCTGCCGACGCTGACCACAGCCCCCGCGCAAAACTGCGTGGTGGAATTCCAGGGAGCTGCGCAGGCTCCGCCCCCACCGCCGCCGGTTGGTGTTGGCGTTGGCTTGGGAGTAGGTGCCGGAGTGGGTGCAGGTGTTGGATTGGGCGTGGGCGTTGGAGTTGGAGAGCCGCCGCCGCTACAAGCTCCCTGGTCACTCCATAGCGCGGGAACATTCGGCGGCTGCCAGCCATCGACCGTCTGGTTTTCGGCCTGAATGGCCTTCCAGTTATGGCCATTAAACGACAGCACCTCTCCGACGGAGATAGCAATGCCGATCTGCCAAGGTGGAGCGCAAGCAGCTTGCGCGGAAGCCTTAAGTGAGATTCCGAAAAACAGTGTGCATGTTACAGCCCAAGACAACAGGTACTTCATCTTCATTGATGTCTCCTTCGCGTTCGTAAGTTCAAATTCGGGGGCTTTTCTGGAACGACGCCGGAAAACGACGTTCGCTTCAGCTATCGGGAACTTGTTGCAGCTCGAAAATCCTCTGAGGGTCCCTTTGCTGATTGAGGAAGGTATTTGAAACAGCGCGAGCCGACGCCATGTCGGAGGGTAGCTTATTACAATTAACAAAACCATTCAATGAATTTATTCAACCGATTCACTAAAATATGGAAGACTTTTCTGTTGAATGAATGTTCATGTGGTTGGGGATGGTCGGGGAAAAATGACTGGGGGGAGTTAGCCCTTTTACTGTCTTTTGTCCGACGGGTGGCGGGGGAGCGGGCGACCTACGTCATCCGTTTGCCAAGGTAGGACAACCCGCTGCGCAAAGTAGTTTGGCAGAAAAGTATCCTAATATGCTTTCTAACGCTGGGAATCCGTTGATTTTTTTCTCGATACCGGCGTGCCGGGCACAAATCAAGTCAGCTCAACAACCGAAGCAGGTCGATTCTCTGGGGCACTTTGCTGCCAGTCTTGAGCTTCTGCTCGGGCCACGCGCTCTATTCTGGAGCGCGTGGCTCATTTTGGAGGCGGCGGATGCTATGCGAATATGGCTCTTCGGAACATCCCTTGCAGCTCTTCACGCAAGTCTTGATCGTTTTTGATCGATCGCTCAGCACTGCTATATTCTGTTGCCGAATATGTCCGGCGGCATTGCCGCGGGGGTTAATTCATTCTTGAGCGCTATTTTGCCAACTACAAAACATTTTCTTGCACTGGACATCGGAGGCACGAAGATAGCAGCAGGGTTGGTCGACAGCCAGGGCAAGATCCTGTTTCAGCAACGAACGCCCATGTTCAGCCGGGGCGAAGCGGCCACTGGACTCAACGCCGTGAAGACTGCTATCGACCAGACGCGAAACGCAAACCCCGGAGCAGCAATTGCCGCGATTGGCGTGAGCTCTCCCGGCCCGCTCGATCCCAAGACAGGTGTGATTCTCAATCCTCCCAATTTGCCGTGCTGGCGGGACTTTCCTCTGCGCGCGGAGCTTGAGCGCTCCTATGATCTGCCTGTCCATGTGGACAACGACGCTAACGTCGCCGGGCTAGCAGAGGCTCTTTGGGGAGCGGCAACCGGCCACAATTATGTGTTCTATGTAACCATCGGAACCGGTATTGGGACCGGCGTGATTCTGAATGGCCGCATCTATCACGGACGCACCGGGGCCGCCGCCGAAGGCGGGCACGTCTCCATCAACTATCGCGGCCCTGTTTGCGCATGCGGGAAACGTGGCTGCATTGAGGCGCTTGCCTCCGGCACCGCCATTGCACAGCGCGGACAAGCCAAGGTGACCGCCAATCGCTCTCAAGGGCAGATGCTCTTGGATCTTGCCAAGGGAGATATTTTCGGTATTAACGCTAAGTTGATTGGACAGGCCTGGCGCAAAGGCGACCCATTGGCAACTTCCATTCTTCGAGAAACCAGCGACCTTCTGGCAATCTGGCTTGGCAACATTATCGATCTGCTCGAGCCGGATATTGTGGTGGTTGGCGGTGGCGTTGCCGAGCTGATTTCCGGTTTTTTTGGCCGCATCTCCGAACAGCTACCCAAGTGGTCGATCAATCAGCGCCGGTCCGAGATTCCTATCATGGTAGCTCACTATCGTGCGGATGCCGGTATTGCCGGGGCGGCGGCACTTTGCCTGAAAGCGTGATCGGCCTATCCTACGATTGGCGAAGAATTGCAGCGAACTGAACTGTGTGGGATGCCAATACCGGTAGGGATTGGGAATGCTGCCTTCCGATCCCCGTCTGCCTTCTGATCCCATATGGGAAGATACAATTTGTTCGACGTCCTAATCCAACCATTGGAATCGATTCGCAGAAATCAACATGCCTGAAACCGTTTATCGCAGCCGACGCGCCTTTCAACTGGAAAACAATCATGTCCGCATCACCGTTCTTGCCGAAGGCGGCCACATCGCCGAGTTGCTCCATAAGGAATCGGGCGTCAATCCCCTGTGGACTCCGCCGTGGCCTTCTATCGAGCCTTCCACATATTCACCCTCGCAGCATCCGGAATATGGCAACGATGCAGAAAGTAAGCTGCTCTCGGGACTTATGGGACATAACCTGTGCGTTGATCTCTTCGGCAGTCCGTCTGCGGACGAAGCTGCCGCCGGGCTGACCGTTCATGGGGAAGCTTCGATCGTTCCTTACTCCATCACTTCAAGCAAGGAAGAACTAAACGCCAAGGCCGTCATGCCAATTGCTCAGCTTGCAGTCGAGAGACGCATCCGGCTGGCGCCGCAAGGCTCGGTGATGCACGTTACCGAGACCATCGAGAATCTTGCAACACTCGACCGGCCTTCTGCGTGGACGCAACATGTGACTCTGGGACCGCCCTTTCTTGAACGCGGGGAAACGCAGTTTCGCGTGCCTGCTACCCTGTCCAGAACAATTGGTGGCTTGGACTTCAACTGGCCACACCTGCCGCACGAAGATAAGCAAACGGAAGACCTACAGGTGTATACCTGCGCGGAGGTGTCTGCCGGGTTCAGCGCGCATCTGCTAGATCCTTGCCGTGAACAGGCATTCTTTCTCGCCTACTCATCCAAAACCAAAGTGCTCGTCGGCTACATCTGGAAGCAATCGGATTTTCCCTGGCTTGGAATATGGGAAGAAAACCGGAGCCGAGGCATAGCACCCTGGAATGGAAAAACCATGACGCGCGGTATGGAGTTCGGCGCTTCACCTTTTCCCGAGCCCCGGCGCCGCATGATCGACCGCAACAAAATGTTCGGCGTGCCGTGCTATCGCTGGATCCCCGCGAAGAGCAAAGTCACTGTCTCCTACTGTGCCTTCATCACCAAGGCAGAGAGGATCGCCGAAGATGTAGTGTGGGATGGCGGCGACGGCGTGAGGTTGGCGTAAGAGCACACCATCTCCGCTCTTCTATCTGCTATGTGCCTTCATCTGCCTTGTCCGCTGTGGCGGAAAGATTTCTTGTTCCCAAGCTCTTCTATCTTGGGATAGGCAATTGGAGGGCTCATCGTGCGTTCCGGAGGGATCGTCTTCTTCCGGAACGCCGACACCAACATCTCCAACGCGAGGCCGGCATTGGGTAAAGCAACGATAGTCGCGGTAAGGGTGCCGTCTCTCACCCACGCCTGGCCTTCATTCGGCAGTCCATCAACTCCTGTAAACGGCAAGGTTAGCCACCTCGATCTATCGGCATGCTGTGCGTGCTGTTGAAAGGCCTTTCGCGCTCCCATCGCCATGGCATCGTGCTGACAGCCGACCACCTGAACCACATCGGGACGGGACGTTGACAACTTCAACCAGGAACTAACCGCCACAAAGGCGCTTTCTTCCGTCCATTGGCCGCGCAAAGACTTGATGGAAATATTTGCAGGCTTCGTTCTTTCCATTCCCTCGGTGCGCTGCTTGGCGGCTATGCTCGTAACCGGCCCTTGGATATAGAGCACTGAGCCGCCTTGCGGAAGCAGTGCGCCAAACTGTCGGCCTTGAATCCGTCCTATTTCCAGGTGATCTCTGGTAACGGCGAATGCCGGCACATTCAAATTCTTGCGGAGTTGTTCCAGATAGTCGACGTCGCAGTTCAGTACAACCCATCCGATACCTGCCGCCACCGCCGCCTCGGCGACCCTCGGCAGCCCCGTTCCGCTAACCGGCTCGAACACAATGGCGTCTGGGCGGGATGCCGGCGACGTTTGAACAACATCGAGCAACTGCTGGCTCTGGGTAATAATGTCGTTATTGGCGTAGATGATTTCAACGTCAATGTCGAGCTTGCGGGCAGCGTCTTGCGCGGCGATCGACTGTTCCCGCTGATAGCCGTTCTCAATAGTGGTAAGAGAAACCAGGACCCGCAGTCTTTTCATTGGGGGAGCACCTTGGCCAAATTATGTTCTACGGTTTTGAAATGCGAAAAAAGTGAACTGTAATGACGGCATTTTTCGTTTTGTTAGCAGCATTGCAGCCCTCGCCGAGCCGCACAAAGAACATACGAACGGTGGGCCAGGGCCAAACGTCATTGGCCCTTTTTAGATTCCTTTCGGACGCCGGAGATGCCAGTCTGTCGTCTGTTGATAGGCCCTTGCAAGAGACAGCATTTTAGCCTCGCCAAAAAGCTTTCCCATAAACGTCAGACTGGTTGGATTTCCTTTCTCGTTAAAGCCGTGCGGAAGTATCACGCATGGATGGCCTGTTAGATTGGTTAACGATGTATTCAGGGTTGCGACTGGATTCGGTGTGTAATCCGAATAATCGAACGGGACAAGATAGACATCCACGTCGGCAACTGCCTGGTCCATCTGCCTCATGAGTATAGCGCGGACGCGGTTGGCATTGAGGTATTCGGCAGCCGGGAGCAGCCGCAGCGAATTCTGGTGGGCCACTCGATCTTGCCGCACCAGTAGCTCGGGCTGAGTCGCAACCGGGTTTTCCAATGCGGCGTTCCCTTCGCCATAAATGATTGCGGTGAGGATCGCGTCAATGTCTGCCCGCGTCTCCGGCAGAGCGACTTCCACAAGTTGAATGCCCAGGCTACGGATTTTCTCCAGCGCAGCGGCATCGTTGGCATTGGATTGCGGCGTTTGTTGGGTATTGGAAAATGCAGCTTTGAGATATCCCACGCGCAACTTGCGTATATCGAGATCCGCATCCCAGTTGAACGGTACTTCTTTGACTGAGAGATCCTGGCCGTCGGGTCCCTGAATGGCATTGAGAACCAGCGCACAATCTTCCACGCTCCTGCACATTGGGCCGATCTTATCGAGGCTCCAGCTTAGCGTCATGAAGCCGTAGCGGCTTACCCGTCCATAGGTAGGCCGCAGGCCAGTGACCCCGCAAACCCCGGATGGCTCAACGATCGAGCCGCCCGTTTCCGTGCCAATCGAAAAGCCAACCAAGCCGGCGGCTGTGGCCGAGCCTGGCCCGGCGGACGATCCTTGCGAGCCCATCGACAGATCCCAGGGGTTCTTGGTCTGACCACCGAACCACACGTCATCCAAAGCCAGTTCACCGGTAGCGAGCTTGGCAACCAGAACCGCTCCCGCGGCGTTCAACCTGGAAACCACCGTTGCATCCATGTCAAGCACACGGTTCTTGAACGGAGCAGCTCCCCAGGTAGTTGGATATCCCTTCACGGCGCACAGGTCCTTTGCGCCCCATGGAATGCCGTGCAGAGGACCACGGTAGCGGCCTGCGGCGATCTCACGATCGGCTTCCCTCGCCTGCCGCATGGCAAGATCGTCGGTGATCGTCACGGCGCAAAGAAGCTTTGGGTTGTACCGCTTCAGCCGGTTGAGATACATCTCCGTCAACTCAACGGAGGTAACCTGCTTCGTACGAATTAACTCGGCAAGTTGAGTCACCGGCCAGAAGGCGACATCTTCAAGATCCTTCGGCTTTGTGATGCGCGCAGGTTTGCTTGGACGAAATGCCCCCTTACTATCATGGCCATGATCGATCTCCATGCCCGGAATGACCGGATTGAAGTACAGCGGCGGAGCAACATTATTCTCCAACGAGATCTTTCTTAAATCCTGGTAGCCGGCCAGGTTGCGGTTCACCCCTTCCAGCATCCGCTCAATTTGCTGATCGGTGAACGTCAGGCCCGCCACTGCCGCCGCCACATGAAGCATCTCCTTGGTGACGCCTCCGGATTTCTGTTCCTCCATCTTTGCCCACAAAACGCCGGGAAAGAGAGTGGACGCGAGTCCAAGTCCAGAAAAATATGCGAGGAAAGAGCGGCGATTCGCCATGTAGATAGGAAGTGCCTTTCACAAAATTTAGTTTTTTGAAGCGCGGCCCCGAAGTGCAGACTGCGCCAATCCCAATGGCCGTAGGCACGGCTCAATGCCGGTGCGGCGCAGGAGCCAATATCTTATCTCATCCCTCTTGCATGGCCGCATTCTTAAAGGTCGATGTCCCTGCGCTTCTGCCCAATGCGCACTCTATTTGCAGGAGATTTCCCAGAATGATATCGTCGTTCACGCCTATAGCACGGAGCCAAATACAGATGACACTCCCCCAGCGTCCTGATCTCGCCCTTCGGAGTCTTGCCCGCCGAAGATTTCTAACCGCGTCGCTCGTGCTTCTGCATTGCCTTCTGCTGTGCAGCTGTGCGGCTGCTCAAAGTCAGGAAACATTTGACGTGGTCGAGACCACAATTGCCGATACGCAGGCTGCGATTCGCTCAGGCCGCGTCACGTGCCGCCAATTGGTAGAAGCCTATCTCAGGCGGATCAAGGAGTACGATCAGGCCACCGGTCTCAACTCTCTCGTGCTGGTCAATCCCAAGGCTTTGGCTGAGGCCGACAAGCTTGACCGTGAATTTAAACGCACCGGCAAGCTGCGTCCTCTTCACGGCGTTGCGGTCATTGTGAAAGATAACTATGACACCAACGACCTTCAGACCACGGGCGGCTCGCTCGCCCTGGCGGGTTTTGTGCCATCCGAAGACGCGTTCATGGTCAAGAAGATCCGCGAGGCCGGGGCGATCATCCTGGCAAAATCCAACATGGCGGAGTGGGCTTTCAGTCCTTATGTCACCGTGAGCTCCATCGCAGGGATTACGCGCAATCCCTACGATCTCGAGCGAGTGCCAGCGGGATCGAGCGGCGGAACGGCGGCGGCCGTGGCTGCTAATCTAGGCGAAATTGGATTGGGGACGGACACCGGCAACTCGATTCGCGGCCCGTCATCGCACAATAGCCTGGTGGGAATTCGTCCGACCATGGGACTAACCAGCCGCGATGGAATCATTCCACTCTATTTTGGAAACGACATGGGTGGACCGATGGCGCGAACCGTTGCGGATGCGGCCAGAATGTTGGAAGTCGTCGCGGGGTACGACCCCGCCGATCCGGTCACGAAGCTCTCTGAGGGCAAAATTCCAAAGAGTTATACGCAATCTCTCGACAAGAAAGGCCTCCAGGGAGCGCGTATCGCGGTCTTCAGGAAATACCTCGACACGGCCACCATCGACCCGCAGGTAAAAGCGCTCGCTGAAAAGGCGATACAGGATTTGAAGGCTCAGGGCGCTGAGATTGTCGACCCATTCACGGTTCCGGACTTCGACAAGCTCACCGAGAATATAT
>Ga0070734_10001912_pt1 | contig 27799 bp, 27 predicted proteins | sample Coa_R1_8_FD_66444 | JGI IMG/M metagenome (GOLD analysis project Ga0070734, IMG submission 66444) | Surface soil microbial communities from Centralia Pennsylvania, which are recovering from an underground coalmine fire - Coalmine... | ecosystem: Environmental > Terrestrial > Soil > Unclassified ... | reverse complement strand
TCGGCCACTGCATCGCCTATGTCACCTGGTTTGGCGCGGTCGAGCGCCTGCCGGCCTCGGTCGCGGCGATCGGCACTACGCTGGTGCCGGTGATCGGTGTCGTCGTCTCTGCGATTGCGCTGCATGAGCCGCTTGGACTTTCGCAGATCGCAGCACTTGTCTTCACCGTCGCCGGTGTCGCGCTGGCAGCACAATCATGAGGGCTCCCGACGCAACGCGATCGGCAAATTTCGCTGGGCATAGCGAGGCTGGGTGGATGTCCTGCCGAGCGAAAAGGACAAGCGCGAAAAGCCACTGAGCCTGAATGAGAGCGGAAAGGCCGCTAGGACCACAGAAAGGAACAATTCGTTATGGCCGTCACTCAACTCGACAAATGCAATTCTTTCCGCGCGCTCCATCAAGGGACGCGCGCGTTCGTCATCCCCAACGCCTGGGACGCGGGATCGACGCGCGTTCTGACGGGCCTCGGCTTTTCGGCGATCGCCACCTCCAGCTACGCGACTGCCGGCGCATACGGCAAGCGCGACGGCAGGATCACGCGCGACCAGGTGCTCGCGCACGCGCGCGCCATCGTTGACGCGACCGATCTTCCGGTCTCGGTGGATCTCGAACACGGCTTCGGCGCCACCGCGAATGACGTGGCCGAGACCTATCGCCAGGCCGCAGCCGTAGGCCTCGTCGGAGCGACGATCGAGGACCTCACGCACACACGTCGAAAGGACAAGCCGCTGTTGGACATCGGCGAGGCGACCGAGCGCGTCGCCGCCGCCGTGGCAGCGACGCGCAAGCTCGGATTTCCGTTCATGCTTACCGCGCGCGCCGAAGGCCTCCGGCACGGCAACCCCGATCTTGACGACGCGATCAAGCGCCTGCAGGCCTACGAGAAGGCGGGCGCGGACGTGCTGATGGCGCCGGGCTTGCCCGACCTCGCGTCGGTGAAGGCGGTATGCGCTGCGATTACGAAGCCGTTCAATTTCATGGCCGGCATTCCGGGCATGTCGTTCAGCGTTGCCGAGCTGGAAGCGGCTGGCGTGCGTCGCATCAGCCTCGCCGGCTCGCTCTATCGCGCCGCGATGGGCGGGCTCGTCGCCGCCGCGCGCGAGTTGAAGGACAAGGGAACCTTCGGCTACGTCGACACCACGGCACTGCCGTCGGCGGAGCTCGCCGGATTCATGCGGGGGTAAGCGGGTAGCACCGTTCTGCCCAAAATGGTCGCCGCTCAAATACACGACGCCGACGACAGGCCTGAGCCTCGTCAGCATGTCGGTTATTGACACTTAAGAACCGAAACGGTGCGCTGGACGAAGTGCGCCCGATCAAACCGTAAGGAGGAACAGATGATGACAACAGGGACAAAGGAAAAGCAATCGGGCGCGCAGGTTCTGACGGAAGCGATGGCTGCGGCCATTCCTGAGACGATACCAGGAGCCTCAGGAACAGAGCTGCGCAGACCGAGCTGTTGAGCAGTTTCACCGATGACATTGTCGTGGAGTTGCCAAGGATCAAGGGCAAGGCAGAGCTTGAACGTATTCTCAAAGCGCGTCTGGCGCGCCAAAAGGGCTATCGCCTGGAGAAGACACTGCGCGCTTTGGCCAGAGCCATCATCGTGGGCAGCTGGACTGCAGACTGGGTCGACGCTACGACCGATGAAGGGCAGGGGGATAGAATTCATCGAGATGCGCGACGACAAACGTGCGCATTGGGAAGCGACGTTCAACGCGTGGGATGCAGAAGGCCCGCGGAACTCGCTCTCCACCTAGTGGATGGCAACAGCTACAACGATAAGATGCAGGTAAGCATGCCGCCGGAAGGGCCAACTGGCAAGCGGAATCCGCCTCGAAAGACACGGGCTTCAAGCCCGAACTCACTTGGCTTCTGTGAGCCTCCGCTCACACTCGCGGGCGCGCGCAATCAGCTGCACGGCCAGACTCTCGACAAAAGGTCTCGTCGAGACCCTCGTCCAGCGCGGGTGTGCGCGCAGCGTTGGTTTCGTCGAGAAGCTGCTTTGCCATTTGCGTCAGCATCTCGACCAATTCATCGGGGTCCTCACGTAATTTGCGCGCACATTTCTGCCATTGGCGCAGTCCGGTGTCGCTGCATCCCCACCGAAACGAAATCGCAAAGATCCGATTTGCTTCAGTTCGTACCTGTATCGCGCCCACTATTTGGTCGAACGGTTCTTCAACAAGGTCAAGGGATGTCGGCGTGTCGCGACACAATACGACTGGCTGGCGGCCAACTATCTGGCCTTCATCGTCGCGCCTCACCAATCCGCCCCTTGAGAGGGCTCAAGGACAGGTCCCTCGACCATCACGGGCACAAACGCGGCTGCTTCATCGGGTCGTGCGAATGAAGCGAAGAGTTTTCTGGCAAGGATCCTGAACCATGGCGCTGCAAACCAGACCAACGCTGCGGCTTGAAGCGCAAGGCTGACAACAAATGCAGCCTGATAGGCAGCTACCGGATAGTGGCCATCCTGAGGTGCCCAATGGCCTACGATGAGTCCAACTCCGTACTGCACCGCGAATGCCCAGCCGAAGTGCAAGAGGTTCAAAGCGCCGTTGGCACGTGCGGCGACTTCGACGGGAAAGTAATCCGCGATGATCGCATAGCTCAGCACGGTGGCAGCCCCTACGACCGATACGATGGACCAGGGCACGATGGACGGCAGCGGCATGCGCAAAACGAGGGTTAGTTCGGCCAACATGAATAACGCGCCAAACACCGCCAACAGAACTTCGGTCGCTATTCCACGTTTGCGCAGACGATCCGCGAGCATCCCAAGCAGCAACGCTCCCAGGCTGATCCCAATGGCCATAGTCGTGAGCTGATTGATCACGCGTTGCCGGTCGAATCCTTCGACGTCGGCGAGCCAAGATGCAGCCCATAATGAATGCATTGCCCAGGACGATCCGATGCATGTTGCGGACAGAGGCGCAATTCTCAAGAAGCGCGGATCCAAAAGGATGGAGCGCAAAGTTAGCGGTTTGCCAGAAGAGACGAAGCTCTTGAAACTCCCGTCGGCATTGGGCACGGCGAAATAAATGAGACCGGCGGTCGCGAGCGTCGCGATCGTCAGAACTTCGAACAGGCTCCGCCAGCCGATCCAGATCAGCAGCCAATCCGTCGGCGCCGTAGCGGTAACCGCCCCCAGCGAACCCAACATGATCATGCCACCATTGACAAATGCTACACGATCTCTGGGAAACCAGACGACGATTGCCTTGAGCCCGGCCATCAATGAAGCGGCAACACCTAGCCCGATCATGGCGCGGCCGAAGAGAAGCTCAGCAAGGCTATCGGCATTTCCGAAGAGAGTCGCGCCGCCGACGGCAATAACCAACAGTACGCTCTGGACCCGCCGCGGACCGTATCGATCCAGGAGGACGCCGATGGGGATCTGGGCACCTGCAAGGACCAGGAAATAAACCGAAGCGAGTAACCCGGTCTCGGCCGCTCCGAGTCCAAAATCGGACGCCAGTACCGGCGATATCGACGCATTGATCGTTCGAAAAAGGAAAGAGAGATAGTAGCCGGCGGCAAAGGGAAGAAAAACGGAGAGGATGAGACGCCATTTGGACAATGCCTTCTCGGGACCAGCCTCTAACTTTGCCGGTTTGCTCTCATCGGCGGTAGGCTTTGGATGGTGGGCAAAGCTTGGATTGCCGCGTCCCGTCTTGACCGATGCAGGCGGCGGCGTCAGTTCGAGCTCAACGCGTTCAGAGGCGGTATTTGAATCCTTGCGGGCAGACTCCAGATTCGGCCCCCCGCCTGTTTCCGGCTTGAGTTCTTCGTGCTCAGAGGAACTCAAACGGGCGATGGTCTCCTGTATAAGCGGCCGGCCCTCACGAACGCGACGATCGACCTGCTCAGCCAGGACCTTGAAGCGCTCATCGCCGAGAAGAAGCGCCTCGCGCTGCTGCGATTCCGGAAGCGGCGGGATGACGGTCAGATGATAACGCGCGTGCAGCGCGACGGTCTCGGCGATCATCCGCATATTGCGCTCAAGGTGGTCGAACCTGGCGTGCATATCGTCTAGCCGTTCGCGCAGCAGAGCTTCGACCGATGGGACGGGGTTCAGAAAATGCTCGAGAGCAGCTTCCACCAGCATGCTCTTGCCGACGCCTGGTCGGTCGGTTGCGACGTCAAGCCGACCGCAGACGCCTTCACTCAGCCGAATCGTCACTTTGCGACGCGCAGAGGCTTTGCGCTTGCGCGACGGTCGAACGACAACGCGATCGACTTGCGCATCCAGTTCGGCGAGCTGTTGCATTTCCTGATATTCCCCCAAGCCCCCATGATCGAGACCGCGGCATCGCGGTACGATTGATGAGGTGAACAAATCTGACGGGAATTACAGAAAGGGCAGGCCAGGCTTCGCTTCAACAGAGCAGAAGCGCCGACCGTGTTCTGGCGTAGAAAAAGAAAGAAGGCGCGGAATCCAGCTCGACGCCAGCTGAGTATCGGCGAAGCGAGAGTCTGTTTGGCGAATCCCCAACTCGACGATCACCAGGGGTCGAACTGGCGAACCGGATATCTCACAATAGATGAACGATCGCCTTCACGAATGAGGCCTTCGGGGCATCCGGATCTTTTCGTCAAGGCGAAACGGCGTCATCCTCACCGAGCGCCAGCCTGACCTTTGTCTTGCTCCGCATTACCAGCCTCAGGCAATTCGATACTGACTTCTTTAAGAACCGTCGATCCACTGGAGAGCCGCCGACCGAGCGCGTCGACAAAACGATCGTAGCGCTCGGCTCCCTTCGCTCGCGCGGCAGCGCTCGATTGCTCCGGGAGTGCCGGTGTGGACGTCAGCCAGAAGCGGATGAACAGGGCTACGGTCTCAAGCGTAATTCCGTCGTTGCGCTCAAGCCGTTCGAGTACTCGCACGATGCGGTCGAGCCGCTTGGCGATCGCGGCTTCCCGCCGATCGGAATCGTCAGGAGAAAGAAACGAGCCAATCGCGGCCTCGGCAACCAGCGACTTGGGCTTGCCCTGACGCTGGGCATAGGCCTCCACGGCGGCGAATATCTCTGGATCGAGGTAGATGCTGAGCTGGACCTTTTTCATCTCGCTCGCTCATAGGCCCATCTTGTCGTCGGGGTCGAGGCTGACAGCGCGTGCGAGGCCCTGCATCGATCGGTTCAAGCTTGCCGCTTGCACGGCATCGGTATCGCCCTCGTCTGGCGCAGCATCAAATTCGTTGTCGGCCAGGGGTGCGTTGAGAACGACCCCCTCATGTTGCGGCAATTCCGGCTCGCGACGAATGCCACCATTGTGATCGCGTCTCTTGTTTGTGGGCGCGGCAAGCAGTTTGACCGAAGGAGAGATGGGCGCATGCCCCGACCATTCGTCTGGTCGTATGATCAGGTCGATCGGTACAGCACGCGACGGCTTTAATATCCGGCGCTGGAACTGCGGGTCCTCGTAGTATCGGACTTTACGGGCGCGTACCGGATGAACGCCCGAGACCATCACGATCGCCTCGTTTGGGGAGAGTTGCATCACTTCCCCGGGGGTCAACAGTGGACGCGATGTCTCCTGGCGGCTGACCATGAGATGACCAAGCCATGGTGAGAGGCGATGTCCAGCATAGTTCTTCATGGCACGCATCTCCGTCGCTGTGCCGAGTGCATCCGACACCCGCTTGGCGGTGCGCTCGTCATTCGTCGAAAACGCAATCCGGATATGGCAATTGTCGAGGATGGCGTGATTTGGCCCGTAGGCGCGTTCGAGCTGATTCAGGCTTTGTGTGATTAGGAAGCTGCGGATGCCGTAGCCCGCCATAAATGCAAGCTGACTCTCGAAGAAGTCGAGGCGTCCGAGGGCCGCGAACTCATCGAGCATCAGCAGGAGTTTCTGCCGCCGTCGATCGGTATCCAGGCTCTCGGTCAGCCGCCGTCCAATCTGGTTGAGAACGAGGCGCATCAAGGGCTTTGTACGAGCGATGTCGGATGGCGGGACCACCAAGTACAGAGAAATGGGTTGAGCTCCATCGACCAGGTCACGGATGCGCCAATCACTCCGCCCCGTCACCTTGGCGACCACGGGGTCCCGATAGAGCCCCAGGAAGCTCATTGTCGTCGACAACACGCCCGAGCGTTCGTTTTCACTCTTGTTGAGCAGCTCGCGCGCTGCCGAGGCCACCACCGGATGAGGACGTTCGCCAAGGTGCGGGGTCGCTAACATCGCGTTCAGCGTCGCTTCGATCGGTCGCGAGGGATCCGAGAGAAAGTTCGCGACGCCGGCGAGCGTTTTGTCGGCTTCTGCATAAAGGACATGCAGGATTGCACCGACAAGCAAAGAATGGCTGGTTTTCTCCCAATGATTGCGGCGCTCAAGCGCCCCTTCGGGGTCGACGAGAATGTCAGCGATATTTTGCGCGTCGCGGACCTCGCAGTCGCCTTTGCGGATCTCAAGCAGGGGGTTGTAGGCGGCGCTCTTAGGATTGGTCGGATCAAACAAAAGCACGGATCCAAACCGCGCACGCCAGCCGGAGGTCAACTGGAAATTCTCACCCTTGATGTCGTGGACGATCGTGGAATTGGGCCACGTCAGCAGGGTTGGAATGACGAGACCGACACCCTTCCCGGACCGTGTCGGCGCGAAGCACAGCACGTGTTCCGGACCATCGTGCCGGAGATAGCTGCCACCGAGGCGTCCGAGCACCACGCCGTCCGGCCCGAGAAGTCCTGCCCGCCGAACCTCTCGCGCTTCGGCCCATCGCGCCGAGCCATACGTCGTAACGTGCTGGTTTTCTTTCGCGCGCCAGACCGACATCGTGATGGCAACGCCCATGGCCGCGATTCCGCCGCTCGCGGCGATGGTCGCAGCCTCGACAAAAATCCTCGGTGCGTAAGCGTCGAACCTGAACCACCAGACGAAGAAGGCGAGTGGCTGATAGATCGGGAAGCCGCCGATCAAGAACCAGGGCGGTCCAAGTTGCGGCTGAAAAGCCAGCCGCCAGGAAGTCCATTCGGTCGCTGCCCAGAGAAAGGCGAGCACCACGACTGAAACAAAGAGAAGTTGACCCCAGAGGATTTTGGTTGCGGACATGCTTTAGAGATGATGCGTGCCCCCAGCAACGTTCAAGCACGGTCCGCTGGCCGTCGTGGTAAGGCGCACCGTGGCGTACAGATCGGCGGATCAGAGCGACAGGTCGCGCCTGCGTCCAAAATCCCAGTCAACGCCGCCGGGACCGGCAATGCCGTTCACTTGCCTGCCGAGCTCGCGTTCAAGAGACGGTATCCAGGGTACGAGCTGGAAGCCCAAGCCGTTGTCGATCATCGCGAAGCGGCCGGAAGCAAGCGACAGCCGCCGGCGATAAACACCTGAGACATGCTCTCCCGTCTCAGCAGGCAGATGCGCCTGTCCGGTTTCCGAGGCGAGACGCCGCGCGACCGCATCGAGCTCCCGGTTGCGCAGCGTAGCAACCAGGTTTCGCCCAATTGTGACCTTGTCTCCATCACGTCGGACAAGTCCCTGCTCGGCCAAGGCTTCGATCCGCCGGTCGAGCGCGGCACGAACTTCGCCGCCGAAGCCGGCGCGCGAGAGATCGATCGGCTCACGCGCGACCAGGCGTCGGTCGAGCCATGTCGCCCCTTCCGCTGTCACCTGCTGATCGAGGTTGAGATCAGAGCGCACCGCGAGCGCGATCCGCCGCCGTCCTTTCGCATCCTCAAACCGGCGTAATTCCACAATGCCGCCGATCGCACCGTCGCCGGCCATGTCGATATCGGGAAGCTTGAGGTGGTGCACGCGCCCATCGATCCCGTCGACGACGGCAAATGCCGTGCCCCGCAGCTCATCATCAAGGCCGCGGGCCATGAGACGGCCAATGATCGGTTCGCCGTGGGATTCGCCCTCGAGCGCCCAGGACGACGGCGCGCGAGACGCTCCGTCTCTTGCGAGTGTCTTATGCAGGCGCTTGATGATATCGCCGCGCTCACCAAGCGCGCGCAAACGCTGCTCGGCATCCTGGACCAGAACCCAGCGCGCTGGACCGGCGGGCTCGGCGAAACCCAGCCGCTCGAGGTTGCGCATCCTCCCGATCCGAACCTCCCGTAACGGATCGCCCGCAACATCGCGGCCGGGACGGAGATCAACCACCCCCTCCGCCCTTCCCGCTTCCCGGGTGAGCGACCGATCGAGCCTCGTCCAACGTTCTGCTGTCACCTCCGCCTCAAGCCCTCGTCGAACCTCCAGCTCCGATCGCGGACCAAGCTCGCGCGTGATGAGCTCACTGGCGCGGGCGCGCAAACCTGATCCGATATAGTCCCGGCTAATGACGAGGTCGGAGCCGTCGTCAGCACGGCCGCGCACAAGGATATGAATATGGGGGTGCTCGGTATTCCAGTGGTCGACGGCGACCCAGTCGAGCCGCGTGCCGAGGTCGCGGACGGCCTGGTCCATCAATTCCCGCGTAAAACTTCGCAAGCTCGATAGCTCGCCAGCGTCGTCTGGTGAGACAATGAATCTGAAATGATGCCGGTCTCCTTCGCAGCGTTCGGCAAAAGCCCGGCCGTCCGCATCGTCCCCGGCGGCATCGAATAATTTGCCGGGGGATCCATCGCGAGTGACGCCGTCGCGCTTGAGATACCCGATGTGGGCTCGTAGCGCGCCGGGCGAACGCATCTGGCGAACGACACGAGCCTTGACCATGGCGCCACGGCCGCGCGATTGCAGTATCCGTGCCGCCGCAAGGCTCGCGGCGCGTCCGCGCCCAAACCTGCTGCTACGGCTACCAGAGCCGCGTGAAAGACCGCCGGCCTTCTGCGCGGCCTGGAGCGCCTGCGCGAGAAACGGCTTTGTTCGTGGTCCACGTGTCGAACGGATCCTGCCTGGGCGGACGCGAAAATCGTCGTTGCTGCTCATCAATCCCTCCGTAGAGTGCCAAAAGATGAGCGCTCATGGCGCGTTGTCGAAAAGAAAAAGTTGCAATAGACATTCGCAATGTTTGCGAAAAGTCCAGATCTGGCGCTGTTCCTCACCCAACCGACCGTCCGCACCTTGCGGCTTTTATCCTGCCCTCCTCGGTCGCTGGTTCCCAGGGCCCAACTTCCAAGCCAAGAGACTCTCGGTACCCGCGGCGATTTGCGCCAACATGCAGTTCGGCCCATTGCGGTGGATCCTCCAATAGCGCCTGCCCGAACACGTCGGCTGGTGGCCAATTCATTGCGAAAGAGCCGCCGCGACTTGGCAGTTGACTTGCGAAGCCCCGACTGTTTGCGAGCGAAGCGAGCGTTTGCGATAGCGATCGTTACCCGGAGGGCCGAGACACCCGCAGGGTGGCTCGGTGAGGAGCGAAGCGACGAGTAGAGCGCGGGCCGAAGGCATCGCCCGTGTGCCATCAGCACGCTAATATCGCACTCCTCAGCGAAGTCTTGCCCCGTGAGCGGCGGTCCGTCAGTACGAAGCCCGAAGGTCTTAGCGTCATGATCGTGTTGCAGCCTTTCGAATGCAAACCAAATGTCCGTCACGGTGCGCCCGCCCGCTCAACAAACAGGGGAGCCTCCCGCCAAGGAAGTGCACGCCTGCCGTCAACTGCGGCATGTTCACCCTGCTCGCTGTCCAGCAATAGTGTGACCGCCGCGACGTAGGCCGTAGTCTCCGGTGGAAGCGGCTTTCCTGTTACGAGGTGCTGTTCATATCGCCACGGACCGGCATGGTAGGCCGCAAGGAAGCCTGCCGACCCGAAGCGCTCGTGCATCTCTTTAAGGTAGGCGGTGCCAGCTAATATGTTGTCGCGAGGATCAAACGGGTCGAGACCGAGACCATAGCGAACGCTGAGCTCTACCCAGGTGCCCGGCATGAGCTGCATCAAGCCCATCGCACCGCGAGGCGAGATCGAGTGCGCGTCACCTGCACTTTCGATTTGAATGACGGCACGGATCCAGTACGCCGGGACGGCAAAGCGGGCGGACGCTTGCGCGATGAATTTGGCGAACTGGTCGATGGATGGAGAAGGCGATGCGGTCTGTGCGCAGGCGCTCGGCTCGACGAGCGTCGAAGCCACGATCGCGCTCATTAACGGCACAACGACCACGATAACGCGCGGAATGGGACGGAGCGAACGGAACCAGGCGACCGCGTCCGCTAGCTCACCGATATGGGCTTTCCGTTGCGGGCTGGGTGATCGCTTTGTGGCTTTTGAACGAGGCCGGTAAGGAAGGGTTGGAGACGGTTCGGAGGAACCGCAATCAGTCGAGGGAGTGTGCGGCATGATCACTCCTCGTCAGTCCATAGGGGTACTGCCCTGCCGATCACCGCGGATGCGGGTAGCGGCCCAAAGTACCGACCGTCGAGCGAGTCGGCAGACTGCCAGTTCATGACAAAGACATCGCCATCTGAGATGACGCGGCATCCGTGCCATGCCGGAAGCGGACGACCTCGCCCGTCGCGCTCGCGTGCCCGTCCCACATCGACGCCGTCGACCGCGATTGTCAGGCCGTTCCTGCAGACGGTTTGGCCAGGCAGCGCCAGCACGCGCTTCAACATGGGGACGCCGATCGGGAGAAAGCCATTGAGATCAAGGAATGTCGCTAGAAGATCAGGAGGCTGAACGGCGACAAGGTCAGTGACGGTCAGTTTTGTCACGGGCTGAAGGCGATAGAGACCGATCGGAACGCTATTCGACGCGTTCCAAACGTACTGCGGTGTTGCTCCTCCGACTGTCGAGAGGAGAAGAATGGCCGCTACAAACGTCGTTAAAATTGTCGCACAGCGGGCATTCATGACGTGACCCTCCGCCGATGGAGCCACGCCTGGTGACGGGATCGGGTGTATGGTCGAGGTGCTTCGCCGACCGACAATCGGTTATGAACGTGATGCCAATAGTCGGGTGCTGCATCAGCGGGATCGACCTCGATCGCCTCGACAGCATCGATCAGTTGCAAGACTCGTTCGACCTTGGACCAGCCGGATAGTCGCAACAGGCTCTCACCGCCTGGCTTGATCCAGGGCACTGTCGAATAGTGCTGGCCCGGTGTCACCGCCCGCAGGATATCGATACGGGACAGGACCGTCCCAAAGTCGTTGGACGTCCAGCGTACGAAGGCGAAGATACTGCCTGGAGCGAAGGACAGGATGCGTCGATTGCGGTCCACGATCTTTTCCGAGACGGCGCGACCAAACCGAACGCGGTTCTCGATGCGCTTTTCGAGCCACAACAGTTCAACTGTCGTGAGATCGCTCACGGTGGCCACTTCGGTTGGGTATCTTTCGGGGGTGCGTGCATGTCTCTTCATGGATCAGCGCCGCTCCTTTCCCGCATAGGGGATAGGAGTGTGCCGCTTTGCCGGCAGTACGGTGCCGGCGCCTGGATCGCTAGTCGAGGTTCTGGCGCCGATGTCTGCCCACGCATTCAGATCGGCCACCGCGTACACGACGCGACCGCCGATCTTTCGGTAAGCGGGGCCGGTGCCGTAGGTTCGGTGTTTCTCGAGAGTGCGAGGTGAAAGACTGAGATATCGGGCAGCTTCAGCAGTCCGCAGGTATCGTGGCGAGATAGCGACGCTAACGTCGGACATCTGACAAGCTCCGTGGCCGTGTGGAGCGCCGGCGAGTTCAGTGGCGCGTTGACGGCGACGATGACGGAGAAGGGCCTTAAAGGAGGATGCCGAAGATGAGGGGGTCTATTTTCGATACCCCGGAGAGGCTCTATTTCTTCCGAGGCGGCGGACGCAGCAATGCGCGATAGCCACCGCGCATCAAGGCGAATCCGGTCTGGGCCAAGCGGATGATCCGGTTGCGCAGGTCGTGCGTTCTCCAGTCACGCTCGGCAATGCGTTCGGAGGGGAAGAGAACTTCGGCGATTTCGCGATAGGTGGCGCTGTCCATCCGTGCATCCAGCGCACGCAAGGCGAGCGCCAGTCGCTGGCGGCGATGCGGTGACAGCGCGTGGAGCGGCTCACCTTGGGGCCTGCCATTGAGGCCTCGCCATAAGCGCCTGCCCGCATCCGCCCTGAACTCGAAGTCGCGATCGAGCGGAAGTTCTACAGCGTAGGAGACAGAAACGATAGGAGCTTCCTTTAGCCAAACGCGATGCTCTACGCCGTGCAAATACAGCACGGCGTGCCAGCCGTCGGGACCTTGCCGCAACTGACCATTTTCCAGGTTGCTGAGGTCCAGGCTCACCTGCGAATGCGAGCTTACGAGTAACGCAGGCCGCACTGGAATCACCGTCGATAGAGCCTCGGGCGCCCAGAAGATGGTCTGCTCGTAAAAGGGCTGATCAGGATTGGCTGCGAAAGACCAACCCCCAATGCTGTCGGAACCCTGTACTCGCGCTGAGACCAGGTGGCGAGCCTGTCCGATGATCTTGTTGGAAATCGGGATTACGGCGTAAGCACTCCCAAGCGAAGCCCGTTATTTCAGCTCCCTCAAGGCGATCATAAAAGTCATCAGACGATCTCCAGTTGAACTTTGACATGTACGCGTCCCGCCGCACTACGAGATTGCGGTGCAATAATTCTAGGGAGCAGTGGTTGCAGCTAGTCCCTGATCGTGCATCGCGTGATGCAGTGGATCGATACGGGCCAGCCGCTAGACAATTATTCTAAGAATTGCTCAAAGATTTGGATTCGATGCTCCGCCACGCAGCAAATGACGATATCCATGCTCCGTCATCCATTTTGCGCGGGTCAGGTGAGTATCGAACGCGCGTCTTGCGCGGTCCTGCTCAAGCTCCGGATCAATATGCAGAACGAGCTGCGCCACTTCACGCCAGTCTGCCCCTTCGGCATCCGCATCGAGCATTCGCAGATACGTTACAATGTGCTCCTCGTCGTATACCGTGAGGACGGAATCCGTCGGCGCAACATCGGCGACGTCAGGATTTGGAGGTGGTTTCTTCATGCGTGCGTCACAGAACCAACCATCTCAACGTCCAGCCGACCAAAACGATCCCGTTGACTTACTTTAGCCCCATTTTTTTCAGGGTCACCAGCACGATTTGGTGGCCCTGTGGATGAGGTCGGATAGCATATTTCGCGACGAATAGGAACGATCGTTCCTAGAACGATCGTTCTTGCTCGGGTTCGCATGCCAATATGGATCTCAAGGAGATCATGGCAGTGAACCTGCGTCGCAAACGCCATGATCTACAAATGACGCAAGAGGAGTTGGCCGAACGCGCGGGCTTAAGCGCCCGTTACGTCGGCGCTATCGAGCGTGGCGACGTGTCGGCAAGCGTCACGGTACTCGGGCAAATTGCGGAAGCATTGGGGGCCGAGCCGGGAGACTTGCTCAGGCGCGCTGGGCGGGGGACCAAATCGTAAGCGCTGGTCGGCGTGCTTTGTTCTTTGCTGGCACGGCCGTTGGCCGCATATCGTGTAAGACGGTAATAAGCCCCGCCCGATCTCTTCGGGCGGGGCTTGGCGGCGCCGATCTTACTCGCCGTTCTTGCGCGGCCGCGACCACAGCAGGGTGAAGCCTTCGCCGCCCTCGTCGTCGAACAGGTTCGCGTAAATCGGCGCGTTGAAGGAGGGGTCGTCGAGCTTGAGCGAGAGGTAATCGCGACCTTCCTCCGAGCGCTTCGACCAGGCTGCACCGATCTCGGCCCGGCCAACAAAGACGCGGTGGCTAGGAGCTTTGTCGTTGGAGGGATTTGCCTCGGCGACGATGCGGACACCTTTTGCCTGCAGGCTGAGGGTGATGATTTCGCCCTGGTAATCGTTGCCGACCTTCTTGAACGAACCGATAGTAGCCATGTCTCTTCTCCTGTTGTGTTTCGAGCCCGCGACCACCGCGGCCTCGATGGCGATGGGCAGGCCGAGGACGATCGGCGACGCACCCGGCTTTCGGGCCGGAGCGAAGCGGAGGATGCTGTCGCAGCGACTTTCTTGCCTCGCGAGGAATGGGCGAAGTCCAGGGGAAGAAAGTCGTAAGCGACAGCGTTGCGTCTCAGACGATCGAGGCGCAGCCGGTCTTCGGCCAGATCAAGCCATCACAGAGGCCCGGTGCGTCGCGTGCCGAACCGCAATCCCGTGAGAAGAGTTGGCTAATCGCGGTTATGCTGGGCAAGAGGTCTGAACGATTGGGCGTAGAGAAAGAAACAGGATGCGGGGAATGGCGGAGTCGTTGCCCAGAGCGACCGCCGAGAGCAACGTCCTTGCACGTTTATGCGGAACCGAACTGAGATCGACTCCAGCGTTCAGGGTGCTCCGAGGAAGGCCGAGGTTATCTCTTGCTCGAGTTCGACGATCCCTCGTTCAACGCGCCGATCTACACGAACCTGTTCGACGACGAGAAGAGATCACCCCTCTCGCGTGATGGCCGCGAGAACTGGCTGAGGACTGTCGCCGACCGCCCTGCCCGGTTCGACTGGTCGGGTCTCCACGAAGACGGCCAATCGCGTCCACGCTGTGCCGCCGATGCAGACTGCACCAGCGCAAGCGAAAGCCTCCCGCCAAACAAGCGACGGCATGCCGATTTGTGCTATCGCGAAAGCGACGTGATAGCCAGCAAATGTAGCCGGCAAAGCAAACACCGCCGCTATGATGGCACGCAAAAGCGGGGACCGGGTCGTGGCGAACGCGATTTGAGCGATCGCTAGGGACGTGCCGCCGGCAAAGACGGCAACTAGCGGCGCGCCGAGCAGGCCGGCACCGCTATGAAAGGCCCAGATGCCGGCATTGATCGCCACGAAGAACGGCAAAGCGTAAACCGCCAGCGTGAAGATCAGCCAGCAGAACAGACCTAAGCCAACGGCGTTGAGGACGAGTCCAAGGGCGAGCATGGTGGTGGCTCCATGTGCAAAGGGGTAACGGTCGCGCCTTCCACCACCACCGCGGCGCAGCTTTGGGCCTAAAGTCGAAACTTGGCGGAGTTGCGGCACTGCAACTCCACCTTGGTGGTTCGGAAGCCGGCATGACGGCGCTCATGCGCCGCCAAACTTCCATACCGCGATGCCGAGGCGCTTTGCCTTGTCAGCGAGATTGTCCTGGATTCCAGTGCCCGGAAAATGCATGACGCTGATCGGCAACAGTTCGAGCATGGCGTCGTTGCGTTTGAACGGAGCTGCCTTGGCGTGCTTCGTCCAGTCGGGCTTGAAAGCAATCTGTGGCACTTTCCGGGTGGTCGCCCACTTGGCGGCGATCAGCTCGGCGCCCTTTGGCGAGCCGCCATGGATCAGGACCATGTCGGGATGCTTGGCATGAACCTTGTCGAGGCGATCCCAGATCAAGTGGTGGTCGTTGAAGTCGAGGCCACCTGTGAGTGCGACCTTCGGTCCGGCCGGCACCATGACCTCGGTGTCGGCGCGGCGCTTGGCCGCGATAAAGTCTCGGGAGTCGATCATTGCTGCCGTGAGGGTGCGGTGGTTGACAAGCGACCCCGACCTGGGGCGCCAGGACGAACCGGAGTGGACCTCAAAATGCTCGATGGCTTGTTCGCGGAACAGTTCGAGGCAATTGCGACGTTCGATTAGCGTGATGCCTTCGGCCGTCAGGCGCTCGAGCTCAACTGATCGCACTTCGGAGCCATTCTGCTCGCGCTGGCTCTTGCGTTGAGCCTGCTCATTGTCGTCAAGCTGGCGATTGATTCTGTCTGTCGCACGGTGAAAGAGGTTGACGGTCGACCAGAGCAGATCCTCGAGGTCCGGTTCGAGCCGGGTGTCGCTCAGCGTGGCGACCAATGCGTCGAAGATGTCGGCGATTGCGCCAGCAATCATCTTGCCTTCGGGCAGCGGTCTCGGATCAGATTGGTCGTCGAATGGACGGTAGCCAAAGAGCTGTAATTCGCCAAGGACGCGGTCGGTCGGGGATGCCGAGTGAGGCGGTTCGATGTCGTCATGATCGGTCATGGGATGAGGTCCTTTGCCGGATCGGCCGCGCCCATCGCGGCCTTCGTGGCGATCACTTGAGACGGCGGGCGGCGCGGGCCGGCACCCGGAGCATCGCGGAGGGCCGAAGCGCCAGCGGAGGATTGCGGAGGCCGGCTATTTTGCTTCGCGATGCAAAGGCCAGCAGCCGGGGTCCCCACGCGACTTGTCGCGTGGGGTGGCGAGGGCCGGCGGAAAATAGCCGGTCGAAGCCATTGCCGGCCCAGGTCGCCTGCCGTCCGATCGCCCCCTAGAAGGCCGTGGTCATGCCTGTCGGCATCGGGCCATCGTGACCGAACTGTCGGGATCGATGGGAGCCAAACGCGCTTATTCGGCAGTAGGCGACAGGAGCAGAAACCGGGAGACATCCTCCGGGGAGAGCTGAATCCGCACCGCTGCCCGCAGGGCATCGAGGCCAAAGACGTGCAGATCCTCGTTGAAGTCACTTAAGCGAGGTGACAACGAGATTGCTTCGATGCCGGCTGTTTCCGCGCGTTGCGACAGAACAGCTTGCACCACATCACCTGCGGCATCGGCGTCGCGGGCGATATAAAGCCGACGGAGACTCGACGACAGCGCCATGGCTGAGAGGTGATTGGCCGACAGTGCAGCGGCCATCGGCAAGGTCGGAAGCACGCAGCGTAGCGACAGGATGGTCTCGATGCCTTCGCCGGCAACAAGCACGTCGTCGTCCGCCACGCCGAAACGAACTGCGTTGCCGAGCAAATCGCCCATGGCTCGTCGGGGGGTGTCGATCGGGGCCTTGCCGAGCCGAACGTGATCGAAGCCGTCCGGATCGAGCCAGGTGCGGTGTACGCCGGTGATCCGGCCATCGAGGTCGGTAACGCAGGCGATCATCGCCGGCCAGGTCTCGGTCGGAAGGTGCTCGGCAGGGCGATAGTAGCAACGCGGATGGAATCGCAGGCTGCCATCGTGGTGGACATGGGCTATCCCGCGACGTTGCAAGTACGTCTCAACGATAGTGCCCTCAATCGGACCTGAGATCGCAAATAGCCGTCTTGCGGCCTCTTGGGAGCCAGCCGGCACTGCGGGACGAACCGGTCTTGAAACATGAGCTTCTGGTTCCGAGCGTGGTAGCCTCAGAAACCGTCGCGCCTCCTCGGCGACCTCGCGGAAGTCACGAAGCCCAAGGCACTCTCGAAGGACATCGAGGAGATCGCCGTGCTCGCCGGTCGCTGCATCGGTCCACTTGCCGGCGGGTCCCTTCGGTGAGTCCTGGAGCCGCACGAACATCGAGCGGCCAGGGGCATTGTGAACATCACCAACCAGCCAATACCGCCCCTCGCGCTTGCCATTGGAAAGGTAACAGCGGCACACCGCCTCGGCGTCGCGCGCGAGGCGATGTGCAAGTTCGGAGGCATCGCGGGACATCACGCGGCCTCCCGTTCGGCGATGCGCTCGATTGGGTAACGGTCGAGCACCTTCGCCAGCACTTCGACGCCGCTCGCGTCTGATGGCACGAACATGCGCAGCTTCCAAGAGATGATCTCCGCGAAGAGCCCGCAAGCGCGAAGTGGATCGCGCATCGTGTCGGTGAATCCCGACAATTCGATACGGTAGGCACCCATCACCCGAACGCGGCGAAGCTGGAGGCCTTCGGCGAGGTCGAGGACGGCTCGGCCCGCCGTCAGCGCCGCGAAGGCGGCGTCCGGCGCCAACTCGGGCGCGCCGGAGCTAAGGACATTCGCGACCCAGGTGGCCGAAACCTTGCGGCCGATGATGCGTTCGCCGGCATCGGTCTGAAGACGATAAACGCGTGTCGACTCGTTCGGCAGGCGCTTCCAGATCGGCAGCAGCAAGCCCCCCACGACGTGGATCGTGCTTTCCGAGAACTCCGGAATCTCTGCAAGCTCCGCCAGCCATGCGGTGGAAAAGCGTTCGCGGTCGGCGGCGCTCCAATGGCTTTCCGCCATCATCTTCAAGGGAACGCTGTGCTGCTCCATCGGGCGGATCAGCCGGACACGGCTTTCGATGTCACCGTCGTCGAGCATGAAGCTCGGCGCAGGGATCTGCACAGCGGCCCGGCCCGAGCGCTCATTGATCAGCAAAGCGGCACGATGATCGGAAAGTTGGCCGAGGGCATCATCAAGGCTCACAGGACGGTTGCGCTCGCGCTGAGTTATCGTGAGAAGCCGAGTTTCGGCAGCAGTTGTCGGATGAACGTAAATCGCGCGACGGTCGGTAACCACAAAGCTCTCGGCTCGCAGCGTTTCCAGCCCGACGTCATACGTGCCGGACGCGATCGCACCCTCGATGCGCGCGGTCAGCAACTGCTCGAAGGCCGTGAAAAGGATGTTCTGCAGCTCGATGGTGAGGGCGAGCAGCCTGTTCAAGAAGGTCGTGATCGGCGGCAGCTCGTCCTTGATGCCGTTGGCATCCGTCAGCTTCAGACCGGTCGCGTCTTCGAACCTTTCTAGCGAGCAACCCTCCACCTTCCCGCGCTCAAGCAGCATGTAAAGTTGACGCAAGGCGTCACGACCATACTGGCTTTCGAGATTGTCCTCAGGCCGGAACAAGCCCTGCCCTCCGGTCTGGCGCTGACCTCGGGTGATGGCACCGAGCGTGTCGAGCCGGCGCGCGATCGTGGAGAGGAAGCGCTTCTCGGCCTTCACGTCAGTAGTGATAGGCCGGAACAGCGGCGGCTGCGCCTGGTTGGTCCGGTTCGTGCGGCCGAGGCCCTGGATGGCGGCATCCGCTTTCCAGCCGGGCTCGAGCAGATAGTGGACGCGCAAGCGACGATTCCGGGCCGACAGTTCGGCATGGTACGATCGTCCTGTACCTCCAGCATCGCTGAAGACGAGGATGCGCTTGGCGTCATCCATGAATGCGGCGGTCTCGGCGAGGTTGGCTGAACCCGCACGGGTTTCGACCAGCAGCCGATCGTCCTTGCGGATGATGCGGCGTGAGCGGCCGGTGACCTCGGCGACCAGGTCGGTTCCAAACCGCTGGACGATCTGGTCGAGCGCGCCGGGCACCGGCGACAGCGACGCGAGCTTCTCGATGAGGCGGTCGCGGCGCGCGACGGCCTCACGGCTTTCGACCGGCTGGCCGTCGCGATAGACCGGCCGGGAGCAGAGGTTGCCCTCCGAGTCGGTGAATGGCTCATAAAGCTGGACCGGGAAGGAGTGGGCGAGATAGTCGAGCACATACTCGCGCGGCGTGATATCGACCTGGACGTCACCCCACTCCTCGGTCGGAATTTCGGCGAGCCGACGCTCCATCAGCGCCTCTCCCGTCGAGACGATCTGGATGACGGCGGCATGGCCTGCGTCAAGATCGCGCTCGATCGAGCGGATCAGCGACGGCGTCTTCATCGAGGTCAACAGATGTCCGAAGAAGCGCTGCTTCGTGCTCTCGAAGGCGGATCGCGCCGCTGACTTTGCCTGCGCGTTCAGCGTGCCGGTCGCGCCGGTGATGTTGGCGGCCCGCATCGCGGCGTCGAGATTGTTATGGATGATGCCGAAGGCGCCGGCATAGGCGTCATAGATGCGAACCTGCTCAGGCGTGAGCTGGTGTTCGACGAGTTCGTATTCGATTCCCTCGTATGACAGGGAACGCGCTGCATAGAGACCGAGCGCCTTGAGATCGCGCGCCAGCACCTCCATCGCCGCGACACCGCCCTCCTCGATCGCCTCGACGAATTCGGCCCGGGTGGCGAATGGAAAATCCTCGCCGCCCCACAATCCAAGTCGCTGGGCGTAGGCGAGATTGTGCACCGTGGTGGCGCCCGTCGCTGAGACATAGACCACGCGGGCATTCGGCAGGGCGTGCTGGAGCCGCAGGCCCGCGCGCCCCTGCTGAGACGCCGCCTGGTCGCCGCGTTCGCCCTTGCCGCCAACCGCGTTCTGCATGGCGTGGCTCTCGTCGAAGACGATCACTCCATCGAAGTCGGAGCCCAACCATTCAACGATCTGCCTGACGCGCGAAAGCTTTTCTCCACGCTCGTCGGTACGCAGCGTAGCGTAGGTGGTGAATAGGACGCCTTCCCCAAGCCGGATCGGCGTGCCCTGCCGGAAGCGCGAAAGCGGCGTAACGAGCAACCGCTCCATTCCAAGTGCCGACCAATCGCGCTGCGCATCCTCGATGAGCTTGTCGGATCTGCTGATCCAGATTGCGCGGCGGCGGCCTTTCAGCCAGTTGTCGAGGACAATGCCGGCGACCTGCCGGCCCTTGCCCGCGCCGGTGCCATCGCCCAAAAACCAGCCACGACGAAAGCGGACGGCGTTCTCCGCGCCGTCGCGCGCGGCGGCGACGACGTCAAACGTAGTATCGACCGTCCATGAGCCGGCAAGAAACTCGGAATGCGCCTCGCCGGCATAGATGACGCTTTCGAGCTGGGCGTCCGAGAGGATGCCGTCGGCGACGACACAGGCCGGCAAATGCGGCCGGTATGATGGTTTTGGCGGAGCGACCGATGCCATCGCGGCCGACTGCACGAGCCTGGTGGGATGGGCGTGCGCGCCCGGAATGCGGATCGACTGCGACGCGTAGGATTCATAAAGCGCATCGCCGATCTGGCTGGCATCCGTAGGCGTCCAATCGACCGGCTCGTAGGCGACTTCGGTCGCTTCGGGGTCAAGTGCTGGCGCAGTCGCTGCTTGAGGCTGGCCGAGGTAGGCGCGGACAGTTCGAGGCGTCGAAGCGCTGGCAGTTGCCGGCACCACCGCAGCGACGGTACCAGCAACTGGACGGCGGGGCGGGACGTGCTCAACGACCCAGTCGAGCAAAGTCGGCAGGTCGGGCGCGATACCGGTTGACGCGACGAATATCCCAACGTCATCAGCCGGCACGCGATCGATAACGGTCAGCCGCGTATCGATGTTGGTCCCGTGCTTGGCATAGACAGCACCGTCGATCGCCGCCGAGAACACCACGCGGCCCTGTTCCTGCAGTCGCTTGAAGGACTCGGTCCAGGCAGGATTTTCGGGGGCGACGTTCTCTCCTGTGATGGTGACCAGCCGTCCGCCTTCCGGAAGACGAGCCAGCGCGGAGCCGATATGCCGTAGTGCCGCGTCGGCCACCTGCCGATCGACATGAACGGCGGCCGAAAACGGAGGGTTCATCAGCACGACGCTCGGCACGAGAGTGGGATCGAGGTGATCGTTGATGTGGGCGGCGTCAAACTGCGTCGTGCAGACTCCGGGAAAGAGCTGCGCGAGAATACCCGCCCTGCTGTCTGCAAACTCGTTGAGGATGAGGGAAGCGCCGGCCATTTCGGCAAGGATGGCAAGTAGGCCAGTGCCAGCCGATGGTTCCAGCACGACGTCCGCGGGCGTGATCGCGGCGGCAACGCTGGCGACGAACGCCAGCCCGATTGGAGTCGAAAACTGCTGGAGAGATTGGCTCTCCTCGGACCGGCGCGTCTGCGTCGGAAGCAGGCCCGTGATCCTCGCCAACATCGGCAGCATCGCGGCCGGCGAGGCTGCCTTGGCGCACATGGCGGCGCCGTACCGTCGCAGGAAGAGGACGGTCGCCGCCTCACAGGCGTCATAGGCGGTCTTCCAGTTCCAGGCGCCGCTCGCATCGGAGGCACCGAAGGCGGCCTCCATCGCGCTGCGCAGAACGGCGGCATCGATGCGCCGGCCGCGTTCGAGAGCAGTCAAAAGCTGCTGCGCGGCCCTTACGATAGCGGAGGCTACAACTGCGGTGGCACGCATCGAGAGCGGCGCGGCGCTGGCGCCGCCGACGAGAGATTCGGACATGGGAGGATGTCTTTCGGAGAGCGGGAATGGGCCGAACCGCTCGGCGCTCTCCTGAACCGCCGCGGCTCAAACCCTTCCCGGCCGCGCTCTTCCTCTTGAGCCCTCGGCAACAAAAATAGGGACCGACGTTTTGCGCCGGCCCCTGATACGAAGAATGCGAGACGGTCGGAGCCGTCCCGCGACGTGATTTCATTCAGCAGCCTGAGACCGTGGCCGATCGTCGTCGGCCGCGACATCCCGCTCCTCGTCATCGGCGAGGAATTCGGGCAACGCGCTCGCTTCACCCTCCTGCTCCGCCGGCACCGGCGCGACATCGACGAGGCGGAGCGGCTCCGGCAACCAACCAGAGCCATCGAGAAGGCGTTCAGCTTCCTTGGCCATATCGGCCTTCTTCAGATGATCAATCAATTGCGCCGACGACTCGCCTTTGGCTTCTCGAACGGCCTCGAGAATACGGGGCTTGGTAACGCGGCCGAGATAGTTGTCGACAGTTGGTCCCCACCCGGCCTGGACCAGGTCGAGGCCGACCGCGCGCGCCAGTAGGTCTGCTTGATCAAGGCGCGTGCGCACGGCGTGCGCGGACACACGGCCTTGATTGTAGCGGTTAGCCGGCTCGTACAGCGCGTTGACCGCAAATGACGCACAGTGGGCGAAGAGCGACGCCTGAGCGGCGCTGTCCAATGCCGTCAGTGCCTCCCAGAGGTTCGCCTCGCTCTTCGGCAACCGCTCCTTCCATCCCTCGTGCCGCGCGTCGATGGCTTTGGCGGACGCACTCTCCTTCAGACCTGGCGCCTGGGCGGGAAAGGACGGCGTGTGAAGCCCGATCTCGAGACAGCTTCCGGTGGAAGCGAACCGGAAAAACGTAGTCAGCACGAAGTTGTGCAGCACCGCCTGGAACGTGATGGCCGGATTCTCTGCCAGCGCATCGCGTAGCGCCAAGGTACGATGTGCCGTAAGCTCGGTGATGAGCCGGTCGGGTAACGGCTTTGCCGCATCCTCATCATCCTCTTCGGTTTCAGGCGGGGCACTGGCGACCGAGATCGCCGTGCGCTGCACGGAAGTGCTGGCCTCCTGCCCCTCGGTCAATGCCGCATCGCCGTTTTGCGAGATGTCGGAATCATCCGCAGGCAGTTCATCCTCCGGTCGGACGTACCCCCGGTCCACCGCGAGCCGTCCCTCGGAATCGATGCTGACGAAGACGCCAGCTCGCGCGATGTCGGCGGGATCGTAGACCACCGATCGGTCTTCGAAGGCCATCAGCGCCGCTTCGATCTCGCTGAGGCGCTGATCGACGTCGTCAGGCAATTCATCCGCGTCCTGGTAGTTGAATTCGAGCTTGGCCTGCTCGGCGTTGAGTGCGTCGATGGTCGCCTGCTCCTCGATGGTGAGATCGGTTGGTTTGCCCTCCAGCTCACGCAGGCCGCTGGTGTGAGCGTAGGGGAAATCCACGGCGACCGAGATCCATTTCCACCCCTCCTTGGCGATGGTCTCGGCCTCCGCCGTGAGCTTCTCGGTGACGAGACGATCGAGCAAGGCGACATCCTGAAGCCAGCCGCCGTCATCGTGCTCGAAAAGATCTCGCAGGACGCCGCCACCTGCCCGCTCGTAAGCGTCCAATCCGACGAAGCGCGCACGGCGGTCGGATGCGCGGACGGTCGCTTCCGTCAGCATTCGCCGAATTTGATATGGCTCGTCGTAGCCGGAGCGGCTCACGTTGTCCCAGACTTGCTCCTGCCTGGCGTGGTCGGCCGTGACGGAAAAGGCCATGAGCTGCTCGAGAGTCATGCCATCCTCGGCATAGACCTCGTGAAGTTTCGGCGATACGGACGCCAGGCGCAACCGTTGCTTGACGGTCGCCGGGCTCACGAAATGCCGGGCGGCAATATCTTCATCGCTCAAGCCGGTGTCGCTTAAAGTCTTGAAAGCCCGAAACTGGTCGAGCGGGTGTAGGCCGACCCGTTCGTCATTTTCGGCGAGCGAGTCATCCTCGGCTATGCCACCCTCGCGAACGACGCACGGAACAGGCTGGGTCTTCGCCATGCGCTTCTGCTTGACAAGAAGTTCCAATGCTCTATAGCGCCTCCCGCCGGCCGGCACCTCGAACATGCCGGTCTCGTTACCCTCGCCATCGATGACGGCGCGAACATTCAGGCTCTGCAACAAAGTACGCTGGGCGATGCTTTCGGCGAGTTGCTCGATCGAAACGCCCGCCTTCACGCGGCGCACATTGGACTGGCTCAGCACCAGCTTGTTGAACGGGATGTCCCGCGAGGGCGATAGCGTGATCTTCTGGACTTTCGTCATTTGCATTCTCCATAACGGACCGCCAAGAGCCTCTCTCTTGGCTACCAACCCGTCGCGAAGACCGCCTACTCCTCTCACTCTTGCGCGGCCGCGGGAGGCCAAGCATCACGCCGCTTCGTATTCACCAACCTCCGGATCCACCGGCGCGCTTGCGACGGGATCGGAAACGAGGCCGAGCAGATAATCTGCGGCTTTGCTCGCCTGCGAAGCCGCACGCACGATGGCGCGATTATCCTCGCGCAGGACATCGAGCCACGCGCCGATGTAATCGGCATGGCGGACGGTCGGCACGATGCGTAGCGACGCGCAGCCGAAGGCGGCACTCAGCTCAGCCACCAATTCCTCAAAGGCGTATTTCCTGGTGCCGTAGCATCCACTCTGGTCGCGGTTGAGACGCGACGGATGTCCGGTCGCATGACCTAGTTCATGCAGCGCGGTCCGATGCCAATTGATCGGCTCGAAATAGGCCTGTGGCGGGGGGACCTGGACATAGTCTTCGACAGGTGCGTAGAAGGCACGGCTACCTCCGATCCGGAAATCAACGCCGCTGGCCTTGATCAAGGCTTCGACTGTCGGCTCAATCAGCCCTGGCGGCGGTGGCGGCGCGGCCGTTGCGATTTCGTCAGGCAGGCCATCACATTGGTCTGTGTTAAAGACCGTGAAGCGTTTCAGGAATGGAATCGCCTGCGCCTCTTCGCCGTCTTCGGTCGCACGACGTTTCTCGTCCTTTGGCACAAAGCGGTCGGCGTAAACGACGGTGGTGCCGCGCTCACCCTTGCGGACATGGCCGCCAAGCGACAGCGCCTGGCGAAACGTAAGCCAGCTTTGTCCGGCAAAACCGTGTTCGATCACGGCTCCCCAAAGGATCAGGACGTTGATGCCGCTGTATTGCCGGTCGGTCGAAGCGTTCTTTGGCATTGCCAGCGGCGCCTTTGCCGCGGCCGTCCCCCAGGGCTGGACCCAGGGCACGCGGCCAGCCTCGAGTTCAGCGATGATCTTGCCGGTGATTTCGTCATAGAGGCTCGCCCGGCCCTGGCCGGTGCGCGCCTGAGGATTGTATTTGGACATCGCGGGTCTCCGCGACGGGCGCCGCGAGCCTTTCTCGCGACCATCTACCCGTCACGGAAACGTCGGCCATCCTCTCACTCTACGGAGGTCGATCCACGCAAAGGAACCCTCGATGCTTCGTTGAAGCCGAGCAGAGCGATTTTCGGGCGCAAGCCCGCAGGAAAAGAGGCAGCCGCAGGAGCGTCAGCATAGCGCCGCCTCTTGGCGGGACGCGGGACCGACTGCAGTCGCGAGACCGGTTAACAAGGCACCCGCACGCGGGACAGTGATAGCGACGCCGGCATGCAATGCCGGCGGGGCCCGCGGGCGAGTGCCTCCGGTGAGCGACACATTATTCCGCGCGAGGGATCGAAGCCGCACGGCCGAGACGCTCTCGCGGCTCGGTTCACGAGAGCCCGATCCGGCATTTGCCGGACGCGCACCAATTATTATCAAATTCCTGAAGGCGAAATCTCTTCGCGAGTCTTCGCCTGTGCGTCGTAGATTCTGACCTGCAGCATGGGAAAACGCCTCTTCAGCTCTTGCCCACCTGCCTTGGCCCCGTCCCTGGTTGCAAATTCCGCTTTCATTCGGCCATCCACTTCGAGCGCATAACCTCGGTCGGGCAATTCATGGGCACTTCCAGCCATCTCATTCCTTCGCATTTGAGCCGATGGACAACAATTGCTTAGCGTGAGTCGCCGAAATAGCGCCAGCGTGACCCGGCTTCGCTTGACCGCATTGTGGACTACTGAGCGTTTCCATCCGGATATTCTTCGGGATTAAGCTGACGGACCAGTTGATAGTGCCGGATGAGGGCCTTGCGGTACCGCATCGACTCACCGTGCATGACGACGTATTTGACACGATCCGCGAGCAGCATCTGCATCACCGGCTCGAGCGCGTCTGCCGCCATGGAGAACCCACCGCTCAGTAATCTGTTGTGAATATTCAGATGGCCGACGCCGCGCGGTGGCGCCCTGTCTCCCGGCTCGAAGTCCGCGTCCCGAACGTCGGGCATGAACGTCAATTCCGCCGTTTCGGCCTTGGCCTTCAGGCGAGTGGGCAGAAGCACATTCCCACGGACAAGCAGATGGCGGAAGTCGCTATAACGGCGATCCTCCCATTTGGGAAGATTGGCGCTGAAGCTGTAGCTCCAGTCCCAATTCGTGATCTGCACGATGTAATACTCCATCGACAGCACAGGTCGGCCACGTTGCTTCTTCTTTGCCATTGAGGTGCCAGCAGCTCGATTGGAATCTCCAAAGTCTATTCCGAAGAGAAAAAGAACCACCGCTCCAAGGCGGCCGCGAAGAAAGCCGTCAAGGAGGTCGGCACCGGTCGCAAACGTGTCGAGCGGGCGCTAGGCGGAAAGAAGAAGTCGTTGGCGCCGCTCGACACCGCTCTAGAAGGAGTCTGCCAGCGAGATCTCTGCTTTCAGGGTATCGATGCGGCGCGTGGCTTCGTCAGAACTCAAATCCGGTGCGAACTGCTCGGGCTGATAGGCCTCCTCGGCCAGGCTCTTCAGCCGCAAGGCCTGGGCTCGCGTCATCGACCTGGTAAGCCGGTCGGCGACCGCACCGTATTTCGTAACCATGGCTTTCATTTTCCGTCTCACTTTATATATGAGCCACTTGACTCTATGTTCTCTTTTTGTTCTAACAAGCCATGGACAACCGAATTAATGAAATCCGCCGCAAGATCAGCTCCTTGCGGGCCGAGATGGTGCGCGTCGAGGGCGCCATGCACGACCAGATCCGCCACGATCTGGACTCGACCGAATCCGCGCTGCAGCTGATGGCCATGAGGACGGAACTCGCCGCGCTGGTGGCCGAGTGGAAGGCCGCCGGCGGCCGCGAGCCGTTGCCGACCATCCAGGAGCGGCTCAAGGCAAACCACCGGCCGGCCGAGAGGCCGAAGACCGCCACTCGCAGCCGATGATGACCTTCGCCCGGAGCGATCGATGGACCGCAATCTGGTTCTGCTCAATCGCAACATCGCCCGGCTCCGGCGCGACGTCCGGCTTCAGTCTTGCGAAATCGAGCAGCTGATCGCCGCTGATCTCGACTGCACGCCCGCGGCCCAACGGCTGATGCGGGCGCAGGCTGATCTTGTTCTCTACATCGAGAGGCGGGAGCGACTGATCGCGCCGGCTGCGCATGAGCGATGATCCACTGCCGCTCAGGATTCTGGACTTGCGCGCTCAGATAGCCGAACTCTCCAGCACCATCCGCCAGCTTCAGCGCTCCGGCCTCGACGACGCTGCACCACGCCTGTTGATTACAAGACGACGAGCGGAGCTCGAGGACCTGACGCGCCGCGCCAATCAACGATCGCACGGAGGCTGATGCTTTGGCCCACGAATCTCTAAAATGGTACGACGACAAGTCCGACCATCCACCGTGGATCAAGGCGCTGGCCGACGTGCGACGGCAGGCGACACTGGAAGGCTACTGCTACCCCCATGTACAAGCGATCATCGTCGCGATCGATCAGTACGCGGAAGCGGCGCTCGGCAACCGCGGGTATTTCCTGAACAAGCCGCATCGCATCGGTTGAGGCAATCCAGACGATGATCACCAAACGAACCGCAGCCTTGCTGATGCTCTTCTCACCATTAAGTCCTGCCCTCGCCGGAGACTTGATCGGACAGGCAAGCATCATTGACGGCGACACGCTGGAAATTCATGGAACACGGATCCGCCTTTGGGGAATTGATGCGCCCGAGAGCACCCAGCTGTGCCGCGGCGAGGACAGTTTGCAATACCGGTGCGGCGCAAAGGCTGCGAATAAACTGGATGCCTTCATTGCGAGGCGGCCGGTCAACTGCATCCCCATGAATCTGGACCGGTACGGGCGGACGGTTGCGACTTGTGCGGTCGGAGACGCCGATCTGGGCGAGTGG